>Ga0207756_100126_pt1 | contig 62153 bp, 49 predicted proteins | sample A23M1SouthBayCA_FD_187748 | JGI IMG/M metagenome (GOLD analysis project Ga0207756, IMG submission 187748) | Aerobic enrichment media microbial communities from Eden Landing Ponds, California, USA - A23 M1 (3) (SPAdes) | ecosystem: Environmental > Aquatic > Marine > Unclassified | place...
GAACTCGACGTCGATTGCGATTGGATCCGGTTCCACCTTCGTTGAGGGGCGCTCCTCTGTGTACTCGCTCCTGTCGAGTTCGACGTTACTCACGAGGAGGTCATGGAAGTACGCTCGTAAGCCGTCGTGTTTCTTCTCACCACCGAAGGGGGCGTCCTCAGTGAGTTCGTGTTTCAATCGGAGATTCAACGCTCCCCAGTGGGAGTAGTGCAGGTTGTACTGTCCGTCCGGTCGCTTGTAGGCGATGAGTGCTCGATGTCCCATTCGAATCTGCGAGGTGAGTTGCCCCGCACCCTTCTGGGGGCGATAAAATACAGCGATGGCCGCACATTTTGACCGAGAGCAGGCCCGTCACGCAGTCTATTCCGTGTGAATCGAGATCTGTGTGGCCTATTGGAGCGTATCGAGAGAAGTAGTGAGCTGCTGTTGTATATCAAGACCTGTGTGGAACCGATCAATGATTGCTTCTTGATGCTCTGGGCAGGCAAGGACAGCAACTGCGCCGTCCTGAATGGGGACCACGGGTTGATCTGGATTATTAGGTGCGAGGTGGCAACTGGGACAGTTGATACCGCCGGCTGGCCGATGGTCTAGGAGTTCTGCTGTGTCCTCGGTCGTGAGACTACAGACAGCGGCGAACTTCTCAAGGTGTTCAGTACAGCCAACGAGGGGGAGTATGAGCTGATCCAACAGAAGGAAAGACAACGTGTGCCCGCCGTTAGAGTGGAGAGCAGACTCGCACGCATCACACTGGATCGGCGGATGACTCTGAAAGTCGTCCGTCTGTTGCTGGGAGGAATCTGCTGGAGACATATTGAGATGTGTAGAGTTTGCGTTTGACTGCCACACGGGTAAGCTATACGCTAGACACACCCTTCCGAATCCGGCAGATGCGGGGTGCTGACATCCTCCCCGCGGTGAACGGAGAGGGACTACGTCCCTCAGGCCGTCGGGCAGAGTCCGACGACGGTGGGATTCCCGTACCGCGGGTGGATATTCACGCATCGAGGCGCTGGAGCAATTGCGTGACGTACGGACTGTTCTCCCAGCTCCGATGCGGGCTAATCGTCGTGATTAGCGTTCGAGCTTCCTCGTGACTCAGATGCCCGTTTCGTGCGTAGTCGACGATGAGCCGCGGCGTCGGGACGATGCGCGGTCCCTGCAACACGGCGTGGATAAGTGGGAAGTTCGTCCCGCCGAACTCGTCGGTGAGAAACCCGTCGACGGCGAGCGCGTTCGCAAGGACGATGCCGTCGGTTTCGCCGTCATCGAGGCCGAACGTCGGCCGCGAGTCCGGGACATCGTCGCGCTCGTAGGGGTCCTCGACCGTGTAGTGGCCACGTGCCGCGAGGACGTTGCTCGCAGCGGCGGCGTGGATATCCTGGTACTGCGTGATGTCGCGGAGCTCCGCGACCACTTCTGACGGTAGAAATACCTCACACGAGGTGAGGAGATACTGGAACGGGTCCGGAACGTCGGTATCGACGGCCGCATCGGATCGGGGCACGGCGAGGTCGACGCTGACCGGCTCCCGGCGTGGGACGAGCTCCAGGAGCTAGCGGCTGACTACGAGGTACGACTATCCTGAGACCGAACATCGTCACCAGCCGTACCGTCTGCTAGCGTCAGTTCGGATCGTAGGGATTCGCCGCTGTATCGAGGCGATAGACGTCCTCGATCGCGTCAAAATCGTCGTCAAACGCATACAGGTAGCCGAGTCCCTCGGTGTGCATATACGCGACAATGCAGGCATCGACGAAGGAGAGGGGTTCGTGTTGGCGAAAGAGCGCCTTCCCCGTCGCGAGGGAATCGGTGGTGAGTGAGTCGATGTGGAAGCGGGCGTTTTCTTCGATACGATCGAGAAGATCGACGGCTGCATCGTGGCCGGTATGGGTCGTGAGGCCGTTCAGCGTCTCGGCGAGCACGTAGTCGAGGACGACTGCCTCCGGAAGCGTTCCATCGTCGATGCCGTGGAGCACGGGAAGCGCAATATCGTGTGACTTATCTCGCTTGTACACGGCTGCAAACAGGACCGAAGTATCGACCAAATATGGAGTCACGCCGCGTACGCTGTCGCGCGCTGCACACTTCCTGGCGCTGATAATAGCGTAGAGAAGCTACAACCTGCCGACCGAGAGGAGCTAGTTGCTGCAATCGTCGTGGTCAGCAACGAACTCTTCGAAGGTGTCGATGTCTCGTACCGCTAGTCAGTTTGAATCAGTATTCTGCTCACGGAGTGACTCTTCATACGCTCTGGCCGCAGGTCGCTCACTTTCTCGGATAGCATCAACTGGTGGATGCTCCGAGACGAATACCGCCCCATACAGCAAGTCTGAACTGACATCAAGAGTATCACAGATCGTCTCGAATGAGTGGTCAGAGTGGATCCACACGGCAGTGGCAATCCCACGGAGTGGTGGGCCGCCGGCCATCGCCTGACCCATCGACTCCGGGGCATGAATCTCATACCGTGGCTCCGCAGTCGGATTCACTCGCACGCACTGTTGTTCCGCCTTGGGTGTAAAGCGAAACGTCACGTCCTCTGGATCAAGCCCGAATTCCGAATGCCGCTGCAACACTGACCGAACTGCCTTACGCCGTCGTTCCGCGATCGAGTTACCACAGTAGTCGTCATCACTCTCGGCATGACACTGCTCACACATACGTGCCCCAGAGGACAAGCTGGTTCAAATAATCCCGTGTAACAGCGTGACGCCGTAGGTTCAAATAGTTCTACGCTATTGCATCGTGTACCGACTATGGCGCATTTCTGTGCGTTTTGTGACTTGCGGATTCGTAGCCCTGAGTCACTGAAGATCTGTCTCGAAGCCCACGAACAGACGGACCCGTACGAAGCCCTGGAACTGCACCTTGCCTGCCCCTGCCCGATACATCGCTATGAGGCCGAGTTCCGATACCCGGATTAGACTCGTGGCTTATCAGTCACTCCTCCGCGTCGAAGCAGCGGTTACACAGCTCAGCAACGGCCGGTGGGTCAGCGTGACGCCGCTCTATCCCGATTTCAACGCCGCCAACGTATCCATTGGTGCTGCCTGACTCGGGGCTTGGCACCCAATTCGGGAGGGTGATTCCGAGCTCAGACATCCGGAATTGGAACTCATCGGTTGGCCGTCTGATTTCAGGAGCACGTCCACTGTCGGCTACATAGAGGGGTGGGCCTGCCAGAGCGCAATTGGAGAAGATGCCTCACAAGGAGAAATCGACCGTCCTAGAAGGTTCAATACTTACTGCTTCTGTATACACTGTGAAATACAGGTTGATATTAACCTTGACCGGGGGCAAAATCATGTCCGAGTTTTCAGTCCAAGGCTATGAATACGATTGATGACCTCGTGGATGAGCAATTCACCGACTTTGGCGGTTTCTTCACTTAACCGAAGATTGATCGGCCTCTTTGGTTCGATGTCCGGGGCTGATTAAGTCGTTCACTCGGGCTTTCAAGTGTTGAAGTCGAAAGAAGAGTTCAGAGATCTGATGAACACTCTCCCCAATTTTACCTAGATGAACAGTAAGGACAGGTTTTATTTGTCAGGAATTAACTTAGAGGGAGTAATGGGTAATGACGTTTTCCTTAGTTATTCTTCAGCAAATGAAGGAGCCGCATCGAAAATCACCGCTGCCTTAGAAAGATGGGGGATCGACGTTTGGATTGCTCCTGATGACATCTCTGGTGGAAGGCGATGGGGTGAAGCTATTGTCCATGCCATTCAGTCTTGTGAAGGGGTGGTGTTTCTTTCGAGTGAACAATCGCATGCTTCTGAGCAGACAGAAAAAGAGATTGGCATTGCGGATGATCTCGGCAAGCCGATTATTCCAGTACGTCTTGATGAGGCTGACCTCCCAGCTCAATTCCGGTACCATCTCGCACATATACAGTGGATAGATACGGATTCACCACCAGCTAGAGAGGATTACGAGCGAATTACACGGGCGGTTGACGCTCGGTGTTCTGATATAAGTATTACTCCTCCAAAGGAGATCAAGGACCGAGAAGCAAAAATCGCCGAGGAAGTCGCATCTGTCTTGCGGCGGAACGTTTCTGCAAGCGTTGTCGATTTCGAGGAGAAGAGTGGTGAGTTTGTCGAAGAACTTCGAGAGTCGGTCGTAGAGCAACGAAACTCGTACGTCGCCGAGCTCTACAATGATGGCGAACGAGTGCAAAAGTACGTTGACTCGACACAGGGAGATGTGATGGCTGCTGCGACAGACCATCTCATCCAGAATTACAACTTAATAGACGGGCTAAATGGGGTACCGTGGGTTCCAGGGCGGAACAAGGTAATCCTTCATGACACGAATGAGTGGGAAGAGTCGTCTACTACCTTCGAACAACTGGATAGCGGGTATTATCTGAACCTCAGAATCGGGAAAGATGATAAGAAAAATCGGTTAGAGGAAATGGCCGAGACGTGTGGCCTCTCGGTGCGTTTCGATGGGAAATGGTGATTTCGGGAGATGAAACCTCCATCGAGTTTGACGAACGTGATCGGTGAGTCAGCCAGTTATGGATTTAGTTTTAGTGTTGGTGGGAAACTTCTCGATCAGAGGACAAGAAAAACTCGGGGGAGGAACCAACATAGCGTCACAGTAGAGCGCACTAAAGACGGTGTAGGCTTACCGGTCTATGTTTGAGCAGAGACAAGCTGAACGGGTCGAAAGGAGAGCACCACGATGGTTAGTGTGGGTCATTTGGCCAGGTTCCCTTTTAATTGCATTCGTTTTGGGCACCCTCGGAACGTACGAACACCTTTCAACGCATCCATCGTTTGCTGAACTGTCTTGGTTGACTCTCTTGGGAGAGTCGATTTTGACAGGGATTGGCTTTCTCGTTATGAACTCTGGACCGTTCCCGTCTGATTCCCCTACGGGACTCCCGCTTGTGTTCGTTGGGCGGTTTTTCGGCATCGTGTTCGTTTTCTCCACAGCGTTCATCGCAGTAAGCCATCTTTTCACACGACGTGTTCAACTTCTGGAGATCGAACTCACGCATACATTGTCTGCGGCCTTCTCGAACCCAGCTGCGGCACGGCACACACTGATTTGTGGGCTTACCGATGAGAGCGTCGAACTTGCGAAACAACTTCTGAGTCAGGGGGAACGTGTAGTCGTGCTGGCGGAAGACAGCAACCCTACTAATGTGAGGGATGTCCGTCGCGCCGGCGCGTGGGTGTTCCATGGATCGCTTGACAATCCAGACACCCTCAAGAAACACGGGAAGATTCGACTCGCTGACGAGGTCTTTGTTGCGAGTGAAAACGAACCCGAGGCAGTCTCAATTGTCCATTGTCTTTACGAAGTTGTTGATGACCTGCAGACCCGATCACCCAGTAGTACGGGACGACCGATTCGATGTTATCTGAATCTCTCTCCGTCCGGGACGCGTCGGTATTTACACGAGCAAGTCGGGACAGGGAGCGGGTTCAGGACCCGACTAGGCGAACAAGATGTTCTTGAACTCTACACGTACGATGAACCAACAGCGACTGCCCGAGAGCTTCTCAAGCGACATCCCCCTGATTTCGAATCTTCCTCAAGTGAAGACTCGATTCACGTGCTCCTCATCGGGTGGTCATCTTATACACGCTCAATTGTCATTCAGCTCTGTCACTTGCTTCACCTCGGCGACGGTTCGCGCCGGGTAACGATCGCTACAGAGAATCCAGAGCAAAGGCAGAAGGAACTGGTTTCGGAGTTCCCGTGTCTCGATTCATCTAACTTCCCAGCGGACGGTCAACGAGAATTCCTATCATCCCTGTTTCCAGAGATCGATTTCGTCGACCTACCTGCTCAACCAGAGCGCTTGTTAGCTGACAACTCCGAACTCACCGACCGATTCGAGTCCGATCAACGTTTGACGGTGGTTTTCGGTGAAAACAGAGGATTGGAGACCGGTTTCAAAGTGGCGGGGATCATCCCCCGACTTGACGAATTCAGTTCTGAACTTGAGATGGACACGGAAGTCCTCTACTACGAGGGCGACCATCGGGAACTCTCGATCAAGGACGGTATCGACACTGAAGCACTCGAACGGACGACCCTGACATCGTTCACTCAGTACTATGATGGACTCACGCCGTCTGCAATCCGTGGAACTCGTCGTGATCAAGTGGCAAAACAAGTGGCCCTCTTTTACTTCCTGAAATACGACTATGAGGACGACGAAACACCGACGTATCTAAACGAACGAACGTCAGAACTGTTGACGGACGCGAACAGTAGCGACATCGATGCGAGTTCGGTTTGGAACGAATTCACTCCTAGTCAACGAAGTGTGCTCGCAGATTTACACTGGAATGCGCTCTCGGAGCATTACCGGAATGCGAACCGACATGCAGCCGACCATGCCCCTTTCAAACGTCGGCTTGTCAAACGACTCTCAGAAGAAAATAGCGGGTTAACCGATTTATCTCAGGATGGTGCGGTTCACAATTCCGACGTAGTCGAATACATCGCTGAAATTGAGCATCGGCGGTGGTGTGCGGAAAAGCTCCTTAATGGATGGGAACCACTTCCAAAGCATCGCTGGTCGGAATGGAAAGATGAGAGACAACAGAAACTGCGTGAACGACGCTATCACCGAGATCTTTGGCCGATTGATGATCTAAACGAACAGACTGAAACCGCGTTCGAAAAGGATATTGATCAAGTCCGGTTCGTACTAAATCTACTGAAAACCGGAACAAAGGGCCGATAAGACATTCTCTGCGAACTCTATCGATGATTCTATTTGAAGTCTCATAGAATCAGGTCGGTTTCGATAAGTTTTCTGTCGCGGAATTATGATCTGGCGCAGGCCCTGAATACAGCGAGCTAAGGTCGTCCGCAGAGGCTCTTTGGAGGGTGTATGTGGATCAACCACCGATCGTGAGTTCCATACTATGTTCAGCGCTCCGCAGATCGACGTACACAACGGCTACCGGATCGGTGTCCGAGTCGTCCTGCCGTCGTTCCCATTCGGCGACGCTAAAACCTACGACGAGAGCTCTCGGAATCGGGCGGTGTGGGCCGACGACTACCTGAAGGAGGGCCTCGACCCGAAGGGGTTGCTGTCGTACCACCCGACGAAGCGTTCGGCGATATCGGCCGGGTCAAACTCTCCTTGTTCGACGAGGCTCCGCGCGATGCACAGCGCCTGCTCCGTGTCGTCCGTAATCGTTCCGGCGGGCACGAACCACGAGTTCGACATGCAACTCTCCGGCCGGGTCGCTCACGAACGGCGGGCGGCTGCAGCATCGTCTTCCCCGGATACGGAAAGCGATGATTCAACCGCCGGTGCTCCCTAATGGTGGATATTATTGGTGCAGCCGGGTCGATTGCGGAAGCGATCTGGGGCTGGATCGCGGACACGGCGATGGATGCCGCGACCGAACTGTCGTCGGCGCTCACTGATGAACTCATCAAGGGACTGCTGATAGTTCCGAACCCGTCTGCGTCATCGGCTGCGGCCGGCGCGTGGAACGGGGTGTTCGAGATTTCGCTGGTCTTGCTCCCGATAATGATCGCGCTCGCACTCATCGCGTGGCCGTTCAGCGAGAAGCGCGAATCCGGATTGATGGAGCTCATCGTCCGAACGGTGATGGTGTTGTTCTTCATCGGTGTCTCCCAACCGGCGTGGGGGTTCGCCATCGACGCGACGAACGCTGTCACGGTCGCCATTCTGGACCTCAACCCGAGTTCCGGTGGTGTCAACTACGGATTCGGGAACGGCCTCTTGGGTTCGTCGGCGACGTACGGGTCGTGGGCCGTGAAGTTCGTCGTCTCGATCGTCGCCGCGATTCTGGCAATCCTCGCCCTCTTGCTGTCGACGTTCTTCCTGCTCCTACGCTGGTTCATGGTCTGGATGGCCTACATCGGGGCGCCGTTCTTCGCAGTCGTCTGGTTCGTTGGCCGTGGTCCCTTCCAGTCCGTCGGGAGTGTTGGCGGGACGTTCCTCCGGATGGGCGTCTTCTCGCTGTTAGCCGGGCCGGTCATCGCCATCCTCGTGTTGACCTTCCAGGTCATCGAACACGGTGGAATCCTCCAGACCGCCGGCTCCGGAATCGGTGGGAACGTCGGCCTTCTGTTCGCGGAACTGGGGCTGATGTTGCTCTTCCCCATATTACTCATCGTAACGATCTGGAAACTCATCTCGTGGGCGGGACAGCCGATCGGCGCTGGGGAAGCCGCAGGGGTCGCAACGATGGCCGTGACGGCCGCTGTCGGAGGTGCCGTCGCTGGCGTGGCCGGCGGTAGTGCAGGTGGAGTTGGTAGCGCGGCGGGGGGTTCTAGCGGAGGTGGCGCGGCGGGTAGTTCCGGTGGCGCCGCAAGTGCTGGGAGTTCAGGTGTCGGAGGTAGTGCTAGTGCTGCTAGCGGAAGCGGGAACGTCGGCGCTGGTGGGTCGGGACTCGCGAGTCGGTTGACCTCGCGTGCGAAAGGCGGTGCAACGAGAGTGAAGCAGGGCGCACACCAGATGGCGATGGACACAGTCGACCACTACGGTACGTCCCAGAAATTGAGCGAGGCGCAGTCGGGGCTTTCTACGGCTCAGGCAGACGAGCAGAGTGCGGGAGCGCAGGCCAAGTTCATCCAGAACGCGATGGCGTCCGAGGAGATGGATATGGCCGAAGCGAACGAGCAGGGCTTCCTCAACGCCGAACCAATAGAGAACCAGACGCCGGCGTTCAAGACCGACCCCGATACGCTCGATAAGAAAATGTCGTATGTGGGGACTGATGGCGCCGCACGGACGGTCAACCTCTCACAGAAGTACAAACGGGCGAAGGCACGACAGCGGGGTGCGGGCCAACACGTCGGGCAGTCACGGGCCGAGGTTTCGAAGCTAGCCTCACAGCAGCGCCGGGTCAACGCCGGGAAGAAAGGCGTAAAGCGGACGGCTCGTGTCGGTGCAGTCACGACGAAAACAGGGGCCGCTGCGATGATCGGAGGGGTTGGGGGGAATTCCTACCTCGCACATTCCATGGGTCGGCGTGCGACCCAACCGATGATCGGCTCGAACACCTCGAGCGCGAGCCAGCACCCGAACCACCGACTGTCGGAGTACGGGAAAGCGACAGCTGGGAGCGTAGCCAGACGGAGTGATGTCGACTCCGAACGTTCGGGGAGAAACAGGCTATGAGAATGTCGGTAGGAGTGGTCTTAACCAACACAAAGGCTGTGTGGAGAAGGTTCGTTGGTTAAAACAACTCTCACGAGAATGAACTCCCACACTAGCGCGTCGTCTATGTTCGGATCCAACTGGTACAGTTTCTACGGATGCCCGGGACTGTAGCAAGCCAGGCACCGAAATATTATTTTTCAAATGATTCTCACCTTAATGTGTGACTTCCGACTATAGGGGGACCAGAACGTATCAGATATATTTCTAACAACACTAATAAATGTGAGACAGTAGAGGAAAGAACCATGGAATGCACGTCTCCGAATCAAGACTTTCATTTGCGGGTCTCAAAAGGGATTATCGACAAAACAGGTGAGAAACCCGAACGCGTCGGGAATGGAGTGACTTTGCAGCGCGATGATGTTGTGCAGTTCGAGAAAGACTTGCGAGCGCCGACACTGGGCGCCGTTGCAAATGATGGCACATCGGTCGCTATCGAAGGCAAAAACTGGGACAAGTCCTCCGAAGAACGAGAGGGCAACGAGCGATTTACGACGATCTACGTGTACGACCAGTCCGGTACACTACTTTTCGAGCAGAACCTTGATGCAAAGTCGGTCAAAGCCTGTGCAATCGACGGCGCTGGTTCCCGTATGGCCGTGGGTGGGATCAATGGGAATGAAGTCGCCATCTACGACGTTGCCACGGGCGACAAAGTCATCACCAAGGGCTATGACGCCATCGAATCCCCCAGCGAAATTACGACCGTCGCGAATGACGACACGTGGCTCTTCAATATTACCGATATAGTAGGCGGCGATCCGACATCTATCCATATAACGACCACCGGCGAAATCGTGTCAGGCCCAGAAGACAAAACAGAGACAGACAACAGTCAGACAGAGAATGCTGACGCGGACGAAGCTGTCGAAGCGCTACTCCGCGATCGGGGTCATCCGGTACCGAAGGAAGTGTATGGATTGGTTTTCACGACCTCCGAACACGCCAACGTGCAGGGCGTAGATGAGCAACTCCGAACTCTCGTCGAGCGTGGACCAATCTACGAGCCACCTTGGAGTGACTACACATACATCATCCCGGATACGCCGACGGTACTCTACGTCGTTGGGGTCAAATCGACGGCTGACGCGGCGGTGGCCTTCAACAGGCTCTGCGATATGGAGCAGATCGATCTCTCCAACTGGTACCAGGTCCAATCAACCAGTAGCACCGTATCTCCCACTCCAGGTGATTTTGAGCAGGCAGTGCGAAGCGTCTCACGCACCGAAGAGGCAGGCAGCGTGACGACAGAGGGTGGCGGGATATCCGTCGATGAAGAGACTCTCCTCAACGGTATTATCCGACAAGACTTCTATATCGATCCCGAGACAACCAACCCAGAATCTGATCTCGGAGCTCCGAAGAACGCGCTCCCTGAGAACAACTTCGGCGACCAGCTTCGGGCCGCGTTTCGCGATGGGATGCGATCCGAGTCGGAATACAAGCAACTCGCTACCGAGGTCGAATCGGACCAGATCGTGGCCGCGTTCCCTACCTTGCTGGACCTGCTCGCGACCGGTGAGGTCTTCACACCATACAGTATCGACCTTCGATATCGTAAACCATCGGTACAACCTCTGTTCAACGAAATCGCGCGTGAATCCCCTGATACAGTACTTAGGGACCTAGACCAACTGGAAACCCACCTTGGAAATCGAAGTTCGATAACGGCTCCTGAAGTGGCCTGTCGGGCCTTACAGACACTGGTCGAGGTACACCCAAGCCACTTCGAGGAGTTAGTTCCTATGTTAAAGCGCCTTTGGGAAAGTAAGTCAGCACACCCTCGGCGGCGCGTATTAGAAATCGTATCGACCGCCTTGAAACAGGGCGACCCAGATGTGGCTGAAATTCTGGATATTGAACCCGACACACACGTGAGCTATCTGGTGGCCCGAATGGACGCGACCGAGTCAGCGTGGCTCCGGTATGCGTGCTGTACCATGATTCTCGCCACGGACCTCAACGAGGCAGATTACGACCAACTTGAATCTGAGGCAGAGACACTAGTTCAAACATTTCGCTGTGACTGGGGTGAATCGTCTCGGTTAGGGAAGGACCAACGAATCGCGAGCGGCAGGCGTGGGCTAAACAGCCCAGCATATGGGTCATTAATGGACGACGGACCGTTAACAGACGACGAACTCCTCAACCGCATTCGGTCGCCGTCATCCAGCGCTGTTGCGCTCTACCGCTTGTACAAGTATGGTGCGGGACCAGTACTCCAAGATTTTGCCGTCGAACGTCCAGATGCTATTCTGGCCTATCTCGATACACTGATGGAGACTTTCACGGCAACGGCCGACCAGATGGAACAGATGCGTAAGGTCTCGAAACAAATCGTTAGAACGGCCATTGAGAACCTCCCAGAGAAGCAATATAAGGAGTTAGTACAATACGATGAGACTGTCCTCCCCCTGCTCGAGAGCGCGGACCGTCACGATGTCGTGTTTGCACTGGAGTGGGCCCGCCGCTCGGCGAGTGAGGCTGCGATCGATGCACTAGCAGCCATCCACGCAGACCCGACCCACGATCGGTGGCAACAAGCCACAGCGATTCTTAAAGATATTGCTCCGGACCGGGTCGATGCCGACCGCGAGCCGGACAACGCCCGCACGAGATGGGCGGCGTACGTTAGTGAGCTCGCTGCCGAACAAGGGAAACTGCCCGCGAGTGGCGACGTACACGAGCGGTCCGACACACCAGAACCACCGCACTGGGAAGTCTTCGATGGGTGGCAAGCCGTACTGGATACTCTCGATATAGAAACCACGTATCGGACGAGTAATTCCCCACTTCGGGGTCGACTTATTGAAGATCTTCAACGCGTAGCCGAACACGTGGACGGCATCCCAACGACGGGTAATATCGATGAATATAGTAAGTACACATATACTAATTTCAAGAACGAATTCGGAGGGATCCGTCAGGCTCGCGAAGCCGCCGGTGTGGCAAAAGACCACCAATGATCAACAATGCTGAACGATACCTATCTGATTTTCTCTGGCGAAATCCATATCCAGTGAAACCAAAAACTAGCACCATCCCCGGTAGTGTTCGGATAAACTGGTTTCATGCGAAGGCGAACGCGTGCGGCCAGTTTTCGACGGCCTTCTCCTTCGGCGTGGCTAAAATAATTTGAGAACTGGTTTGTTCAGTATTTTACCTCTTGAAAGACATGCTCAACGCTGTTCCGATCCCCGTGGCGTGCTTGACCTACAGAAATGTCTGCACACACCTCTTACTAGTTCTTTGAGTGGCAACAAGACGCGCCACTCTTCAGCGGGTGACGCAACAAAGACTTCCAGGCCCTACTACAGTAGAGCGACTCAGAAACCAAGGAATCTCATAAGTTAATGTTCAGCGCAGAGACTTACTTAACGGAGAGGTTTTATATATCCCCGCAATAGCCGGAGTCAGTACTTGTAGAGGTAGGTAGCCTTCGGGCACTCCAGAGGACACGATATGAATACGAAATACGAAGACTGGGACCTCTCAGAGGGCGAATTATTCCGGAGAGAAGTCCAAGATGGGCGATACAAGGCGGTTGATATCCGGGCAGCGGCGGAAGCAGCACATGGGGTGCTCAATCTCGAGGCCCCAGAGATGAACGGATACGTTGTTCCACTCCATTCTCAGAATGGCGAGGAACTCACGAACGAATACGTCGTTTGGCGGGAAGAGTCCGAGACGATAGGTTGGTTCGATCCACAGTACCGAGGGTTCGGTGGGCCCCGGTCAAAGCCAGCATCCGAACTCAGCCAGACTATTATCGGGCATCGAATGCGGTTCTGGGTACGGGCGGACCAGTCCGACCATGACTTCGACTTACCCACTTCGAGAGTGTCTCCCGGAGACACCCTTACAGAGGATGAACGAAGTGCGTTCTTTGACGAGCTGGTCAACTTTATTGAGCGTCAACGAACAGCTACGAGAACATCCAACTGGGAGACCTACTCTGAGGTCGGCCTCGAAACAGCAATCAAGCGGGGGCAAGCGATCGGGCCGTTCCTATTCGTGGCGGGTGGGGGGCAGTCCAAAGAGAGCAGGTACATCTTCCAGTATGAAGAGGAACAAGACGAAGACGACGTCGATCTCTATGACAAAGGACTCTACCCAAAGAACAACTGTATCCTTGATGTCGCGAACTCCGATACGTTTCCGGTCCCAGCTACAATCCTTGAGATCGAAGACGAGAGCATAACACTCCAATTGGACTGGGATAAGATCGAGGAGACCACAGCAGTGCGAAAACAACTCCAGTCTCCCCAAACCGAAGTCTGGATCAGCGAACTCCTGAATCCAATCCCGTTCGAACGACAGACGAGTGCCGTAACGCAGGTACGGGAGTCGCCATCGAAGAGTCAACTTATCACTGGGTCGCGCCCTGCCACGTTTCAGCCACGCGCGTTCGCGATTCCAGATTCAGACGTAGACCTGAATACGTACCAGCAAAAGGCTCTAATATGGGCCGACGCAGCGAGCGATCTTCTCTGTATTCACGGCCCACCTGGGACTGGGAAAACCCGCACGCTGACCTCGTACGTACAACACGCCGTCAGAAATAGAGAGAAAGTTCTCATAACAGCACATTCTAATCAGGCAGTAGACAACCTCATTGCAGGAGATAGCACGCTCGAGGCTCCAGAACCCGACTCGTTGCACGAGATGGCACAGGACCCAGATTCGCGGATCTCCATCGCCCGAGTCGGGTCGAACACGGAAAATCGCGTCGTGGAGGAGAACTATCTTAACACGCCACACAGCGAAGCGACAGTTGTGGCGGCCACCACTAGCGGTGCATCCAAATTTGACCCAAATACATTCGATGTCGCTGTCCTCGATGAGGCGACTCAGGCAAGTCGCCCGTCGGCGGCAATCGTGTTAAACTGTGCTGAGAAGCTCATTCTCGCGGGGGATCACAAGCAACTCTCGCCGTATTGTGCAGGTGAAGATATGCAGGAAGAGGACACACATATCTCACTTTTTGAATACTTGATGGACCGATACGGTGACGGTGTATCGGTATTCCTTCGAAAGCAGTACCGAATGAACGAAGAGATTGCGGCATTTCCGAACCAACGATTCTACGATGGGTTGCTAGAGACTGCCGATCGGAACAAGGAGTGGACAGTAGACGGTCTCAAGCCCCTGATAGGCGTGAATATCGATGGGGTCGAGCAGCGGGAATCCCAGGGCAATTCCGTCTATAACAGGGACGAGGCGGAGGCCGCTGCAAAGCAAGTGAAGTTACTGTCCAACTCGGGAATTCATCCAACTGATATCGGAGTAATCACAATGTACAGTGGGCAGAAACGGAAGATATACACAGCACTTAGTCAGGTCGACTCATCACTTGCGAGAGGCGTCACGATTGATACTGTCGACTCGTTCCAAGGCGGCGAACGCGAAGCTATCATCGTCTCGTTCGTCCGGAGTAACGATAGAGGGAATAGCGGATTCTTAGAGTTTCCAGAAGAGGGAAAACGCCGCCTCAACGTGGCCTTGACGCGAGCCCGAAAGCGACTCGTCTTGATCGGCAATTGGGGTACCTTGGGTACCGTCGCGACGCATCGGTCGGTTGAAGATAGCTGTGCAGACTGTTATCAAGCACTTGCAGAACATCTTCGAAAACGTGACCGCATGCTGGAGTTAGATCACCCGTAACTCTAGCCAACGCAGTATCGGGGCGCGGGGCTGGTTAACATCCATCAGGAAACTAGTGGGCAAGAACGTCTTCAGGTACTGTGCGATTATGCAGAAGCCGCCGTTGCCCTTTCCGTCCGTCGTCGCTTTTGTGAGGATTACAAGATAATATCTGTACTGACTACCTGAACTACGATAACAGGGTTCTGTCTTCCGGATTGAAATAAGTATTAGGAGGAGTAGTGACGTAATGATATTGATGGGAGAGAATTCTGACGCTTGGGAGACGGAGCACGGTCAACAGCGGTCTCCAAAGTCAGGTGAGTTTAAACAAGTCGACACGAATCGGAGCGACGATGGTTCCTTCCGGTCACCGGGGAATATACTGTTAGAAGAGCTCACAGTGGGGCAAGCGATGACCACCATTGAATTAGCGCGGACAACGGATATTAGTGAGACTACAGTTATAGAACACCTGAATCGACTCCAAAATCAGGCACGTTGAGGAGGACGGCGGGGGTTGGACCCTAGCACACGATTCAGAGAGAGTGGATCCCGTCGTTGAACGGCACCGACAAAACCGGGAAGAGGCTGCTAACTGGGAGTACGAAGACGATGATTCAATCTATTAGGCACTTACTCGGATTTTAGCAATAGTTAGTTCCTGGATACCCTCGCCTAGAATTTAGAATACTATCCAGTACCTCACCAGTTGGCGGTGGATAACCGAACCGTCGATTCGGTCTGGTCATAGTAATGAGCAAATGAATTGTTGAAACGGTCGAGACGACCCGAGTTGTGTTCAAACTGTCTCACTAGGAGTCGGATAAGGAACGGTAGTCAAGTCCTGACGTAGTCTTCACGAGTTGGAAGGCCCGGGTTGCCCCCTGCTGAAATATATCGTTGTGAGAAGCCATGTTCATATCTCTCCGGCGGCGATACGACGCATGGCAGAGAACGGTATCGTGTCCGCACTCCCTGACGCACCGCTCTCACAATCGAACCTGGATCAGATCGACGATGCGGATGGCGTCGAGCGTGCGATGTCGGTGACGTGGAAACAACCCTCGGAGGGCGATGCCGAGGTAACGGAGGACATCATCGTCATCACGGCAGAGCATATTCGCTACCTCTCCCGAGAGCAGGACGGTCACTGGGTCGTCGAGAAAAGTGAACCGTACGACGACGAAGAATTCGAGGCGGTCATTGACGACGTCCACGACTATGCGCGGGCGTATTCGGAGGCGAAAGTCGAAGCGCAGGTTGCGAACCTATTCGGCGAGGAGTAGCGCGCAAGGATTTCGAATTAACCAACAACAGACGGCTAGAAGGCGGTTCGTTGGTTAACGCAGACACACCCCGTGCCAAGTGTTCTAGGCGGGGGGCGCTATCAGGACCGACAGTGGTACAAGAACGGTGCAGGTCGTTCGGAGCAGATCCCGGATACCACCTGGAGCAGGAAATAATGGAGGGGGGACACACCACCGTGTCCGCAATTATAGTTAGTATAACAAGATATCAACCAATACCGACACGGCTGTCTACCACACACCACCATGTCCGTAATTTCTACCGTCTACAATGCCCATAGAACCCGAATTCGGAGAATCCGATAACTAACCACACACCACCGTGTCCGCAATTCCACTTGGATACAGTTCTAGGACTACACCCACACCACCGTGTCCGCAATTTCTCGCTCCAACGGTGGGTGGGGGTAAGAGACGAAATCCCTCGAAAACCACGGTTACAGCGGTTCCGGGAGCTGAGATGGCGACGCGGTTGTTCGTATTTACTTAGTTGTTTCTCTAGTAGTAGTTAGTCTAGTAGTAGTGTAGTAGTAGTAGACCTTTAGATGGGGTCTATTAGCGATACGGCAATTCTTTATATGCAAACAGCGTTTGAAGCGCGCAACACCGTCCGACAGCTGTTGACTCGAATTGCGGACACGGTGGTGTGGGTGTGGTAGGGGTTACGGACATTCGAGACATTACGGACATGGGGGTTTATGGTACTTCGACGCACACGTCGGGGCATGTCACGGTATTCCGCTACGTCTCCGATCTTCGCGAACGAGGAGGCGCTTCGGGAGGAACATCATCCCGACACGCTCCCGGAGCGACAGGACGAAATGGACGCGCTCAACGACTCGCTCTCTCCGGCCGCCCGCGGCGCCGGTGCGAACAACGTCTTCATTCACGGAAAGGCCGGGCAAGGGAAGACCGCGGCCGTGAAAGCTGAACTCAGCGAACTCCAGTACCACGCCGAACAGGAGTCCGAACATCTCGATTTAACGACGTGCTACATCTCCTGTGAGAGCCACGATCTCTCGACTTCCTACAAAGCCGCGTCTCGGATATATCAACAACTGACGGGTGCCGACCGACCGACGGGGTACTCAACCGATGTCGTCATGGACATGATGTTTGAGGCGATGGACGATATCGGCGGGACGATCATTTTAGTCCTCGACGAAATCGATGCGCTCGGCGACGACGACCGTCTCCTTTACTCGCTCTCACGAGCGCGGGCCCAGGGCCACGTTGGAGAGCACGTCTACCCGAGCGTAATCGGCATTAGCAACGACCTCCAGTGGCGTGACTCTCTCTCACCGAAGGTCAAGTCCTCGCTCTATGACGACTCGATTCTTTTCTCGCCGTACAACGCGGGCGAACTCCAGCAAATTCTCCGTCGGCGTGCCGCGAAGGCCTTCCGCGATACGACACACACCACCGTGTCCGCAATTTCTCAGGGGGCTAACCCCCACGAAGTCGCCGAAAACAACGGTGCCGAGGATGCGGACTTCCAGAGTGACGTCCTCGACGATGGGGTCATCGAGTTGATCGCTGCGATGTCCGCCCAGGACAAAGGCGACGCGCGACAGGCGATCAAGTATCTCCGCAAGGCGGGGGAAGTCGCTGATCGCGAAGACTCGGAGACGGTCTCACAACTTCACGCTCGTGAGGCGGAGACCGTCATCGAACGCGAGACAGTCGTCGAGGCGATGCGTCAAATGACGACGCAGGCCCAACTCTCGCTCGCTGCCGTTACCGTGCTTGAAGTCTCCGGAGACACGCCCGCCCGTTCGAAAGTCCTCTATCAGATCTACCAGAACATCGCCGACCGAACGGACGCGGATAAACTCGTCCAGCGTCGGATGAAAGATCACCTGCTTGAGCTCGACATGCAGGGTATCGTCGAAGCTGAGAAACAGGCTGCCGGCTCGATCGGTGGGCCAGCGTACCATTTCTCGCTCCAGGTAAGTACGGAGGCCACGATTGACGTTTTGGAAGACCTCGACCGTTTCGAGGATCTCGACTTCCGCTCGATCTCGGCGCAACGCTGACACCCACCACCGTGTCCGCAATTCGCCCCCGGAACAGACACACCACCGTGTCCGCAATTATTGTTGGTTGGGGGTCACGAATGGGAGTTCTCTGGGACAGGACTTTCTCTCCTCGAATGCTACGCCGGACTTTGATTTTGGGGACGAACACACACCACCGTGTCCGTAATTGAAGTTGGATAATTATCACAACCCTCAATGTCGATCCAGCGTTAACCAACAAATTGAACACTCTTGCTCCGGCTGTTGGTTAACGAATTGCGGACACGGTGGTGTGTCCTCATCCACCGGTTTCGACGGACATCATCGTCGCTCGCACTAGAGAATTAGTTTCAAGAAACCAAATTGAGGGTGCTGTTTGTGAAGGGTGTGGCCGTTCTCAGGGCAGAACACTTGGCACGGGGTGTGGGGGGACGAAAATCATACGCCGTGTACGACGGTAAGTGCCATTAAAATAAGGTAGTCTCCAATTGGGTATTCCAAACTACTCTATTTTACCCTATTCGACGCTGTTATCGTGGTGGTCCCAGACAGCTCGGTGTCGACCTGTGATGGAATTGGATCAAGCAGCATGAAAGAACACTTGCAATCTGGGGTGTGTGGGAACTCAGATGGACGGAGAGACTTGACACGAAAGCGCTGGTTCGGATAATTATTAACCAACACAGCGGTGATAACACTCCCGAGTGTTGGTTAAGCATGAATCAGCTCGTCCCGTCCTCTCGCTTCAGGGGTGGGCTGGTCGGGAGACTCCGATTCTGCCGATACAGACGCTTTGGACGCCACTACGAGAGTCAAACGACAGTCACAACATGAAATCGTCCTGGCTACACCACCCACTCCCACCCGGATTGTAAGTGTTCTACAGATAAGCAAGGCGAGTGCCTCGGGGCTTGACCCCGAGGGTGAAGCCGACACTTAGACGTGTTCTGTTCGTTCGATATACCGTTCAATCGTCTCGCTGGATACCTGTCCCGCCGTTCCGATGTGGTACGACTGCTCCCAGAACCCACCACCCCACAGATATTCTTCCAGGTACGATTCGTGCTGTTCCCACATCTCTCGCGCGGTGATGCTCTTGACCGTCCGTGCAATCTCATCTGGCGCGTGTTTCGGGTGGGCAGAAAGGAACAGATGTACGTGGTCGGGTGATATGTGGAGCGACAGTATCTCGTAATCATATCCGTCGCACACGTCGCGGAAACTCGCTTCCAACGAATCCTCGATTGGTTCGAGAATCGTGTGCCGGTACTTCGGACACCACACGAAGTGGTAGTTGACGTTGTACACCGTGTGGTTCGACTGCTTCTCACCCATATCGCACCCACTCTACCAACACGTTTAAGTATATCCAAAGGATATACACAGGTATGGTGAATCGCTTTGAAATCGACGGCGAAGAAGTTCTCGACGGAGAGGTCAAACCGTTCGGGAACAGTGCCCACGTCACCGTCCCCAAACGATGGCGTGGGGCTGACGTGAAAGTCGTCCGAACCTCAGAACCCACCGAACAAGACGAAGAATGACTGACGCACAGGCTCTCGTCAAGACGCTGGACTTCCAACTTGACATACGGAGTGACAACGAGGGCCTGTTGTACGACGCTACACTCGAATCCCGCTCGGTGTACAACGAAGCCATCCGTCTCGCCAAAGACGGCGTGGACTGGGACGCAATTCCTGACCTTGTGGCCGACGACGCCAACCTCGTGAAGAACACGATTCAGCGCGTTGTCGCCAAGGCTCTCGGTGCGATGGAAAACTACTACGAGTACGACGACTTCGGACAGCCGAGCCACACCAAGGACGGTACGTACCCGCTTCGTGCGAACTACGAGGAGGGATACAACCTGTCGCTCACCGACGATGGCGACGTGGCGTTCCGAATCAGCGCGAAGCCGTACAAGCACGTCAAGGGCGTCCTCAACGGGAGTGGCGCTCACCTCAGTATTCTCGAGACCGCACTCGAAAGCGACGAGTGGAAGATTGGGACGGCGGAAGCCCTGTTCCACAACGACAACGCCGAGTTGCACGTCAATGTCACCAACACCAAGCAAACCGTTCGGGACAAACAGGACTCACGAACCGTCGTCGGTGTGGACGTGAACGAGGACAACGTGGCTCTCACCGCACTCTCTGAGAACGGTGTCGAGGACACGTTGGTTATCGACTTCCCCGAAATCAAGTTCGAGCGCCACCGTTACTTCACGATGCGGAAGCGCGTCCAAAACGCAGGGAAAGACAGCATCCACGATACGCTTGAAGGGCGTGAGGAACGGTTTGTCTGCGACCGACTCCACAAGGTGTCTCGGCACATCGTGGAGTGGAGCCAGCAATTCGAGAAGCCGTGCATCGTCTTTGAAGACCTCAAAGAGATGCGTGACAGTATCGACTACGGTACGCGGATGAACCGACGCTTGCACCACCTCCCGTTCCGCGCCCTTCAGTTCTATACGTCGTACAAGGCGTCGTTCGAGGTCATCCCAACTGGTTGGATTAATCCCGAGTACACGAGCCAACGGTGTCCGATGTGCGGACATACGGAGCGTGCGAACCGGAACAAGAAGCGGTTCAAGTGTCGGTCGTGTTCCCATCAAGACCACAGCGACCGTAGTGCAAGCGTCAATATCGCCGTGAAAGGCATCAAGAAGCATCAAAATTGGAATGTGCCTGCTCTCAACAGCCTTCCCACTGTGCGGACGGTGCGACGGCAGGCATCGGGGGCCGTGGACGCCCCGACCGTGACCCACCCGACCGTTCGAGGCCATCAGGCCGATGGTCGGATGGGAGTGTTCGACTAACCCACGGGAAGCCTCGGGGCTTGATCCCGAGGCAGTTCACACCAGCGAACTCTCCGGATCGATCAGTAAGCGAGATGTCCAGACCGGGCTCATTCGTTGATCTGGGCGAGCGCCCACGATGCCCTCGTGCGGACATCGGCGTTATCATCATCGCGTGCTCGGTCCTCCAGGGCTGAGGTCGCGTCTCGAGCACAGAGGTACCCGAGCGCCCAGCAAGCGTTTTCACGGACGAGCGGATTCTCGTCCGACAGCAATTCCACGAACGTCGGCGTGACGTGTTCGACCGAATCCGGGAAGTCCTCGGCGACGCGGCTGAGGGCACCGCTCGCATTGATTCGTGTGTAGGTGTCGTCGACGGTCAGCAATTCGGTGATCTCCTCGGTGTACGGCTCGACCACGTCGGTGTGAACAATCGCTACGTCGCCGATCAGTCCGATCGCGTTGTTCCGGAGCTTGGGGTTGTCGACGTCGAACAGAGTCGCGACGTCGTCGACGATGTCGACGGCGATGCTCGGGTACTCGCCCACGATCCGTCCAAGCCCAGCGGTCGCGTTCAACCGAACGCTGTCGGACAACGAGTCACGGAGGGTGACTTCTCCAAGTGTCTCGGCGACCGGTTTGACTTCCTCCGGATATTCCCGCGTGATCCGCGAGAGTGCGTACACCGCGTACTGGAGTCCGTCAGCGTCGTCCTCAATGATCGTTGCAAGCGCCGGAACGGCGTCCACAGCATCCTCGGGGTCTTCCTCGGCGATCGTGGCGATACACCTGGTCGCTTCACGCTTGACGGAGACAACGTTTGACTGTAGATACGGTACGAGTTCGTCGGTGAATGGAGCGATCGCCCCCGGGTCGGCATCACCAATCGCTCGGAGAGTGGCTAGCACGTCGGCCCGAGCGGGTAGCTCGTCACGTGCCAGCAGTGACCGGAGGATTGGAACCGCCGGCGTACACTCCTCTGGACGCACCGCCGCCACCCGACGGAGTGCCTGGATTGCGTCCGTGTCTCGACCCCAATCTTTGTCTTCGCGATCCAGAAGCGCGAGAAGCGACGAGATACGGACCGCATCTGGATGTGTATCGGCGAGTCGGCGGAGCCCAGTTGCTTCTTCGGCAGGCGTCTCTGCGCCAGCCGTGTAGAGATTCGGTGGCGGATCGACCACGGAGAGCAACTCGATTGCATCGACGGGAACGGTAAACTGGTCACTAGCCGGTGTGAGCGGCGTGCATTGGAGCGCCGGCGCTGCCGAGGGGCGTTCGAGTGTCACCGCGTGAAGGGAGACATCGTGGCACAGCTGCGTTCGCTCGTCTCCATCGTCGATATACGTGAGTTCGAAGCCGGGCGCATCAGCGTGGTCGTCGAGAAACGACGACAGCATTGACGCGTTCGCAGGCATAATTCCGGCGGATGACGGGAGCCCACCATCGGTCTCTAGATCACGAACCCACGGGAGGTCGGGATGGATATCTCCCCGTTCGACCGCGGGAACGAACTCCCAAGCGTGGTAGTGTTCCCACCCGCCGACATCACTCAGATCGAGGTCGTCGACAACGACGTAGCCCTCGGCGTCCGGGTGCAGGTCGGCGATGAGTGAGAGACGCTCGCGCCGGAGCGGGAACTGCTCGTACCGACCGTCGGGCTGTTTCTCGCCGAGCCACGCGTCCCAATCGTCGGGATGGCGGCCGACGATGTCGACGACACCCGGAATCGCCGCTTCGTCGGCCAGCGTCTGATTGCCGATAGCGTAGACAGCGTGCGGCGTCTCATGCGCGAGATGGCGCACCCACTCCAGTGGGACAGCGTCGTGACGGGGATGTGGATTCACGTCGACGGTCCAATCGCGGTCGAACGCGAACACGAGCATCAGTCTCTCACCTCGTGCGGCGTTGCGGGCGCCTGCTGACACAGTGTCTCCAAGAGGTCCACCTCTTGGTGCATCGTCTCGTCCCCTACAGCCGCCATCTCGTCTGCGAGGTAGTTCCGAAGCCGGTCGAACCGCTTGGTATACCGGTCGGGCACGACCAGCGAGACGGACTCGCGTTCGTGCTGGCTGCGCTGGTCGGGAAGCAGCCAGTCATCGACGCCAGTCGCGGCGTCAGCGCGGTCGTGGAGGTCTGCCGCCCACGTCCGAAGTTCACGAGCGTACCTGGCCAGCGCGACTGCCTTCCGGACGCCGTCGTGGGCGTACGTCCCGGACTCGTCGGGAACATCGACGGTGACGCGTTCGGTGTACTCGCCACCGTCCCGTTCCGTCCACGAGGCGACCAGATCCAGGTCGGTGTCCGAGCTCGTCTGCGCGAGGCGGACGAGGACGACGCCGCCCTGAGCCTCGCCATCCTGTTTGGCGGAGGGGAACAGCGTCCCGACGTGCAGCAGGCGGTCGGCCGCGGCGTCCGCGGACGGCGACCCGTGGACCGCCTCAATCTCGTAGCCGTCTGCATCGAGGTCGAGGTTCAGGTCGTACACCAGTGGGGTGACCATGTAGTCGAACTCTTCGCCCAGCCGGCGTTCGAACTCCGCGGCCGAGTGGACGAAGTAGTGGTTTGCTCCGCGAATGCCCGACAAGGTGTCCGCCAGCTCCGCGTTCGCGTCCAACCCCATCCCGATGAACGTCGTGTGGACTCCCTCAGCGGCCGCGTCCGCGAACAGCTGCGTGAGTTCTCCCTCCTCCGTCGCCCCCATGTTTGGCATCATGTCGGTCATGAAGACGACACGGCGCTCGATGTCTGGACTGGGCGTCCCGTCGACGAGCATGTCGACGGCCGCCTCAAAACCGTCCGCGAGGTTCGTACTGCCGCCAGCAGCGATCTCGCGGATGTGGCGGCGGATCGCCGGCATGTCCGTCGTTCCGACATCACGGAGCGGTTTCGCGACGTGGGCGCGGTGGTTGTAGAGGACGACGCCTAAGCGGTCTTCGTCGTGGAGCTGCTCGGTGAGCGCGCACAGCGACTGCGTCGCCGCTTCGAGTTTCGTCGCCGCATCGTCCTCGGCCTCGCGCTTGCGCCCGTGTTCGTCGTAGTAGTACGCGTCGAAGGAGCTGTCCATCGACCCGGAGACGTCAAGGACGGCGACGAGATCTAGTCGCGGCCGCTCGAACTCGTCGACGGAGAGCGTTGAATCCAGCCCGACCGAGAGGTAGCGCTCGGTCTCCCCACTGATCGGGTGGTCGCTCGCGGCAGCCGCGTAGCGCGGCGCGAACAGGGCCTCTGATTCGGTCCGCGTGCCCGTCTCGAAGTGATAGTCGTAGAACAGCCCCTCGTCGCTGATCGCCTCCGACTGTGGCGTATACCCGTTCGCGACGTTTTCCCGAAATTTGGCCACGTCTTTCGCCCCACCAGCGGCGAGTCCGACTGTCTCCGGGTTCGCCATGTCCGCACTTGCTGGCGCCGGTGATGCGTTCTCTATCACCTGGTTTTCGAGCACCTGATCGGCCTCAGCGGTCTCTCGAAGTTCGTACGCATCGACGTGGCGCCCACAGGATTCACAGACGTAGTCGGGTGGGGTGACCGACCTGTCGTCGTCCATCGGCGTCCAGTCATCGACGAGCGACCGATCCTCACGGACGCGATGGACGGTCGCTCCGGCATCGATGATTCCGAACGGTTCGTCGAGGGAAAGCTGTGACGCGGCTCGCGTGACGGCTGACCCGGCTGCGTCGACGACCTGTCCCGGTCGAAGCTGTCCTCCGCAATCAGGGCATTCAGCCCCGATGTCGTCTGCTGAGATGACAGGGGCAGCGCCCAGCAGCCCCGAGATACGGTGGGTTGCCCCGGTTTTCAGGTCTAGGAGTGCCTCGCTGTCAGGCGTGGCGAGTACCGTGAATTTCTTCCCCGATTGATCGGCGACCCGCAACCGGTGGACGTGTTCTCCGTCGCAGTCGATGGCTCGCCGGGTGATGAATTCGACTGCGATATCGTGACGCTTCCCATCCTCTATGTCCGCGTACGTCGTATCCATGGTGTCTGTGTGGCCTGCCATTCCCCGGACGGCCTACGGGTAATTGATGACGGTGTGTTCGCCCCCCGAAACCGGAGGGAGTAAACACCATCACGATGCGACTTTTCCCACTATCACACTCAATAGTGTGGGCCATATTGTGATAAATGCTTCGCCAACAAGCAAAATAAAGAGGAATTCGGGTTGAAAAGATACTCTACGATGTTCTTTATTTTGTAATCGGACTAGTACAGCACTTTGTAGGACGGATATCCTGTGAGTAATCGCCGTTATACTGTCGAGTATTAAGACGAAACAATCATTGCGAAGGTCGTCGTGTATTGGTCAATAAGCCCATGCCTATCGACGCTGGTGACGCTCTCGTCCGGTCGCTTCACGACCATAATCCATGGTGGGAGCACGGGACAGAGGCATTCTCACTCCCGGCGCGACAGAAGAGCGACTTCTATCATCTCGCCCGTCCCAACGGGTCCGGTAGCCAGTTTGAGGACCAACCGCTTCTCGGTCTAGTTGGACGGCGGGGCGTCGGAAAAACCACGCTCCTCCGCCAGTTCATTCACCATCGCATCGAGACGGGCGACGATCCTGAACGATTCCTCTATCTTCCCTTCGACGCCGACCCGCTCTACCAACTCCAATCGGACGAACAACTGCGACGCGCAGTTCGGTACTACGAGAGCAGGGTTCTCGGTCGCATCGAGGCAGACCACCCACACTTCATCCTGATCGACGATGTCCACCAGATCGAGCATCCGAACAAGCCGACCATCGACGGGTGGGGCGTCCCCGTCGCGGAATTGCTTGAGGATGTCCCGGGACGACACGTCGTCGTGACCGCCAGCGCCGGCATCCAGGTGGAACGGGAACTCGAAAGCGTCACGATGTCGGCCGAAGACTACGATGTCCAGCCCATTCTCCCCGAGAAGTTCCGGGACTATCTCTTCACGCTGTATCCAGATCTTGAGGAAGAAGACACTCGCGTGAGCCCCACCTCACTCCGGACCGGAGAGAACAGCCTGCCAGCGGCTCTTCAGAGCGGCGAGATCGAGTCACTCGTCGCGGAGCTTCGACAGAAGTACGAGAAAGTTGCAGACGTCGAACGACGCATCCAGTCACAGGTCCTCGACTACCTCGCAATGGGCGGGACCATCAGCTACGATCTTGACGGCGCTCCCGAGTCGGCAGGGGACCTGACGGCAGATGACTACGCGCAGCTGCGCGAGGACGTTCGCGATGCCCTGTACCAGGAGGTTCCTGGCTTCGAATCGATTCAGACGATTGCGGATCTCGAACGCCTCTGTGCGCTCGCCGCCCGGAACAGGGGAGCCGAGGCGTTCCGGTATCAGGACCTCGTCGAACTGTTCGACGTCGACCGACGGACGATCGCCGATAGCTACCTTCCCGCCCTGGCAGAACTGTACCTGTTGACCGGCGTTACCGAGTACGACAACAGCCGTCCCCGGTCGGTGCGACTCTACCTCCGTGACACAGGGCTGGTTACGGCGTTCGCTGACGGCGACGCCCCGACCGTCCGTAACGATTTTGACCGTGAGACCGACCTTGCTCGCGTTGCCGCGTTCGACCACACGATGCGGTTCGCCTACGGTATCAATGCCATTCAGGGTAATGACGAGGAGCCCGCCGTCCAGTACTGGCGCGGACGAGAAGGGGAGGTCGACTACGTCTTCGAGGTGAACGGAACCCCCGTCCCGATCGGGCTAGCGTATCAGTCACGCGAGCGTGAGGAGTCGCTTGAAGCTATTCAAGAGTTCAAAGAAGCGTACGACGTGCCACTTGGATTCATCCTCGCTGGTGATACGGTTCGAGGCAGACAACCTATTGAGGATCTTGGAGAGGGAATCATCCAACTTCCGTACTGGTTGTACTTGCTCCTATGCTAGGTCGCTACGTCGGATTTATCCCACGACTGAAGTCGTGGGGTGAATATACCAAATGCGCTCTACTCTATAGGTCGACTGGCAGCGCGGTTTCTGGTTCGGCGACGGATCGGTTCGTCCCTTGTTGTTGACGGATGTGGATGCGGTGGTCGGCGCTGTCTATCAGGCCTTCGTCGTGGCTGACGACGATAGTTTGTTTGACGCCCGCTGTGCGCATGGCTTCGACGACGTCGTTGAGACGGTCAACGTGCCCATCGTCGAGATGCGCCGTTGGTTCGTCAAGGATGAGAGGAGGAATCGGAACAGCGTCGAATGTATCTTTCGAGAAGTAAAACGATGAACTAAACAATTCTCAAACTGTTTTGGTCACGCTGAAGCCGAGACTGTCGAAAACTGGTTACAAGCGTTCCCTTCGCATGGAATCAACTAATCTGAACACTACCCCTTCGCACTGTGCGACGTGATTTACTGAAACACCGGTTGATTTAACATTCCTATACGGTGAGGAGCGGAACGAATTCCCATCACGACACATATACTGTCCATTTCAGATGGTGGATAGGAGATGCTGAATTCTTTCAACATTCGTGGAGTTCAATCTCAATTGGTTCGCCGGGCTTGAGGTTCGTACTGGCGATCAGGTCCGGATCCGGGTCGGAAACGAGTTCGAGCGAGTACTCGTTGAGAATTGTTGCGAGAACGGTCTTCATCTCCATACGGGCGAACCGCATCCCGATGCAGTGACGGGGTCCGCCGCCGAAGGGGAAGTATGCGTACGCTGGGCGGTCGGCGTCGCCGTCGAATCGTTCCGGACAGAACGTTTCCGGGTCGTCCCACCACTCCGGGTCACGGTGGACGGCCCACTGCGTCAAGACCAGCGTTGTACCTGCCGGGATGTCGTACCCCTGTAACGTCACGTCTCGCTTCGCTTCTCGGAAGAACATGTACACGGGCGGATAGAGACGCAGCGCCTCGTCGATTACGTGCTCCATTCGTTCGAGTTTCGGGAGGCCCTCAGCACTTACCGTGTCGTCACAGACGGCGTTGACTTCCGCCCGGAGGTCAGCCTGTATGTCGGGGTGTTGAGCGAGACAGAAGAGTGTGTACGTCAGTCCGAGAGCTGTCGTCTCGTGACCGGCGAAAAGGAACGTGACCATATTGTCGCGGAATTCTTCCATTGTCATATCGCTCGCTTCCACGAACCCCACGAGAATCGACAGCAGATCGTCGCCAGGATTCTCGGGCTGTTGTTGACGCCGCTGTTGGGCCAGTTCGTCGACGAACTGCTGGAGTTCAGCAAGTTTCTGTCTGTACCGTCGATTCGTCGGTGTTGGGAGACGGTCTGGAAGGAATGACCAGAACCTGCTCGTATCGAACCGGGTGAGGATTGCGTCCGAGGCTTCTGAGACGACCGGGTTCTTCGCCACGTCTACACCGAACAGGGTTCGTCCGAGCACGTCCATCGTTGTCGCAGTCATCGTGTCGTTGATATCGACGACCATCCCATCACGCCACTCCTCAACGGTCTCCTCTGCAGTAGACCGCATCACGGGAACGTACGTGTTCAACCGTTCTCGGTAGAACGCCGGTTGCACCTGTGTTCGTTGATTTTGCCACTGGTCGCCACCCGTAACGAACAGCCCCTCGCCCATCGCGTCCGCAAGATTCCGGGTCAACACCTCACCCTTCTCGAAGGCCTCGTGATCGTCGAGGAGTACCTGCTGGATCGCGTCCGGGTGGGCAACCATACACGCATCCGTCCCAAACACTTCGTAGCTTGCGACGCGACCGTACTCGTCGCGTAACTCCTCGAAAAAGGCGAAGATATCGCGGCTCAAATCGATTGTATTGCCGATAATTGGTACTCCGCGCGGACCTGGCGGGTAGCTCACTTCTGAGCTCATATACACTTGTCTTTGACGCTGGGACTCCGGTGTTCTGTTGGACAGGTCCACCCCTTTTTATGATCTACTGACGACTATTTCCAGTAATGCGGTACCTCCAGCTACAGATTCACTTCCCGTCCGAGGCGCGACACCCGATGCACCAGTTCCTCGTCGAACAGGACTCGATTCGACGCGCGTACTTGCGTCACTGGAACTTCTCGAATCCCGAGTACGTCACCACCTTGCTCCATATCGTCGGAGACATTGAGGAGGGGAAAGAGGAGTATCTCGCGGCGCTTGACACCGCCGAATCTATCCAAGAGTACGATGTGACGCCGGTTGATAACCGCAGTTTCTATGTCTATATTCGGGAGAATGCTCAGAAATTCGCCAGTCGCCTGCGTGCCCTCCTCACCGATACTGAACTGCTCATCGTCCCGCCAATCGAGTATGGAAACGATGGTGAGATGCTCTTCGAGGTTGTCGGTGATCAAAATTCTCTCCAAGGCTTAGTCACCAACCTCCCCGATCACCTCTCTGTCTCTGTCAACCGCCTCGGTGAGTACGACGCATACCGAGAGTCGCAAGCCTCAGCACTGACCGACCGGCAAAAAGAAGTACTTGACATTGCACGCGAACGTGGTTATTACGAGATCCCTCGGCAGACCAGTGTTCGAGAAATAGCCGACGAAGTGGGTTGTTCAAAAAGTACTGCCGCAGACCACCTGCGGAAGGCAGAGGCACGGCTTGTGTCGCTTTCTGCTGGCCATCCGACGGTGTTATAGAACTGTACTCTCGCGGTGAATGCTTCGGTGAAATTAACAGGAAGTCACACCACCTTATGATATGCCCGGCGACGCAGGAGTCCAAGTTCTCTTGGTCATACCCGGATTGCTCGTAAGCTTACTCGGTAGTGCGATGCTCAGGAAACCACGGAGGGTTGCACGTTTCCAAGAACAAATGGACGCTATCGGCAGTAAACGTGATTTGAAGGATGTTGAGCCTGCAGAATGGAATGTCACACTCAACCAGATTGCGGGTGGTATAATTTTCCTAGTAGGGATCTACACGACTTTCGGTGGATTAGGAATAGTTCCGATATAGATTAATCCGCGAACTAAAGTTGTTACAGGATGGATCCCGGTTTATACGCTGTCCTCAGGAACGAGCGTCGTCGGTCCATCAACGAAGGCGTGTATCTCGGCTGTGATACGGTCGGATGCTTCTGTCGGTCCTCCGTGACCGACGCCGTCGTACGTACCGACCTGGTGGAAGGCGTGCCGCGCGATGTCCTCGTCGCGCATGATATCCTCGTCGGAGAGTTCATCGATGGTCTCTTTCACCCGGTCGAGATTACGCTCGAACTCTTCTTTCGTTGCCTCCCAGCCACGCTCGAGGAGATCCTGGCCGTCGTCGGAGTCCACGGGGGCTGCAGTCGGCAATTCTCCCCATCGCGCCTTCCCCGCAACAGACGTGTCCTCCTCGTCGAAGGTCACATAGTAATCGAAGACGGCGCTGGGGTGTGGGTCCGCGCCGACCAACCGATTGAACACCGACTTTCCGGTGGCCAGGGCGTCGTCGTGGGTCGATTCTTCTACCAGAGCGTAAATCATCATGTGCATCTCGAACACCTCGAAACGCCGACGCACCAGGTGTCGTTGCTCGCTCCAGCTGCGCCGGCACCCATCGCCGGCGCTCAAAAAACTCTGATCCAGCGGTCGATTCCTAGGGCTCGTTCGCTCGGTCGACTGTGATGGTCAGGTTCCCGGACTCGTAGTCCGCTTCGAAGTCGACGGTGAACGCATCCGAGTCGTACGCGGCGTGGTAGGCGCGGTGACGCTCGAGCGAGCCAGTCGCCTTGAAGTGGAAGAACGCAGCCGCCGTGTAGGGCTTACTCTGCGTCTCGATTTGCGTCTCGACTGACGCCGGAAGCGCGATCTGTGGCGTTTCGGTGTCAATACTCGCAGCGAACTCCTTCGCTTCCTCGACGGTTGCTTGCGAATGTGCCGGTGTCTCGCCGGTGAGCATGTTCACCGGAGTTTCCGTGTCGTCGGTGAACAGAACGTCTTCGAACGTGTGTGTCCCGATGATCGCCTCGGGATCTAACTCGCAGTCGTCGAAGAAATCATCAGCTGTTTCATCGGTCATCAAATCACGAGCCTACGGCGGGGCTCGGTCCTTCCTGCCCCTGAAAAACAACAGTTGCTACGAGAGGCACTGTCTAGTTTAGGACGTTGTCAGCTGGCGTTCGATCATCGAGCGATTGGTGTGGTCTGAGCCAGTTGTAGTAATGCACAAATAACGCAAGTCACAGGCGAACGCTCTGCCGACTTCCCACCCATGAATTATGGAAACGGTCGAGCCGCATTGTGAGTGTGTCAAATCGTTTTTCGATGAGGTTTCGGTCGGTGTAGTGGACCGACCGTTCAATCCTAATCGAGTAATGGCAGTCCGGTAGCCGAACTGATCGGCGAGAAACGTCGCGTCCGATAAATCATGTTTCCCCCACAGTCCAGACAGGAACGTCGCCACCGGATCTGTGCCATGGTGTCCGAACAACGCCACGTCCAAGATGAGTTTCGTGTTGGTAACTATTGCATATTATAATCAAGACTACCCCCGTTTATTTTGACAGCGGTTTCGTTGACACGACCCGCGACGGCTGCGCCTCAGGCGGGTCGGATACGGTGTCAGATGGCTAGTTTGACAACTTCTATACTATTTTGTAAAAGCGTTCAATGCCACACTCCACGAGAATCGTTGTCCTCTCTCTGAACCAACGACCGGTCGTGTGGAGACGGACGGCGAACGCTCTGACGGGCGTCCTCAGAACGCTTCGCGTTCTGATGTGCGAACGAGACGTGCTACGAGAGACGACTCTGCCGTCTCTCGGCATGGTGAGAGGCGCGTCACGCCTCTCGAACCACTTCGCGTCTCGTCAACGTCGTCGTCCACTCTTGCTCCCAATTTTGTTCTGAATCTGCCTTAAAACATCCTCTGAGAAGGTCTGCGCGCATTTTAGTCCAATTCACTCAATGACCTGCCGACGTCTCAAACATCCTTATCTGGACAGTGTCAACTCGCCCTATTTGTCGTTTTATCATAATATATGAACTATATATATGGATCACGTGCTCGGTTCGAGACGGAGTGTTACAGTTTCACGAGCGTTAAATTCGACAGTGACGCCGTCTCCGGCCACCTCAAGGTCGGCTTCGACGACCTTCCCCGTCGGATCGGTTCGTTCCGCTGTACTCACCTCGATAGTCCCGTGACCGATGTGCGCGGTCGTGGGACTGTCGGAGGCGTTACGCAAGTCAACAATCATAGCGTCGTCCCGGTCAGCAGATGAATCGAGTTCAGGGTGGAAGATTCCCGTATCAGCGTCCACTGGCCGAATCTGCGTGACGAGCACCGGTGGTTCGGGGAGGTCAAGGAACTGTCCAGTGCCGGCAAGCGGCGGATCATCGACCGTTCCCTCGCCACCTGTCTGTGCCAGCGGTTCGTAGTGGGTCGCTTCGAGTCCGGTCGCGTGTGCGGACGCCTCGTCGAACTCGTCGTGAGGGGAGAGGTGGTACCTAGCCTGGACACGTCCGGGTTGGTGCGCACGGAAGTTCGTATCCCAGTAGTTGTTCGTCACCCAACCGAGTAACAGCGGGCGCTCAAGATCGAATCCCTGTTGGTTGTCTGCGAAATGGAAATCGCCGAACTGCACAAGAGGATTCAGCGGACAGCCGACCGTCATTCCGCGGTTGTCATCCGAGAGGTCCGCCCAGTGCTGGACTGTGTAGTAGTCGTACACCGACCGGTCGAGTTGATCCGGTCCAGGTTGCATGGCCTGTCCGCCGACATCGATGTGCGGCGTGGGGTCGTCGAGTGCGAACGGAAAGGCGAGATACGTGGCTTCGGGATCCGTCCGGAGGCCCATCACCCATTCAGCGTTGACGACGATCGTGTCGTCCTCGTCCGGAACGAAGAATTCGAGCACGACATCGCTCTCCACCTGCGGCGTCACTAGGGTCTGTCGCACACGATAGCCCTCCGGGACGTCATACACCCGGTGGCGACGAACCCGATCAGGGCCGGAGCGGCGAGCATGCCAGTCAGATCGAAACCCCCGGTCGCTGTCCAGTAGCCCCGCAACGGCCGGGAACGTACCTTCAACATCCGGGTCGTAGTCGAAGAGTCGCTTCCGCGGGCGATCCGTCTCAGTATCCGCGACTACCTCGTGGACAAAGCCTGCGAGGGGGTACTCGGCAGACTCGTCGACCCATTCACACTCGCGTTCCTTGTCGTGCCAGCTCATTATCCCACCCCGGTCCCTGTCGAAAGTGAGGACGTACCGCTCAGTTTCGACCGTCGACCGTTCATCGAAGGGCTGATTCTCCAATTGGATCAGATCCTCGACGGGGACAGATGTCCAGCCGTATCCGGGGACCGACGTCGACGGGAGATAATAGCCGTTGAGGCTGAACAGCGTCTCGATATCTTCACTGTCGGCGAACCCCGCCGAACGGCGCCGCCGCCTGTCCCGGTCTTGGAAGTGACGGCCAGCAGTCTCGTCGTCGGGAACGCCGCGTGGTGTCACAACATGGTCGGCAACTGGTCCTGAGAGCTCCCGTTCCCATGGGAGTGGATTAAACAAGAAGATGCTGTTATCGCTCATTGAGATCCCTCCGAGGAGACGCGCCGGGCGAGTTCGGCCACGCTGTCGCGCTGTCGCATCATGCTTAGGCTCCGGCCTTCGTATGCGTAGTTCGCCTTATGGTTCCACTGGCTCGCCGCGTCTTCGCCTTCAGGAACGCTCACCGCCGTATCAGCGCCCCACGTGTGTTCATCGAAGAAGTGCGTCGCCCACCACGCCTCGTCACGGGTCCCCTCAGCCGATCGACGCGTCGGTCCACGCTGATGATCAGCGGCACCGATAGAAGCAAGACCCGCCTCGAGCGCGTCGGCCGTCAGAAGCCGCCGTCGGTTCTCGCGGTTAATCGACTGTTCCCGGGCGCTACTAATGCTCCCGAAGTTCCAGAAGTCGGTCCAGTCGCCACGATAGACTTCGAGTGCGTCGATGTTCTCCTGTACGTGCTCCCACCAGTCTGCCGGAGTCGCCATCTCGATCATCGGGAGGTCACCGTCTTGGACAGCAGCTTGGTCGTTCCACTCCCGAATGAACGCGGAGAACTCGCCGTAGGCAGGCCCATTGTCGCCGAAGGGATGGTAACTCTGGATCAGCAACTTCGAGAGCGGGTACTCGGCCGCTTTCAGTTGCTGTTCGATGCGGGGCCACCATGTCTCACGGAGGTCCTCGATATCCCGGCCGATACCCATCTGCATACCCGTCGAGTAGTGGTATCCGTTGAACGCGAGCAGTTCGCGGCCGCTGGGCGCTTCCCACCGGAACACCTCCGGTCTGTCGAGCGGAACGCCCCCGAAATGCTCGTTAATTGCCATGGTGAACCCCTGAATCCCCACATCGAGGAGGGCATCCGCGAACGGCCAGTTCTGGCCGTTGATGTCACAGTTCATCCCGAAGCGGATGTCGAACCCGTATTCCTCTCGAAGTCGCTGAATCGGACGAAGGGTTTCGGTAGTCTGGGCCGGCCCGTACAGCGGCGTGATGTTCGCCAACATCCCCGTAATTTCGATGCGACCAGCGTCTTCGAGCCGTTTGAGACGTTCGATGTCCTCGTCTGTAGCGGTCTCAAGCCACTCCAACAGCGGCGCGACAGTTTCGATAGTCCAATGGAAGGCGTCGGCGGTATCCTTGTCTAAATCCCGTTCCGCTGTGGCGAGTCCGTCATCGATGAACCGCCGTTGAAGGTCCCACAGCACCGGTTGGTCGTGTGTGTATCCGATATCCGTATGGCAGTGGTTGATGAGTTGTATCGTATCTACTGTTGCCATCGTATCGGAGTAGAAGTGTGATGGCATTATATATAATTTTTCACAGCGCTCTGAGTAGTCCGAAACTGCACGTGGAGCGTAGATGCGAACAACCTCCGCTCAGTGTCAGGCGAAATCACCGTAGTTGTCTGGTACCCAGATGAGGTATTCTGGAGGGACAGGAGATGTTTGAAGAAGATAGCTGACCTTCCCCTTCGCTCTCTCAAAGCCCAGCTCCGTGGACTCTTGGTATACCACCCTCGTTGTTTCGTCGTCGTATTTGAAGCAGTTAACCCGGTCTTCCAGTACACTTAGGTAGAGGCACCGTGCAGAAGCAGAGGATGTCGGACGTACCACGGCCGGAATACCCCCGGCCACAGCGCCGGCGCGAGGAATGGCAGACGCTCAACGGCGAGTGGCAGTTCGAGATCGACCACGGGAAGAGCGGCCGTGCCCGCGGGTTGCCGAGCGCGGATTCGCTCGAAGGGACGATTACCGTTCCGTTCCCGCCCGAGAGCGAACGGTCGGGCGTCGAACACCGCGATTTCATGGACACCGTCTGGTACCGTCGGGAGGTTGATATCCCACAGTCGTATCTCGACGAGGATCTCCTGTTGCATTTCGGCGCCGCCGACTACGAGACGGAAGTGTGGGTGAACGGCGAGTCCGTCGGCTCCCACCGCGGCGGCTACACGCCGTTCTCATTCAACATCGCTGCGGCGGCGTCACCGGGCACGAACGTCGTCACTGTCTGTGTCCGCGACGAGGTCCGGACCGGCGAACAACCCGCGGGAAAGCAGAGCCAACGCTACGAGTCGCACGGGCCCATCTACACCCGCATTACAGGTATCTGGCAACCGGTCTGGCTGGAACCCGTTCGGGAGGCCAGAATCGAAGCGCTGACTGTCGACCCGAATCTCGAAGACGGACGGTTCCACGTCGAGGCTGAGGTCACACACGCCGCCCGAGGGGCCGAACTCGCCATCGAGACGTCTTTCGAGGGGGCCCCCGTCGGCACGGCCGAAGCGACCGTCGAGAGTGGCGCTGTTCGCTGTGTTGTCGAGTTGGATGAAACCCACCCGTGGACGCCCGAGGAGCCGAACCTCTACGACCTCGACATAACCCTGAGCGATGAGGGTGAGGAGCTGGATGCCGTCGAAAGTTACGCCGGTCTCCGCTCGGTGTCGTTCGAGGATGGCGTCGTCTACCTGAATGGGGAGCCCCGTTTCCAGCGACTCGTCCTCGACCAAGGCTACTATCCCGACGGCCTCTACACTGCGCCGAGCGACGCAGCGTTGGTCCGTGACATCGAGTTGGGCAAGGAGTGTGGGTTCGACGGCGCACGCCTCCACGAGAAAGTATTCGAGCCGCGCTTCCTCTATCATGCTGATCGACTGGGCTATCTCGTGTGGGGCGAACACGCCAACTGGGGGATGGACCACACCGACCCGGGCAACCTCGGTCCCTTCCTCCAAGAGTGGTTGGAGATTGTCGATCGCGACTACAACCATCCCTCGCTCGTCGGGTGGACGCCCTTCAACGAGACGGTCGATGAGCAGGACGACGACCTCCTGCAGACGGTCTACCGGGCGACGAAGGCTATCGACTCGGACCGGCCAGTCGTGGACACGAGCGGCTACGTTCACGTTGAGACCGACATTCTCGACGCCCACGACTACGAACAGGACCCCGAGACGTTCCGCGAGCGCTACGAGGCCATCGACGCGGGCGACACCGTCGACTTTGGGTACGGTGACGGCAAGTACGGGCCCGAGCTGAGCTACGTCAGTGAGTACGGCGGCATCCGCTGGGAGCCCGACACTGACGAGGGGTGGGGCTACGGCGAGGGCCCCGAGAGCGTCGAGGAGTTCGTCGAACGCTATCGCGGCCTGACGGAGGCTCTGCTCGACAACGAAGCCATCGGACTGTTCTGCTACACCCAGCTCTACGACATTGAACAGGAGGTCAACGGTCTCTACACTTACCACCGCGAGCCGAAGTTCGACGAAGAGGTCATCGAGGAGATTCGGTCCATCAACCAGCAGTCGGCAGCGGTCGAAGAGGATTGACGGCGAAGGCCATTTTTTGCGTGCTAGTCCACCGTAGGGTATGACCACCCCCAAACTCTCAACGCGGACGAGATAGACGCAGCGGGAACGTCGCGGACGAACGGACTGATGTCACGAGTAGCGTCGTCTGGTCTCGTACCCGAGTACCGGACCGTCCCCCGTTCAGGAGTACCAGTTCTCGCTAACCGGAAGGGCAATACTGATAATAGATCCCACGCTCGCAGAAGGTGTGGCAACAGACAGTGTACACGCCCTCGTGTGGAGCGAGGGGACCGAACCCGAGGAGACGTATCCGAACAGCATAGCGGCGACAGTAGCAGAACACCTCAACGAGTCCTCGACGTTCGAGGCGCGGGCGGCGACGCTTGACGAAGACGACCAAGGCGCAAGCGAGGAGCGTCTCGGGTGGGCCGATGTGGTGTTCTGGTGGGGGCACGAGCGTCACGACGATGTGACCGATGCTACCGTCGACCGGGTGGAGACAGCCGTCCGCGAGGACGGAACCGGGTTCGTTGCACTCCACTCCGCACATTACGCTCGGCCGTTCACACGGCTCATCGGCGAGTCCGGTGACCTCGGCGACGTACGCTGGGAGAACCCCGGGGAACCCGAGGTCATCTCCGTCGAATCCCCCGAGCACCCCATCGCGGACGGCGTTGAGGACTTCGCACTCCCGAAGACGGAGATGTTTGGCGAACCGTTCGACATCCCGGAGCCCGACGACGTGGTACTTCACAGCGAATTCCCGGAGGGCGGCGAGTTCCGATCCTGCGTGACGTTCACGCTGGGGGAGGGGCGGGGTGTCTATCTCCGCCCTGGTCACGAGACGTTCCGTATCTACCACCGGCCGGAGATGCGACGGCTGTTGAAGAACGCGGCAGCGTGGGCGGCCGAGTAACCGGACGGTCTTCCCGTTTCGTTTTCGGAAGGTGGGACCCAGTTCACCGTTGGTATCGCCGGGCTGTCGGCTGGAACAGCTGCTGTCAAGATATTATCATATAGGTACAACACGAACGGCGCAGCCGCTATCCGGAATTGTGCGCTGAAAACGAGGACGTAAACAGATGTCACACGATGGCTCGTGTCCTCGCGTTTGTCCCCTACGGTTTCTCGTACTCCTCGTCGTATTTTGGCTGGATGATCCCGGCAATCGCGTTGAACGTGGCGCCGAGATGGTTGGCGGTGGTCCCACGTGGAGCGAAATCGAAGTCCCGTACGTTCCCCCACATCCCCCACGAGAACTGGTGGAACTTGAAGCTCGGCAGGTAGTAGTTGTAGTAGCGCGCGCACTTCCGGGCGTTCGCCTTGTACTGTTCCTGGGTAATGTCGGGGTCTCGTAGCGAGTGAATGAGGGTGGCTAGATCGATCGTCTCTGCGTCGATACCCGCAGCTTGGAGGTCGGGTTTCCGGCCCGCAGGTTCGGGTGCCTCAATGGAACCAATCGATGTTGGGATCTGGACACCTTGAAGCGGCTTGTTGGCAGTGTCGACCGTGTCGTGTGTGTGGTTGGGCCCCTGCGTTTCGGCGTCGACGTGAGAGGCTGAAGGGTCGTTGGGGTCGCCACCCACTAGCAGATTCGCCCACCAACCGCCGACCGACCAGTACGCTTGGAACGGTTCGGCGGACGAACCGCCCCACTGCTGGGCAATGTCATAGTTGAGATTCGTGGCGCCCAGAGCGTCGAAATATGCGTCCCCAGGAATGGCAGTCATGTCGACTTCGAAGCCGAAGTTGTCCAGTGCCGTGGTGAGGGTCTGAACGAAGCCGGCCCAGTCGCTGACGTCTGCGTTGGAGACGTAGTTGAGTTCAACTTGGTCTCCTGCCTGGTCGGTCCAGATGCCGTTTTCCTTCGTGTAGCCCGCCTTTCGCATGTACTCCGCCGCCTTCTCCGGTTGGGCTTCCATCGGCCATTCGTAAAGAGAGTCGAGGAATTCCTCGGAGAAGAAGTCCCTCGCTGCGCTGTCAGCGAGCCAGGTGTGTTCGGTTATCGGAATGGAGCGCCCCGAGCCCCATCCGTTGATAGCGGCCTGTTCCCAGTCGACAGCGGCGACCATCGCCCGGCGTACCCAGAGACGCGCGATGTGTTTGTTCTGCCAGTTGAATCTGACTTGGTCGGTGCCTGTAGTGAGCCACCGGTCGACCTCTTGGGTATAGTCGGGCAGAATCTCACGGTTTATCGTGCCGCCCTTCTCAAGCACGGCGCCGCCGCCTAGGTCTATCTCTCCCTCGCTCCGAAGGGTCTTCTGTCGGCTGCCGGTAGCGAAGACCACCCTCAGATTCGGTATCTTCGCGATATCATTGGGGTGGTCCTCCCGAAGCGTCGCCATTATATCCGTCTCGGTGATGGAATCGGAGCTCTCTATCTCGTAGATCCCGGACCCCCAGCTCTCGTCGGCAAGGCGGCTGAACGTGATATTCTCACCTTCAAGCTTAGAGATGAGCCCGTCAACCGCGTCCTGGTTGGAGGCGTCCTTGAACTGCTGGACGTACGGCTCCGTGAATCCGGGATGGAACGGCACCATCCCGATGGGCTCCGTCTTCAGGACCTGTCCGTTCGTCGGGTTTGCCTCTTGGCCTTCGACATCCCCTTTGTTGCGCCACCAGTGGAACTTGAAGTCGCCCGTTGCCTCGGCATTGAACGTCTGCGACTCCTGGAACTTCCGGTTGTTCGCGTAGTAGTCCATCCGGGATGTAAGCACCTGTGACCTCGCGTCGATAGGGGTACCATCCCAGTAGGTGAGGTCCGGATTCATCTCCATGTACTTGTCGTAGGGCGGCTCGACACGGAATTCCTCCGTCACCGTCGGGATGGAGACAGTGTCGCGTCCCTCGATATGGGGGACTTCGAACTCGCGGTCGCTGAGTATCATTTTGTCCGCCTGCGAGCCGATACGCGGGTCCATGAGCTCGCGGAAGTAGGCCGCCGCCGCCGTGTTGGACGATTCTGCCCAACGGTTCAGGTTCAGGGAGACGGAATCGGTGTTCTGGTTGATCGTGAGGGTATCGCTAACGGGGGGGCCCTGCGTCGTAGTCGTCGCAGTCGTCGTCGTAGTCGTCGTCGTCTCAGATGTGTTATTCTCTCCCCCTTCCGAGCCTTCCCCTTGATTACACCCCGCGAGGCCGGCCGCCGTCGACGCGGCAATGGCTTGCACGTAACGTCGCCGTGTGAGGTCTCTGTGCGCCTTGTCGGGCTTGCCATCATCTGGCATGGGTACACCATTCCACTCGGGGTATATAATCCTTATTTGTGTATCTTGATACTAACTCTACTGTGAGTTCAATCTCGACACATTCGGAACCGCGTTGGTCGGAGGGCTCTGTACACCCCAGTGCTGCCCTCATCCCTAACTATTATCAGGGGAGAGTCGGTACCGGCGTATCGCGATGACAGAGACGATCCGAATCGGAGTCACCGGTACCGGCGGCCTTGGAATGCACCTCGCGCGCGGTTTCGAAGGCGTGGACGACACAACGGTCCACGCTGTCGCGGACGTGAGCGAAGAGAACCGCAACGCCGCGGGCGAGGAACTCAACGTACCCACAGAGCGGCGCTACGAGAACCACGAGGGGATGCTCGACGCCGAGTCCCTCGATGGAGTCGCTATCGCCACACCCCACTCGCTGCACTATGAACAGGTGGTCGCCGCGCTCGAACGGGAGATAGACACCCTCTGCGAGAAGCCTCTCTGTACGGACTTGGAGGATGCGAAGGACCTTGTCCGTCGATCTGAGGAGGGCGAGGCCGAGTTGATGGTTGGCTATCAGCGCCACCTCGACCCGGCGTTCGTGGCGGCCCGCGAGTCCATCGACGAGCGCGTCGGCGACCCGCAGTTTATCACCGCCGAAATCACCCAGGATTGGATTTCGAGCCAGCGCGGCGCGTGGCGCTCGAACCCGGACCTCTCGGGCGGCGGCCAACTCTACGATACGGGCAGTCACCTCCTTGACGTCGTGCTTTGGACGACTGACCTCACGCCCGTCGAGGTAAACGCCCGGATGCTCTTCGATGACGAGGACGAGCGCGTTGACAAGCAGGCCGCGCTCAACATCAAGTTTGAGAACGGTGCTGTCGCGGATGTGGGTATCTCCGGCGACGCCCCAACGGTCCGCGAACACCTCCACGTCTGGGGCGAGGAGGGCGGTTACTATGTCGACGGTGAGGACTGGGACCCGCGCGAAATCACCTTCATCGATCCCGACGGTTCGGAGCACCACCCGAATCTGGATACGCACGCCAGCACGAGCAAGCCCGCCGCGTTCGTTGATCTGGTTCGTAACGGCAGCGAACCGCCGGCAACGCCTCAGGATGCGCTGAAGGTTACCGCTGTCACCGAGGCTGCCTACGAATCCGCGAGAGAAGATACGACCGTCGAGCTCGACCTGTAGTCCGAACCCAATTCGGTCCCTGTTTCGTCACAGCACCAGTGTCCGGAGTACCGACTGCCTCAGGAGAGTCGTTCGACCTCGGGGTCGTCGTCGGCTAACAGCGCACAGAGACGGACCAGTGACGCCTGTTCCAACAGCGGCGTCGGAGCATCCGGGTCGTAGTAAAGCATGTCGTGATTCACGACGAGCCCTGTCTCGGGGTCGACGTACGTCTCCCAGATCTCATCGACATACTCGCGGACCGCGTCCACGTACGTCGGGTCACCGTTCACGGCCTGTAGGAGACGGAGGTTCTTGAGGAAAATAGCGTTGAACGCGAGGTTCTGGCGGTAGATCCGCCCCGCGCTCCAGAAGTGCTCTAGCGCGGCGTCGGCTATCCGCTCTGCCTGCCGAAGATATGTGTTCTCGCCGGTGAGCCGGTAGAGGTGGACGTTCGCGCCGAGCATCGTTCCTTGGTTGTAGGTCCACTGAGCCTTGTCGACCTCACCGTCGCCGTTCACGTGGTCCCAGTAGAGGCCGTTCGGCGCTCGCATCGAGTCCTCAACCCAGTCGTGCATCCGTTCGGCCCACGTCAGATAGTACTCTTGGTCGTCGCTAAGCTCGGCGAGGTTCGCAGCCAGTTTCGCACCCGGCGCGCCAGTTACCGTGTTCCGGTCGTCGTTGTCGTCCGCCCGCGTCCAGAAGACACCCCCAGGGCGTGGAAGCGAGTCGTCATCCGACCAGCCGTTGACGGTGTGCTCGAACACAGATTCGGCACGGGCCAGGGCATCCTCATCGCCAGTCATGCGGTAGAACCGAACGAGCGAGAGCCCGATCCAGAGGTTGTCGTCGTAGAACACATCGTCCCCCTCCCCCAGCGGGGGTCGAACGTAGGAGTCGTAGCCGGGGGGTTCGATGTCCTCGTTCCAGTAGGCCTCAACGGCTCGCCGGCAATCGCGTATATTGTCCTCGTCAAATCGCTCAGCGCTGTCGAGGCCGAGCAGGTCGATGGTGCCGGCGAAAACTTGTGAGAGGGGCCAGAGATAGCTGTAGTCGTTTTCCCCTTGGTGTGGGTGTTTCTCTCGGTAGAGGCCTTTTTCGTCGGCGTAGAAGTGCTCCCGGAGCCCGTCGCGAGCGGCGACGGTGCGGTGCATGTAGGTAGAGTCGGTCGGTGTGGTGCGTGTCATGGTCTCTATCGCTCGGGCCTGCGGCCCATCCCGGGGTCTTCCGGGCGAGATACAGCACAGGATTTTGATTCGTGCAATATAGTTCTTCGGGAGCGAGCATAGATTCGACGTTGATGAAGCTCGAAAGAGTTTGACTGTGGGAAACCATAGCAAGAATCATAAACCGGTTGTTGTATTCCGTGTGATGCAATATTATGGCATATATCGGGCGTATCGCGGCTTCTACCGGTGTTTCCTCCCGACCGTAAGTGCTCGAATAGTGAGCATGCAGTAGAAGATATGCGGGCGCCCACCGGACGCGCCGAGCGACGGACACCACAGTCCTCGTTAGCCGTGTCTTCACCGGACCCGTTTCGGAGTCGAGCGGTTCCGATTTCTGCCTGTCGGGAGACGAGAATCCGTACTATACACGGCGCCATCGTTTGAGCATATGAAACAGACAAGACTTAAGCAATACTACGATTTCACGTCTCTCATGGAAGGAGACGAGACAAAGACCATCGGGGCGGTGGAGACCTCTCTCGCGCTCGTGCGTGCAGTCGAACGCCTTGACGAACCGAGGTTGACGGTGCTCGCGGACGAACTCAACGTCTCGAAGAGTACCGTACATCACCACGCAGCGACGCTGGTCCAGGGAGGCTTCCTTTCAAAGCGCGGCGATGCGTACGAGATTGGGCCCCTGTTCCTCCAGCTCGGTAACCACGCCCGGCAGAACGAACAACTCTACCGCCTCGGGAAATACGAAGTCCAGCAGTTGGCCCACGAGACGAAGGCGCTGGTTTATGTCGGCATCGAATGGGATAAGCGAGGCGTGTTGTTGTACCAATCTAGTGGCACGCCGCCCGAGGAGACGGAGTCAAAACTCGGCACACAGATCGCGCTCCCCACGACAGCGGCGGGAAAGGCTATCCTCTCCCAGATGAGCGAGGATCGAGTGGACGAGATTCTTGCCTTCGAGGAATCCCCGCAACCCCGTGTTTCCCGTACAGAATTGGCCGATGAGTTGTCCGAGATACGCGACCGACAGGTGGCGTTTGACGATGGCGAACACCTCCCGGGCGTTCGAAGTGTCGCCGCACCCATCAACATCAGCGAGGAGGCGAACCCCGGCGCCATCAGTGTCTCAGCACCCGTTGACCGAATGGACGAGCGCCGCTTCCGCAAGGAGTTCCCCTCCCTCATCCGAAACGCCGCGGTCGTCATCGAACAGAACTCGACTAGTCCCATCATCGAGTCCCCGGAGTAAACGGTCGGGTGATTCTCTTCCCTAACGCCCCTATGTCTGTTAGGGAACTGTCCGAGTGGTCGAATCCTATCCTAACACCCCTATGTGTGTTAGGTTGGGTGGACGAAACGGTTTTGTGGTCCCCGAAGGGTACCTACTATTGTGACCGACAGTAAGCCCCGTTCGAAGGTCGCCCGCCTGATAGAGGAGTACGGCCTCGATGGTATCGGGGCGGACCTCGAACAGAAGTGGACGCGGCCGGACGAGCGGGTTGGCCTCCGGTCGTTGGCGGACGAGTTTAACAAGGCTGTGCTCCGCAAGGCGTTGGAATCGAGCGGCGACGACCCACTAGAAGGAGAAGTCGACAATCTCTATCGCCTCCTAACTAACGACGACGTGACGAGTGGCGTTCGAAGCCGGGCCCGAAACCGAATTGAAGCACAGGACTGCGACGTAGATTCACTGGAGAACGACTTCGTCTCCTATCAGTCGATACGGACGTATCTCAAAGACTACCGCGGAGCGTCACCTCCCGGGACGGAAACCACTCCAGCGGAACGTCGGGATTCGAAGCTCGACACCATACAACGGCTGATGAATCGCTTGGGGACAGTCACCGATCAGTCACTTCGCGAGCTGGCCGATGCGGGTTACCTCACGTTGGGCGAGTTCAACACCGTCGTCAGCGTTCGGGTCCACTGTACGGACTGCAACCGTCAGCAAGCCGTCACCGAACTCGTGGCTAACGGCGGGTGTGACTGCGAGGTCGAATAGTCACTCCACGTCTCATGGAAGCACTTATACCGTGATGCCCACAGACACACACTATGTCACAGGCGCCGCTTGAGGACGGCACAGTCCGTCTCCACGTGAAGAACATCGGTGGTATCGACGAGACGACGGTCGAGTTCTCACCCGGCGTAACGGTGTTGACCGGTCGGAACGCGACAAACCGAACATCGCTGTTACAGGCTCTCATGGCCGCTATCGGAGGGGAAGCTGCAAGTGTGAAGGGTGACTCGGAGACGGGGAGCGTCGAACTCACGCTCGACGATACGACCTACACACGGCATCTCGAGCGACGAGAGAGCAGCGTCGTTGCGAGCGGCGATCCGTACCTGGACGATTCGACCCTTGCTGACCTCTTTGCCTTCTTGCTTGAAATGAACGAGGCTCGACAGACCGTTGCCAGAAGCGAGAACCTCCGAGACATCATCATGGATCCGGTCGATACGGCGGATATCGAGGCTCGCATCGAGCGCCTGCAATCGGAGCGAAAGCGCATCGACACTCGGCTAGAGGAAATATCGTCGCTGAAGGCCGACCTACCGGAGATGGAAGGGGAGCGCGCGGGGATAGTAGACGAGATCGAAGCGAAGCGTGAGGAGCTGGCCGAACTCGAAGCCGAGATCGACGACATCGATGCGGACGTATCCGAGCGGCGCGAGGAGAACGAGGCTTTCGAGGCAAAACTGGCTGATCTCAACGATGTTCGCTCGGAACTCGAATCCGTTCGGACTCGTCTCGACTCCCAGCGCGAGAGCCTTGAGGCGCTCGAATCGGAGCGCGAAGAGCTTCGCGAGGAACTTACCGACTACGAGGACATCCCGGAGGGCAGGTTAGACGAAATCGAGTCAGAAATCGGGCGCCTCCGTGAGCAGAAAACAGACGTGGAGTCGACTGTGGACGAGATTCAGACGGTTATCCAGTTCAACGAAGGGCTCCTGGAGGGTGATCTCGGTCCGTTCGCCGAACTCGAATCGGACGATAGCGGCAGTGTGACCGACCAGTTGCTAAACGACAGTGAGGAGATCGTCTGCTGGACCTGTGGGAGCGAGGTCGACACCGAGCGCATCGAGAGCATGCTTGAACGCCTTCGTGGGCTACGCAACGACCGGATGGAGCGGCGCAACGACCTCGAATCGACAATCGAGGCCCGCAACGACGAACGTATCAGAATCGAAGAGAAGCAACGGCAACGACGACAGATTGAGGATCACCTCGAAACGGTCGAGGAGGAGATTTCCGAGCGACGAGCTCGCATTGAGGACCTCGACGAGCGTAAGTCAGAACTCACAGCGCAGGTCGAATCCCTCGAATCCGAAGTCGAAACGTTACAGACCGACGGGCAGCGGGATACCGAGTTACTAGACCTCCACAAGGAGGCCAACCGGATCGAGGTTGAAATCGACCGCTTGGAAGCCGACCGCGACGAAGTCGAAGCGCGAATCGAGGATGTCGAATCCCGCATCGAGGAGGGTGGTGATCTGGAAGCACGCCGCAAGGAGATACGCTCGGAGATATCGGACCTCCAAGTGCGCGTCGAACAGACGGAACAAAGCGCGGTCGAGCAGTTCAACGAGCACATGACATCCATCCTCGATATCCTCGAGTACGATAACCTCGAACGGATTTGGATAGAACGGATGGACGCGAACGACTGGGGGAGTGACGCGGAAAGCCGATTCGAGTTGCACATTGTCCGCAGCACTGACTCGGGGGCCGTCTACGAGGACACTATCGACCACCTTTCCGAGTCCGAGCGTGAGGTCACTGGCCTCGTTTTTGCGCTCGCGGGCTATCTCGTTCACGACGTCCACGAGGAGGTACCCTTCATGCTCTTGGACTCCATGGAGGCCATCGATGCACCCCGACTCGCTGAGTTGGTGGACTATTTCGAGGAGTACGCCGACTACCTCATCGTCGCGCTACTCGAAGGGGACGCCGCGGCACTCGACGACGACTACCAGCGCGTCACGGATATCTGAGCTGACCACGGTTCCCCACCCGGAATCGTCGAGCGAGTGTTTTCATCGGTATGATGCGGTTCCCGTACCCTACCAGCAACGTGGGGGGGTACCGTCGTGGATAAACGAAATCTTCCCTATCGATTGGTGGCGAGAATCTTCATGCTGAGCGTGTCACAGACCTGAGTCCGCCGTTCGTTCGAGCTGTTCGTACACCGGTCGGAGAGATTGAACACACCAATGTTGACAGAGTTCGTTCGGCTCCGTCAAACACGCACGCGAAAATTATTCGGTATCGTCAAACACGCCGAAAATGATCTGAGGATATTTTACAAATATACTGGTGTAAATGGAATTCTCTGTCGAGTGGGATACCGAGACGAAGCATGAAGTCGTTTGACGATTGCAAACGGGAGCTCATTCCCCGTAAAGCACGTTGTGACTACCGACAGGGAATTCAGGAACCGCGCTGGACTCGGTTGAATAGCGCGGGTGTTGGAACCAGGGCTGAAATTTATACGGACTGGTCCGAACTATCGGATATGGATGATTCGAGCTCATCACTAGCCGTTGTTGGAACGTATTCGGATGCTAACGAAGACGGGCTCTACAGTTATCGACTGGACCGAGAGACAGATTCCCTATATGAACTGGATGCGACTACCGGCGGCATTAATCCCTCATTCCTTGCGTTCCATCCTAACGGAAAGAGCCTCTACGCGGTCAATGAGACGGACCCCGGCATGCTCCGATCAGTTGATGTTGACGCAGAGACGGGAACCCTGACGCAGACGAATGTGGTTGATAGCGGCGGAGCGGGCCCATGTCACTGCAACGTCGTTGGCGAGTACGTCGTTGTCGCACACTATGTCGGTGGTATCGTATCGCTGCTTCCAATCGGAGAGGGCGGACGGATCAAAGAACCAGTCGATGTTGTCAAACACGAGGGGGCGAGTGTACATCCAGAACGTCAAACCCAGCCTCATCCGCACGCAGCCGTCGGTAGTCCGGACAGTAGGTACGTGTATGTCCCCGACCTCGGAACCGATCAGATTGTCAGCTACCAGTTAGACGCCGAGGAAGGAGAGTTACAGCGGAGCGACGCCATCAGTTTGCCCGACGGTTCTGGACCCCGACATTTTACCATCGCTCCCGGGGGTGATGTCGCCTACGTAATCAACGAACTCAATTCGACAATCGGGACGCTAGATATCGACGCCAGGGCAGGCGACCTCTCCCTCCGAGAGGTCGTTAGGACTCTCCCAAATAACGCAACCGACGAGAGCATCGCCGCGGATGTCAACCTTCATCCGACCGGTAAGTGGTTGTACGGGTCGAATAGAGGGCATGATAGCATTGGTATCTTCGACGTTAACGACCAGGGCGGACTTGCGGTGAAAGGTCACGAACCAGTGCGGGGAGAGTGGCCACGAAACTTCGCTATCGACCCGACCGGTAAGTGGCTGTTCACAGGGAATAGGCGCTCAGACGACATTGTGATGTTTGCTATCGACCAGAATGACGGAACGCTGACGGCAGTTGGTGAGGAGTCGATCGTTCAGGAACCAGCCTGTATGCGGTTCCGGTGACCCACATAGACACAGTTCATTCACAGAGAGAGGCGTCGAATCGGATACCAGTATTTATGTTCGTGTGTGGGGTGTTTTGGTAATATGTCCCAGACTATCGCAGTCACCGGTGGCAACGGAACCCTTGGGAAGGCGGTCCTTTCAGAACTCGATGGCGCGGACTACGAGACGGTAGATATCGCCCGTGGGAAGCGCCGCGAAGAGATATCCAGCACCTACATTAGGACCGATGTTCTCGACGCGGGAAACGTGTACGGCGCGCTAGCCGAAAGCGGCGCCGATGCCATCGTTCATGCTGGGACTATCCCTGCCCCCGGCAGCAACCCTGGCTATGAGGTCTATGAAAGCAACGTGATGAGTACATACCACGTGCTTGAAGCTGCGAAGGCACTCGAAATTGAGTCGGTGTGTATCGCCTCAAGTATCAACGCGATGGGTGCAGCGTATCAAGACGCTCCAATGGATGTCCGGTATCTCCCTGTAGACGAGGAACACCGGCTTACACCTCGGGATCCCTACGCAATGAGCAAACACGCACTGGAAGTGACTTGCGACGGGTTCGGCCGGCAGAACTCTACGCCACAGACCATCTCGACAATTCGATACCCTTGGATTGCCACGTCTGAGGAACTCTCTGAACAGTTCGGAGAGGTGAACCGATCGTTGGACAAGATAGGATCGGAGGTCACGGGCGGCCGCAACGAACTGTTTTCGTACATTCATATCGACGACGCGGCGCGCATCACCCGGAAGGCTGTCGAAGCCAACTTTGAGGGTCATGAGCGTTTCTGGGCTGTGGGAAGCGATACCACTCTTGACGCACCGAGTGAGCAGGTCGCTGAACGGTTCTATCCGGACGCCGAACTTCGGGAACCACTCTCGGGACACCAGTCGCTCGTCGATATCGGGAAGGCACGGAAGCTACTGGGCTGGGAGCCACAGCATACGTGGCGCGAGGAGTAGTCATACAGGGAACTCCGACCGCCGCTACGGGGAGCGTGCTTTACTAATGCCCATGGCCTCAATCTGCTCTTGGTAACGATTCCGAATAGTAACCTTGGTCACTTGTGCAACCTCCGCAATCTCGTGTTGGGTTTCCCTTTCGTTGCAAAGCAGACTCGCGGCATAAATCCCAGCCGCTGCGAACCCAGAAGGCGATTTCCCGGAGAGCAACCCTTGTTCAGCAGCGGTATCAACAACCTCACGTGCTTTTGAAGTGACCTCTTCGGAGAGATCCAGTTCAGAGGCGAATCTCGGGAGATACTCCTTGGGGTCAGTCGGTGGAATTTCGAGCCCCAGTTCTTGAGAGATATATCGATAGGCGCGACCAATCTCCTTCTGTTCAACCCGAGAGACTTCCGTTACTTCATCAAGCGTCCGCGAGATACCTTCTCTGCGACAGGCTGCATACAGACACGCAGTAGCAACACCCTCGATAGAGCGCCCGCGAATCAGGTCCTCCTTGAGCGCGCGCCGGTAGATGACCGAAGCGACTTCACGGACGGAACGGGGAACCCCCAACCCCGATGCCATCCGATTGGTTTCGGAGAGTGCGAACTGAAGATTACGTTCGCCTGCGTCCTCTGTACGGATGCGATTCTGCCACCTGCGCAGGCGCTGCATCCGGTTGCGCTTCCGCGAGTCGAGCGACTGGCCGTAGGCATCCTCGTCTTTCCAGTCGATCTGGGTGGTCAGGCCTTTATCGTGCATCGTCTGTGTGGTCGGCGCACCGACGCGGCTCCTCTCGTCGCGTTCGCTGGAGTTGAACGCGCGCCACTCAGGCCCCCGGTCAATCTGGGTGTCGTCCAGAACGAGCCCACAATCTTCACAAATCCGTTCGCCCCGATCGGCGACGAGCTTCTGTGAATCACACTCGGGACACTGGCGTGTCGGTTCCTCCACTTGTTCGATCAGGTCCCCAGTCTGGTCACTCTGCTCTCGAATCGACCGCTTCATTTTCTTATGGCATGCAACTCATCACATATAATATTTGGGTAGAACTGGGGCGGTGTTCAGATACGGATGAAGAATGAGGCTGTAGCGGCGACTGCTTTGAGTTGGATTTTGTGGAGCGAGAAGCGCACCCGAGCCTACGATAAAGCTCGGTATCCGACTGTATCCGGCAGATCCCTCACCTTTGCATACAATATTTTTTTCTTGAAATTTTGAGTGTCAATCGCGGTCGTTCGGCCGTGCAGAACTGGGTGCAGAAGGTTGATTTACAGCCCACAGACGGCGCCGACCCGATCACATTGCGGTGGACGAGACCGCGATCCAAGGCAACGATGAGCAGTTCTGGCTGTACGCCGTCCTCAGAACGCTTCGCGTTCTGATGTGCGAACGAGACGTGCTACGAGAGACGATTCTGCCGTCTCTCGGCATGGTGAGAGGCGCGTCGCGCCTCTCGAACCACTTCGCGTCTCGTCAACGCGGTCAACCCCGATACGAACCGCCTGCCGCACGTGACGCCCTCTCCGAGGAGGAATCAAGCGATTACCGAGATGTTCCTTGCCGAACTCCGCGAGAAACACTTCTTCGATGACGCGCTCTTTCTCGTCGATTCTGTGCCCTGGTTGCAGGCGGCACTTGATCGGCACGGTCTCCGATTCCAGTATGAACACCGCCGGGATTAGAACAGCGTTGGAAGTGTATTTCAAAAAGTAAAACACTGAACCAACCAGTTCTCAAACTATTTCAGCCACCCTGAAGCTGAGACTGTCAAAATTGGCTTCAAGCGTTTACCTTTGCATGGAATCGACTGACCTGAACACTACCTCGCGCCCGCCGGGAACACGGTGTATCACAGAGATACAAGGAGGAAACCCAGGCATCAGCCGTGGGAGGGATCCGACGTGACGGTATCGGGTGTACTTTCGCTTTGCGTGGATTGCGCTTATGGTCTCTCAGCACGAGGTAGCGTAACGATCGCCGTCGTTCCGGTCTGTTCCCCGTGAGAGTCTCGAATTCGAGTGTTCCCTCATAGCGGTTGACGAGCGTTTGTACGAGGTAGAGCCCGAATCCGTGGTGCCCTTCTTCAGGCGGCGTTGTGAGTTTCTGCCGGACTTCATCGGGGATGCCAGGGCCATTATCCCGAACACGGATGGTAACGGATTCGGGGGTTGTTTCGACAGTAACGTCGAGTTCAGGGGCGTCGCTCTGGTTGTGGATGGCGGCGTTGCGAAAGAGATTGGAAAACACCGATCCGAGGAGCGGATCGGCTTCAACGGTCACTCCATCTGGAACCTCCGACGTCACGTTGAGTTCGGGGAACGCACTCTGGACGGCCTCGATCTCGTCTCGGAGTGTCTCCGAGAGGTCTGTCGGCCGGATCGGGGCCTCTTCCTCGGCGGCCTGTAAATACGACCGGACGTTCTGAATGAGTTCTTCGATGGAGTGGGCTTGGCGTTGGATTGTTCGAACACGCTCAGCTTTCTCCTCGGAGAGGTCGTCAACCAGAAGGTCGGCATAGCCCTCAATGACCATCGTGGAATTGAGAATGTCGTGCCGGAGGAGGTGGTTGAGGTGTTCGAGCCGGGTGCGTTCTTGTTCGGCCTGTTTGGCGGCGAGGCGCTCGCGTTCGGCGGCACGTCCTCGTTCTAACGCCCGGGCTTCGTTGTAGCCGGCGATCAATCCTCCGAACACTCCGATACCGAGACCAGCGACGATCGAACCGGGAGAGTCGATATTGATCTCAGGCATTATCAGCAAGACTCCAATGATGAGGCCGATGTTTGTGAACCCAAGCGCTGTCCAGCCGAGCATCCGCGGGTAGTGCTGTGGAGGGATTGAACTCCAGTGGATTCCGAGTGCGCTCCCGATCAACAGGATGGGCGGGAGCCAGCAGAGAAAGAACTCGAAGACCGATTCCGGGGGAGTCACGAGAGTGAGAACTATTGCGGCTACCAGAAAGAGCAGGGCGGGAAGAATCGGTATCCACTCTATGGACGAGTCGGGGAGATGTGTAGATACTGAGGACATGAGTAGAGGTGTTGGAGGAAGTTCAGTTACTGATTGGATTTTCGAGTTGTCGGGACCATCTTGGAGGTCAAGACCCGGAGCATTCTACTTGCACTTCTGTAAAGAGCCCTATTAAAGGCAGGGGGGTGGTACTCAGATACGGGAGAAGACTGAGTCGGTACGATTTGGGAGTAGTTGTGTCGAGGGGCGCTCCTCCGCGTACTCGCTTCTGTCCAGTTCAACGTTACTCACAAGAAGATCCCGGAAATACGCCCGCAGGCCGTCGTGTTTCTTCTCACCTCCGAAGGGCGTGTCCTCGGTGAGCGCGTGTTTCAATGTGAGGTTGAGCGTGCCCCAATGCGAGTAATGAAGGTTGTACTGTCCGTCCGGTCGTTTGTACGCGATGAGTGCTCAGCGATGTCGATTCGTGAAGCGTTATTACATAGGCTGACGGTGTAACCAGTATGTATCTCATCATCATCGGAGCGGGCGACATCGGCACCCCGCTCATCGATATCGCGACCAAGTCCGGGAACGAGGTCGTCGTCATCGAGCGCGACGAAACCAGAGCGAACCGAGCGGCCGACAGGTTCGACTGTCTGGTGTTGCACGCCGACGCGACGTCGAAGGACACGTTAGCGGATGCGGGAGCGGCACAGGCTGATGCCCTCATCTCGACGACCGACCAGGACGCGACGAACGTGATGACCTGCCTCCTCGCGAAGGAGTTCGAGGTGCCCGCGATCCTCTCCGTCGTCCATAACCCCGAGCATATGGGGCTATTCGAGCAGATCGGCGTGAACACGATGCAGAACCCCCAGCAACTCATCGCCGAGTATCTGTATCGGGCGGTTGCACGCCCGGCAATCGTCGACTACATGCGGATCGGGGAAGACGCCGAAGTGTTCGAGATTGCGGTCACCGAAGGGGCGCCTGTCGCCGGTAAAACACTTCAGGAAGCCACACAAGAGGGACTGATAATGGACGACATCCTTATCGTGGCAATCGAACGCGAAGGCAACGACCACCCGATTACCCCGCGCGGTGGGACTACCATCCGCGCAGGCGATCTGCTAACCGTCTACTCAGGGGTCGGCGCGGATCCGGAGGTTACGGACATATTCGGCCACTATGAAGACCGTGAGGAGTGAAATGTTCACGGTTTACGCCGGAACCCATGCGACCCAGCTAGCGACCAGTTCTAGGAACGTATGAACGGGACTGTCGCGACGGTCGGGCGAGACCTCGGGCGTATCCTTGAGGCGCTCGGTGGGTTGATGCTCATCTCGCTCGTGGTGCCAATCGTCTGGGGGGAGTACTTCCTACTCCCAGCGCTGCTCGTCTCCGCCCTCGTTCCGCTCGCCATCGGACGGTTGCTCTATCGACGGTTCAAGGACGCGGAGGCACCCGGCCGGTTCCACGGGATGATCGTCGCCGCATTGGGGTGGTTTTCGGTCGGCGTCTTCGGCTCGCTCCCGTTCCTGTTGATCGCCTGGAGCGTGCAACTCGGCGTGCCGGGAGTCGCGACGCCGGCAGGGACGGCGACGCTCGCAGCGTTCACCGATCCGCTGAACGCCGTCTTCGAGAGTATGAGTGGCTTCACCGGGACGGGCCTCACGATGACCGACAACGAGGAGGTGTTGCCCCGGACACTGCAGTGGTGGCGGACGTTCACCGAGTGGGTCGGTGGCGTCGGCGTGATCGTCCTGACCACGGCGATCCTCTCACGCCCCGGGAGCGGCTCGTTGACGCTGTACGAAAGCGAGGCCCGCTCCGAGAAGATTCACCCAAGCATCGTCTCGACAGTGCGGACGATCTGGTGGATATTCATCCTGTTCACGTTCATCTCGATTCTCATCCTGTGGCTGGCGGGGATGCCGATCTGGGGTGCGATCAACCACGCCATGACCGGGCTCGCGACGGGCGGGTTCTCCATCACCGATAACTCGATTGCGACCTACGACAGCGTCGCCATCGACTTCGCGTTGGTTCCGGTGATGCTACTGGGGAGCATCGCGTTTCCGGTGCACTACCTCATCCTCCAGGGCGACCTCCGGAACCTCTACGCCGACCTCCAGACGCGGTGGGTGTTCGGCTACATGGGTATCGGCTCGGCGCTGTTGTGGGCGTTCCTCTATCTCGCCGGTCCCTACGAAACGCCGTTCGCGGCCCTCCGGTACGGCCTGTTCCAGTTCGTCTCGGCGGCGACCTGCACCGGCTTCCAGACGGCCGTCGACGCGACCAACGTCGCGCTCGGCGGGTGGCCGTCGTACGCCCAACTCACGGTCGCGTTCGCGATGTTCGTCGGCGGGGCGGCCGGGTCCACTGCCGGCGGCATCAAACTCATCCGGGGACTGACGCTCGTGAAGGGGATTCGACACCAGATCGCGGACGTGTTCTACCCCGAGAGCGCTGTCCGCCGACTGGAGATCAACGGCCGCCGACTGAACGAGGAGGAGGCGAGCCGCGAGTTCATGGAGGCCGCGATCATCGTCGTTCTCTGGATCACGTTCCTGGTCGTCGGAACGTTCCTGCTGTTGCTCACGCTTCCGTCGGGGGAGTATTCGGTTGCGAACGTCCTCTTCGAGGTAGCCAGCGCCCAGGGGAACGTGGGGCTTTCGGCGGGGATTACAGGACCTGACTCGCTGCCCACACTCGGGAAGATTGCGTTCCTCTTCCACATGTGGATCGGCCGACTGGAGATCATCCCGGTCCTCGTGATGCTCCGAACGGTCTTCAAGCGCGGAGGGCTCTACCGATGACACCGCGAGACCTCCCCGTCGTGTCTGTAGTGTTCGATGCGGGAGCCGACGACAGGGTGTTCGACTCGCTCCTGCTCGTCGGACCCCTCATCATCGCGCTGATCGTCGCACTCGGTCGCTCGCTCGTCACCGAGGTCGTCGCGATAGCCTACATCGCCATGTTCGTGGGGTACACGCTGTATCAGTGGGTTCGAACCTGACCATCCACCACCGGATGAGGTAGTGGTCGTTCCACGCGAAGGCGAACGCCCGCAACCAATCCTCGCCCCCACGCTTCGTCCGCAGTCGCACACCGCCGAGAGGATCGAAACGTTGAAATACAGCGAGACATAATAAGCGGATAGATTCTTCTATATAGTTCTAAAAAAGATTGGAGGGGAAACAACCCGAGTACACGCGACCGAAAACCGCAGAGAGAAGTAAAGCTACACGCGGACGGAAGCGGAGCTACGCGCCGGGGCGGCTCACTGGCTCGGCGGCTGGAACTCCTCGTCGTACTTCAACCGGGGAGTCCCGGCGAGTACGGAGAAGTCCGCGCCGCCGAACTGCTTGTACGTCTGGTTGAGGGTGTGGCCCTGCGGCGGGAAGTTGAACGCGCGGACGTTCCCCCAGAGGCCGTGGGTGTACTGGTGGAAGTGGAAGTTCGGGAGGTAGAAGTTGTAGAAGCGGGCGCACTTCCGTGCGTTCTCCCTGAACTCCTCCTCCGTGATGTCCGGGGCGCGGAGGGAGTGAACGAGGTCCGCCACGTCGATGTTCACTGCGTTCCCCGAGAGGTCAGGGACGCGGCCAGCCTCATTGGGTGCGGCGTCAATATTCGAAGGGTTTTCCGGGATCTCGACTTCGAGGGGGACGTTCTGCATGTCCTTGGTGTCGTGAGTGACATCGGGACCCGTCGTCTCCGGGTCGACCTGCCACGGCAGCCGGTCGTTCGGGTCGCCGCCGACGAGGGGTTCCGACCAGAAGACGCCGTTCGTCCAGTAGGCGTCCCAGGGGTTGGTGGCGCCCGGCGTCCATATCATCGCCAGGTCGTAGTTGAGGTTCTCCGGCTTCATCGCGTTGTTCCACGCGGTCGGGTCGTTGAACGTTACCCCGACCTCGAAGCCGAGGTTCTGGAGGTTCTGCTGGCAGGTCTGGATGAACGAGGACCACTCGGGGATGTCGCCGTGGCCGAGGAACGAGAGGTCGACCTGCGTTCCATCGGGGCTGGTCCAGATGCCGCCCTCCTTGGTGTATCCGGCCTTTTGCATCCACTTCTCGGCGAGCTCCATGTCCGAGCCCATCGGCCAGTCGTACAGCGAGTCGAGGAACTCCTCGGAGAAGAAACTCGTCGCGGTAGTCTGAAGCATCCCGGCGTGGGACGTGTTCGGGACCGCCCCGGAGGGACCGAACCCGTTGATGGAGGCCTGCTCCCAGTCGACGGCAGCGATAATGGCGCGACGCACCCAGAGGTTCGCGAGGTGCTGGTTGTTCAGGTTGAACGTTATCTGGTCGCCGCCGTTCTGGAGGAACTGGTCGACCTGCTGGATGTGGTCGGGGAGGCTCTCACGGGTGATGCTGCCGTCCTCGGTGATGACGCCGTTCCCGATGTCTATCTTGCCCTCGCCGCGGAGAATTTGCCCGCGGTCCGCGTTCGCGAAGTGGAGTTCGAGCTCCGGAATCTCGGCATGCTCGTTGGGGTGGTCGTCGCGGAGCGTCGCAGACAGGCGTTCGGCGCTGATGTCGTCGGAGCTCTCTATCTCGTAGAGCCCGGACCCCCAGCTGTTGTCGGCGTACTCGTTGTAGGAGATGCTCCTCCCCTGAAGGTCGGAGTTGATCTGGTCCACCTCGTCCTGATTGGAGGCGTCGCGGAACTTCTGGACCCAGTTGGTCGTGAAGTCGGGATGGAACGGCGGGAGGGTCAGCTTCTGGGACTCCAGAATCCGGGCGTTCGTCGGGTCGGGCTCCTGGCCCTCGACCTCGCCCTTGTTACGCCACCAGTGGAACTCCCACTGACTGACGGCCTCGTTGTTCTTCGTCATCGTGTCGTCGTACTTCCCGCCGTCCGAGAAGTACCAGAGACGGTCGGTGTAGAGTCGCGCCTCGGCGTCGAGGGGCGTCCCGTCCCAGTAGGTAAGCCGGTCATCGTAGGTCTCGTAGACGTCGAAGGGTGCATCGACCTCGTGGTCCGTCACCATCGTCGGGATGGAGATGGAGTCGGCGCCGTCGATCCACGGCGAGTCGAAGGACTCCCCGCTGAAAACCATCCGGTTCGCCTCGCGGATGATGCGGGGGTCGGTCAGCTCGCGGAACCACGTGATTCCGCCCTCCTTCGTCGAGGACGCCCACCGATTCAGGTTGGAAGACGAGGGATTGTTGGTAATCCACGACCGGATGGACTCCCTGACGGGAGGCCCCTCTGTCGACGTCGTCGGCGCCGTCGAGGTCGTTTGGTTCGCCGACGATTCGTTCCCGGGGGATCCCTCGGACCCACCCTGGTTACAGCCGGCGAGCCCCGCGGCGGTCGAGGCGAGGAGGGCCTGGACGTATTTTCGGCGGGAGACACTACTGTCGTTATCCATGCCTCGGTGTGGCATACGATTCGGTCAACCAGTTCAGGGTATTTATAACCTCCCATATGGAAGACATCTAAACCCGGCAACGCCGCCGACCACGAGGGCGGAACGCGGGCGCGTCGCCGGCCTGGGGCGCCGAACGGACCCCGAAACGACTGTGGCTGTGTGACAAGCCCTCACCCAAATGTTTATTATAGATTGTCCAAAACCGTTGAGTATGGTGTCAGACAGCGGTGACGCCGACCGTATAGCATCGCGAATCAACCGCCGGAAGTATATTCAGGCCATCGTCGCCTCGACCGCCGCAGGGCTCGCCGGCTGTGGCGGGTCGGGCGACGGCGACGGGTCGGGCGACCAGACTACCACTACCACCACGTCCGACGACGAGTCCACGACCACCGAGCAGACGACGACACAGCAGCCCCCCGTCACCGACACGATCACGATGACGGCCGCGAACACGCCCCAGTCGTCGAACATCAACCCGTGGGCGAACGCGACCCAGTGGCTCGGGGACCAGTGGATGTGGGAGCTGTCGAACCCGAACAACGTCGTCCAGAAGGAGACAATTCTCAGCGGCCACGAGTTCGACACGCCGTGGATGGACGAGTACGACTCGGTCTCGATCCCGACGATGATCGAGGACTACGAGATCAACCCGCCCTACGACATCACCGAGTACCACGACGACCGGCTCACCTACTGGGACGGGACGCCGCTCGACGCCGAGGCCCGCGTGCTGAACGACACGCTGTGGTACTTCAACGACGGCGGGAAGTACGACGACACGATGACCATCAACCACGAGGCCGTCGACCAGTGGACGTTCCACTGGTGGCACAACAAGGGCGACACCGAGGCCCAACAGCCCGACCCTGTCAATCAGTTCATCCTCGAATCCGAGGCCGTCCCGCTCGACCCGCCGTTCCACCCGGGCTTCACGGAGCCGTGGGTGCAGAAGTTCCGTGACGCCTCCAATCAGGACGCAGTTAGTCAGATTCGGAACAATCTGTCGGGCACGCAAGTCGGCTTCGAGACGATGGCCGAAGAGCAGTGGGGCTCGGGACTCTACCGGATCGAGAGCCCCGACGACATGAACGCGGAGTCGATGCGCTACCAGCTCCGCGACGACCACCCCAACGAGCACGCCGAAATTCCGAACCTCGAAATCAAGTTCGCCCAGGCGAGTCGCCAGTCCGTCCTCATCAACGAGGGGCGAATCGACTACGGCGGAGGGATCATCCAGGACCAGGGTCAGCTGACCCGCTCGAGTCTGCCGGACAAGATACAGCAGGTTGACCGCTACCTCTCGAACGGCGGCGACCAGCTCGTGATGAACTGGAACAACGACCACCTCGCGCGGCTCTGGGTGCGTCGCGCCATCATCGCCGCGGTCGACTGGAACGCCGCGACCACGAACGGCTGGGGCCCCTCGGGCTCCATCCCGAGCGAGCGCCACGTGGGGCTCATCGACACGCTCGCCGAAGCGGAGTTCGACCAAGAGTTCCTCGACTCGATGTACCAGTACCCGATGGAGTCGGACATCGAGCTCGCCGAGAAGTGGATGCAAAAGGCCGGATACACCAAGGAGGGCGGCATCTGGACCGACTGGACGGGCTCCTCCGTGAGCCTCTACCTGATGTCGAACGCCGACATCTCACAGTACATCTCCGCCTGTCAGACCATCCAGTCGAACCTCCAGGAACTCGGCTTCGAGGTCCAGTTGCAGAACCTGGTCGGCGGGAACTACAACACCCGCGCGGGCCCGGAGAACCTCAACTACGACCTGGCGATGATGTGGTCCCACGGGACCGAGAACGTGTGGGACGCCTACTGGGCGAACCCGGCGTGGTTCCAGAACACGCTCATCGCCGGCCACCCCACCTCGCATCTCCAGATAGAGCAGGACACCGACGCGGAACTCGACTACATCGGTCATCCGCTCACCGCGCAGGTGCCAAGCGAGGTCGGCTCCATCGAGGCGCCCGACCGCGCCGGCCGCTCGCCGGACCTGCCCAACGGCGAGGAAATCGACATCATCGACGCGGTCTACGCCCTGCGGAGCCCGGACCTCGACGAGCAGAGCTACCAGGAGGCCATCCAGAAGTGCGCCCGCTACGCGAACTTCTACCTCCCGGACTTCACCTTCCACCAGTTCGCGGTCGGCATGATCGGGAACATGGAGGAGTTCAAGTTCCCGCCGGAGGGCCACCCGGCCAACCGGACGTGGAAGGACTTCGGCGGCACGAAGTTCGGCACGGCGGGCGGCATGATCCGCCAGAAGCACACGCGGGAGTTCGAGCCACCCCAGTAAAGCACGGCCTCTGACAGTCAGCGCGGTCTCAGACGGTTGGCGCGGCTCTTTTTTCGTGTGGCGCTCGGACGGAACGTAACTCCGATGTGGCGTAGAGCGAACAGTACCGCTCGTTCCGTCGCGGTGTCGGTGACGCCCCCGATGTACCCCGGTTTTTCCGGTCTGTCGACCGGGGCGCGACCCGAGAAACCGGGCGATTTATAATCACCGACCCGGGAAATTCCTCCTGTATGGCAAACGCCCGCGTTACTGTCCATCCGGAGGCGCGCATCGACCAGATCGAACCGGACGTCCACGGCCACTTCTCCGAACACCTCGGCCGCTGTGTCTACGACGGACTCTACACCGACGACGCGGCCGACGGGGACGGCTTCCGCAATGACGTCCTCGAACTGCTCTCGGACCTCGATATTCCTGTTCTTCGGTGGCCCGGCGGCTGTTTCGCCGACGACTACCACTGGGAGGACGGCGTCGGTCCCCAGGAGGAGCGTCCGCGGCGGCGTAACCTCTTCTGGGCGCAGGGCCGCGAGGACATCCCCGAGGAGTCCAACGCCTTCGGCACCGACGAGTTCCTCCAGTTCTGTGAGGCGGTCGGCACCGAGCCTTACCTCGCCGCCAACGTCGGGAGCGGCGACCCCCAGGAAGCAGCCGACTGGATGGAGTACTGCGGCTACGACGGCGACACCGAACTCGCGGACCGCCGCCGCGAGAACGGGCACGAGGAACCCTACGAGGTCCCGTACTGGGGCGTCGGCAACGAGAACTGGGGCTGTGGCGGTCAGATGTCCCCCGAGCAGTACGCCCGCGAGTTCCGCCGCTTCGCGACGTACATGGGCTCGATGGACAACCTGATGCTCGACTACGACGTCGAGCTCATCGCCTGTGGCTTCGAGGGGCACGAGTGGAACCGACGCTTCATGGAGGAGGTCGCCAGCGGCCGCTGGGGCGCCGACTTCCCGCTCGACCACCTCACCCTGCATCACTACTACGGCCGCGGGATGACCGTCGCCGAGTCCGACGAGGACGACTACGACGAACTCCTCGTCGGCGCCCTCGAAATGGAGGAGCACATCGAACGCATCGCCTCCACCATCGACGCCGTCGCGACGACCCGTGACATCGGCGTCATCGTCGACGAGTGGGGAACGTGGCACCCCGAGGCCGTCCCGCAGAACGGCCTCGAACAGCCCGGCACCGTCCTCGACGCGCTCTCCGCGGCGGCCGTCCTCGACGTCTTCAACCACAACGCGGACGTGATGACGATGAGCAACATCGCACAGACCGTCAACGTCCTTCAGTGCCTCGTGGAAACCGAGGGCGACGACGCGTGGGCGCGCCCGACTTACCGGGTCTTCGACCTCTACGCGCCGCACAAGGGCAACGAAGCGGTCACGACCGCCGTGGACACGCCGACGCGCGAAGTCGAGCGTCGGGACGACGACCTGCCGCTCGTCGGGGCCTCGGCCTCGGTTAACAAGGACGGCGAAACGTACGTCACCGTCACGAACCTCGACTGCCGCGAGGCACACGCCGTCGAAATCGCCGTCGACGAGGGCGTGAGCGCCGATGACGTCGCGGACGCACAGGTGCTCTTCGAGGGGCAGGACGCGGGCACGCACGTCGACGCCGACAACGCCGACGAGTTCACCGCCGAGGAACTCGACGTGGACGTGGACGACGGTGTCCTCACCGTCGACCTCGAACCGTCGACCGTCGCCGCCGTCTCGCTCGAATAACGTCGACTACTGTCGGGAACCCCGACACCGAACGCCCCACAGGCGCGTTCGTTTCCTTCTTTTCGCGGGCCGGAGCGATTCAGAACGCTCGGAAAGCAGTTCGGAACGGCTCGGGGGTGCTGACGCCTCAGGAACTACTCGTCGCTCCCGCGGAGGTGCTTGGCCAGCGCGCCCGCGCCGAGCGCCGCGAGGCCGGTCCCGAGCCCGAATCCGGGTGTCCCCTCCGACGCGGTCGTGGAGTTGTTCGCCGCGGTCGTGGCGTCGGAGCCGTCCGTCGTGGCGTCCCCTCCCTCCTGTCCGGTCGTCGTCTCCGACCCTCCGTTTTCGGCCGTCCCCGACCCGTCGGGAACGTTCACCGGGTCCGCGAGGCCGTGCCAGACGCCGGTCGACGGGGTTTCGGCGTCGCCGTCGCCGCCCGCGAACAGCCGGACGACCGATGCCGGCGGCATCGTGAGCGTCACCGTCCCGTCCCCGCCCACCTCGGAGACGGTGGCGCTGACGGTGTGATTCGTCGGTTCCTTCCACGACGAGGGGAGGTCGTGGGGAAGCGGGCGCTCGTCGGTACTCGGTTGGAGCGCGACCGTCTCCGCGACCGCGCCGGCGTAGTCGGCGCCGAGGTCGACTGTGACCTCGCTCGCCGCACGGAGGTTCCGGTTCGTCAGGAACGCCACCAGTTCCTCGCGTTCGTTTCGCACCGCCGCCGCGTCGACGTAGGGGACATCGCTCGCCGCGTTGACGCGCGGTCCCGTGTCCGGGAGGTCCCGGCCCGCGCCGTCGGTCGTCGCGTCGACGGCGCGCCACTCGTCGTCCCCGTCGAAGACGGCCGCGTAGAGCCCGGTGACGGAGTTGTCCGGGCGCATGGGGTTCGGGTCCGGCGGGTAGTCGGTCGTCTTCACGGGCACCCACGTCTTGAGGGGCACCCACGTCTGGGCGAGCCACTCGATTGTGTCAGGATTCCGGACGGCGGCGTTGAGCGCGCCGGCCACGTAGGAAGCGCCGGGCATCGTCTCCGGGCCGGGGTAGGGCGCGCCGGGCGCGACGGTCGGAAAGATGCCGAG
>Ga0207756_100127_pt1 | contig 62134 bp, 62 predicted proteins | sample A23M1SouthBayCA_FD_187748 | JGI IMG/M metagenome (GOLD analysis project Ga0207756, IMG submission 187748) | Aerobic enrichment media microbial communities from Eden Landing Ponds, California, USA - A23 M1 (3) (SPAdes) | ecosystem: Environmental > Aquatic > Marine > Unclassified | place...
GTAGCCCTCCGTCCACAGCGGCGCGTCCATCGGCAGGAGGTTCCCGACCGACGGTCAAGAATGGGTCGGTCCACAGTCGCGCCAGGTGATCCGTCGCGGTGTGGCCCCGGGGCCTGAGCGCTATCGCAGACCCGTCACGATCGTCTGGTCGTGGTCCGGGAACACCTCGCCGACGGCGTCCTCGCCCTCCCGCTCCGCAAGCAGGGCCCGGAGCTCCCCCTCGTAGTCCGCCCGGTGGATCTCCTCGCTCGGGCCGACTGTGACCTCCAGGGTCGCGTCGACCAGTCGATCGACCGCACCGCGCCCGAACCCGACCAGCGGCGCCACGTAGTCCACGCCGTGGCGGTCCTCGAGGCTCTGTGCGGAGGCCCGCGAGACCCGGGGGACCCGGTCGTCCCGGCGGGTGCCGTCCGCGACCGCGTCGTACTCCAGCGCCGCGACCGTCTCGAGGGCGTGCTCGTGGATCAGCTGGATCGCGTTCCGGGGGAAGCCGTCCGCCTGGAGCTGGTCGAGCGCGTCTTCGGCGACGTCGCGATCGAGGTCCACGCGCTCGAAGGGGAGGCCGATGCGCTCGGCGGCCTCCTCGGCGTGTTCCCACTCGTCGGTGACGGCGAAGGTCGCCGTGACGAGCGTGACGTCGTAGAACTCCTCGAGCACCAGCGCCGCCAGGGTGGAGTCCTTCCCGCCGCTGTAGAGGACGGCGAGCGACCCGGCAGTCATTGCTGCCCTCGCGGAGCCTGCCCTCGAGCGGCGGTGACCACGACCCCAGAAGCGGGCCGACAGCCCGTGCGACGCTGGTGGGTGTGGGAACCGGAGCACCGCTCGGCGACGGTCGCGGCGGGCCGAGACGCGTCCTTCCCAGCCACGGCCGGCTACCGACGCTTGACGTCGAAGCTCTTCGAGTCCGGCTTGAGCTCCGAGAGCAGCTCCTTCATCTGGTCCTCGTCGATGCGGCCCTGGACGCGACCGCTGCGGGCCAGCGCGATGACCTGCTGCTCGACCTGCTCGCCGAACTGCGGCTTGGACATCTTGACGGTGTTGAGCCGCTTGCGTGCGCCGTCGGTAAGGTGCTGGCGCAACAGTGCCTTCTTCTGGGCCTCGGCGGACTCCTGACGGGCCTGGGCGGCCTCCTCGGCCTCGCCGCCCTCGGCCTGGTCCTGGAGCTCCTGGAGCTTCTGCTTTCGCAGCTCCTCGATGTCCTCCTCGTTACTCATGGGCAGTCATAGCGCAGGCGGGGGGAAAATCATTACGGGACGGGAAGGGGCCATGCCGGCACACGAGCGACCGAGACGAGCCGTCCCCGTCCGGTGAAACATCGTTCCTGCCCGCCTGCAGGAGCACGTCCCGCTAGAACCGTCTCGTCCCCTCAGGTGCGAAGTCAGCAAGGCTGCTAGCATCGACGAAGCACGAGGGGAAACCAGCGCCAGGAGAATTCGGATGTAAGCCTGACCGGGATAGAGAATACCCTGCAGCACCATCCACGACCCACTGCGCTGGCTGCCCACCCCTCAACGAGGCTCGCCGTCAGGGCTCTCTCGATAGTGACGATACAATTAGCAGTTGCGACGATCGTCGGGAACGCCGGCAGTTCGTTTCAGCATAGAATTTTGAATCAAAAGGCTTGTAGCGACTCCGTCCCCGGTCACCGACGTCGATGCCCTCCCCGTGGTACGACTGGGTGACGTGGAATCCGAAGACGCGAATCTGTGCGAACGTCAATACGGACGCCGGCGAGGTAACGGACTTCGTGGTGGCCTACGAGTACGAGGTCGAGGGGCGCTGGATGCCCGTCGCCAGGTTCGACCACGATCCACACTCACCGTACGGCCACGACATCGAAGCCGAGGGGCTCCACATGGACCTGTTCAAGCAGGGTCAGAAATATACGGTCGTGCGCGCAAAGTTTCCCTACGTACGGCCGAACCACGGGCCGCGATACTGCATCGAGTACATCAAACACAACCACGAGGCACTCATCGAACGCTTCGAACGATGGCACGACGTGAATCACCGCCGGTAGACGAGGCCGATGAGCCAGGGGAGTACGTCCCGAACCTTGACATACGGCTCCCGGAGCTGCTGGCTGCTCGCTCGGACACGGACAGGGAAGCCTTCGACTACGCCGTCGGTGAGTACCCGATTCCTGATCTCGAGGAGCAACCCGAGGAGTCGGTCGAGTAGCCCGCTTGAGGTCATTGGATACGCTCCTGCCCTGTCCGACTTCGAGGAGTATTCCGCGATCCGTTCTGATGAACTGGTCCGCTAGTGAACGCGATAGAGTAACTGCTGCGGTCGACAGCACATCGAACGATCCGCTATGAGAACGAGATCGGGGCCGCCGCTCAGGCGTAGCGCTCGAGGTCCGGCCGATCCAGCTCGTCCATGACCGCCTCGGCGGTCTCGTCGAGCAGCGCGGAGCCCTCGTCGGTCACGGTGCGGCCCTCGGAGCCGGCCTGGGCGACCAGCCCCTCCTCCTCGAGGTCCTGGAGGATCGTCCGGAGGATGTTCTTCGAGCCGTCCTCCCGGCTGGGCGGCGACACCTGGTAGCGGTTGGAGCCGCGCTTGGTGTCGCCGTAGGCCGTCGAGAGCCGCTCGATGCCGACGGGGCCGTCCTTGGCGACCTTGCGGAGCACGCTCGCTGCGCGGGCGTGCCAGAAGTCCTCCTGTTCGGGGGGCATCTCGGCTGCCACGCTCGTCTTCGTGAACTCCGCCCATTCGGGCTCGTCGATGCGATCCTCGAGCTCCGCCGCGACCGCCTCGATGAGGTCCTCGGCGGGGACGTCGTAGAGCGTCGTCATGGCCGCTCTTTCCCCGGCGCGGCATTAAAGGGCATCGGATCGGGGGCCGGGGAAAGACGGTTGTGGGAGCGGGCCTGTATCCCGTACCGACCGATGGCCGAATCCGCCGACGCCGACCGCCACCCCACGCCGGAGCAGATCCGCGACGTGTACGCCGACCAGGCGAGCACCTTCGATCGCTTCGCAGTCTGCAACCGCCTGTTCACGGGCCGCTATCGACACAGCGCCTTCGCCGACGCGGAGGGGCGGGTGCTCGACGTCGCCTGTGGCCTCGCGACCAATCGCCGGTACGTGCCGAGCGCCAGCGAGTACGTCGGCGTCGACCTGAGCCCCGACATGCTCGAGCGGGCCGCCGATCGCCACGGAGACCTCGCGCTCGGCGAGGACCTGCTGGAGATGGACGCCCAGGACCTCGCGTTCGAGGACGACAGCTTCGACGCCGTGATCTCCTCGCTCTCGACGTGTACGTTCCCCGATCCCGAAGCGGCACTCGTGGAGATGGCGCGGGTCTGTCGGCCCGAGGGCCGGGTCCGGCTCCTCGAACACGGCCGGAGCAGCGTCGGGCCGATCGCCCGCCTCCAGGACTGGCGGGCGGACGCCCACTTCCGGAAGCACGCCTGTCGACTGACGAACGAGCCCCTGGGCGTCGTCGCCGACTCGCCGCTGGACGTGGAGGACCACTGGACGGCGCTCGCCGGCGTCGTGACCGGAATCGAAGCCGCACCGGAGTGATCGGCTGGCCGTCCAGGCAAAACCGGACCCGTCCCGTGGGGGAGGCCAGCCGCGACCAGCGGGGTCCTGCTTCGAGATGACAGGCGGCCAGGACAGGGGTCCAGAGCCGTATCCTTATGTCACGACGGGCGCCCAGAGTGACACATGGACGAGCGCGCGGCCCTCGCGATGCTGGAGGGCGCCATCGACCACGCGGGCGACGACGCCGCCGTCGTCGAGGGCCTCGTGGTCACTACCGACATGCTCCACGAGCGGACGGACTTCCCCGAGGGCACCACCCGCTACACCGCCGGCTGGCGGGCCGTCGGCGCCTCCCTCTCGGACGTCGCGGCGATGGGTGCGGAGGCGACCGCCGCTGTCGCGGTCTACGGCGCGCCCGAGTTCGACGAGCGGGAGCTGACGGACTTCGTCCTCGGCGCCGGCGAGGTCTGTGAGTCCGTGGACGCGCGGTACGTCGGCGGCGACCTCGACCAGCACGAGCAGTTCACGGTCGCGACGACGGCGATCGGACGGACCGACGCCCCGGTGCGCCGGAGCGGCGCGTCGCCCGGGGACGCCGTCTGCGTCACGGGCGCGCTCGGCCGGTCCGCGGCCGCACTCCGGTACTTCCGGGATGGCGACCCCGAGCGGGGCAACGAACTCTTCCAGTTCCCGCCGCGCGTCCGGGCCGGGGAGGCCCTCGCCGGGTACGCCAGCTCGATGATGGACAGCAGCGACGGACTCGCCCGGTCGCTCCACCAGCTCGCCGGCGCCAGCGACTGCGGCTTCGACGTCGATTCCGCGTCCCTGCCCGTCCACGACGCCGTCGAAGCGGTGGCAGAGGGCCCGGAGGACCGCCTGGAGCTCGCCGCGTTCTTCGGCGAGGACTTCGAGCTGGTGTGTACGATTCCCGAGTCGGACGTCGACGACGCGAGCGCCGCCTGTCCGACGGACCTCACCCGCATCGGCACGACCACCGCCGACGGCGTGGCCTTGGACGGAGCACCGCTGCCCGACCGCGGGTACACGCACGGCGGCGAGTGAGCGACCCGGGATCCTCGAGCATGCCCCCGCCAAGACACGCACCCGCCGAGTTCGGCCACCGCCAGCGGTCAGGAATCGGCCTAGCTCACACGACAGCGATCGGGACCGGCGTGAAACACGCCAGCCCCACGAGGAACGTCGCCGCCCCGAGCAGCTTCCGGCGGGGGCCGATCGCCGTGTCGTCGTCCATGGGCGTCGCCGGCCCGACCGCGGCGAGCCCGAGTGCCGCGGTGCCCCAGACGGCCCAGATCATCACGTTCCGTGCCGCGATCCCCTGGACGAGCAGGAGGTAGCCGGCCAGCGAGTAGAGGACGGCGGGGACGACCGCCGCCACCGTGGTCTGGTGCTCCGGGGCGATGGCGCGGAGCACGTGCCCGCCGTCGAACTGGCCGACGGGGATGAGATTGAGGAACGTCACGAGCATGCCGACCCAGCCCGCGATCACCAGCGGGTGGACGGTCGTCATCGGGTCGTCGAAGTACAGCGGCTGGCCGCTGAGCCACGCCAGGAACTGCAACAGCGGCGGGAACCCCAGCGCGAGCTCGTAGGTCGCGCCTGACTCCGCGAGGGACGCCGGCGCCGTCACGGGGTCGAGGTGGAGGCCGATCAGCGTCACGACGACGGTCGCGACCAGCCCAGCAACGGGGCCCGCGACCCCGATGTCGAACAGCGCCTTCCGGTCGGGCATCTGGCCCTTCATCCGGATTACCGCGCCCATCGTCCCGATCAGCGTCGGGACCGGGATGAAGTAGGGCAGCGTCGCCTCGACGTCGTGGTACCGGGTCATCGCGTAGTGGCCCAGCTCGTGGACGCCCAGCACGGTCATGATGCCGACGGCGAACGGCCAGCCCCGCCAGATCTGGCCGGGGTTCTGCACGGGGTCGACGTAGAACCACATCGAGCCGACGACGAGGGTCGAGCACAGCGTCGCGACGAAGAGAACGACGTTGAGCCAGGGGATCCCGTCGTCGCCCGTGCTCCGCGGCCGCGCGACCAGGACGTCCTCCCCGGCTCGTTCGACGTGGGAGAGGCGGTAGCCCGCGTCGGCGAACGTGGTGCGCAGTGCCTGGCGGAGTTCGGCGTCGCCGACGAGCGCGTGGCCGAAGTAGTAGACGCGACCGCGCTCTCGTCGGACCTCGTGGGTGTGAAAGACCGCCTGGATGGCCGCCGGGGACGGGGCGTCGAATCCGGACTCCCGGGAAGTGTCGGCGGGCGACCGGGACCCGTGATCCGGGGATCTCGGGTCGGGGGACGGCCCGGGGGCTCCGGACGGCGTGGCGTCGGACGAAGCGCCGGCCGCGGGGAACTGGGGTCCGTCCCCGCTGGCGGGGGATCGAGGGGCGTCGTCTGGCGACCCCTCGTCGGATTCCTCGCCGTCGTCCGGCGTCATGCCCGACTGGTAGCGGATCACGCCTCATAAACCCTCCACGCCGGGCGCAGGCGTGATACAGGGGCACACTCACGGGCGGCCGAGTGGGCATTGCTGCCGGTACACGGTCCCCGAAGCGGACACCTCGGCGTCAGGTCTGGTCGCGACGGCGATCGACGCCAAACACAGGCCGCTGGGGGAAATCGCGACGAGAACAGCGTCGAGACCGGGACTACGGCTCCAGCTCGAACGTCTCGTCGCCCTCGAGGACGTGCACCTCGGCGTCGCTGCCCGTCCCCGCGACCTCGTTGACGAACTCCCGCGTGTCGATCTCGATCGGCGGGAAGCTGTCGTAGTGCATGGGGAAGGCGTGGTCGATGTCGAGCCAGTCGACGGCGATCGCCGCCTGCTGGGGGCCCATCGTGAAGTGATCGCCACACGGAACCGCGGCGGCGTCGGGCTGGAGGTAGGGCCCGATGACGTCGCGCATCTCGGTCATCAGGGCGGTGTCGCCGGCGTGGTAGAACGTCGTGCTCTGGCGGTCGTCGAGCTGGGTCGGCTTCGTGTCGCCGATCACGTAGCCGGCGGGGTTGCCGGCCTCGTACTGGTAGCCGGTGTTGATCCCGTTGGTGTGCTCGGCGGGGTGCATCGTGACGTAGGCGTCGCCGCACTCGATCGTGCCGCCGAGGTTCATCCCGATGGTGTCCTCCGCACCGTGCTCGTCCTCAATGTAGCCCGTGAGTTCGGGCGTGCCGACGATCGTCGCGTCGGTGAAGGCCCCGACGTGTGCGATGTGATCGGCGTGGGCGTGTGTCAACAGCACATAGTCCGGGGTCTCGAGGTCCTCGGGCGCGAGGTCTGTGTGGGGGTTGTCGAAAAAGGGGTCGATCAGTAGGCTGGTCTCGCCGACGGTGACGTGCCACGTCGCGTGGCCGTGCCACGTGAGCTCCATAGTCGGTCGACACTACGGGCGAGATCGTCTTAATCCTGGGTGCTCCCGAGGAGCAGTTGGCCCTCCTGGAGGATCCGCTACTCCTCGCGCACGCCGATCCGGAGGAGGATCGTCTCGTCGACGGTGTCCGGCCGCCAGACGACGTCGAGATACGTGCCGCCGTCCGGGACGGCCTCGATCGCGTGTTCGTCCTCGGGCTCGACCGGGCCCTGCCAGCGCTCGCGTCGTCGCTCGCCGTCGACCGTGTAGGCGACTGCGACGTCGGAGACCGACGGGCCGCCGGCGTGGCGGATCCGGAAGCGGCCGCCCTCGAGCCGCGAGGGCGCCCAGCGGACGCGTGGCGGCGCCGCTCGCCCCAGATCGCGAGGATCGATCGGCTGGGTCAGGTCAGCGTAGCCCGGGGCGGGGACGGCCCGGCGCAGGAGGGCAGCGTCGTCTCCGAGCGCCGCCGCGTCGACCGCCCCCTCGATCCGGACGGTGCGATCGCTCGCGCTGACGCTCCAGTCCCCCGCGAGGAACTCCCCACGATCGACAGCGCGATCCACCGCGTCTGCGACGTCCTCGGGCGCGGCGACCCTGCCCCGACGGTACCGGAGGAGGCGGGTGATGGCGACAGTCTCTCCCTCGATGGACGCGGAGAGCCCCGCCGCGACGAGGGACGATGCGGTCGCGTCGACGGCGTCGGTGCCGGTGTCGGGTCGCTCCGCGACGAGATCGAAGGCCGAACCGATCCGCGCCGCGCCGGACGGCAGGGAGGTGGCGAGCCCGAACAGCTCCGGCGAGGTCGCCTCCGCGGGGATCGTGTCGCCGGTGAGACCGTCGATGGCGGCGGTACCGATCGTGGCGGCGTCGGCCTCCGTGCCTCGCCGGTTGCCGTAGGTCACCGCTCCGTCGCCGGCAGTGAATGCTTCGACCGTCCCACCGGCGTTGCCGAAGCGACGATAGCCTCGATCGGAGCCGAGGGACTCGAGGTTCTCGTTGCCCTCGAGCCACCCCGCGACTGCCTCGGCGTCGAACTCGCCCGTCGCGACGAGGTCCGACCCCACGGGCGCCGCGAGTTCGACGTCGGCACCGGAGTGACCGACCTGGCGGACGTGCTGCCCGCGGAGGCGCCGGACTCCCGTCGGATCGACCCCCGAGACGTCGGCCAGGATGTCCAGCAGGTTCGTCGCGAGGTCCGGCATGGCCCCGTCGCCGCCGAGCGCCTCGACGACGTCGGTCGGTTCGTAGTCGTATGCCGCGTGGAAGCTGGGGACGACTGCCGGGCGGCTGTCGGGGAGATCGGCGAGGAAATCAGTCCGGTTCGAGCCGCCGCCTCCGCCGTCGCCGCCGTCGAGGGAGAGACAGCCAGCGACCGCGAGGGCCCCTGCAAGCGCGCCGCCCGTTCGGCCCAGGAACGTTCTCCGATCGAACGTACTGCGATCGAGCACGGTCGGACTCCGACCGCCACCGTAAAACCTCCACTGGTAGCGGGACTCGGCGCCGAGCGGCCCGCAGCCTGGCGATGGCGGGCACGGCGAGAGGACAACGGCGGGCGCAGGGCCCCTGCCTTCGGCGGCGGTCGAGAGCCCCCACCTGGCGCCCTGGGCAGGGTCTTGCGACAGCGTTTTGCCCCCCGCGCTCGCCCCACCTGACGTGCTTCGTGGCAGGGTCCTCGACGTCGGCGACGTCCGGGAGGTCACCACCGACCGCGGGACCAGCGAGCTGGCCGAGGTGACGGTCCGCAGCGACGAGTACGGCCCCGTCGCGGTGACGCTCTGGGGGAGCTGGGCGGAGACCGCCGACTACCTGGAAGCAGGGATGGAACTCGGCGTCACGGATCCCGACTGGGAGGAGCCTCCGGAGCCCGACGGCACCGGATCCGGCGAGGCGGAGAGCGATCGGTCCGCGACGGACGGCGGCTCGGCCGCAGCGACCGGGACCGTCCACTCGGCATCGACCGGGGCCGATTCGCTGGTCGTCGTCGAGCCGGACTTCCTCGTGGACGTGACCGACGTTCGCGAGTGGGTGCAGTGTCCCCGGCAGTACTACCTCTCGAAGATCGATGGCGCCGAACTCGCCGAGCCGCTCGTGCTGGGAACGATCGTCCACGAGGTCTTCGGCGACCTCCTTCGCGGCGTCGACGTCGGCGAGGCCGTCACCGATCGGGTCGCTGGCTCGGGGCTCCAGATCGGTCTGCTCGGCCTCGACGTCGAGGACGTCACGGCGACCGTCACCCAGCACGCCGAGGCCATCCAGGGCTGGCTGGAGCAGGGGACGCTGACGGAGGAGGACGCCTGGCGCAGCGAGCAGCTACTGATCGCCGAGCGCCTGGGGCTGAAGGGCCGGGCCGACGCCGTCCGCCGAGGGATGCCCGTCGAACTCAAGACCGGGAAGAACACGCGAGCGGACCCGCGGTTCCAGGACAAGATCCAGGCGGCCTGCTACGCGCTGATGCTCCGGGAGCGCGGCGTCCCCGTCGACACCGGAACGCTGCTGTACACCAAGAACGCGACCCTCGACCGCGCGGAGACCGGCGGGGACCTCTCGCCCGCCAAGGAGTTCCGGCTCTCCGATGGCCTCCTGGAGTTCGCGCTCCGGGCCCGGAACGAGCTGGCGGCGATGGAGCACGACGTGTCGGTGCCCACCGGTTACGAGGCCGACGCCAAGTGCGAGTACTGCTTCGTCCAGGACACCTGCATGGTCGTCGCCGGGCGGCTCGGCCAGGAGTCCAAGGCGGGGGAGATCGGCCGGCAGGTCCCCGACGCCGAGCGGGACTACTTCGACGCCTTCTACCGCGCCATCGAGGCCGAGCGCCGGGCGATCCACGACGAGTACCGCAAGCTCTGGGAGCAGACGCCCGCCGAGCGTGCCGAGGACGACCGCGCACTCGTCGACCTCGAGTTCGAGGGGAAGGAGGCGCTGGCCGGCGGCCGGTGGCGCCTGACCGCCCGCCGGCCGAGTGCCGACGTCTCCAAGCTCCGGGAGGGCGACTTCGCGCTGGCGAGCGATGGCGACCCGATTTCCGGCCACGCGGAGTTCGCCCGCATCGAGCGCCTCGAGGCCGACCTCGTGGTCGTCACCGCCGACGAGCCCGTGGAGCTGACCCGCCTCGACCAGTACCCCTCCGAGATTACCGCAGACCGGCTGCTCTCGGCGCTCTACGACTCGATCCTCAAGGGAGACCAGCGCCGGAAGGACGTGCTCTTCGAGCGCGAGGCGCCGGCCTTCGAGACGGTCTCGGAGACGTTCGTTCCGAACAACGACGCCCAGAACCGGGCGGTCCAGCGGGCGGTCGCCGCCGAGGACTGCGCGCTGATTCACGGGCCGCCGGGGACGGGCAAGACCTACACGATTGCACGGCTGGTTCGCGCTCTCGTCGAGCGCGGCGACCGCGTGCTGCTGTCGGCGTTCACGAACCGGGCGGTCGACAACGCCCTCGAGGCGCTCCAGGAGCAGGGATTCGATGGAGCGGTCCGTGTCGGTTCGGCCAGCAGTGTGCGCGAGGACATGCAGGACGTCCGCCTGGAGCGCCGCGGCGATCCCGACGAACTCGTCCGGGCCCTGGAGAACGCACCAGTCGTCGCCGCAACCGCCGCCTCGTGTGGCTCGACCGTCATGAGCGAGCAGGAGTTCGACGTCGCCGTCGTCGACGAGGCCTCCCAGCTCACGGAGCCGGGGACCCTCGCCGCGATCCAGCGCGCCGACCGGTTCGTGCTCGTCGGCGACCACGAGCAGCTTCCACCGGTCGTCCAGGCCGAGCCCGGCCCACAGGAGGCCCCGAGCACGCCCTTCGAGGTCGACCTCTCTCGGTCGCTGTTCGAGCGGCTGCTGGAGACGTATCCGGAGGCGGGCGTCTCGCTGGAGGAGCAATACCGGATGGCCCAGCGGATCCAGGCCTTCTCCGCCCGGGAGTTCTACGACGACGCGCTGCGGCCCGCGACGCCGACAGTCGCCGGCCACGCGCTCTCGGACCTCGACGGCGTCGACGTGTCGGGCATCCCGGATCACCTCGGCCAGCGCGTCGCCTTCCTCGACGTCGGCGGAACGGACGCCGGCCGAACCGACGCGATCGAGGCCGAGCGCATCGCCGACCTGCTGGAGACCTACCTCGCCGCCGGGCTCGATCCCGGCGACGTCGGCGTCATCGCGCCCTACCGCGCCCAGGTCGCCGCGATCGAGGACCACCTCGAGGACCGCCTCGGCGGCGAGACCGTCGCCGTCGACACCGTCGACCGGTTCCAGGGCTCCAGCAAGGAGGTGATCGTCGTGTCCTTCGTCGCGACGGCGGACCTCGACGGGCCGATCTTCGAGGACTACCGCCGGGTCAACGTCGCGCTGACGCGGGCCAAGCGCCAGCTCGTGCTGGTGGGCGACGCGGCGGCGCTGCAGTCAGATCCGCTGTACGCGCGGATGGTGGAGTGGGCGCGGGACTGACTGCGGTGCAGGACCGGCCGACGAGCAAAGAATGGTAGCTGACGGAGTCCCGCCATCCGACCCTGCCGTGCACATCCCTTTTGCCAGCGCCACACCGAATTCCGTGCATGAAGTTGCCGCTGGGCGAGGGGACGATCGACGTGAACCTCCCCGAGTGCGACGTGACGATCGCCGAGCCGCCGGGCGGCGAGGCCGTCGACGTTCGCCCCGCGACCGAACGGGCGCTCGACCAGCCACTCGGGCCGCCGCTCGCGAACCGCGTCAGTCCCGACTCCGAGGTCGCGATCGTCGTCACCGACGTCACTCGGGCGACCCCGGACGAGATCCTGCTCGACGGCCTCGTCGGCCGCCTGCTGGACGCCGGCGTCGACCGCGAGGCCGTCACGATCGTCGTCGGCCTCGGTCTCCACCGCCCGATGACGGACTCGGAGATCGAGGACGCCTACGGCGAGTACGCCGACCTCGTCGTGAATCACGATCCCGACGACGTCGTGCGGGTCGGAATCGGCAAGCTCGATGGCGTTCCCGTCGAGGTCCATCCCGCGGTCGCGACCGCCGACGTGGTGCTCTCGACGGGAATGGTCGAGCCCCACCAGTACGCCGGCTTCTCCGGCGGCGCGAAAACCGTCGTCGTCGGTGCCGGCGGGGAACCGCTGATCCGGCACACCCACGGCCCGGAGCTGCTGGGTGAGGACGGCGTCCGCCTCGGCCGCGTGGAGGGGAATCCGTTCCGGGCGTTCGTCGATCGGGCGGGCCAGTTCGCCGGCCCGGACTTCTGCGTCAACGTGACCCACGGCCCGAGTGGCATCCTCGACGTCGCCGCCGGGGCCCCGCGGGCGGTCGTCCGGGAGCTGGCGGCGTCGGCGCGCGAGGCGCTCTCGGTGCCCATCGACCGGGAGTTCGACGCCGTCGTCGCCGGCGTCGGTGCGCCCAAGGACGCGAGCCTCTACCAGGCCAGCAGGGCGGCGACGTACGTCGCGCTGGGGGATCGGAACCCCCTCCGGCGCGGCGGTCGGATCGTCATCCCCGCGGAGCTATCGGAGGGCGTCGGCCGGGGGACCGGCGAACGCCGGTTCCACGAGTGGCTCTCGGGCGCCGACGACCCGGCCTCGCTCTTCGAAGCGATGGCCGAGGGCTACGAACCGGGCGCCCAGCGCGCGTTCGTCCTCGCTCGCGTCCTCCGCGACCACGAGGTCGTCGTGACGAACAGCCAGGCGCCCGAGGCCGTCGAGGAGTGTCTCATGACCGCCCGGCCCACGGTCGCGGATGCGATCGAGCCCGGGAGTGACGTGCTGGTGGTTCCCGACGCCATCGACACGCTGCTCGTCAGCCCCGCCGACGGGTCGTAATCGACCGATTCGGCCGCCGAGCCCGCCGACGCGGCCGCCCGGCCACATCAACAGATAGAAGAAGCGCGCTGGAGTACCGTCTGTCCACGAATGCGCGTTCCAACCGACCTCGGCTCGTACGTCAGGGTGCTCAAGATGGCGAGCACCCCGTCCTGGGAGGAGTTCTCCCAGGTCGCGAAGATCGCTGGAGCCGGCATCCTCCTCATCGGCACGCTCGGCTTCATGATCTTCCTCGCCATGGAGCTCGTTCCCTCCTGACGATGCCGATCTACCACGTCAAGACCACGGCGAGCCAGGAGCAGACCGTCGCCGACATGGTCGTCAACCGCGAGGAGCCCTCGATCCACGCCGTGCTCGCACCGGACTCCGTCACGAGCTACGTCATGGTCGAGGCCGACAGCGCCGCCGTCTTCGAGCGGATCCTCGACGAGATTCCCCACGCCCGCGGCGTCGTCGAGCGCGGCGGCGAGGCCGCCGGCAGCGGCTTCGAGGAGGTCGAGCACTTCCTCTCCCCGAAGCCCGACGTCGAGGGCATCGCGGAGGGCGACATCGTGGAACTGGTCGCGGGGCCGTTCAAGGGCGAGAAGGCCCAGGTCCAGCGCCTGGACGAGGGCAAGGACCAGGTGACCGTCGAACTCTACGAGGCGACGGTCCCGATCCCCGTGACGGTTCGGGGGGACCAGATCCGCGTGCTGGACAGTGAGGAGCGCTGACCGAAGGGAAGCGCTCCTCAGATAGCTCGAGCGGGGTCCTGCGCGAGCGAAGCGAGCGCAGGGCTCGAGAGACGAACGAAGTGAGTCTCTCGGCGAGCGTAGCGAGCCGTGAGAGTAGCGAGGAGCGTTGAGCGAAGCGAAACGCTCCTGGGACAACTCGAGCGGTGATCGTAGCGAACCGCTTCTCGTACCGAGCGAGCGGGAGCGAGGCACTCCACCGCTGGCCGTCGACGGTCACGGGTGATCGCTACCCTCACGTGTCGGGGCGACGAACCGCCGGCCGATGGTCGATCGCGTCACGCTGTACGCTGCCCCGACGACGGTCGCCGACGCCGACGAGGTCGCCGCCTGGCTCGATGACCGGATCGACGCCGAGGTCGACGTCCGCGATCGCTTCCTCGACGTCCACCGGACCGAGGACCTCCCAGAGCGCTTCGCCGAGGCTCGGGTGACCGATCCCCACGATCCCGACACCGGCAACACCATGCTCGGGATCGTTCGCTACGAGGAGCGAGCGCTCGAGCACCCCGAGCGCGAGGGGGGCGTGCTCTACGACGGCCACGCCGTCCAGTCCGCACTGAACGCGGCGATCCCCGAGTCGGAGACCGGGCTCGACCGCGCCCACGTCGCACTCCTCGATCGCGCCGTCGGCACGTGGGGCGACCACGACGGCCGGTGGCACAAGCGCGTCGCCGTCCTCGGACAGCCCGCGATCGTCTCCGTCCCCGGGCTGTACGAGGCGCCGGCCAAGCCCGAGGCCTACTACAAGGAGAAACAGCGCCACGCCTTGCTCTCGGGAGACGCTCCGCCGCGCGAGGTGCTGGAGGAGCAGGTCGAGGGGGACTTTCTGGTGGAAGACGACCCCCGAACCACGGAGGCGCTGGCGGGCTACGTCCTCGCCGCCGTCCACCTCCTCGAGACCGGTGAGGCCTTCTGCGAGACGGAGGGCTGTCGGCTCTACGACGCCCACTACCAGGCGGACCTCGTCGAGGCCCAGCTCCGCGAGCCGGGGTTCTGCGAGGAGCACGCACGGCTGTACGCGGAGTGACGGGCATCACGTACCGTCGCGCTGGGGGTTGGTGCGGCCACCGCCGCCCGCGACGTCGGCCCTCCGCCGGGTTGATGCCCTCCCCCGCCGATACGCGTGCATGGCCGTCACCATCGACATCGACGTCCGCTACCGCGACCTCGACGCGCTCGGCCACGTCAACAACGCCGTGATCGCGACGTACCTCGAGGAGGCCCGGACGAACTACATCGACGAGGTGTTCGGCGCGGGCCTCGAGGAGTACACGTTCGTCATCGCGCACCTCGAGGTCGACTTCGAACGACGGATCACCACCGGCGACGACGTCGCAGTAACGGTCCAGGTCCCGGCGCTGGGGAACGCGAGCGTCCCGATGGAGTACGAGATCACCGCCGACGGGCAGCGGGCGGCGACGGCCGAGACGACGCTCGTCTTCCTGGACGCGGCGGGGGAGGGTACGGCACCGATCCCGGATCCCGTCAGGGACCGGATCGAAGCGCACGAAGGGCACTGAGAGGCGGTGTTCTGTGGGCCCAGGAGAAACGCCAGGATCGCTCGGCCAGCGACGAACGCTCAGCGCACCCGACCGGCGGTCAGTTCGAGGAGGTCCATGGCGTGGGACTCGGTGATCGTCGGGTCGGTCCGGCGGCGGACGACGTCGCCGGCCGATCGGACTCGCTCGTCGAGGAGGCGGGTGAGGTCCTCGTCGTACCGCAACCGGGTGGTCGGTGGCGTGGAGAGGGCGGTCGCGACGAACAGGCCAGCGTTCGCCAGCGGCGCGGCCCGGCCCCGGCTCCGTCGGAAATGGAGGAGTGCAACGTAGCCCCCGGGCGCCACGAGGTCACAGTACGCCTCGACCGTCGCCGCCGGCGACTGGAACATCCCGACGACGAACGTTGCCAGAACGGCGTCGAACTGCCGCTCCGCTGGACCCTCAGTGCCGGCACGCGCTCCGACCGGCGGCACCGTCGCGTCTGCCCGGACCACGTCCACCTGAGGATACGCACGGGCGTTCCGGCGGGCACGCTCGAGCACTCCTCGCGAGCGATCGACGCCCACGACGGTACCGCGCGGGCCGACCTCCCGAGCGAGCAGCGGGAGGTTCACGCCGGTCCCGCAGCCGATCTCCAGGACGCGATCGCCACGGTCCAGCCTGAGGGCGTCGACCGCGCGGCGCCGTAGCCGACCGATGCCCGGTGCCGCGCTCGCGATCACGTCGTACAGGCGCGCCCACCGGTCGTAGAACCCGGTCGCAGCGGCGGCCGAGTCCGCCGGCGCCTCCTGGCGGGCCGCAGTCGCGCTCTCCCCGCCGTCGGGATCGGTGCCGGTCACGCCCGACAGAGCTCCCGGATCGTTCGCGCCAGCACCTCGGGATCCGGTCCGAGGACGTAGACGTTGGGTTCGACGCCGAAGCCGCCCGTCTGGTAGAGGACGGTCGCGTCCGGCTGCTCGCCGACTGCCCCGCGGACGGCAGCCGTCACCGCCCCCTCGGCCGGAAACTCGACCGTCTCGTGACCCAGTTGCTCGAGTGTCTTCACGATCTCCCGGTCGTAGCGGATGTTGATCGCCGCGCGGGCGTCGCTCCCGGCCTCGCGTGCGGCCAGGAGCACGCCGGCGACGTGCTCGCTGACGCCGAACTCCGGATCGCCCGCGCCGGTCGCGCGGCCCTTCACGTCGACGATCCGTCCGGGCACCGCCGCGACGTCGTCGATTGTCTCCGCGTCGGGAACGCAGGCGACGAGGTTCGACCCGACGTTCGGCAGGAGGGTAGCGAAGCCAGAGGTCGACTCGAGGGTGCCCAGCCCGCGCCTGAGCGCAGCGAGGGTCCGCTCGCTGGTCCGGAGTTCGCTGTCGGGGTCGTGGATCCGGAACCCGCCGCCGTGTTCGGCGAGGGCCGGGACGGCCTCCTCGTGCAATGTCGAGAGGAGGTCACCACCCTCGAGCCCGCGGATCAGGACCTCCAGCTCGACGAGCGCCTGGACGCGACTCAACTCGCCCGCGGCGAGGCCGTCGGCGACCTCGTCGACCGTCCGTCGGACGCGCTCGTGGCGCTCGACGCGGTCGTTCCGATCGACGCCGCCGCCGGCGTACTTCGAAACCGCGCTCTGGCTGATGCCCAGCAGGTCGGCGACCTCGCTCTGGGTGAGGTCCGCGGCGAGCAGCCGCTCGGCGAGCATCGAGCGGACCGTGGGAAGGACCTCGTCGACGACGATCTCCTCGACGAATCGCATGCTCGTTCGGCGCCAGGCCCCGGGCCGGCATAACTCCCCGGCTCCTCGCCGAGGTGTGGCGGCGGTACGCTGGCGGTCTGGCGATGGGCCTCGGGAGCGGTCGACGCTGTCATCGCATCCTTCACGCAGGCCGCCACCCCACAGCTTACGGCGCTCGCGGGCGAGCACTCCGGGCGTGATCGCGGGCAGCGAGGAGTACTGGCTCGTCCGCTTCGTCCTCCAGCGCGGGCTGGCGCTGCTCTACCTGCTGGCCTTTCTCGTCGCCGCGAACCAGTTCCGGCCGCTGGCGGGCGAGGACGGCATCCTCCCACTCGATCGATACGTCGAGCACGCCTCGTTTCGGGAGCGGCCGAGCCTCTTCTTCCTCGTCCCGAGCGACCGCGCGATCGGCGTCACCGCCTGGAGCGGGGTCGTCCTCTCGGCGATCGCGCTGCTCGCGGGCCCGTACTGGCTCCCCGCCGAGTACGCCGTGCCGGCGTCGATGGTACTGTGGACGCTGCTGTGGGGGCTCTACCTCTCCTTCGTCAACGCCGGCCAGCTGTTCTACGGCTACGGCTGGGAGTCGATGCTGGTGGAGACCGGCTTTCTGGCCATCTTCCTCGGTGCGGGCCCGGCGGGCCCGCCCGTCGTGGTGCTCTGGCTGCTGAAGTGGCTGGTCTTTCGCAACATGTTCGGAGCGGGGCTCATCAAGCTCCGCGGCGACGCCTGCTGGCGGGATCTGACCTGTCTGGACTACCACTACGAGACCCAGCCGATCCCGAACCCGCTGTCGTGGGTCGCCCACCACCTCCCCGACCGGTTCCACCGGGTGGAGGTGCTGGGCAACCACGTCGTCGAGCTGGCGGTCCCGTTCCTGCTGCTGGCGCCCCAGCCCTGGTCCTCGATCGGCGGCGCCGCGGTCGTCGGCTTCCAGGCGTGGCTCATGCTCACCGGGAACTTCTCGTTCCTCAACGCGCTGACGATCGTACAGGCCGTCGCCGCCTTCAGCGACCGCGTGCTGTCGACGGTGCTCCCGGTGGGCGCCGCAAGTCGGGCGTTGCCGGCCGGACCGGGGGCGGTGGGTGCCGCTTCTGGACCGTCGCTCGCGCTGCAGATCGCCGCAGGCGGGCTCGCGCTGGTCGTGATCGCGTTGAGCGTCTACCCCGTCCGGAACATGCTCTCCGAGCGGCAGGTGATGAACACCGCCTTCGACCCGCTGAACCTGGTCAACACCTACGGCGCCTTCGGATCGATCACCCGGGATCGCTACGAGCTGGTGATCCAGGGCACGACCGCGGAGGACCCCCGGGACGCGGCGTGGGAGACCTACCGCTTCAAGGGCAAGCCCACCGACCCGGAGCGACGCCCACGGCAGGTCGCTCCCTACCACCTCCGGCTGGACTGGCAGCTCTGGTTCGCGGCGATGCACCGCCGGCCACGGCGAGGGCGCTGGTTCTACGGCTTCCTCCGGAAGCTGCTGGCGGCCGACGAGGCCATGCTGGGCTTGCTCGCCGATGACCCATTCGACGGCGACGCGCCGACGTACGTTCGCGTCGAGCGCTATCGCTACCGGTTCACGACGCCCGAGGAGCGGGCCGACACCGGGCGGTGGTGGGAGCGCGAGCGGGTGAACACGTACGTCCCGCCGGTGTCGCTGGAGGAACTCCCGCTCCGTTGAGGAGCCGGGTTCGGGGCCAGCGCCCGAGATGTCGCCGAGATCCCATCCGCGGCATCACGCCAGCGGCGGCCATCAGCGGCGGTTCCGCCTGGCCGGCGGCGTCCGCGAGACGAGCTTTCCCAGTAGAGCGCGGTGGTCGGCCGCCCACCGGTAGCCCCACTCCCGGAAGGAGTCGTACTCCTCGAACTGCCGTGCGAAGCGGATCGGCTCGGTGAGCGGCCCTGCCCGGCCGGTGCGGAGAAACGCCTCCTCCATGGCCGCGCCACAGGAGAGGACGCCCTCGTCGGTGACCAGGTGGGCGCAGTCCTCGTAGTCCGCGGGCAGCCGCTCGCGGAGATCGACCGAGAGTTCCGAGAAGCCGACGACCGCGAGGTCCGAGCGCTCGGCGACGTACTCCACCCAGTAGGTGCAAAAGCCACAGTCGTCGTCGTAGACCAGCGTCGGCGGTGACATACCGGTGGGACGGGCGCAGCAGACAAAGAGGTGTCCCGGCCGTGGGCAGCGATCGAAGTCAGCCTGGTGTCGATCCCAGCGGTTGCACCAGGCGCGGTCAGCGGGCGCCAGGCGCGGTCAGCGGGCGCCTGGCCGTGGTGCGGTCGGGGAGACCCCAGCCGGTCACGGGCAAAGGTCGAAGTGTGAGCCTGCCCACCTGCCGGCCATGGAACGGTCGGTGCAACTGATCGTCGCCGGCGGCCTGGCGCTCGTCGTCGGCCTCTGGCTCCTCGAGACGGGTTCGCTCCTCGGAGACTGGCGGTACGCTGGCCTCCCGGTCGTCGCCGTCGGCGTTGCGGCGCTGGCCGCCGGGATCGGTCGGGACCTGACACCCGGGCCCATCGGCACGTAGCCGCCACACCGGCAGGCGGGAAGCACAAGGCATAGGACCGGGCTCCTCCTGCGTCCGAGCGATGGAGATCAGCTCCCGCCACCACCTGCGCAGCGACGAGGTGACGGCCATCGAGGACGCGCTGGCCGGGCAGCTCGGGGTCGACCTGGACGCCGACAGCTACGAACTCGTCGAGCTGGCCGACAGCGCCTTCGACCTCGTGCTCGTCGACGGCGACCCGGACGTGCTCTACGTCGAGGACGAGTCCGGCGAGCCCGAGCCGTTCCTGACCGTCCGTGGCGCCAACCGCCACGAGCCCTCCAGCCACGTCGTGACCGTCGACGCCGGCGCGGTCTCCTTCGTCTCAGACGGCGCCGACGTCATGCGACCCGGGATCGTCGAGGTCGACGAGACGATCAGCGACGGCGACCTCGTCGCTATCGCCGAAGAGGCCCACGGGAAGGTGCTGGGGATCGGCCGCGCGATGACCGGTGGCGACGACATGCTCGGGGACAGCGGGAAGGTGGTCAAGTCCGTCCACCACGTCGGCGACGACCTCTACGAGTTCGCTGTGTAGGTTGGCAGGGTGCGGGAGATGCCTCCGGAACCGCAGTGACCGCTCCGGAAGCCCCCGCCCGCTCGCCGCCGCTCTCTCGCTGCGGTCCTCGCCGCCCGTGGGGCGGCTGCGGTCCTTGCGTCGGGACCGACGGCGAGCGGGCGGCCCCTTCCATTCCCACCCGACGGTGGGCTGGTCGTTCGAGTGACGCGGGGTGTGGGGCGGCTTGTTATCACTCCCCCTCGCCGGCGTCGATGTCGTCCTCCTCGTAGGCCTCGCCGTACTTCTCCAGGGAAGCCTCGTAGCTCTCGACGGCCAGCTCGTAGGTCTGGCGAAGGTCTTCGATCGGCGTCTCGGTCGCGTCGACGCGGAGGTCGTCGTAGTACGGTGAGGGATCCCGGTCCTCGGTGCGGGCCACGACGACGGCGGCGGACTGGATCGTCAGGTCTTCTCGCTTGTCGCCACCGGCTGCGTCGCCCGCCTGGAGGGCGTCGATCAGGCGGTCGGCGAGCGGGCGAGCCTCGCCCGAACGATCCGGACCGGCAGGCTCGTTGTGGCGGGTCTCGGCGTACGCGTCGGCAGTCGCGTCGACGGTGTCCTCGCCAACGAGCAGGTTTCCGGCGACGGTGAACGCCTCCTCCTCGCGGTGGCCGTACCAGGGCTTGCACTCCTCGCCGGAGAACGCGAAGGTGCCCTCCCGGTCGACGCCGTGGAGCTGGCGCTGCGGGGCGCCGTCGTCCGCCGCGAGGAGTGCGTCGAGTGCGTCCTCGACGTGGAGCCCGTCCGCGAGGTACTCGATTCCCCGCTCGCCGAGTTCGACGTTGACGAGACTCTGTGTGGCGACGGCGCCGTGCTCGTTCGCGAACGGACACAGCGTGCCGACGGCGGCGAGGCGGGTCGTGACCGCGACGCCGAAACGGTACTGCTCGTCGCCATCGGGGTCCTCGTAGCGCTCGCGAACGCAGATGCTGAACGTCATCGATCGGTCTTTGCTCGCCAGGACCGTCAGTCCTCGGTCGCTGGGCGTGCCGTAGGGCGATGGGGACGGGAGGCGGTGGCGGACCGCGACAGCACGAGGCGTCGTCGGTACCGACCCGCCATCCGTGACCGCCGGCCGTCGGGGGACGAACGCTTAACCGCTCGCCACCCCTCCCTTCGAGGGAGAGAATGGTCGCCGATCCGCGGGTGAGTTTCCTGATGCCCGTGTACGACGGCGAGGCGTTCGTCGCCGACGCCATCGAGTCCGTGCGCGAACAGACTGCGGACTGCTGGGAACTGGTGGTGATCGACGACGGGTCGACCGACGACAGCGCCGACGTCGTCGAGTCGTTCCTCCCGGACGATCGGATCCGCTTCTTCGGCCAGGAGAACCGGGGCGTGACCGCGACCACCAACCGCGCCATGCGCCTCGCGGACGGGGAGTTCCTCGCGGTCCACCCCCAGGACGACGTCTCGGTCCCCGACCGCCTCGAGCGACAGCTCGCGGTCTTCGAGGACCACCCCGACGTCGGCATGGTCTACTCGCCCGCAACGTTCGTGGACTTCGAGGGCGAGGCCTTCAACGAGTGGGGCGGGTGGCACGGCGAGGGGCGGGTGCCGGGCGAGGAGCTCTTCCGGGAGCTCTACGTCGGGGGCATGTGCCTGGCGAGCCCCTCGGTGCTGTTTCGATCGCACCCCGGGATCGACGAGGAGGAACCGTGGGGTGACCCGGCGCTCACTGTGGTGAGCGACTGGGAGCACTGGATGCACGCGGCACAGCACTACGACGCCTACGAACTCGAGGAGCCCGTGGTGAGGATGCTCCGGGACGCCGACCACAGCCACCTCGGCGGGCGCCACGACGTCATCGCCACCGAGGAGCGGATCGTCCTCCGCCGCATCCGTCGGCAATACGCCGAGGGAACGCCCCCGGTCACCCGCCGAATGTACGCCGCGGCGACGTCGAATCACTCCCTGCGACGCCTGCGCCACCAGCTCTACGAGCAGCGGGACTACCTCGGCGGGTTGCGGTCGTCGCTCCGCGCGTTCTGTTACAATCCGCTGAACCGCGAGCTGTACGCCGAGTACGTGACGATCCTCCGCTCGCTCGTCTGACGGGCGTGAGGCGGCGTCGATCAACCGCACGGGTGCAGGCTGCCTCGGGACGCCCGCTCAGCAGCCCCGACGGCGGAGTTATGTCACCGACCCGCGAACGTCCCACCATGACCGACTGGGCGTCTCGGCGCGTGCTCGTCACGGGCGGGCTGGGCTTCGTCGGCAGCAACCTCGCCCACCGGCTCGTCGACGAGGGCGCGACGGTGACCCTCTACGACGCCCGGTTGCCACACCTCGGTGCGAACGACGCGAACGTCGAGGGGATCCGCGAGGCCGTGACGGTCGTCGAGGCCGACGTTCGGGACGTCGACCGGATCGCCGAGGCGGTCACAGCCGCAGACGTGGTCTTCCACTGCGCTGCACAGAACGACCGGACGTACGCCCGGGACCACGCAGGGGTCGACGTCGACGTCAACTGTCGCGGGACGGTCAACGTCCTCGAGGCTGCCGCTGGCGCCGATCCCTCCCCACGCGTCGTCTTCACCAGCTCGCTGGCGGTCTACGGTCGGATCGACCGGCTTCCCGTCGACGAGGAGACGCCGAGGGACCCGATCGACCTCTATGGCGCCAACAAGCAGGCCGCCGAGCAGTACTGCCGGATCTACCGCCGGCTCGACGACGTGCCGACGGTGATCTGTCGGCTCCCGAACGTCTACGGACCGCGAGCACCCATCGACCGCGGGTTCGGGATCCAGGGAACGTTCGTCGCGAACGCGGTCCGCGACGAAACGCTGACCGTCTTCGAGCCGGGGAGCGTGCAGCGGGACCTCCTGCACGTCGAGGACGTCGTGGACGTGCTGGTCCGGCTCGCGACCGCCGAGCAGGTCGTCGGCGAGACGTACGTGCTCGGGAGTGGCGAGGGCACGACCCTGCTCGAGCTGGCCGAGGCCGCCGTCGCCGCCGCCGACGCCGGCGAGGTCGAGCTCGTCCCCTGGCCCGAGGACTGGCGCGAGATCGAGCGAGGAGACGTCTACACCGACCCGACGAAGCTCCGGGAGGAGCTCGGCTGGGACCCGTCGATCGACCTGGAAACGGGGCTCGCGGAGACGATCGCGTTCTACCGGGCGAACCGCGAGGCGTACCTCTGAGGACGCTGGCCGTTCCAGCGGCGCATGCGGCCGGACCGCGACCGGCTCAGGTCAGCGCGCGGAACTTGTCGGCCAGCTCGGCGACGCCGCTGTCGAGGTCGTAGGCCGGCTCGAACCCGCGCTCGCGGAGCTTCGCGTCGCTGACGACGTAGGAGAGCTGGTTGAGCTGTTCGACCTCCGTGTAGCCGACCTCGACGGCGGGGAAGTGGCGCTCGACCGTGTCGACGACGTCCTGGAGCCGGCCGTTCTGGCCGACGACGTTGTAGACCTCGCCGTCGCCCAGCTCCGTCGCCGCGAACAGCATCGAGCGAACCGCGTCGCGTGCGTGGAGGTAGGGCCGGCGCTGGTCCTCCGCGCCCTCGTAGACTGTGAGAGGCTGTCCACTCGCGGCGAGCATGACGAACTTGTCGACGACGGTGTCGAAGCGCATCCCCCGCGTCCAGCCGTAAACGGTCCCCAGACGGAGTGCCGTCAACCCCATCTCCCCGTCGTATCGCTCCAGTTGCTCCTGTTCGGCCTCGAGTTTCGACTCGCCGTAGGGCGACTCCGGGTCGCAGGGATCGGTCTCCGTGATCTCGGCGTCCGAACGGCCGTACACCGAACAGGAGGAGACCCCGACGAACTCGCTGGCGCCCGCGTCGAGGGCAGCCTCGTAGACGTTCATCGCGCCCTCGTAGTTCACCGCCCAGGTCTCCTCGGGAATGTCGAAGGTCTCGGGCGCGTTGGTGATCGCCGCCAGGTCGAACACCACGTCGACGCCCGCCATCGCGTCCCGGACTGCCTCGGCGTCCCGGATGTCCGCCTCGATGAACTCGTAGTCTGCGTAGGCGGGGAGGTCCCACAGCGCGTTGTACCGGGGCTTGCGGAAGTTGTCGAGGATGCGGATCTCCTCGCCCACGAAGGCGGGGTGGTCCGGGAGGTCGCGGAGCAGGCGGGAACCGAGGTAGCCGAGGCCACCCGTGACGAGGACGGTCATAGCGAGTAGAGATACGCGGAGCGGGTACATAAAAGAGACCACCCGAGGGGCCGCCGATCGACGCGACAGTCCCGCTGTGGGGCGGTCGACGGACAGACCGGATCCGTGTTCGTCGGGCGCTGAAGGCACCCCCGACCGGCCAGGCCGACGTGTCCCCGATCGACTCTGGATTTAAGAGGACTCCCCACCACTAGGGCACGATGAACGGCCGTCCACTATCTGTCGCCCACCGTCGAGTTCACGACCGCCCCCGGGTCATCCCCCACGGGTCAGCTGAGCGATTGTGCTCGGTGTGGACGCGCCGATGAAGGGAGTCGTCCTCTCGGGCGGGACCGGCTCGCGGCTCCGGCCGATCACCCACACCGGCCCCAAGCAGCTCATCCCGATCGCGAACACGCCCGTCATTCAGTACGCGATCGAGGACCTGGCGAAGGTCGGGATCACCGACATCGGCGTCGTACTGGGCAACCAGGGCAGTGACGCGGTCCGCGAGTTCCTCGGCGACGGATCGGCCTTCGGCGTCGAGATCACCTACATCGTGCAAGGCGATCCACTGGGCATCGCACACGCCGTCGGCTGCACCGAGGCGTTCGTCGACGGCGACGACTTCGTCGTCTACCTCGGCGACAACATGCTCAAGGAGTCACTCGGCCCCTTCGTCGAGCACTTCAGGGCAGGCGACTACGCCGGCGGCGCTGCGCTCCAGCGTGTGGACAACCCCGAGGCCTTCGGCGTGGCGACCCTGGACGAGCGCGGCGATCTGGTCCGAATCGTCGAGAAACCGGAGGTCCCCGAGTCCGACGTCGTGATCATCGGGATCTACATCTTCTCGGCGGCGGTGTTCGACGCGATCGACCGGATCGAACCCTCCGACCGTGGGGAACTCGAGATCACCGACGTCTTTCAGGCGCTCGTCGACGACGGACGGGCGATCGCGACCCACCGCGTCGAGGGGTGGTGGAAGGACACGGGCATGCCTTCGGACATCCTCGAGGCGAACCGGCTGGTCCTCGAGGATCTATCCCCGGACCGTGCGGGATCGATCGCCGACGGCGCGGAGGTGATCGGCCGGATCGACCTCCACGAGACGGCGCGCATCGAGGAGGGAGCCACCGTTCGAGGCCCCGTCTCGATCGCGAAGGACGTCGTTGTCGGCCCCGGCAGCTACGTCGGTCCCTTCACCTCGCTCGGGCCGGAGACGACACTCCGGAACGCCCACGTCGAGAACTCGGTCGTGATCGGCGCCTCGACGATCACGGCCGAGGGGCCGTTCGTGGACTGCCTCCTCGGCCGCGGCACGACCATCGAGCGCGACGAAGGGGCACGCCCGAAGGGCCACAGACTCGTCGTCGGCGAGAACTCGCGTCTCGTCTTCTGAGTCCGGGCCGGAGTCGACTGGGAACCACCGATGTCCGCACCACTACCTGCTGTCGAACGCCCTCGAGAGGACGGGCAGTCGATCGCCTCGACAGCGCCCCGGACAACCGATTGACCGATCGGATCCATAGCTTGAAGCGATCTGGACCCCTCTCTCCACCAATGGACGACGCAGCCACCTACCAGCGTGTCGACTCGTGTCGGGTCTGCCACGAGGACGCGCTCTCCCCGTTTCTCGACCTCGGTGCCATGCCGCCGGCGAACGCCTTTCTGGACGCGCCCGACGACCAGGAGACGGCGATCCCACTCGAGGTCGTCGTCTGCGAGAACTGCAGCCACGTCCAGCTCCAGCACACCGTCGATCCGGAGGTGCTGTTCTCGGACTACCACTACTTCTCCTCGGCCTCGACGCCGCTGCTCGATCACTACGGGGACTACGCCGAGACCGTCACCGACCGGTATCTCGATCCGGAGGACCTGGTCGTGGAGATCGGGAGCAACGACGGCGTGCTCCTGCGACAGTTCGGCCCGGAGATCGAGACCCTCGGCGTCGATCCGGCGGAAAACGTCGCCGAGGTCGCCCGGGAGCACGGAGTCGAGACGATCACCTCGCTATTCGACCCCTCGGTCGCGCGGCAGATCCGGGAGGAGCGAGGTGCCGCACAGGCGATCTGTGCCAACAACGTCGTCGGCCACGTCCACGACCTCCACGGGCTCATGACCGGCGTCGACGCACTCCTGGCCGACGACGGCGTCTTCGTCGTCGAAGTGCCGTACCTCGTCGACCTGCTGAGCAACCACCAGTTCGACACGATCTACCACGAGCACATCTCCTACTTCTCGGTGCGCTCGTTCCGGCGGCTGGTCGAGCGCTTCGACATGCAGGTCCTCGACGTCGACCGCGTCGCGGTCCAGGGCGGCACGATCCGGCTCCACGTCGGGCGGACGTCCGCCGGCGGGTCGCCGACGCGGATGGCGACGGACCTGGGCCGACTCGAGTTGGCGATGGGCCTCGACGGAATGGCGCCCTACGAGGAGTTCGCCGCCCGCACGGAGTCGATCCGGGACCACCTCACTACCCTGCTGGGTACACTCGGGGAGGACGGCTCGCGCATCGTCGGCTACGGCGCGCCCGCGAAGGGGAACGTGCTCCTCAACTACTGCGACGTCGGCACGGAGACCCTCGAGTACCTGACCGACACCACGCCGACGAAGCAGGGCACCTACTCGCCGGGGATGCACCTGCCGGTGCGGTCGCCCGAGGCGTTCCGCGAGGATCCCCCGGAGTACGCACTCATGCTCCCCTGGAACTTCCAGGAGGCGATCCTCGAGCGCGAGACCGCGTTCCGGGAGGACGGCGGGGAGTTCGTGGTGCCCATCCCATACGTGAACGTGGTCTGAGCGGCTCGCTCTCGCCGCCGCGTGGGCTGAGCGCCTCGCTCGCGCCACCCCGTGGGCCGAACGCCTCGCTCGCGGGCCCCTCGACGCCGTCTGACGTAAGAACTTTACCCGCTCCGGCGGTCCGGCTTCCTATGGGACTGATGAGCAAGATCCTCGGCGAGAGCGGTTCCCGCGACCTCGGGGACTACGCCGAACTCGACGTGGGCGACGCCGACTCGACCGTCCACGACGCCGCGATGGAGGTCTACATCGCCGAGATCGCAGACCAGCAGGACGCCCTGGAGATCAAGGACGCCGTCTACGACGGCCACCTCGTCGTCGCAGACATCACCCGCCTGCGCACCGAGGACAAGACCACCGAGCACATCGTCGAGGACCTCCGGCAGGTCGCCGAGGAGGTCGGCGGGGACATCGTCAAGAAGGGCGAGGATCAGTTGATCGTCACGCCTGCGGGCGTCAGGATCAGCCGCGAGAAGCTGGGCAGCCAGTAGTCACGGTCCCCGCGGGAGCCGTCCGCCGCGGTTCGCCCGCCGGTGCCGGACGCCGATCGACCGCGAGTCTCCGCACCCGATCGCTACCAGCGACCGCCCTTGAAGTCGCCGCGCCCGCCCTCCGTCCGATCGACGCCCATCACGGACTCGGCCTGGTCGACGCCGAAGGACTCGCCGCTCTCGGGGACCCGGACGGTGATCTCCTCGATCCCCTCCCAGGTCAGCAGCTCCTGCTCGATGTTGCCGGCGGTGATGTCGCCGACGTCACAGCCCGCGCAGCCGCCGCCGAGCTCGATGACGACCTCGCCGGTCTCGGGGTCGGCCTTCCGGACCGAGGACGTCCCGCCGTGCATCTGGATGATCGGCATCTGGCGCGTGAGCCACTCCTCGACGCGTTCGGCGAGTTCCTCGTCCCGGTCCTCTGTCATCGCTCGCCCGTAGACCGCCTGCGGTGAAAGGGGTTCTGCTTGGCGAGATCGGTCCACGTGTGCCCGGTAGGCGGCCGAACCGACTCCGGTGGCTGGCGACGGAATTTATGTGTTTCGCGTGATCCCTGGCGGGGAGACGGGTTCGGTACTATGATGGTCGGTACGGATGATGGCACAAGCGAAATGACGCCATCGAACGGACCCGCGGAGACGGACGGCGGCGTCGTCGCGGCGCGGAACGTCGGCCGCACCTACTACATGGGCGAGCCGGTACACGCGCTGAGCGACCTCTCGCTCACCCTCGAGAACGGATCCTTCACTGCCGTCATGGGACCGAGTGGCTCCGGGAAGAGTACGCTGATGAACCTGCTGGGCTGTCTGGACACCCCCGACGAGGGGACGATCGAGATCGACGGCCGCTCCGTCGGGGAGCTCTCGGGGAAGCAGCGGGCGACGCTCAGAGGGACGAAGATCGGCTTCGTCTTCCAGACGTTCAACCTGATGCCGCGGCTCACGGCCGCAGAGAACGTCACGCTCCCGATGGTGTTCAACGACGTCGTCGAGGAGGGCCGCCGGGAGCGAGCGGAGAACCTGCTTGGACGCGTGGGGCTCGGCGACCGACTCGACCACGCGCCCAACGAACTCTCCGGCGGCCAGCGCCAACGCGTCGCGATCGCTCGAGCGCTCGCCAACGAGCCGACGCTCATCCTCGCGGACGAGCCGACGGGGAACCTCGACTCCGACACCGGCGCGGAGATCATGGACCTCTTCGAGGAGCTCCACGCCGAGGGGCGGACGATCATGATGGTCACGCACGAGCGCCACATCGCCGAGCACGCCGAGCGGATCGTCCACCTGCTGGACGGCGAGCTCGAGCGGATCGAGGAGCTCGATAGCGTCGGTCGTGAGGAAGGCGGCTCTCGGGGTGACGGTGCATGAAGGTACTCGAGAGCGTTCGGATCGGCTGGCGGTCGATCACCAGCCACAAGCTCCGGTCGGCCCTCACCACCCTCGGCGTGATCATCGGTATCGCGTCAGTCATCGTCTTCATGGTGCTGGGCGGTGCGTTCCAGGAGGACATCCTCGGCGACATCGACTCCGAGAACGATCCCGTGATGCAGGTCTCCGTGCAGCAGTCAGGCGGCGGATTCGGCGGGCAACAGCCAATCGAACGGCCGACGTTCACCGAATCCGACGTCGAGGCGGTCGGAGCCATCGACGGAGTAGAATACGTCGCCCCCTTCGGACCGCTCGACGTCTCCCACGTCGACCACGACGGACAGCGGCTCCGCCTCGTCTCGGGGACGACGACGGTACCCGAGTTGTTCCACGAGGGCGGCGTGTTCCCGCTCGTCGAGGGCCAGACATTCGCCGGCGAGGGGGAAGCGGTCGTGAACGTTCGATTCCAGCGACACTTCGAGGGCAACGCTTCCGTCGGCGAGGAGGTGACCATGCGGCTCACCGACGGTCGAACGGAGACGCTGACGATCGCCGGCGTCGTCGAAGAGGAGGTGAGCACACAGACCCGACCCGCGATCTACGTCCCGACGGACCCCTACTACACGTCGACGATAGAAACCCAGGACGGCACGACCGAACGGGCCTACCAGTCGATGCTCGTCCGCGCAACGAGCGTCCAAGGGCTCTCGGACGTGCGTGAGGCCGTCCAGACGTACATGGACACGGAGTCCGACGCCCGCCAGGAGGTGCCGGAGGATCACGAGATTCGAGTCCAGACGATCCAGGACCTCATCGACCAGCTCACCGGATTCCTCGATCAGATCACGATCTTCATCGGCGGGATCGCCGCCATCTCGCTGGTCGTCGGCTCGATCGGCATCGCCAACATCATGATCGTCTCGGTCACCGAGCGAACCCGAGAGATCGGGATCATGAAAGCCGTCGGCGCGAAGAACCGGGATATCATCCAGCTCTTCTTGCTGGAATCGGTGATACTGGGTGCGATCGGAGCGCTCTTTGGCGTGATTCTCGGCATCGGCATCGGCTACCTCGTCGTCGGCTATCTCGGCTGGCCGATGGTCTACCCGCTGAACTGGATCGGGATCGCAGTGGCCGTCGGGATCCTCGTCGGCGTGATCTCGGGGCTCTACCCGGCCTGGCGCGCGGCACGCGTCGACCCGATCGAGGCACTCCGGCGGGAGTGAACCGCTGGGGCGCTGTGGCCCCGATCGATCCGGCTCAGGGCGAAGCACTTTGTGGCTCCGGGCGGGCCGACCCGGCATGGTCCGTGATCCACGCGTGCTGAAAGCGTACGTCGACCACTTCCTCCCGCGGGACGTCGTCGGCCCGGTGTTGATCGTCTTCTCCCTGGAGGGCGTGATCGACGGGCTGTTCGGGCTCTACGTCCCGGAGGAGTACGCCACGCTCGGCTGGGGCGTCGTCTTCCTCGGCGCGCTCGTCGTCGTTGCCTACTGGGGGAGCGTCGACGAGCCGGCCCTCGAGGAGCTCCAGGATCGTATCGACGAGATCGAGGAGGAATCACGGGCAGCGGAGGACGCCGGGTAGGACCGTCTCCGCAGCGCCCCCGGTCTGGGTCGGAACGCCGCACCGCGCTCAGAGATCCATTCCGCCGTTGACGTCGAGCACCTCGCCCGTGATGTACGAGGAGTCCTCGCTCGCGAGGAACTCGACGACGCACGCGACGTCGTCGATCGTGCCGAAGCGATCCAGCGGGATGTCCTCGAGGATCGTCTCCTTGACCCGATCCGGCACGGTCTCCAACATCGAGGTCTCGGTGAACCCGGGCGCGACGCAGTTCGCGGTCGAGTCGTACGGCGCCAGCTCCAGCGCCAGGGTGCGCGAGAAGCCAAAGAGGCCGCTCTTGGCCGCCGCGTAGTTCGCCTGACCGAAGTTCCCCTGCTTCCCGACGATCGAGGAGATGCAGACGAGCCGGCCCTCCTCGGCGTCCTTGATGTCCTCGAAGAACGTCTGGGTGCAGTTGAACGTCCCCCCGAGGTGGACGTCGATCACCTGGTCCCACTCCTCGCGGGTCATCTCCTCGAACTTCGTGTCCTGGGTGATCCCAGCGTTGTTGACGAGGACGTCGATCGGGCCGAACTCGTCGTGGATCTCCTCGCGCATCGCCTCCACCTCGCGACGGCCGGTGACGTCGGCTCGCGCGGTCATGGCGCTGCCGCCAGCGTCCTCGATGGCCGCGACGACTTCCTCGGCCTCGCCGACCGAGGAGCGGAAGTTCACGACGACGTTCGCCCCGGCCGCACCGAGGTGCTCAGCGATCCCGCGGCCGATTCCTCTCGATGCGCCAGTGACGAGACAGGTGCGTCCTTCCATGGTAGTCGACGGGGACCTCGCGGTCCGGCTGTCGTTGGCTCCATCGAGGCTCACGGCGGCAATAAATGTGCGGCCCGGGGCGAGCCCGCCTCGCCCACGACGTGGGGCGCGTTCAGTCGACCCGGCGCTCTGCCTGCTCGATCCAGGAGAGGATCCGGTTGGGCGCGACCTCCGTCTCGGCGGCCAGCGCCGCAGCGTCGGCGTCGGCGAGCGCCGCCATCGTCGTGATTCCGGCGTCCACGAGGCGCTCCTCGTAGGCGGGGCCGATGCCCTCGATCGCCTGGAGGCCAGCGGCCTCGGCCGAGTCCACTTCCGTCTCCGCCGGCGCCTCGGCGTCGATCGAATCGTCCTGCTCCGGCGCCGCCTCCTCTGGCTCGGCCGACGGCGCTTCTCCGTCGACCTCGGCCGGCTGCGATTCCTCGTCGGCCTCGGCCGCCCCGGACGACGGGCCGGCCGCCGACGAGGCCTCCGCGCCGTCCCCGGGCTCGGCCTCGACCTGCGAGCGCTCCTCGAACCACGCACAGACGTCGGGCCAGAGCTGGCCGTGCGAGCGCGAGGAGACGCTCATCCCGATGTGGCCGGTCGGGAACTCCATCGTGGTCACGTCGTCGCTGCCGACGACGTCGTTGAACGGCTTGGAGGCTCCCGGCGGGATCAGGTGATCGTACTCCGCGACGATCTGGAGGACCGGCATGTCGATGGCCTCGACGTCGACGTCGCGGCCGCCGAGTGTGAGTTCGTTCTCATAGAGCTTGTTCTCCTGGTAGATGTCCTCGATGAACTCCTCGAAGGCGGTGCCGGCGACGTCGATGCCGTCGCCGAGCCACTCCTCCATGCGCGCGAAGTTCTCGACGAAGTCCTCGTCCTCGATGTTGTCGTAGAAGCGGACGTACTTCGTGACGTAGTTCTCGACGGGGTCCATCAGCGCGAAGCCCGTATCGAGGAACTCAGCGGGCACGTTGCCGAACGTCTCGGTGACGGCCTCCGGGTCGAAGTAGTCCTCGTCGCCCCAGAGTTCGAGAACGCCGCCCTCTCCCGCGAAGCAGAGGCCGGCGGCCATCAGGCCGAGGTTCCGGACCTTCTCGGGCTCGAGCGCGGCGTACATCGAGGCCATCGTACCGCCCATACAGTAGCCGAGGACGTTGATGGAATCCTGGCCGGAGCGCTCGCGGACCTCGTCGACGCAGTTGTCGACGTACCGCACGACGTAGTCCTCGAGCGTGAGCGAGGTGTCGAGTTTCGAGGGCTCGCCCCAGTCGATCAGGTAGACGTCGAAGCCGTTCTCCAGGAGCGTCCGGACGACCGACCGGTTGGGCTGGAGGTCGAGGATGTACGGCCGGTTGATCAGCGCGTAGACGATGAGGATCGGGACGTCGTGTTGCTCCTCCGTCAGTGGCTCGTAGTGGATTAGCTGGAGCTTGTTCTCCTCGTAGACGACCTCGCTGGGCGTCTGGCCGACGTCGACGTCGGCGATCGCCTCGTTGGCGTCCGGGACGGCACCGAGAGTCTCCGCGACCTCGGTCGCCTGCTCCCAGGCGGCGCGCTGGGCGTCGATCACGCCGGTGTAGGGGTGCTGGAACATGGCCCGATTACTCCAGGGCATCGAGCACGCGGTCGAGCTTCTGCTCGACGGCGTGCTGGCGGCGTTCGAGCTCGACGAGGCGGTCGCCGACCTCTCGGATGTCGCGCTCGGTGGCCATGCCGAGGGCGTGGAGCGTCGACTGGGCGTTCTCGTCGGCTGCCTGGCGGAGCTCGAGGGCGTCCTGGACGGTCTCGCCCGTCATCGCGGCGAAGGCGCTCGTGGCCATGACCTCCTTGAAGGCGTCGTTGGCGCTTGCGAGCCACAGGTCCCTGGCGTCCTCCGGCGAGAGTTCCTCGTCGGCGGCGACCTGGTCGGCCATCTCCTCGGCGGCGTCCATCCAGACCTGGTAGGCACGCGCGTACCCCTGGACGCCCTCGCCCAGCCGCTCGTCGTCAACGCTCTCCTCGAGGGTCTCGGCCCAGCTCTCGACGAAGCGGGACTGTGCCTCGACGTTCGCCTCGACGGCGTCGATGAGCTGCTCGTTCATGGTCTCGACGAACGCGGACCAGCTGTCCTCCGCGGGCGGTGTCGTGGATTGTTCGCTCATGGTCGGTGTACGGGCCGGGGGTAGTTCAAAAAGGGGGACTCAGTCGGCGGAGACGTCGATCTCCTCGAACTCCTCGGCGCTCTCCTCGACGTGCTCGTGGGCGGAGAGGTAGGTGTCGAAGGAGCTGTCGACGAACTCGCCGTAGGTGTCCGCGGCGCTCTCGAAGCCCTCGACGCTCTCCGCGGCGGCCTCGTGGATCGCGCTCCAGGCATCTGCCTGGAGCTCGCCGGCGCTCTCGTAGCTCTCGTCGACGAGCTGGCGGACGTCGTCGAACTCGCCCTCGGGGACGGTGTCCTCAAGCGCGTCGAGGTAGGCGTGGGCGGCCTCCTGGCTCAGCTCGGTGCCCTGCTGGGCGACCTGCTCGGCGGTCTCGAGGCCGTCGACCATCGCCTTGACGGCCGTCTTCTGGGCCTCGATGGACTCGAGGGTGAGGTCGTGGGCTTGCTCGATCGCACTGCGCTGCATCTCGAAGGCGGTCGTGATGGGGTCGGTGTCTGTCATTGGAATCACTCGGAGTCGCGGTTTCGCTTGACGGGGACGACGACGGTCTGGACGATGTCCCCCTCCTCGATGTCGAGGGCCTCCCGCTCGGCGTCCGGGATGGAGATCCGGCCGCCACTCTGGACGCGAGACTTGAACGTCGCGGTGCCGGTGCTCAGCGCGGAGAGCTCCGAGAGGCCGCCACTGGCGGCCTCGCCGGTCGTGGCCGAGAGCCACTGCTCGTACAGCTCCTGCTGGCGCTCGAGCGCCTCCTCGCTGACGTCCTGGAATTGCTCGGCGAACGCGGCCGGCGGCCAGGGGAACCCTGCTGTGTCGTCCGTCATCGGTCTACGATAGGCTGGCGACGGGCATAAAGGTTCCCTTCAAATGGCACTGAATGGTATTGAGTGGTTCAGGACGGATCGGTTTCGTGGGCCCGATCCCGGCGAGGCGTCGGGTTCGGCGTCGCCTATCGGCGGGTTCTCTCCAGGGACACGTCGATCGAATGGTCCACGTTCGGGCCTGGAACCGCCGTGTTGCGTCGCGTTCGCCTCGCGACACCCCCGGAGCCGGTGGACACAAGTACCGGGACTCCCCTACTCGGGTACATGTCCGACACACGGGGTGTGGGTGGGTTCACCGCGATGGCCGACGCCTGGGTAGATCTCACGAGCGCCATGGTCCAGAACACGGCGGCGGCCAATCGGGCCGCAATCTCCGCGTTCACGCCCGATACCGGCGAGAACGGTCACGCGCCGAGCGCCGACGGCGACGCCCTCGCGAGCGAGGGTGATGTCCCCTCCGTGGACGCCGACGACGCGGACTGGACCTTCGAGCGCTCCGCCGAGTCCCGGGAGGACATCGGCGTCGGCACGACCGTCAGTTTCTCGAAGCGACTGACCGACGAGGACGTCCGGGCCTTCGCCCGCGCGAGCGGTGACACCAATCGTCTCCACCTCGACGACGAGTTCGCCGCCGAGACCCGCTTCGGCGGTCGGATCGTCCACGGGACCCTCGCCGCCGGACTGATCAGTGCCGCGCTCGCTCGCCTGCCTGGACTGACGATCTACCTCTCACAGGACCTGCAGTTCGCGGCACCGGTCGGGATCGGCGATCGGGTCAGCGCCAACGTCGAGGTCGTCGAGGACCTCGGCGAGGACCAGTACCGGCTGTCGACGGAGATTCGCGACGAGGACGAGGACGCGACGGTCATCGAGGGCGAGGCAGTGGTCCTGATCGACGACCTGCCCGACGCCTGACCCCGTCCTCCCGCAGACGCGGTCGTCGTCGCCAGCGCCATCGCGCTCATCATCGCCACAAGCGCCGCCTTCGGCGGCGCCACACTCGAAACCGCTTCTCCAGGTCCCTTCTCCTCCCCGCAACCCGGCCACAGATCGTTGCAGGACGGCCGTTCGGGTTTAGGAAAGCCTAACTTCCTCGGCGGTGTAGCGATGGGACACGAACGACCCGTCGACCCGGCGGGCCCACACACTACCGATGGCTGCAGACGATCTCCAGTCCGAAGACGTCGACGCCGATCCAGCCACGCGAACGGCTGGGACTGCGGGACTCGTCGACCGGCACCGGGATCGATCACCCGACGAGTCCGACGCGGCGGGTCGATCGACGACGGTCGGGTCGGCACGCGCGGATGCTGGCGACCCGGTCCTGGAGATCAGCGGCCTCACGAAGGACTTCGAGGCCGAGTGCGCCGTGGACGACCTCTCGCTCACCGTCCGGGACGGCGAACTGCTGACGCTGCTGGGTCCCTCCGGCTGTGGAAAGACGACGACGCTCCGGGCGATCGCCGGACTCGAACGCCCGGACGCGGGATCGATCGTCATCGACGGCGACGTCGTGGCCGACGCCGACGACGCCCTCGCCCCGGAGGACCGGGACGTCGGCCTCGTCTTCCAGGACTTCGCGCTCTTTCCCCACCTCGACGCCGGGGAGAACGTGGCCTTCGGGATCCAGGACTGGCCCGCCGATCGCCGCGAGCAGCGCGTCGAGGAACTGCTCGAACTCGTCGGGCTCACCGACCAGCGCGAGAGCGCCCCCGGCGAACTCTCGGGCGGCCAGCAACAGCGGATCGCACTCGCCCGGGCGCTCGCCCCGGAACCCGACCTCCTGTTGCTCGACGAGCCCTTCTCCAACCTCGACAAGGACCTCCGGGTCCGGACCCGCGAGGAGGTCCGCCGGATCCTCGTCGAGGCCGGCGTGACGGCGGTGTTCGTCACCCACGACCAGGAGGAAGCACTGTCGATCTCCGACCGCGTCGCGGTCATGCACCAGGGTGCCATCGAGCAGGCCGGCCACCCCGAGCAGGTGTTCCAGCACCCGACCTCGCGGTTCGTCGCCGGCTTCCTGGGCCACGCCTCCTTCCTCTCGGGGTACGTCCACGACGACGCGGTCGAGACCGCGCTCGGCGAACTCGACCGCGAGCGGATTCACGGCCTCGCGCCGGCCTACGACCGCACGACCGTCGACGTCCTCGTACGACCCGACGACGTCGCCGCCCGTCCCTGCCCCTCCGCTGCCGAGCCCGACGGACAGGTCACCTACCGCCGGTACCTCGGACCGTCCATCCTCTATCGCGTGGAACTCGAGAACGGCGACACGGTCGAGTGCATGCACAACCACGCCCAGCACGTCGACCTCGAGCAGCCAGTCTGCGTCGACGTGACCGCCGACCACGACCTCGCGTGGTTCCCCCGCGAGGAGCACGCCGACTGACTCGGCCCCGTGGCCGCCGTGGCGTACAGGTCCCGGGCAACCGCCGCGGACGGGTCCGGGGGCCGGCCAGGCGAACGCGAACACGTGGGTTCAAGGGGACCGCTCCGCTCTCCCGGGACATGGACCGCCGCTCGCTCGCGATCCGGGCCGGCATCGGCGCCCCGGTCCTCGCACTCGTCGCCATCGTCCTCGCGACCCTCCTCGATCCCTCCTTCTCCTGGACGGAGAGCGCCCTCTCCCACACGGGGGAGCGACCCCCGGGACGCTCGACCTCGATTGACCTGTTCGTCGATCGGCCCTCCTTCCTGCTGTTCAACGGCGGACTCCTGATCACCGGCCTGATCGGCCTGCCCTTCGCATGGGTGCTGGCCGTCGACGCGACGCACCCCCTCCAGCGGACAGGCTCGGCGCTCTTTGGAATCGCGCTCGTCTCGCTGGCCGCCGTCGGCCTGTTCCCGCTCCCTCACGGCTACCACGCGGGCGTGGCGATCCTCCACTTCATCGCCACGATGGCCTTCCTCCTCGTCATGGGCCTTGGCACCCTCCAGGCCGGCCGACGGCGCCACGGCGCCGCGACCATCGGCACCGGCCTGCTCGTCCTGGCAGTGTGGCTGGGCTGGACGCTCTCCGCCCCGACGTCCGGTCTCGCGATCCCGGAGTTCGTGAGCGCCCTCGCCCTCGGCGGCTGGATGATCGACGCGGCCCTGCGGAAGATCGAGGAGCAGGACAGGCGCGTCGCACTGGAGGGGCTCGGTCGCCGGTCCTGATCTTCGAGTGATCCTGGCACAATCACCGCCAGGAGTGTTGCCAGCGATCAACCCGCCAGGGCCGGCCTGATCCGCTACCGCTCGACGGTCCAGACTGGGCCGCCGTCGACGGCGTCGACTTGCTCCAGGGCCCCGCGGACGCAGCGCCACCAGCCGGCTGGGGTCTCGTAGCCGGCAGGGTGTTCGTCGTAGAGCGCCTCGACGAGGTCGGACTTCCGGGCGCTGCCGCCGTCGTGGAGGTGCGCGAGGGCGAGACCGACCGCGACCCGCCGCCGCTCGACGAGCTCCTCGGTTCGGCCGGGGACCGACAGCGCGTCGAGGTCCGCGAGGTCCTCCCCAGGGCGCACACCGTCGTTCGCGAGCGGCGAGGTGGCGTCGTACTCGAGGCCGGTCTCGACGTCGCGATCGAGACGCTGGCGCGTCTCGGCGACCGCCCGTCGGCTGAGTTCGTCGATCCGCTTGGTCTCCACGGCGGACAGCGAGTCGGCGTCCTCGGCGACGGCGTCCTCACTGACCCGCTGGACCCGTTCGGGGGTAAGGTGCATCGAGGAGAACTCGTCGGCCGCCGCGACGCCACCGTCGGACGCGGCACGAGGCTGGTCGTCGTCCGTGGTCGTCGCGTCGGTCGCGTCGGTCTCGTCGGTCGCTTCGGTCGCATCGGTCGCGTGGATTGCATCGGGCCCGATCTCCTGTCCGCCAAGGTCCCCGCCGGCGCCGGCGTCGGTACCCACGTCGGTCGAGCCACCGGTATCGGGTCGATGGTGCCGGAGGTCCGCACTCGTCTCGAGGGTGTCCACCGTCGGCCCCGATCCCGACGCTGGGGGAGGATCGGTCCCGGCGGAGCCACTCGGACCGGTGGCAGGCCTGGCGTCCGAGACCGACTCGCCCGCAACGGCATCGGGATCGACGCCGGCCGCGGCGAGGCGCTCCTCGAGGGCCTCGACACGCTCGCGGTAGTCCTCGACGAGGCGCGGGGCGTCGGTCCCCCGCTCGATCGCGGTGCGGTTCTCGACGATCCAGTCGAGGTAGGCTGCCGGACCGGCGAACCCGAGCATGTCCGCTTCCTTCTGGAGGGCGCTCTCGGTGTCCTCGTCCACCGAGAGGCGGAACTCGGCCATCGAGAAGCTCCTAGGGTGGCATCACACAAAAACTATCGTCAGACGCCGCGCCCGCTGGCGATCGGGTGCCGATCGGGGGTGCTGGCCTGCTCCAGGGGCCGGTGCAGACGCTGTCACGACCTCGAGTGGTCCCCCATCCGACGCCACGACGGTCGGGGCACCGACCTACACCACGGTGGTCGGGGACCCACGTCCACCACGAGGGCGGCAGCGCAACGCCGGGGCGCCGGTGCTTGGTGACTGGTAGCACGTGTGAAACAACCCTTAACTGACGAACACGCGTATCGCGGTTCAACATGCACAAGGACGAGCTTCTGGAGCTTCACGAACAGATGGTGACCATCATGCGTCACTTCAGGGAACGGGAAGACGTCGACCCCGAACTCTTCGAACCCTACGAGGAACTGGACATCGAGCCCGACCACGTCCACAAGTCCAAGAACGAGCACAAGCACGCCGTCTTCGTGCTGGGGAACGCCCTGGCGTCGGCGATGAGCGAGGACGAGTTCTCCTCGGCAGGCCGTATCGGCAAGCGGATGGAAGAGCTGGCCGACGACGCCGAGCAGAAGATCTGAGGGCGCCGCGGTCTGACGTGCAGCTCGCTTCTCGAGGACGTTCTGTGATGCCAGCTCCGGCCACATCCGGCTTGATTCCAGGTGCTACCGGCGAGGGACGCCACCCACGAACCGGCCGAGAATAGACCAGGGTATCGTGGATCCGCGGCCCGTCGGTACTCCACGGCCCGTCGGTACGTTTCGCGGGCACGGACCCGGCCGACGTGCGGCGGAAAGTATTTGGGCGGACTCCGGCTTGATGGGGACATGGAACCTCGCATCGAGGAGGACGTCGACGGCTGGCCGAGCCGGCCGTTCGACGGTGGCTACGACGGCCTCCGGGGCCTCGAGGACGACGAGTTCTCGGGGGCCGTCCACGCCGCGGGGACGTGGCTGTTCCTCGTCAACGGACGCGTCGTCGGGGTCTTCGACGGCGAGCTCGAGGACGTCGAGGGCGGGGGCGGCACCGTCTACAAGGCACCCCATTCCTCGCTCCCGCTGCTGTACGCGATGCAGGCGACCGGCGGGGAGACGAGGGCGAAGTACTACACCAACGACACGCCGATCTCCGAGGTCGACGAGACGCTGTCCTCGGGCTTCACCGGCTACGTCGAGCTGAGCGAGAACGTCCTCAGCGGCGACTACTACCAGCTCTACCACGCGGGGCGGTCGATGAGCGTCGCCTTCGTCGGCAACAGCGGCCGCATGATCACCGGCGAGGAGGCCTTCGAGCGGGCCGACGACGAGGTCGGGATCTACGAGGTCGTCGACGTCGACCTCGAGATCGTCGACCTCCCCGAGCCCGAGGGCGACGCGGATGAAGACAACGAGGGCGAGGACGACGCATCCGAGGACGACGCATCCGAGGACGACTCGGACCACGACGACACCGCGAGCGAGGAGACGGATCCCGAGGAAGCGTCGGAGGGCGAGAAGGAGGAGGAGAAAGAGGAGGACGTGGAGGGGGAGGAGGCTGTGGCGACGGCCGGGTCGACCGACGCGGCCGAGGAGACCGTCGGGGCAACCACCGGGCCGGCGAGGTCGCCAGCGGCCGACGATGCTGCAGCGACGGGTTCCGGTGCCGACGGCGGCGCCCAGCCGACAGGATCGCCCGAGTCCCCGGGCGATGGACCGGGGCCAGGAACGGACGCCTCCACGGACGCGAGGGACCAGGCGAGTGTCGAGGCGCCGACGACCCAGAACACCCCACCCGCCGGTGACGACCCCACCGACGCCGGAACCGACGGTGCCGACTCCACGCCGGATGGAAGCGGACCGACCACGCAGGAGCGGGAGGCGAGCCGCGAGCCCACGCCCGCCCCCCGGGGCGAATCTGGCGAGTCCGCGGCGACGGCCCGCGGTACCGACGAGTCGGCAGGAGACGGCTCCGACACCGACGACCCTGGCACCCAGGGTCAGAGCGCGGAACGCTACGAGAGCGAAGCGGCCTGGCGCGAGGCGACGACGGTTCCACCGCTCGATCCCGACAAGAGCGCCGAAGCCGACCCCGACGCGGCCGCACCGTCAACCGCGTCCAGCAGCCGTTCCGGCGGCACCGGGGACCGCTCACGCGACCGAAGCACCCGATCCGGGACGACAAGTCAGCGATCCGGGCGTCGTCAGCGACAGGCGTCCGAGGGAGCCGCCAGCGACGCCGGCCAGCCTGACTCGGCGGCGATGGGCGGAGGGCTGGAGGAGGAGGTCTTGGAGCGCGAGGACCGCATCGACCGGCTCCAGCAGCGGATCTCGAACGTGGAGGACGAGCGCGACGAGGTCGCCCGCGAGCGCGACGAACTCGCCGAGCGAGTCGAGACCCTGGAGTCCGAGAACGCCTCGCTGCGGGAGCAGGTCGAGTCACTCGAGAGCGAGGTCGAACGACTGGAGGCGGCGGCCAGTGAGGGCACCGCCGCGAGCGCACCCACCCACGGCCGGTCATTCGGTCCCCGCGAGGCGCTGGAGGGGACCGACCTGTTCGTGCGCTATGATTCCAAGAGCGAACCGACGCTTGACGAGGCCCACGACGGCGGCGGCGATCCCGGCGCAGTCAACGAGAACCTCCGGCTCGACATCCACACCCAGTTCGACGACCAGGGCGCGACCGTCGACGGCGAGCCATTCGAGTCGTTCCTCCGCGAGACGATGGCGTTCCGGTTCGTCGAGTGGCTCGTCCGGAAACTCCCCTACGAGATCCGGGACACCGGCTCGGCAAGCAAGCTGCGGGACCTCTACGACGCGCTCCCCGCAGTCGATCGCGTCGAGTTCCACGGCACCGTCGCGCGGCAGGCCGAGGACGGGCAGGGCGAGGTGCCAAACGAGACGTTCGACGTCGTGGTCCGGGACGCGATGGGCGACGCGCTGTTCGTCGCGAACATGAACGAGAGCCGGGACCCGGCGACCGGCGAGATGATCGTCGACCTCCACGAGACCGCCAGCCGCGTGAAGGACTCCAGCGAGGCACTCGCCGCGGGCTTTTTCGTCACCCGGAGCTTCTTCGAGCCCAAGGCCCTCGAGACCGCCGACGAGGCGACCAGCGCCAGTCTGCTGAGCCGGGACTCCCGCAAGAGTTTCGTCAAGCTCTCGCGCAAGCGCGGCTACCACCTCTGTCTGGTCGAGGCCCGCGGCGAGGACCTCCACCTCAACGTCCCAGAGCTATAGCCGAGGCGCTGCGTGCTTCCTCCGCGGCCATTCCTGAGCGCGGGCGGAGGAGCCACTCGAATTCGGATCCAGCAGCGACCACTTGCGAGCGATCGGAGCGATCCGTTCGTCATCGAGAACTCGACGACGAGTCGCCGGCAAGCGGCACGCCGCAGTCCGGGAGAAGGCGACAGGGCGGGCTGGGCGGGGTCGGCCGCAGCCGATCAGATCAGGACTCCAGCTCCGCGGTATCCTCGATCTTCATCCCTTCGAGCGTGCCCACGGTGTCGTCGATCTTCTCGTCGAGTTCGTCGATGAACTCCGCGGTCCGCTCAGTCGTGATCGCTCCCTGGCTGGAGGGCTCGATGAGGTTCTCCTCCTCGAGGACCCGAAGCGAGTACCGAACCTTGTGGTGGGGATAGCCCGTCTCGTTGGACATCTTTACGATGCCGATGGGCTCGTTCTCGATCACCATCCGCAGTACCTGCAGATGGCGTTCCAGCATGTCGACCTCCTTCTCGAGCCGATCTATCATGGCACGTGTTAACTTGTCGTTGGGGGTTTTAAATGTTGTCGTAGCGCGGAGAACGTCGTCGTGCGTGTGTCTCCCACGGGGCAGCATAACGTTTCCGGTCGCTCGGCCCCGACCTGGAGTGTCGGTCTCGGCTGGTGGCAGTCAGCCCGGTGGACGAGAAGATCTCCGAGGCTCGTCGCCGGTCGGGGTGCCCGGGATCTCGGCCGGGGCCCCGCACATCGTAATTCGTTTATCCCGCGGTGGGGAAACTCTCACCGTAATGACTGTCACCATCGTCGGCGCACAGCTCGGCGACGAGGGGAAAGGCGGCATCGTGGACGTGTTCGGCGAGTCCGCCGACGTCGTCGCGCGGTACCAGGGCGGCGACAACGCCGGCCACACGGTGGTGCACGACGGCGAGACCTACAAGCTCTCGCTCGTGCCCAGCGGGGCCGTTCGGGGCAAGGTCGGGGTGCTTGGCAACGGCTGCGTCGTGAACCCCGCGACGCTCTTCGACGAGATCGACGATCTCCGGGAGATGGGCCTGGACCCGGAGGTCCGGCTCGCCAAGCGGGCACAGGTCATCCTCCCGGTCCATCGCTTCCTCGACAACGTCGCTGAGGACGTCCGCAGCGACGACGACCTCGAGGTCGGGACCACTGGTCGGGGCATCGGGCCGACCTACGAGGACAAGGTCGGGCGGCGGGGCGTGCGGGTCGCCGACCTCCTGGACGACGAGTGTCTCCGGGAGCGCCTGGAGTACCTCCTCCCGCTGAAGCGCCGGCTGGTCGAAGACGTCTACGGAATCGACCTCGCATCGACGGACCTCGCGTTCGACGGGTTCACCGCGGCGGAGGCGTTCGACGTCGAGGCCGTCTTCGAGCAGTACCGCGCCTACGGCGAGCGCCTCGCCGAGGAGGGCATGCCCGTCGCCGCCGGCGAGTTCCTGACCGACCGCATCGACGCGGGCGAGCGGGTGATGCTCGAGGGCGCCCAGGGGACCCTCCTGGACATCGACCACGGCAACTACCCGTTCGTGACCTCCTCGAACCCGACGGCCGGCTACGCCGCGACCGGCTCGGGCCTCGGCGTCACGACGGTCGGCGACGGGGAGGTCGTCGGCGTCGTCAAGGCCTACCTCTCGCGAGTCGGCAGCGGCCCGATGCCGACCGAACTCGGGCGAAACGTCGAACTCGTCGACGACGTCTCGGAGGTCGAGGGCGACGAGTCGGCGGCCACCGAAGCGAATCCCGAACCCGAGGACATCGCGACCTACATTCGCGAAGAGGGCGGCGAGTACGGCACCGTCACCGGCCGTCCCCGTCGCGTGGGATGGCTCGATCTCCCGATGCTCCGGCACGCCGCCAGGGCCAGCGGGTTCACCGGCTTCGCCGTCAACCACGTGGACGTGCTCGCGGGGCTCGAGACCGTCCGCGTCGGGCACAGCTACGACCTCGACGGCGAGACGATCGAGACCGTTCCCGCGACGACCCAGCGCTGGGGCAGGTGCGAACCCAACCTCCGGAGCTTCGAGGGCTGGCCGGAGGTCGACTGGGACGCCGTCGCGGCCGAGGGCTACGACGCGCTCCACGAGAACGCCCGGGCGTACCTCGAGTACGTCGCCGACGAGATCGACACCCCCGTCTACGCGATCGGCCTCGGCGCAGAGCGCGACCAGACGATCGTCCGGGAACACCCCTTCGAGTAATCCGGACGGTCGCGAGGCTCCGTCCGCGCCAGTTCTATTCGCGTCGTCGACGCTGGGCAGTGCCCGTCCCCAAGCCTTCAACTCCCGACCGTCCGAGGCGTAGCTATGGCGCAGGACCTCCGTACGTTTGTGGACGACGTCGCAGCCACGACCGGTGACCGCCTCGGCGCCTGGATCGAGACGTCGATCCCCACGCTGATCCGGGTACTAGTCGTCATCGTCCTGGCGTACCTCGGCATCAAGCTCCTGCTGTACCTCCTCCGCCGCGTCCTCGAGGGGATCCACGGCGAGCGAGAGGCGCTCGTGGTCGACCTGACGGTGACGATCGTGGGCGTCCTCCTGTGGTTCGCGGTGGGGCTCTCGGTGCTCTCGACGCTGGGGATGGGCGAGGTCGCCGCCAGCGTCGGCACTGCCACCGGCTTCGTCGCACTGGGCGTCGCATACGCGCTCTCGGACATGGTCGAGGACACCGTCGCGGGCGTCTACCTCCTTCGCGACCCGGACTTCGAGCAGGGCGACCACGTGGAGACGGAGAAGGGCGAGGGGATCGTCCGGGCGATCGAGCTCCGGAAGTGCCGGCTCGAACAGGACGACGGCGACACGCTCGTGCTCGCCAACGGCGACGTCGAGAAGAAGTGGACGAAGCTCCAGTCGGACGCAGACGCCCCGTCTAGCGGGTGACGGGAACCGTAACTGGAAAGCGGGGCGACACCCAGGATCCACGCGATGAGCGATCTCGACGCGGAGGTGCAAGACCCCACCGACCTCGGCGACGAGGGACCCCCGATCGCCGAGAAGCCCTACAAGATCATCTTCGAGGCCAACGCCTGCTTCGGCGCCGGCAAGTGCGCCGAGGTGGGCGACAACTGGGTCATGGACATCCAAAGCGGCATGGCACGGCCGCGGGACTACTTCATCGAGGAGGACGACCTCCAGGAGAACGTCGACGCCGCCGAGGCCTGCCCCGCGAAGAAGGGTGAAGGCTGCATCCACGTGATCGACCGTCGGTCCGGCGACGAGATCGCCCCGGACCCTCACGGCGACGGCACGGTCAGCGTCGACTGGTAGGCGAAACCGACTTGACGCGTTGCGGGGAATGCCTCCACGCGCGAGGGTGGCCGAGCCTGGCCAAAGGCGGCGGGCTTAAGACCCGCTCTCGTAGGAGTTCGTGGGTTCGAATCCCACCCCTTGCATCGTCTCCGAACGACAGTGAGGAGCGATGCAACCGGTGGGATTCGAACCACGGCAGCCCGAGCGACGCGAGGGCTGGCATCGGGTTCGAATCCCATCCCTTGCATTCGAGCCGCGACCGAAGGGAGCGGCTCGGTTACGCGAGCGGTGAACGAAGTGAACCGCGAGCAAGCGTCCTCGAACTCGCCCGCGAGCGGCGATTGATCACCGAGCGAACGGTACGCGGCCAGCCCTACAACTCCGGCGCCGGCACGCTCTCCTCCTCCGCCGTCCGCCAGCTGTGCTGGGGTGTCCACCCGACCTTCGCCTCGGCGTTAGCGTGCGAGTAGGCCGAGTCGTCCCCCTCGATGTCGCAGGGCTCGGGCAGCGTTCCATACCCGTCCTCGATCGCGTCGGCCGTGGGATAGTCGATGAAGTTCTCGGCGGCGACGGCGTTGAAGATCTCGTGGCCCTCGTGGCCGACCTCGAGGGCTGCGAGGAACAGGTCGACGACGTCGCGCACGTCCACGTACGACCAGTAGTTGCCGTGACGGCCGGGGTCGTCGGGATCGAACTCTCCTCGTGCCTCCGGGGTGTGGTAGGCACCGGGTTCTTGGACCCAGGAGGGGCGGATCGTGGTCACTTGCACGCCGTACTTCCGGGCGACGCTGTCGGCGACGGCCTCGATCGCGACCTTCGACGTGCCGTATGGATCCTCCGGGTCGGTGCGGTGGGCCGTGTCGATGGGCAGGTACTCCGGGGCCCGGGGCGGATCGGCGAAGTTCTCCCCGTAAGCGCACTCACTCGAGGCCCACGCCACGGGAACACCGGCCTCACCCGCCGCCGTGAGGACGTTGTAGCCCGCGGTGACGTTCGTGTGGAACGTCTCGGCGCCCGCGCGGATGCCCACGGCCGGGATCGCCGCCAGGTGGACGACGGCGTCGGGCTCCTCGGCCAGCACGAGTTCCCATGCGGGCCCCTGCTCGGTAAGATCCGCCGCGCGGTACTCGACGTCGGGCCGTGGGTCGTCCGGGCGATCGAGATCGACGGCGACGACCTCGTAGTCCTCCGCAAAGCGGTCGACGGTCCAGCGCCCGACGAGGCCGAGCGCACCGGTGATCAGGACGGTGTCCATACCGATCGAACTGCCGGGAGCGCCTTCAGGCCCCGGGCACCGGCGATCCACGAGCGGACGCGGTCCGTGTCACGTCCACTCAATGTACAAATGCATTCAATACAGTACAAATGTATTCATTCAGCGTGCCATGACATCCGAGGGCTTCGTCGTCGAGGACGGGACGATCTTCTACGGGCGGACGTTCGAGGAGTACTGCCACCTGTTCGACCTGGGGAGTGGGGACCTCGCCGGGCGGAGGATCCTGGACTGCCCGGGCGGACCGGGATCGTTCACCGCCGTTGCCGCGAGCGTCGGCGAGACCGCCACTGCGGTCGACCCGGTGTATGGACCCTCCGCGGAAACCCTGGCGGAGACGTGTTCGGAGACGATCGCGGACGTCGTCGAGCAGCTCGAGGGAAAGCGGGAGGCCTTCGACTGGTCGTTCTACGGCGACCTCGACACGAGAGCACGCTACGCCCGAGCCGCCGCCACGCGCTTCCTCGCGGACTACGCCCGGTCCCGCGATCGCTACGTCGAGGCAGCCCTGCCCTCGCTTCCCTTCGACGCCGGCGCGTTCGACCTCGTCTGCTCGGCGAACCTGCTGTTCCTCTACGACGACCGCCTGGACACGGAGTTCCACGAGGCCGCTGCGGTGGAGCTCGCACGCGTCGCGGGCACGGAGCTACGACTCGCCGGACTGCAGTCGCTCTCGGCGGAGCCGTCGCCGTTCGTCGAGCCGGTCGTTGCCGCGCTCCGGCGGGCCGGCTGTACAGTCGAACGCCGCGAGGTCCCCTATCGCTTCCAGCCGGGCCCCACCGAAGTGCTCGTCGTGAGGAACGTGGCAGCGATGGGCGCCTGACCGGGGGACACTGCGACCCGCAGCCGTTCCTCACCCGGCGCGCATGAGGTGGCTCCGGAGCACGTCTGAATCGAGCGAGCCGGCGCCGGTGTTGAGCAGGACGACGGTGTCCTCGGCCCCGAACGCGCCTGCCTCGGAGAGTTCCCAGGCCCCGGCCGCCGCGGCCCCGCCAGCGATCCCGAGTTCCAGGCCCTCGCCGGCCGCCAGTCGACACGCCGAGGCGAGGATCGCCTCGTCGTCCACGCTCACCGCCCGGCCGCCGGACTCCCGTACCGCCGCGAGGGCGTGGGCACCGGCCGCTGGCTCGGGGACCTCCAGGGCACCGCAGATCGTATCCGGCGTCTCCCAGGGCGTCACGGCGCGGACGCCCTCCTCGGCCGCCTGGACGATCGGGGCACAGCCCTCCGGCTGGACGGCGTGCAGCGCCGGGAGGCCATCGAGCACGCCGAGTTCGACGAGAGACCGTCCAGCGGCGAGGAGGCCGGCGAGAACCTCCCCGTGTCCGGTCGGGACGACGACGTGGTCGGGGGCATCCCCGTCACCGGCCGCGACGAGTTCCGGGAGGACCGTCGCGAATCCCGCCGTTCGAAGCGGGGCGTTCGCGGGCGCGATCGGGGCCCAGTGAGCGGCGTCGGCGTCGGCCTCTCGGTCGCGGACCGCGGCGGCGAACGCCGCTTCAGCGTCGGGCAGACGGCCCTCGACGACGGTCATGTCGCCGCCGTGGACGTTGATCATCGCCTTCGTCGTGTGCGAGCAGCGGGTGGGGACGAAGACGTGGGCGTCGAGGCCGGCCCGGGCGGCGTATGCCGCGGCCGCGACGCCGTCCGCGCCCGTCGTGGGCAGGGCGACGTCGGCCGCGCCCTCGGCGGCGACTGCCGAGACGACGACCGAGCAGGCGCGATCGGCGATCGTCCCCGTCGGGTTCTGGCCCTCGTCCTTGCAGTGCACGATGCCGGCCTCGAGGTCGCTCGCGATCCGCGGGCACTCGACGAGTGGCGTCGCGCCCTCGCCCATCGATATCGGCTCCCCCTCGAGCGCGGGCAACAGACCGCTGGCGGCCCACATCGACTCGGCGCCAGGCCCCAGGGTGACCGCCTCGCGCTGGAGGCCACCGGCGTCGTACTCGACCGCGAGCTGGCCGCCGCACTCCGGGCAGCGCGGCGAAGCGGTCTCGCCCGCCCAGCCACAGGCCGCACACCCGCGATGGAGTCCATCGGCTGCGTCCATGGTCGGCCTGTGGCGCCACTGCACAAAGCGCTGTTCTTCGTGGGCCGACACACTGACGGTGCACGGCCCGTCGTCCGCCGCGACCCCCTCAGAGCGTGTAGTCGGCGTCCCCGGGGTCCTCGACGACCTCCATCCCGCGGTTGTTGACGGCGTCGGCGTCGAGGCCGACCTCCTGGAGGAACTGGCGGTACTCGCGTTCGCACTGCTCGGCGTCCCGCTCCTTGTCCGAGGCCCGGTCGCAGAGCGCCACGAGGTCCTCGGGAACGTCGTTGGTGTGGACGATCCAGTGGTTGATCAGATCGGACAGGCGGCGGATCGGGCTGGTGAAGTGGCCGTAAATCTCGAAGTTCAGCGCGTGGTGGCCGCCGAAGGGGTCGTTCATGTACTTCGCGGCGGGCATCACCTTCATCACCGCCCACTGGATGTCCGAGAGCTGGCGCTCGGGCGCCTGCTCCAGCGTCGCGTTGACGGCCTTGCGCGGTTCGTCCCACTTGTCGCCGGGGACGGAGACGCCGTCGAGCTCCTGGATCTCCTGGAGCGCCTCGCCCCACTCGTCGGGAGAGGGCTGGGGGTGGACGCGGTACATCGCCTCGACCCCGCGGTCCCACATCAGCTCGTGGGTCACCGCCTTGTTCGCCTTCAACATGCACTCCTCGACGATCGTGTGAGCGCGGTCGCGCCGGGGATTGAGTACGAGCGAGCCGTCCTCCTTGCGCTGCTCGTGCATCCGGTCGGCCAGTTCGAAGGCCAGCTCGATGCGCTCGCCGAGGTCGACCTCGGGATCCTCGAGGTAGTCCCCTGCGGTCTCGGGCTCGTCGAGCAGCGTTTCGCACTCCGTGTAGGTGAGCCGGGAGTCGCTGCGGACGACGGACTTGTAGATGTCGATGGTCTCGTAGGACAGCGTCTCCCCGTCGAGTTCCATCTCCACGGTGTGGGCGAGCCGGTCCTCGTTGGGCACGATGGAACAGACCGTCTCCGCGAGCACCGACGGCAGCATGTGCACCGTGTAGCCCGGGAGGTAGACCGTGTTGGCGCGTTCGACCGCCGACGACCACATCTCGGAGTCGGGGTGGACGTAGTGGGTGACGTCGGCGATGTGGACCCACAGCCGGTAGTCCTCGCCCTCACGCTGGATCGAGATGGCGTCGTCGAAGTCCTGGGCGTCGACCGGATCGACGGTCCAGGTCGTGAGGTCCCGCAGGTCACGGCGCTCGGCGATCTCGTCGTCGATCTCGGAGCCGACGTCCTCCGTGCGGGCCTCCGCTTCGTCCAGAACCGCCGGCGGGAACGCGTCGGGGAGTTCGAACTTCTCCAAGAGCTCCTCGCGCTTGTTCTCGATGTGGCGGGCGAACTCCTCGTCGACCACGACGGGTCCCTGGTCGTCAGGATCCGTTCGGTCCCCGCCGTCGGTATCATCGCCGCCAGTCTCGGCGGTTTCGGTCTCGGCGTCCGCGTCGGTCATGCACTCCGATACGCCTGACCGTGCCATATGCGTGTCGGGGCGGAACGCCGGACCGGCGGGGCAGTCGTCGCTGGAATGCAGTTGCACGCCGGCTGTTCCTCGAGATGCCGACGGGTCCCCTCGAGGAGCCCATCGCGGACGCACAGTGAGTGGGCCGTTCTGGCGGGTCCGAGATCCGTCGCGCTTTTGCCCGCGTCGCCGCTATCGGTCGTAGCGACCGATGGCCCGCTACCACATCGAGACCTACGGCTGCACCGCCAACCGCGGGGAGAGCCGTCGGATCGAGCGGGCCCTCCGCGACGGCGGCCACCACGAGGCCGACGGACCCTCGGCGGCCGACGTCGCGATCCTGAACACCTGCACCGTCGTCGAGAAGACCGAACGCAACATGCTCGCCCGGGCTCGGGAACTCGACGACGAGACGCCCGGCGACCTCGTTGTGACGGGCTGCATGGCACTGGCCCAGGGGGAGGCGTTCCGCGAAGCCGGCCTCGACGCAGAGATCCTCCACTGGGACGAGGTCCCCGCCCACGTCCGGAACGGCGAGTGCCCGACGACGACGCCCGACGCGGAGCCGATCCTCGACGGCGTCGTGGGCATCCTCCCCATCGCAAGGGGCTGTACGAGCGACTGCTCGTACTGCATCACGAAGCAGGCCACGGGGAAGATCGACTCGCCGCCGGTGTCCGGGAACCTCGACAGGGCCCGCGCGCTGGTCCACGCCGGCGCCCGGGAGCTCCGGATCACCGGCCAGGACACCGGCTTCTACGGCTGGGACACCGGCGAGCGGAAGCTCCCCGAGTTGCTCGATCGGATCTGCAGCGAGATCGACGGCGAGTTCCGGGTCCGCGTCGGGATGGCCAACCCCAAGGGGATCCACGGAATCCGCCACGAACTCGCCGAGGTGTTCGCACGCCACGACGAACTCTATGACTTCCTCCACGTGCCGGTGCAGTCGGGCTCGGACGACGTGCTGGGGGACATGCGCCGCCAGCACCAGGTCTCGGAGTTCCGCGAGGTGATCGAGACCTTCGACGACGCGCTCGGGGAGTGGACCCTCTCCACGGACTTCATCTGTGGCTTCCCCACGGAGACCGCAGCCGATCACGAGCAGTCGATGGAGCTCCTCCGAGCGGTCCGTCCCGAGAAGATCAACGTCACCCGCTTCTCCAAGCGCCCCGGGACCGACGCCGCCGAGTTGAAGGGCCTCGGTGGGACGGTGAAGAAGGAGCGCTCGAAGGCCATGAGCGAGTGCAAGCGGGAGATCGTCGGCGAGGTCCACGAGTCACTGGTGGGCAGCGAGCGAGAGGTCCTCGTCGTCGAGCAGGGCACCGCGGACTCCGTGAAGTGCCGGGACGACGCCTACCACCAGATCGTCGTACAGAACGCCGGCGAGCGTGGGATCGAGCCCGGCGACCGATTGACCGTCGAGGTGACCGGCCACCAGACGATGTACGCCTTCGGCGAGCCGGTCTGAGCCCGACCTGGAGCGCTCGAGGCGAGAAATGGCGAGCAGGTGACACCCGCTGGCAGTCCCCGGCCGGTGTGCCACACAGCCGCCCTGGCCGGCCGGGGCCAGTCGCTACACGTCCCCGGTTCGTCGCGGGATCGCCTATCAACCTGTGTCGGCTGCAATCAGCACATCCATCCCGGCTGGAACCGGCACCCCGCTCCCGGCTGCGACCAGCACCCACGTGGCGCCTGGTACCGGCAGGGCGGACCCACCTCGTAGCGGCTGCGGTCGGCACACCCCATACCGGCTGTAGGCCCGGCGTCTTGAGCGTTCGCCGCTCGGAGCGCTCGCCAAACGTTCATCAGGCATCGTGCACGACTCGATATCGATGTACGCCGTCGTCGGCTGCACGGACTGCGGGTCGCTGTGGGTGATCGAGGACGGACCGGACTCCGCGACCTGTCCCCGGTGTGGGCGTCGCCACGCGACCGACAAGCTCCGGCACCTCGCCGAGGCCGAGGGCGGAGACGCGGCCCGCGAGGCCAGAGCCGCACTCGTCGCGAACCGTCGCGACGCCGGCGACGCAGCGCCGTCGTTCGGCGACCTCGAGGCGGCCATGGATGCCGAGGTCGTCGACGAGGAGACCCGCCTCGAGGCCGCGGGGATCGACCCGAAGGCCGTGGCCGAGGCCGGTGAGCGAGCGGCTTCCGGGAGCGGCGACTCCCGAAGTCGCCGGGAGATCGTCCTCGACGCCTTCGAGACGTTCGACACCCCGAGCGAGGAGCAGATTCGGGCGTACGCGACGGAGCACGGGGTGCCGGAGGAGTACGTGGCCGACGCGCTGGCCAACCTGCAACGGCGGGGAGCGGTGGCGGAGACGGCCGACGGCTACCGGCGGCTGTAGCCGTGGGATTCGACGGCGGTCGTTCCGAGGGGCTGCGGCGCCGGCGTCGACTCCGAAGCCACTTACCACCCGATCGGCAAGCTCGACCGTGACCGACGAGGACGACGAGCGTCCCGATGCCGCCGGGAAGCCACCCGCGTGGCCCCCTGGTGGTCACGTCGACTGGCGGCCGTGGGGCGAGGCCGCGTTCGCCGACGCGGCGGACGCCCAGCGACCGATCCTCCTCTCGCTGACGACCGCCTGGTCCGCAGAGTGTCGGCAGATGGACGCCGAGACCTACGGCGAGCCGCGGGTCGCTGCAGCCGTCGACGACGGCTTCGTCCCGATCAGAGCGGACGCCGATCGCAACCCGCGGGTCGCCGCCCGCTACAGCGTGGGCGGCGTCCCCTCGACCCTGTTCCTGACACCGGATGGCACCGTGCTGCGAGCCGCTGGCCCGCTGGGCGTCGACGAGATGCGAAACGCGATCCAGCGCGTCCGGAACACCTGGGCCGACGAGGGCGCCGCGGCAGGAACCCTCCCGCGACCGCTCGAGGACGACAGGACGCCCGCGGGTGACCTCGACGACGCCATCGAGGGGCGCTTGCTCTCCGTCCTCCAGGAGACGTTCGACGAGCAAGCCGGTGGGTGGGGAACTGGAGCGAAGTTCCCCCTGCCACGCGCCGTCGAGTTCGCCCTGAAACGCGATCGGACGATGGCCCGCCGGACGCTGGACGCGATCGACGACCACCTTCGTGACGAGCACCACGGCGGGTTCTACCGGGGCGCCGAACACCGGGACTGGAGTGGCGTTCGCCCGGAGAAGCTCGCGGACGTCAACGCCGCCCTCGTCCGGGCGTTCACCGCGGGCTATCGCTACACCGGCGAGGAGCGCTACCGGGCGGCCGCGAGCCACGGCGTCGACTTCCTCCGCGAGACGCTCTGGAGTGAGCCGGTGTCCGGGGCGGATGGCTTCGCGGCGAGCGAGACACCGATTCCCGACGAAGACGACATCGATGGAGGCGGCGCGCCCGCAGGCGGAACAACCGATCGGCGCATCGATCGGACCCGTCTCGGAGACTGGAACGCCCTCGCAGCAGACGCACTGCTGACCTACGCTGGGGTGACGGACGACGAGCGGGCCAGGGAGCACGCCCGGCAGACCCTGGACACGATCGCGAACACGATGGTCGACCGTGGACAGGTGGTTCACGCTGTGGATGTCGAGGGGACCCCGCTCGCTGACGACGAGCGGGCGCTGCTCGTCGATCACGCACGAGTGGTCCGGGCGCTCGTAACCGCGCGATCGGTGCTCGGTCCGGGTGTGGAATTCGGCGAGCGGGGAGGCGGCGAGGGATCGCCCCTGGAACTCGCCGAGGACCTCGCTGGGACCGCGATCGAGGACCTGCACGTGGACGGCAGCTTCCTGGACGGGCCACCGACGGGAGCGGGGCTGCTGGATCGTCCGTACCGGCCGCTGGCGGGCAACGTCGCGATGGCATCGGCGCTGCTCGATCTCGCGGTCGCGACCGGCGACGAGGAGTACCTGGCAATCGCGGAGGAGACGGCCGCGGCCTTCGCCGACGCCGGAGAGCGCCTCGGGCCACAGGCCGCCGCCTTCGGCTCGCTCGCGGGACGCCTCCATCGTGGGACGCTCCGTGTCGACGTCACCGCACCCGTCGGTAGCGACCTCCACCGGGCTGCCCTCCGCATCGCCGATCACGAGGCGATCGTGCTCCCGGTGGCCGGAGCGGACCCCGCCGATGCCGCCCCGGCGGCGAAGCTCGCGCCGGATGCGGCCTACGTCGTTGCCGAGGGCGAGCGGATCGGACCCGCGAGAACGCCCGAGGAACTCCTCGAGTGCGTCGCCGAAGCGTCCTGACACGCCTCCGTGACGGCCCGCGAGTTGGTACACACCGGTGGCTCGGGGGTACTCGGGGCTCGATACGACGGCGACAAGCGGTGAATAAACAACCAGCGTAGTGTTTATCACGGACGGCACCGAGGATCTTACATGGCGAGTCTCAGGGATCTCGGGCTCTCGGAGTACGAGGCACGGGCCTACCGCGCGCTGCTCAACACGGGGCCGGCAACGGCCAAGGAGTTGTCACGCGCCAGCGAGGTGCCGATGGGGCGGATCTACGACGTGCTCAACAGTCTGGAGCAGTACAACCTGGTGCGCAGCCAGACGGCGAGCCGGCCCAAGAAGTACGTTGCCGTCGAGCCCGCGACCGCGCTGGACCGGCTCCTGGAGGACAAGAAGCGGGAACTCGAGGCCCAGGCCGAGCAGTACGAGGAGATCGTGGACGACCTCTCGGCGGAGCTCGACGCCGGCGAGCCCGTCGAGGAGCAGTTCTGGACGGCCGCCGTGGGTGCCGACAGCGCCGTCGACCTGTTGCTGGAGCGATTGGCCGCCGCGGAGGACCGCATCGTCGTCGTCGCCTCCGATCGCTCGCCGCTGTTCGACGTCTCCGAACTCGGAGTCCTCGCCGTGGACGAACTCGAGTCGGCACTCGACCGTGGCATCTCCGTCGAGGTCCTGCTCACCCCGACGCTCGTCGACTCGCTCCCGCCGGAGGTCGGCGAGCGCCACCGCTCGACGCTCTCGGACCATCCGGCGTACGAGGTGCGGACGCTGGAGGACATCGCCGGCACGTTCCACCTCATCGACGCCGTCGAGGTGACCATTCACGTTCCCCATCCGCTGGATCCGGACGAGCCATTCGGCGTCATCGACCTCAAGGATCCGGAGTTCGCGGCGGACGTCCAGGAACTCTACGCGCCACGCTGGGAGGCGGCGCAGCCGCTGTCCTTCTGAGATCGGCGGGGAGAAGCTGGTGGAGACGACGGGGCGATCCGCGCCTCAGGCGCCGGCTTCCTCGAGCGCCGCCTCGAGGTCCTCGCGCTGTGTGACGCCGACGAACCGCTCGACCACGCCGTCGTCGTTCTCGACGATCAGCGTCGGGAGGGAACGGACCTGGTACTCGTTGGCGACCTCCTGGTGCTCGTCCACGTCGACCTTCTCCACGGAGAAGCGGTCCCCCCAGTCCTCGGAGAGCTCGTCGAGGATCGGATCCTGCGTCTTGCACGGCCCACACCAGTCCGCGTAGAAGTCTTTCACCGTGACACTCATGATTCGACCGGCGGTTGCGCCCGGCTGCGCAAAAGGGTTTCCCACGGCGAGGTCGCCCGGTGAGCGGTCGGCCGCCGCCCCGGAGAGATCGACAGAGGGCGTCGCGAACGATCACTCCCCCGTCCGGCGCCGAACGTCGATCCCACGCGCCGCGCCGAAGCGACCCTCGGCCGGGCCGACTCCCTCGGGACGACCCCATTCGGGGTCGGCGTAGGCTACGCTCCCCCGGAGTAGCGTGAGGACCGGGAAGATTGCCTCCCTGCCCTCGAAGGGCGTCCAACCGCAGCTGGTGTGCAGCTCCGCAGCCTCGATCGCTCGACGACCGCCGGGGTCGACCAAAACGAGGTCGGCGTCCCTGCCGGCGTCGATCCGGCCCTTCCGCGGAAGGTCGAAGATCCGCGCCGGCGCCGCGGCGGTCAGGTCCCGAACGCGCTCGTAGGAGAGTCGACCGTCGGCCGCGGTCGCCAGCAGGAGTGGGAGCATCGTCTCGACACCGGGGACGCCACTGGGGGCCTCGGTGATGGTGGCCTCCTTCTCTCTGTGGGTGTGTGGCGCGTGGTCGGTCGCGATCACGTCGACGGTGCCATCCGCCACGCGCTCGAAGACGGCCTCCCGGCGAGCTTCCGAGCGGAGTGGCGGGTTCATCCGCCCGAAGGTGCCCAGCTCGTGGAGGTCCTCCCGCGACAGGAAGAGGTGGTGGGGCGTCACCTCGCAGGTCGCCCCGGCGGCCGCGGCGCGGTCGATCCCCTCCGGGGTAGAGGTGTGGGCGACGTGGATGTCGGCGTCGTGGGCGCTGGCGACCTCGAGGGCCTGCTCGACGGCGGCGGCCTCCGCCTCCGGCGTCCGGTAGGCCGACCAGGCGTCGGCGTCCGCGGCCCGCCCCACGCCGGCACCGGCCCGGGCGAGCGCCTCCTCGTCGAAGCGCGTCGCGTCCTCCGCGTGGACCGTGACCCGACAGTCGACGGCGGCGGCCCGCTCGACGGCGTCGGCGAACAGCTCGCGGTCGATCCCCATCTCCCCGGTCGAGTCGGCGAGGAAGACCTCCCCGAGCGCGAACGGATCGGCCGCGAACAGCGACTCGGGGTCCCAGTCGGGCGTGACGCCGCCGTTGATGCCGAAGTCGACGACCGAAGACGACGCGAGCGACCGCTTGTGAGCGACGGCGTCCCCGCTCACCGTCGGCGGATCGGTGTTGGGCTGATCGACCACGGTCGTCACGCCCCCCGCAGCCGCGCTCTTCGAGCCCGATTCCCAGGTCTCCTTGTGGGGCGCACCGGGCTCCCGGAAGTGAACGTGGACGTCGATCGCACCGGGGAAGAGCCGGAGGCCCGCCGCGTCGACGACCGGGGCGTCGCCGGGGGCATCGAGGTTCCGACCGACGGCGTCGATCCGTTCGCCGGCGATCCGGACGTCGCGGACCCGTCCGTCCGGCAGCGTGGCGTCGGCGATGAGCATACACTCGCTGGCGGCCGCGGCGCCCTAAACGTCCCGACTCCGCCACTCCGTCGTCTCGGCACCGCTGTCGGCCTCAGACCTCCCGAACGACGGCCTCCCGCTGGCCGACGAGCGCCTCCTCGATGGCGTCGACGAGGGCGTCCGGATCGGGGTCACCACCGGCGGCGGCGACGCTCCCCACGGTCTGAGGGTCGAAGGGCACCGCCAGTGCGTCGTACACGTCTTCGAGGATCTCGGCCAGCGGCCACCGGTCCCGTGGGACGACGATACCGGCCACGAGCGCCGCGTCGCCGGTCACCCGCTGCGCGATGCCGGCGACCTTTCCGCCGCGCGCGGACAGCGAGTGCGATCCGGGACAGAAGGCGTCCTCGGGCTCGCCGGGTCGGGGGTCGATCCCGACGGCGACGAGCGCGTCCTGGATCGCGTCGCCAACCCGGTCGTAGCGCCGCTGGAGGCCCTCTCGAGGGTCGTCGATGGGCTCCGCCCGGGCGAAGGCGACCGTCGACCCGTGGTAGGCGACCGCCCGCCCGCCGACGAACCGGTCCGTCGCAGCGTAGCCGCGTTGCCGCGCGATGCGGTTGGCACGATCGTAGCCGTCCGCGCCGAGGTCGCGGCGCCCGAAGGCCACCTGGCGGGGAGGGCGCCAGACCCGGATCGCCGGATCGCGCTCGCTCGCCGCGTGGGTGCGGATGCGAGCCGTCAGCGCCCGGTCGGCCTCGACGGTCTCGCCGCTACCACGGACGACGAGCATGGTGGAAGACGTTCGTCGGCAGCCAGCATAAGCGTGTGGTCGGCTCACACGGTGTTGCTCCGGATGACCCGTGAGACCGTGGGTTCCGACCGGGGGATGCAATGGCTATCCGCCGGGAGAGACGACTGACAACGGCCCCGACTGCGACCGCTTCCTCAGGCCAGTTCCTCGATCGTCGCGACGATCTCGTCGGCGTACGCGTCGGTACCGAGCTTCTCCGCGTCCTCGAGTTGCCGTTCGAGGTCGTAGGTGACCTTGCCCGCAGAGATGGTCTGCTCGACGGCGTCGCGGATCAGGTCGGCGGCCTCCTGCCAGCCGATGTACTCGAACATCAGTCGGCCCGAGAGGATCATCGCGGTCGGGTTGGCCATGTCCTGGCCGGCCCGCTTGGGCGCGGAGCCGTGGACCGGCTCTGCGAGCATCCGGTTCTCGCCGAAGTTGCCGCCGGGCGCGATGCCGAGGCCGCCGATCTGGGCGCCCGCGGCGTCCGAGAGGTAGTCGCCGTTGAGGTTCGGCATCGCGAGGACCTCGAACTCGTCGGTGCGAAGTTGCATCCACTGTAACATCGCGTCCGCGAGACGTTCCTCGACCATGACTGCGTCTTCGGGAATGTCGACCTCGTCCTGCTCCTCCCACAGCGAGTCGGGGGCGGCGAAGACGTCCTCGTCGAGGTACTCCTCCTCGGCGACCTCCATCCCCCAGGTGCCGAACTGGCCCTCGGTGAACTTCATGATGTTCCCCTTGTGGACGAGGGTGACCTTGTCGCGGTCGTTCTCGAGGGCGTAGTCGATCGCCTCGCGAACGAGGCGCTTGGAACCCTTCTCCGAGATGGGCTTGATGCCGATGCCGATTGGCCCCTCGTGCATCGTCGAGTCGAAGCCCATCTCGTCCTCGACGAACTCGCGAACCTGCTCGACCTCCTCGGTGCCCTGCTCCCACTCGATGCCGGCGTAGACGTCCTCGGTGTTCTCCCGGAACGTCACCATGTCCATCTCCTCGGGAGCCTTCATCGGCGAGGGGACGCCATCGAGGTAGTAGGTCGGCCGAACGTTCGCGTAGAGGTCCAGCGTCTGTCGGAGCGCGACGTTGAGGGATCGGTAGCCCGCGCCGACCGGCGTCGTCAGCGGGCCCTTGATCGCGACGCGGTGCTCGCGGATCGCCTCGACGGTCTCGTCGGGGAGGTTGACGTCCTCGCCGTAGCGGTCGCGGGCGCTCTGCCCGGCGTAGACCCGCATCCAGCTGATCTCGCGGCCGGTCGCGTTCGCGGCGGCCTCCAGCACGCGCTGGGCCGCCGGTCCGACGTCCTTGCCGATGCCGTCACCGTGGAGGATCGGGATGATCGGGTTGTCGGGCACCTCGAGTCCGTCCGGTCCTGCGGTGATCTGCTCGCCGTCCGCAGGAACCTCGATCCGGTCGTATGCCATGTCGCGCGCTTCAGGATAGGCGCCTAAAGGACTGCCGTTTCCCCGCTGGGACCCCGGCCACGCGCCGGTGGAGGCCGGGAAACTCGGGGGCCTCGTTCAGTACTCGGGACCGGTCTCGCGCGCGAGCGTCTCGGGGGGCTGGTCGTCGTCGGGCTGCCACACGACCTCGATCTCGAAGGACGGGCGGACGCCCAGCACGATCTGGTCGGCCGCCGTCACCCACTCCTCGTCCCCCATCGTCGTTCCGGTCCACGGCCCCGGCGTGGTCCGGTCAGCACCCTCGACATCGGCGAAGGGACCGCCACGGAGAAACAGCTCCGAGGCCGGGACGTCGTCACCCCCTTCGTGCATAACTGTGAGCAGGCCCCGCCGCTCCCCGCGGGGTTCGTAGTCGAAGTCCCACCGAACGGTCGGGGACGGGCGCTCCTCGGCGGTCGACGTCGGGCCCGGGAACTCGTCGGGGAGTTCTGCCAGGCGATCGGTCTGCACGGTCCCAGTGGTCCGAACGATGCGGCCGTCCGTGGTGGTCTCCGGGGAGCTACCCTCGAACACCGACGCGCGGTTCGCCCACTCCTCGACTGCAGACGCGTCCCGCCTGTCGGGCGCGAACACGACCGTGCCACGGAGGTGTGTCTCGGCGCCCTCGACGGTGGTCGACAGCCCCTCGGCGACGGCGCCGACGATCGTCTGGTCGGGGCCGTGGCTCCGGGCGGTGAGGACGTCTCCCTCCCCGAGATCTGCCAGCAGGCGGTTGAGGTTCTGATCGGAAGCCGCGTATCGCCGGCGATCTCCCGCCCTGGCGTCGAGCACGGCCTCGAGGATCGGCCGTAGGTCGCTGTCGTCGTCGCTGGACTGTGGTGCGACGACGACGATCGCGTCGTCGCCAATACCGACGGCTCGACGTGGCACGATCATCCCGACGTTCCCCGTGAGGACTGCGTAGCCCGCGTGGGTCCCCTGCTCCTCGAAGGCCCGGTCCTCGTAGAACGATCGCGCCGCCTCGCGATCGACGCCCCCGGTGACGACGTTCGCCTGCGGCCCGACGAAGTGTATCCGCTCGACGTCGCCGGGCGACGCGAACCCGGGCATCGATTCGGGAAGCTCCGTCAACTGCTCGAGTACCCGCGGATGCAGGTGATCGGCGTCGGCGTGAAGGTCGGCGGCGCCGACGCTCACGAGTGCGTAGCCCTCCTGGTCGTAGACGGCGGGTTCCGGTGCCCAGGTCGCGACGGCGGGCAGGTCCTCGGTCGACTCGCCGCCGCCGTCGTCCGATCCGCCGCCGAGCAGACCGTCCGTACAGCCGGCGACCGCGCTCGCGCCGACGGAGCCTAGCGCCGCGAGCAGGCCCCGGCGTTCCATCGTCGGCATATGCTCGCCGGCGGCGGCAGTGCACTTAATTCCGCGGCATCCGCGTCGATATCGGTCGCCTCGGTCGGGGGCTTTTCGAGGCGCCGGCCCCTATCGGTCGCCGTGCAGTACGCGGCCCTGGTCGACCGCTACGAGACGCTCGCTGCCACGGATTCGACCGACGCGAAGACCGCCGAGGTCGCCGATCTCCTCCTGTCCGTCGATCCGGAGCGCCTCGATCGGGTCATCCAGTTGCTGCAGGGGCGGCCCTGCGCGCGCTGGGAGAAGCTCGAGTTGGGCGTCTCGTCGAACCGGACGCTCGAGGCGATCGCGCGGGCGACCGGTCGCGGGGAGGGCGAGATCGAGGCCCAGTGGCGGGAGACCGGGGACCTGGGCGATGCGGCGGCCTGGGCAGCCGAGCGGGATCGCCAGTCGACGCTCGTCTCCGAGGCCCTGACTGTCGATCGGGTCTACGAGACGCTCCGGGAGCTCTCGACGTACGCTGGCAGCGGGAGCCAGTCCCGCCGGGTCGACGCGTTGGCAGGGCTGCTCTCGGACGCCGAGCCCCGCGAGGCGCGATGGGTGGTCCGGACGGCCCTGGAGACGCTTCGGATCGGCGTCGGCGAGGGCATCCTCCGGGACGCGATCGCCGAGGCATTCCTGATCGGCGAACAGACCGAGGACGGCCCGCTCCAGCGCGAACCGGCCGAGGCGGCAGTGGAGCGCGCCTACCAGGTCACGTCCGACTACGGCGAGGTCGCCACTTCGGCACGCGAGGGCAGCATCGAGGCAGTCCGCGACCACGAGCTGACCCCCGGTCGCCCGATCGAGGTCATGCTCGCCGAGACCGCCGACTCGATCGAGGACGCCCTCGCCGACGTGGACGAGGCCGCCGCCGACGCCGCCCACTCGACGGCGTTGACGGAGGTGAAGTACGACGGGATGCGCGCCCAGGCCCACGTCGTCGACGGCGAGGCGACGGTCTACTCCCGCCGGCTCGAGGCTGTCACCGAGCAGTTCCCGGAGGTCGTGGAGGCCGTCGAGGCAGCCGCCGGCGACACCGACGCCATCATCGAGGGCGAGATCGTCGGCTACGATCCCGAGACGGGCGATCCACTCGCCTTCCAGGAGCTCTCGACCCGGATCAAGCGCGAGGAGGGGATCGACGCGGCGGCGAGCGAGCGGCCCGTCGTGCTCCACGCGTTCGACCTCGTGTTCGAGGACGGGGACGTGTTGCTGGACCGTCCGCTCGCCGAGCGCCTGGAGCGCCTCGCCGCCCTCTTGAACCCCGATCACGACGCCATCGAGCGTGCTCGTCACGTCTGGAGCGACGACCCCACGGAGGTCCGGGAGCTCTACGAAGACGCGCTCGCCGCCGGACACGAGGGCGTGATGGTCAAGAACCCCGCCGCTGCCTACCGGCCCGGACGGCGGGTCGGCTACATGCTCAAAGTCAAGCCGACGATGGAACCGCTGGACCTCGTCGTCGTCCGCGCCCAGTACAGCGAGGGACGCAAGAGCGACTGGATGGGCCGCGTCTCCCTCGCCTGCTACGATCCGGAGGCCGACGACTTCCGCGAGGTCGGGCGGATGGCGACCGGCTACACCGACGAGGAGCTGGCCGACCTCACGGCCACCCTCGAGTCGCTCGTCGAGTCCGTCGACGGGCGGGTCCACGAGCTGCGGCCCGAAGTCGTGTTGACGGTGGAGTTCGAGGAGATCCAGGCGTCGCCGGAGTACGATTCGGGCTACGCGCTGCGCTTTCCGCGGTTCGTCGAGCGACGACCCGACCTCGAACCGGAAGACGCCGACACGATCGAGCGGATCGAGCAGCTGTACGAGCGACAGTGAGCGGCTGCTCGTCCGATCGGGTCGACCGCGGCGTACCTCGCCGGGGATTCCGGCGACGGAACCGTCTTGCCGAGCGGGGTCCAACGCCGGCCCGTGCGCGGAGCCGTCTCGCTCGCCGACGGCGTGCGGATCCAGACGGACGGGGACGACTTCGTGGCCGATGCGAGCACCCCCGGGCCCGATACGGTCCCCATCTGCTCGCACGCCCACGGCGATCACCTCCCGACCGATCCGACGGTCCCAGCGGTCTGCTCACGATTGACGGCCGCACTGGCAGGTGTTCGTCGCGATCGACCACTCGAGATCCGCGACCACCCCGCGGTCGACCTGCTGCCCGCCGGGCACGTCGCAGGCTCGAGAGCCGGGCTGATCGACGACGGCGACACCCGCTACTGCTACACCGGCGACGTCTGCACCCGCGATCGCTGCTACCTCGAGGGGTTCGAGCCGCCCGACGCCGACGTCCTGATCGTCGAGGCGACCTACGGGCGGCCCGACTACGTCTTTCCCGACCACGAGACCGTCGAGCGCGAGATCCGGGAGTGGCTCCCC
>Ga0207756_100128_pt1 | contig 61381 bp, 81 predicted proteins | sample A23M1SouthBayCA_FD_187748 | JGI IMG/M metagenome (GOLD analysis project Ga0207756, IMG submission 187748) | Aerobic enrichment media microbial communities from Eden Landing Ponds, California, USA - A23 M1 (3) (SPAdes) | ecosystem: Environmental > Aquatic > Marine > Unclassified | place...
TCGAACGAGTCGTCGGTGCCTGAGTCGGTGCCTGAGTCGGTGACTGTGTCGGTCATGTCGGTGTCGTCGACGGCGTCGCTCATGCGAACACCTCTCGGTGGAGCACGATCAGCGCCGCGATCCCGCCGGCGAAGACGACGATCGCCTCACCGAAGGTGTCGAACCCGCGGAACGCCGCCAGCACGGCCATCACGGTGTTCTCGACGTGGGTCTGCGCGTACGTCTCCGTGAGGTACCACTGCGTCACGTCCGGGTTCGACCAGACGGGGGCGTCCGGCGAACCGATCGCCGGGATGTCGCCCATCGTGAGCAGCAGCCCGGCGAACAGGAACCCGGCGGCGCTCGCGGCGGGAAGGTTCACCGACTCGAACACCGAGTCGTGGTCGATCCGGGTCGTCTTCGCGAGCGTCAACAGCAGCAGGACGGTCGTCACGCCGGCCGAGATCGCGGCCTCCGTCAGCGCCACGTCGGGGGCGCGGTAGAACGTGTACAGCGCGGCCATCCCGAGGCTGTACGCCCCGAAGACGATGACCGCCGCGAGCACGTCGCGGGCGAGCGCGGTCGCGAGCGCCGTGAGCACGACGAACGCGAGCAGGCTCGCCTCGACCGCGGTGACCTGCGCGACGACCGGGGAGGCGGGGGTGAGCGAGCCGGTCGCGAGAGCGAGTGCGCCCGTCATCGGCGCTCGTCCCCCTCGGTCCACGGCACGGTCCCCTCCTCGAAGGCGGCCCGAGCGATCGCGTGGGCCGCCGTCGGATTCGTCACGAAGATGAAGAACAGCAGGAGCACGCTCTTGATCCCGGCGGCCTCCCAGCCGATCGTCAGCGCGACCGCGGCCAGCCCGAAGCCGGCGCCGAGCGTGTCCGCCTGCGAGGCGGTGTGCGCCCGCGAGTACACGTCCGGCAGCCGGAGCACGCCCGTCATCGAGACGAACGTGAAGAACAGCCCGAGCAGCGTGAAGGCGACGACGAGCGCCACGCGGGCGGTCCCGAGCGCCTCCATCACAGCACACCACCCCGCTCGACGGTGAACTTCGAGATGGCGATCGCCATCAGGAAGTTCAACAGCGCGTACACGAGGGCGATGTCGAGGAACGTCGGCTCCGAGAGCGCGGCGCTCAGGATGGCGAGGATGACGACGGTGTTCGTCCCGAGGACGTTCACCGCGAGCACCCGGTCCTGCATCGTCGGGCCCTTCACGGCCCGATAGAGCATCCCGATCGCGAGCACGGTGAACCCCGCGGCCGCCAGCAGCAGGAAGTCCCCGACCGTGTAGCCGGCGACGAGCGCGGCGTCGACGACGCTCATTCGTCGGTCGCCCCCGCTTCCCCGCGATCCGAGCGGTTCTCGCCGTGCGGTTCGACCGACGGGTCGTCCTCCTCCGTAGCCGCGGTCCCGCCGTCACCCGCGGCGATCGGCATCTCCTCGGTCGCGTCCGGCCCCTGCAGGATCGCGCAGTCGTCGCGCTCGCGGGGCGTCGGGAGCCGGGCCGACGCCCGACCGTAGTAGACGAACCGCGTCCAGCGCTCTAAGGAGCCGTCGAAGAGCCCGTCGCGGGCCGACGGGATGAGCGAGTGGACGTACAGGTCGCTGTCGCGGGCGCGGACCGTCAGCGTCCCCGGCGTCAGCGTGATCGAGTTCGCGAGCGTCATCAGCGGGAGCCCGCTACCGACGATCACGCGCATCCGGTTCAGCGTCGGATCGATCGGGAGCCGCGGGTCCAGTATCACCCGCGCGACCTCGACGTTCGCCTTGACGATCTCGAAGAGGAGGACGGGGACGTAGATCACGCCGCGGAGGACCCGCATCGGCGTCCGCGGGATCGCGGGCTCGACATCGATGCTGACCCGCGAGAGGGTGATCGAGACGATCGCCGCGGTCGCGACGCCGGTCACCCAGTCGAACCAGTAGAGCGGGTCGCCGAGCACGAGGTAGAAGGCGAGCGAGAACCCGAACATCGCGACGAACCGCTTCCCGGTCGCGTCGCTCCGGAGCCGCTCTCGTCGGGTCGGCCGCGTCACCGGGGCCGTCTCGACGGTCAGCGAGGTGTTCGACAGCGCGAACTCCAGCGGCTGGAGCAGGGTCGTGTTGCCGACGGGCGTGTACTCCGGATCGAGCAGCACCGCGTCGGCGCCGTGCTCCTCCGCGTAGGCGGCGAGCACCCGAACGTAGTCGTCCGGCCCGAACAGGTACTCGTCGGCGCCGATGAGCTCCGTCGCGACCGTCACCTGTGGACGCCTCTCGTCGAGGTCATCGAGGTCGGAGTTCGCCCACGCCTCGGCGCGTTCGAGGACGCGCTCGGCCGACGCCGCGCGGTCGTCGGCGCCGGGGTCGCCGTTGCGCCACGACGCGATCTCCACGAGGTGGATCGTGGAGAAGCCGTCGTCGACCGCCGCCTCGACCGCGTGTGCGATCGTCGCCCGAAGGGTCGGCGTGGGTTCGACGGGGACGACGAGTCCCCCGGTCGGAGCGGACGGGGACCCGTGTTCCGCTTCGTCGCCGGGATCGTCGGGGTCGCCGGGGTCGCTGTCGGCGCCCTCGCCACCGGTGGCGTCGCCACCGTCGGTGTCGCTACCGGCGTCGGTGTCAGCCACCCACCACACCTCCGAGGGAACCGAGTTTCGCCGTCTCTGTGCACATGGGAATCTCTGTCTCGATCCTTTCTCTACCGCCTCAAAACAGTTTGTATCCGCGACGGTTTCGGGGTCGCGGAGAGGGGGAGCGGCCGTCGCCGCGGATCGGTTCGCCCTTACGACGATCGCCCGATCTCCGCGGCCAGCCGGTCGGCGATCCGCCCGGCGACGGCGTCCTTCGAACCGACGGCCTCCTCGGGCTCGGTCCCCTCGCCGCCGACGAGGAGGACGCGCGTCTCGTCGCCGCCCATCACGCTCGCGTCGTTGGCGACGACGAACGCCAGCCCGACCCGGTCGCGGATCCGCTCGGCCTCCGCCACCATCGCCGCGTCGTCGCCGGAGGTCTCGGCCTTGAACCCGACGATCGGCAGGTCCGGGTACGCCTCCCGCACCGAGTCGATCAGCTTCGGCGTCGGCTCCAGATCGACAGACAGCGGAGACCCTGACCGGATCTTCTCGTCGACTGCGTCGGCGGTGAAGTCGGAGATCGCCGCCGCGGAGACCAGCGCGTCGGCGGTGGCCGCGGTCCGTCGACACGCCTCCATCATCTCCTCGGCGGTCTCGACCGCGACCACGTCGGCGTAGGGGACCCCGGGGCCGTCCTGCACCAGCGTCACGGTCGCGCCCCGGACGTACAGCGCCCGGGCGACCGCCCGCCCGGTCTTCCCCGACGCCCGGTTCGTTAAGATCCGGATCGGGTCGATCCGCTCCTTGGTCGCGCCCGCGGTGACGACGACGTGGGTCCCCGAGAGCGACTGCGGCGTCGTCGCGCGGGCGACCTCCGTCACGATGTCGTCCTCCGCGGCGATCTTCGCCTTCCCCTCCTCGATCCGGGGGTCGGCGAACCGCACGCCCCACGCCTCCAGCCGGTCGAGCGCCTCCAACACGCCGGGGTGGTCGTACATCGGCTCGTGCATCGCCGGCGCCATCACGACCGGCACGTCCGCCCCGAGCGCGGTCGTCGCGCAGGTCGTGACGGGGGTGTCGTCGATGGCGCCCGCGACCTTCCCCGCGGTGTTCGCTGTCGCGGGGGCCAAGAGGAGCACGTCGGCCCACCCGTCTCGGCCGCACAGCTCGACGTGTTCCACGCTTCCGGTGATCTCGGTGACGACGGGCTCGTCTGTCGCGAAGTCGACCGCCCACGGGTGCACGATGTTCGTCGCCGCCGGAGACATGACGGCTCGCACGCTCGCGCCGCGGCGGCGCAGCTCGTGCGCGAGTTCGACGACCTTCACCGCCGCGATGCTCCCCGAGACGCCGAGCGCGACGTTGACCCCGTCCAGCATTACCGAGTCCGTTCCGCCCCCGACGGCTTATAAGATGTCGTTGCGGACCGGCCCCGGGCCCGCGGAGCCAGAGCGGATGGACCGCGCGTTACTCCGCGATCTCGACCGTGATCTCGTCGCGCTCGACGGCCAGCCTGAACGTCGGCACGGTCCGATAGACGACCTCGACGACGTTCTTGCGTTCGAGGCTCCGGAGCGCGCGCCGCACCTCGTCCACGTCGGGATCGAGGTCGAACGCCTCGCGGACGGCGTTGAGCACGGACACGACCGACTGCGACCGCTCGTCGGGGCCCGCCACGACATCGAACACCCGCGCCTCCAGCTCGGGGACGCGGATCGTCTCCGGCGCGCCGCCCTTCGCGACGGCGTCGGCCTCGATGCCGGGCTCCACGTCGACGAGGTCGTTCGCCTCGGCGGTCGACCGGATCAGGCTGTCGTCGTCGCGGTAGTAGTACTCCTTGAGGTGGTTCTCGAGGTACTGGTGGACCGCGCTGCCGCTGTCCAGGTCCCACGCGTCCTGCAGCTCCCCGTTCTTCGTCGGCTGGAGGCGGACGATGTCGGCGAGCCGGCTCCGCTCCTCGTCGGTCAGCGCCATACGTCCCCGTTCACCGGGGCGGGTATGGACGTTCCGGATCGCGATCCGGGGCGAGGAGCCGGCCGGCGGTCGTTCCGGCCGGGGATCGTTGACCGGGTCGGCCCGACCCGCCGGCGTCAGGAGGTCGTCGACTCGTCGTCCGCTCCGCCATCGGCCTCGTCTCCGAACTCGTCGTCGGCCCCCCACCGCTCCTCGATCGAGTGGCCGTGCGACCCGGCGGGGTCGATCCCGGGGGATTCGCCCGCGTCGCCCGCATCACCCACGTCGTCCGCGTCGTCCGCGTCGTCGGCTTCCGCCGTCGATTCGGGCCCCGAAACGCGGTCGGCGACGAGTTCCGAGAGCGGGTCGACGGTCACGCTGAGCCGCGCCACGACGAAGACGAGCGGGACGAACGACCCGATCAGGAACGCGGCGTCGTACGCCCACGCGAACCCGTCGAGCAGGGGGACGACCGCGCCGGCGAGCCCGCGATGCGCGACCAGCACGGCCGCGAGCACGACGAGCCAGTACGCCATCGCGCCGCCGTTCTCGGCGATGCGCTCCACGTGGTTGGCGGCGTCGGTCCGGTGGAGGGCGGCACGCGTCAGCGAGGCGACCTTCGGCGCGGCGAACAGGAGGAGGGCGACGACCGCGACCGTCACTACCGCGCTGGCGACCGCGGCGACGGTGATCGGCGTCAGCGGGACCAGGCGGTCGACGCCCGGGAGCAGCGTGAACAGGTACAACACGCCGACCAGCGCGAGCGCCGCGATGGCGACCCGGCTGGCGGAGCGAACGGAGTCGCGATCGAACGCGTCAGTCGTCGATTCGGTTTCGGTCATGGTGCGCCCGGGGGAAGGGGCGGGAGGGACATAACCGACCGAGACGCTCAACGCGGTTTTACGCGGATTAAAATCGGCGGCGGCGGCGAGCCTCAGCTAGCGTCTTCGACGGCGCTCGCGGCGCGGATAACCGTCTCCTCGTCGAACTTCGGGCCGACGAGCTGGAGCCCGACCGGGAGCCCGTCCGCCTCGCCCGCGGGCACCGAGATCGCGGGGAGGTTCGCGAGGTTCACCGGCGTCGTGTTCGCGTCCGCGAGGTACATCCGGAGCGGGTCGTCGAGGCTCTCGCCAAGCTCGAAGGGGAGAACCGGCATCGTGGGCGACGCGATCACGTCCACGTCCGCGAACGCGTCCTCGAAGTCCCGCCGGACCCACGCGCGGGCGTCCTGCGCCTTCTTGTAGTACTTGTCGTGGTAGCCCGCCGAGAGCGCGTACGTGCCGAGCAGGACCCGGCGCTTGACCTCCGCGCCGAACCCCTCCTCGCGCGTCTCAGCGAACGACTCGTTCCAGTTGCCGTCCGACTCGGCGCGGTTCCCGTACCGCACCCCGTCGAAGCGCGCGAGGTTCGAGGACGCCTCCGCCATCGCGATGACGTAGTACGCCTGCACCGCGTGCTCGACCGAGGGCAGCGAGATCTCCGTCGTCTCCGCCCCGCGCGCCTCCAGCTCCGCGATCGCGTCCTCGACCGTCTCGACGACGCGCTCGTCGGCGCCGTCGAACAGCTCGGTGGGGACTCCGATCGTCAACCCGTCCACGTCGCCGTCGGCGGCCGCGGCGTAGCTCGCGTCGGGGTCCGCGCCCTCGACCTCGCTCAGGTCTCGCGTCGTTCCGTCGTTCGGGTCCGGGCCCGCGATCGCGTCGAGCGCGGCCGCCGCCTCCTCCACGGTGCCCGCGATCGGCCCGATCTGTTCGAGGGAGTTCGCGTACGCGACGAGCCCGTACCGCGAGACGAGCCCGTAGGTGGGCTTGATGCCGACGACGCCGCAGAACGCGGCCGGACAGCGCACGGAGCCGCCCGTGTCTGAGCCGAGCGCCACGTCGGCCTCGCCCGCGGCGACCGCCGCCGCCGACCCGCCGGAGGAGCCGCCGGGGACGCGCTCCGGGTCGACCGGGTTCCTCGTGGGGCCGAACGCGGAGGTCTCCGTGGTCGTCCCCATCCCGAACTCGTCCATGTTCGTCTTGCCGACCACCGTCGCGCCCGCCTCCGTGAGGCGGTCGACGACCGTCGCGGAGTAGGGCGGGACGTAGTCGGCGAGCATCTCCGAGCCGCAGGTCGTCCGGATCCCCTCGGTGGAGATGTTGTCCTTGACCGCGACCGTCGTTCCCGCGAGCGGCCCCTCGGCGTCCGCGTCGCCCTCGATCGTCTCCTCCGTGATGAAGGCGTTGTGGTCGACCGCCATCACGACACCTTCGGCCCCACGAAGAAGCCGTCTTCCGTCTCCTCGGCGTTCGACAGCGCCTCCTCCTGTGAGAGCCCCCCCTCGACCTCGTCGGGGCGCATCACGTTGACGAGCTCCTCTTCGCGCTCGGTCTCGGGGACCTCGTCGAGCGCCTCGAAGTAGTCGAGGATGTCGCCGAACTGGTCGGCGAACGCCGCGACCTCGTCGTCGTCGAGCCGAACGCGAGCCAGATCCGCGACGTGTCGGACTTCCTCGGCGTCGACGGCGGTCGCGGCGTCGTCGCCCCCGTCGGGCGCCTCCCCCGCGTCATCCGTCGACTCGGACGTATCGCTCATACGTCGAGGTGTCCCGGACCGGGAGTAAGGGTTTCGGAACGCCGCATCGGTCGTCCGCGACGGTCGCCGCTGTCGACCGTCCCGCCTCTCACTACGCCGCGTCGACGAAGGAGACTTCCCCTCACTGCACGGCGTCGACGAAGGAGAGCCAGCGCTCGTGTCCCTCGAGCGTCGCGGCACGGTGTTCGTCGGCGAAGTCGGGGTGCCGGATCGTCTCCAAGGCGTTCAGCGCCCGGTCGATCCCGACGATCTCGTCGGCGAGCGCCTCGGCCGTCTCGCGGTCGAGCGAGGCGTCGGAGCCGTTGTCCACGTCTCGGGGGTCCCCCCGAAGTCGGTCCATCCGGCGTTCGCGCTCCGCGCGGAGGGTCGCTTTCACCGACGACAGCTTCCGGTCCACCTCGGGGGGGACCGTCTCGATCGCCCGCGTCTCGACGATGAACTCGGAGAGGTCGACCGGGGTCCCGTCGATGGCCACCGTCTCCGGGACCGACGCGCCGACCGTCGCGCTCTGACTGGCGACTCGATCGAGTATCGCCTCCCGTTCGGATTCGTCCATGGAGGCCCTTCGGAGCCGGCGCGAAAATGGGCTGCGGTGGCGTCCCGCGGTCACTCGCTCGTCGACCCGTCGGCGCGGACCGTCACCACCGGCGGGTCCGCCAGCCGGACGACCTTCTCCGTGACGCTGCCGAGGAGGTAGCGCTCGACGCCGGTCCGGCCGTGCGTCCCCATCACGATCAGGTCGACGTCGTTCGCGTCCGCGTATTCGAGGATGACCGCGTGCGGGTTGCCCGATTCGACGGCGGTCGTCGTTTCGACGTCGCCGAGCGCGGCCGCGGCCTCCTCGACGATCCCCTCGCCGTGCTCCAGGATGGCGTTCCGGCGTTCGTTGGTGTCGGTGTACTCGCCGACCGTGCCCCCCTCCGCTCCCTCCGCCGGGTCCTCGCTCAGCGCCGCGCCGTCCTCGGCGAGGAACGCGCCGCTCATGCCGATCCCGGCGTGCCGCGTGTCGGCGACGCACAGCACGTGGACGGTCGCGTCGAACGCCGACGCGAGTTCGCGAACGTGTTCCGCCGCGGCCTTCGACCCGTCGCTCCCGTCCGTCGGATAGAGGATATCGTGGTACATCGTGGCACTGTCGTTACCGTTCGACCGGTCACGACAAAAGCGCACCGGCGAATAGCCGGGGAGATCCGCCGCGAGCGGTGGAACGGGACCGAGCCGACGGCGGTCGTGGTGAGGCCCTACAGCAGGTCGTTCGAGACGAGCCGATCGACCGCCTCGCGCAGGCGCTTCTCGCTCGCGGCGTAGGAGATCCGAGCGTACCCCGGCGCGTTGAACGCGCTGCCGGGGACGCAGGCGACGGACGCCTCCTCGATGGCGGCCTCACACCACGCCTGGTCGTCCTCGTCGACGGGGATCATCATGTAGAAGGCGCCGTCGCCGATGTCGACGTCGACGCCGTGCTCGTCGAACAGGTCGACGAGGAGGTTGCGGCGGTCGCGGAACGCGTCGCGCATCTCCGTGACCGACTCGTCGGTGTTCTCCAGCGCCTCGACGCCCGCGCGCTGGACGAAGTTGACAGCACAGGAGACGGAGTGGGAGTGGAGCTTGCCGGCCTGCCCGACGAACTCGTCGGTCGCGTGGAAGTAGCCGAGCCGCCAGCCGGTCATCGAGTACGCCTTCGAGAAGCCGTTGACGGTGATCGTGCGGTCGGCCATCCCGTCGAGGCTCGCCAGCGAGACGTGCTCGGCGTCGTAGGTGATGCGCTGGTAGATCTCGTCCGAGATAACGGCGACGTCGTGTTCGACCGCCAGGTCGCGGACGCCCTCCAGGGCGGCCTCCGAGAAGACGGCGCCGGTGGGGTTCGACGGGGAGTTGACGACGAGCAGCTCGGTGTCGTCGGAGACCGTCTCCGCGAGCGCGTCGAGCGCCGGCTCCAGCTGGAAGCCGTGCGGCGCCAGGTCGACCCGCGAGAGGTCGGCGCCGGCGAGCTTCGCCATCGCCTCGTAGGAGACCCACGCTGGGTCGAGCAGGACGACCTCGTCGCCGTCGTCGATCAGCGTCTGAAACGTCTCGTACAGCGCCTGCTTGCCGCCGGGGGTGACGATGACCTCGTCGGCGTCGGCGTCGATCCCGTCGTCTCGGAGCTTCGCCGCAATCGCCTCCTTGAGTTCGGGGATCCCGTTCGAGGAGGTGTATCCCGTGTGGCCGGCGTCGAGGGCGTCTTTGCCGGCCTCGACGACGTTCGACGGGGTGTCGAAGTCGGGCTCGCCGACGGAGAGGTCGACGATGTCCGCGCCCTCGGCCTCCTTCTCCGCCGCGAGGTTCGATATCGCCAGCGTGGCGCTGGGCTCTACGCGTCCGATCCGGTCCGAAAAGTCGTATGCGTCGCTCATTGTGATGTCCTCCGCTCGGGGTCGTCTCCGCCGGTCATTCGAGCTCCTCCGCGAGGTCGATCGCGGCCTCGGCGGCGTCGGCGCCCTTATCGATGCGCTCGCGCGCCTCCGCGCCGGACATCCCCGGCCCGCTCACGCCGAACGTGACGGGGGTGTCGCGGTCGAGGCTCACCCGCGTGAGCTTGTCGGCGGTCGCGCTCGCGATCACGTGATCGTGGTCGGTGTCGCCGGTTACGATGGCGCCGACCACCGCGACGGCGTCGACGTCGTCTCGGCGCGCGAGCCGGTCGGCGGCCAGCGGGCTGTCGTACGCGCCCGGCACGCTCAGTTCGTCGACGACGACGGCGTCGCGGTCGGCGGCCGCCTCCCGGGCGGCCTCGGCCATCGGCTCCGTGACGGAGTCGTTGAACCGCGCCACCACCAGTCCCAGCGAGACCATACGCCCGCTCGCACCGGGGGCGGCAAAGGTCTACCGTTCGACCGCAGGGTTGCCGGACGAATGCGATCGGGACGGGTGGTGACGTGGATACTGGTTGTTTATAAACGGTCGAGGTGGTGGCGCGCCCCGGTGAGCGGCCCGCAGGGCCGCGAGCCGACGGTGCGAGGGACGCGGTGAGCGCTCGCAGAGCGCGAACCGCGAGGCTGGGGAGGCGTGAGGTGTGGGGCGGTCGCGGTTGGGTGGGACTCAAAGGGGCGGCCGCGAGGGCGAAGCACACCGACGTAAGCACCGCAGCGAAGGAGTGGTAGCGACTGAGCGAAGAGCGCAACGAGGTGCGCGAGCCGTCGCGGCGGGGCTTTGGAGGAGGTCACCGCCGAGTCATCGATCACGTATCGCCGAGCGGCTGGGGCTTTGAGGTAGTCGCTGTCGCTCTGTTGGTTAGTTATACACGAGCGGCCGATGATCGAGAAGGAACGACGGCGACCCAGACGACTTACTTCGCGACTTTCGCCTCGAACTTCTCTCGCACCTTCTCCATCTTCGGCTTCGCGTGGAAGGTGCAGTAGGCGTCGTCGGGGTTCTTCGCGAAGTAGTCCTGGTGTTTTTCCTCGGCGCGGTAGAACGTCTCCAGCGGTTCGATCTCGGTCACCACGTCGTCGTCGTACTCCTCGTCGAGCGCCTCGACGTACGCCTCGGCGACCTCGCGCTGTTCCTCATCGTGCGTGAGGACGATCGAACGGTACTGGGACCCAACGTCCGGCCCCTGTCGGTTGAGTTGGGTCGGATCGTGGATCTCGAAGAACGCCTCCAACACCTCGTCGTAGGCGATGGCGTCGGGGTCGAATTCGACCTGCACGACCTCGGCGTGACCGGTGTTCCCGGAGCAGACCTGTTTGTACGTCGGATCGTCGACGTGGCCGCCGGCGTAGCCGGACGTGACCGACTCGACGCCGGCGAGCTGTTCGAGCGCCGCCTCGGTACACCAGAAGCACCCGCCGCCGAGCGTCGCGGTTTCGAGCTGATCGGACATATGCGTGACGAGGGCTCGGAGACGTATTAATCACGCGCGCTTACGAGTGGATGCTGATCGATTCCGTGGGTTCGGATTTATGAGTCGATGGCTACGGATCGATGGTGAACTCTTCCAAAGCCCCAGCCGGCGAGGCGGCTGCCCCTTTGAGTCCCACCCCGCACCGCACAGCACCTCACGCCTCCCCAGCCTCGTCGGCCTCCCGTCGCTACGCTCCGGTCGGCCGACTCCAGCGAGGGACCAGAGGTCCCTCTGGCAGCCGGCGCTACGCGCCGGCGACCTCGCACGCGCTCCTCACGACCGCCTTCGGCGGTCGTTCGGAGGCGCGCGCCACCGCGATCGGCTTATGAATGATGTCCGCACACTCAGTTTTTAAGCGGCTGAGCGTCGACCCGACCGTATGAACGAACTCGCGGATCTGACCGAGGAGCTGGTCGCGATCCCGTCGCACGAGGACGAGACCGCCGCCGGCGACGCGATCGAGGAGTGGCTCCGCGCGGAGACCGACGCGCGGGTCGAGCGCGACGAGGTCGGGAACGTGATCGCGTACAAGAGCGCGACCGGGGACCCCGACGCCGACACGCTCGCGCTCGTCGGCCACCACGACGTGGTTCCGCCGGCCGATCGCCAGACGACCGGGGAGGGGAACGCGGGCGGGTACGTCGTCAAGCGCCGCGAGGGGCGGATCTTCGGGCGCGGCGCGGCCGACATGAAGGGGGCGGTGGCCGCCTGCATGCTCGCGTTCCGCGACGCCGAACCGCCGGCGGGCCGCGAGCTCGCGTTCGCCTCGTTCGTCGGCGAGGAGGTGGGCGGCGAGGGGGCGCGCCACGCGATCGACGAGGGCTTTGCTCCGGACCGCGCGGTCGTCGCCGAGGGGTCGACGAACTACTCGAAGCCCGGCGTCACCGACGTGGCCGTCGCGCACAAGGGTCGGCGCGCCTCCACGCTCGTCGCGAGCGGGACCGCGGCGCACGCCTCCGAACCCGAGGCCGGCGAGAACGCGGTCTATCGGGCGAGCGACGCGATCGACGTGGTCCGCGAGCTCGACGCCCCAGAGGCGACCGTCTTCGGCGAGCGCGTCTCCGGGTCGCTCGCGGTGACGATGGTCCGCGGCGGCGAGACGTGGAACGTGATCCCGGAGCGCTGCGAGGTGACGATCGACGAGCGGACGGTCCCCGGCGACCGCGCCGACATCGGCCGCGCCGCCGAGGCGGTCGAGGGCGTCGCGTGGGAGATCGACCAGGACCTCCCGCCGATGGCCTGCGACGACGACGCCTTCGCGGACGCGGCGCTCGCGGCGGCCCGCGAGGTCCACGACGAACTGGGGCTCGACGCGCCCGAACACGTCGTCAAGCCCCACGCGACCGACGCGGGCTGGCTCGCCGAGGCCGGAACCGACCCCCTCGTCTGCGGGGCCTCCGAGCCCGGCGAGGCGCACACCGAGACCGAGAGCGTCGGCGTCGACGTGCTGGAGCGCTGCTACCGGATCTACGAGGACATCGGCGAACGGGCGTTCTGACCCGTCGAGACGCGCTGTGGCGCGGAGCGGTCGACGCCGCCGAGCGCCGCGGTATGGAAGGGGTTTTATGCGCCCCGTGGAAAGTGTGCGCCACTATGGGAGACAAGTCGAAGGCCCAAAAGAAGCGTCTGGCGAAGGCGGAACGCCAGAACACCCGCGTCCCCGCGTGGGTCATGATGAAGACGGACATGAACGTCACGCGAAACCCCAAGCGGCGCAACTGGCGCCGGAACGACCTGGACGAGTAAATGTCGACGAGTGATTTTGAGGAGCGCGTCGTCACCGTCCCGCTCCGCGACGCCAACGACAAGCCGGTCCAGGAACGCGCCGACTTCGCGATGAAGATCGTCCGCGAACACCTCGCGCAGCACTTCTCCGTCGACGAGGAGGAAGTCGTCATCGACACCTCGGTCAACGAGGCCGTCTGGGCGAACGGGCGCCAGAACCCGCCGAGCAAGGTCCGCGTCCGCGCGGCCCGGTTCGTCGAGGACGGCGAGCCCGTCGTCGAAGCCGAGCACGCCGAGTAACGTGTTACGGGCGACTTTCACCGGCTCGTCGTACGTGGGCGTGTTCGCCCGCGCGATCGGCGACCTCCTGTTGGTCCGGCCGGACGTCGACGAGGAGCTGGCCGACGCGCTCGGCGAGGAGCTGGGCGCCGACCCCCTCCTCACGACGGTCGGCGGCGCCAACACCGTCGGGTCCCTCGCGACGGGCAACGAGAACGGGATTCTCGTCTCCGCGCGGGCCACCGACCGAGAGCAGTCGCGGATCGCCGAGGCCGCCGACCGCGAGGTGGGCGAGCTCCCCGGCGAGATCAACGCGGCCGGGAACGTCGTCCTCGCGAACGACTACGGCGCCTACGTCCACCCGGACCTCCCGCGCGAGTCGATCGTGACGATCAGAGAGACCCTCGACGTCCCCGTGGTCCGCGGCGACCTCGGCGACGTGCGAACGGTCGGCACCGCCGCGGTCGCCAACAACACGGGCGTGCTCTGTCACCCCAAGTCGACCGAGTCGGAGCTGCAGGCCGTCGAGGAGGCGCTCGACGTGCACGCCGATCTCGGGACGATCAACTACGGCGCGCCGCTCGTCGGCTCCGGGCTCGTCGCCACCGACGAGGGGTACGTCGTCGGCGAGGACACGACCGGTCCGGAGCTCGGGCGTATCGAGGAGACGCTCGGCTTCATCGACTGACGCCGACGCGCGTTCTGACCTCGCCGGGTGACCGTCTGTTCCGCGGCGGCGGATTCGCCTCCGGCGAACACACGTTGAGGGTAAAGAGCCTCTCTGAGCGCCGTTTTACCGCGTTCTTTCGCGATCGGTCGCGTCTCGCTTTTTAGGAAGATACTTCCCTGTCCCTGCCGGATCGATGAACATGAGTACCTACACGGTGAGTGGACGGTTCCAGAGTCGAGACGGCTTCCAGCCGTTCACCAAGGACGTCGAGGCGGAGAACGAGGACCTCGCCCGCGAGCGCATCTACACCACGGTCGGGAGCCAGCACAGCCGGAAGCGCACCCAGATCGAGATCGAGGAGGTGTCCGCGGCATGATGGGCGGCGGACAACAGCAGCTCCAGCAGCTCTCCCAGGAGCTGCAGGCGCTCGACGAGGAGATCGAGGCGCTCGAAGACGAGATCGCCGACTACCAGCAGGAGCAGTCCGACATCGACGACGCGATCGAGGCCATCGAGACCCTCGACACGGGATCGACGGTGCAGGTCCCGCTCGGCGGCGGCGCCTACGTGCGCGCCGAGGTCCAGGACATCGACGAGATCATCGTCTCGCTCGGTGGCAACTACTCCGCCGAGCAGAGCGAGGGCGACGCGATCGACGTGCTCCGACGCAAGCAGGAGTCGCTCGACGAGCGCATCGAGGAGACGCAGGAAGAGGTCGACGAGCTCGAAAGCGAGAGCGATGAGCTCGAACAGCAGGCCCAGCAGATGCAACAGCAGATGCAGCAGCAGCAGATGCAGCAGATGCAGCAGGGTCAGGGCGACGAGGAGTAACGACCGACCGTGTTCGACGGACTGAAAGACAAGCTCTCCGGGTTCCGAGAGGACGTAGAGGAGAACGCCGAGGTCGAGGAGCCCGCTGAGCAGGACGAATCAGCGGCGGCCGAGAGCGCCGCCGCCGAGTCTACCGAGGACGAACCGGCCGCGGAAGAGGACGCTGCAGTCGGCGAAACGGGCGGCGACGCAGATGGAGATGCGGACGCCGACGACAACGAACCCAGCACCTTCCAGCGCGCGAAGGCGTTCGCCACCGGCCGGATCATCATCGAGGAGGAGGACCTCGAGGAGCCGCTGTGGGACCTCGAAATGGCCCTCCTCGAGAGCGACGTGGAGATGAGCGTCGCCGAGCGCATCCTCGAAACCGTCCGCGAGAAGATGCTCGGCGAGTCCCGGAAACAGGTCGAGACGACCGGCGAGCTCGTCGAGTCGGCGCTTCACGACGCCCTCCTCGACGTGATCGCCGTCGGCCAGTTCGACTTCGAAGAGCGGATCGCGGAGGCGGAAAAGCCCGTCACCATCGTTTTCACCGGCGTCAACGGCGTCGGGAAGACGACGAGCATCGCGAAGCTCTCGGAGTGGCTCGCCGACCGCGGCTACTCGTCGGTGATGGCGAACGGCGACACCTACCGCGCGGGCGCCAACGAACAGATCCAGGAACACGCCGACCGGCTCGGCCGGGAGCTCATCTCCCACGACCAGGGCGGCGATCCCGCGGCCGTGATCTACGACGGCGTCGAGTACGCCGCGGCGAACGATATCGACGTGGTGCTCGGCGACACCGCGGGCCGGCTCCACACGAGTGACGACCTGATGTCCCAACTGGAGAAGATCGACCGCGTCGTCGACCCGGACATGACGCTGTTCGTCGACGAGGCGGTCGCGGGTCAAGACGCGGTGAACCGCGCGAAGGAGTTCAACGACGCCGCCGAGATCGACGGCGCCATCCTGACGAAGGCCGACGCCGACTCCTCCGGCGGCGCCGCCATCTCCGTCGCGTACGTCACCGGGAAGCCGATCTTGTTCCTCGGCACCGGACAGGGGTACGACGACCTCACCCTGTTCGATCCCGAGGAGCTGGTCGAGAGTCTGCTCGGCGAGTACTGAGGCGGGCGGTCCTCACCGCGGTTCTTTCGCTATCCCTCTCCGACCATCCGGTCTTCGTCGTCCCACTCACGTTCGCGCAGTTCGTACTTCTGTATCTTCCCGGTGGCGGTCGTCGGCAGTTTCTCGACGAACTCCACCTCGCCGGGGGTCTTGTAGTCGGCGACGCGCTCGCGGACGAACGCCTTGAGCTCCTCAGGCGTCGCGCCCGGGTCGTCGGGGTCGCCGCTCTCCGGGACGACGAACGCCTTCGGAGTCTCGCCCCACCGCTCGTCGGGCGCGGGGATGACGGCCACGTCGGAGACGATATCGTGCTCGAAGAGCGTGTCCTCTAACTCGATCGAGGAGATGTTCTCGCCGCCAGAGATGATGATGTCCTTTTTCCGGTCCTGGATCGAGACGAATCCGTCCTCGTCGACGACTGCCAGATCGCCCATGTGGTAGTACCCTTCCAGTCGCTCCGAGAACGCTTCCTCGGTGGCCTCGGGCTTGTTCCAGTAGCGGTCCATCACCTGGTTGCCGCGGACGACGATCTCGCCGATCGTCTCGCCGTCGGCGGCCACGTCTTCGCCGTTCTCGTCGACGACGCGCACGTCGGTCCCGAGGTAGCCGATCCCCTGCGTCTTCTTGACCGCGAACCGGTCGTCGGAGTCGGCCTCGTAGTGGCGCTTGGCGTCTGATGTCGTCACGAGCGGTCCCGTCTCGGTGGCGCCGTACACGTGTTTGAGGCCCCAGCCGAACTCCTCCTCGACGGTGCGGATCGTCGCCTCCGGCGGCGCCGCGCCCGCGGTGGCGACCCGAACATCGTTGTCACCGGTCGTCGCGCCGCCGTGCTCGGCGTAGTGGTCGCCGAGCATGTTGAGCACGGTCGGCGCCGCACAGAAGTACGACACGTCCTCGGTGCGGATCCGGTCGAACGTCTCGGCGACGTCGACGCCGCGGGTACAGACGTGGCGGGCGCCCATCCCCGTGATCGCGTAGATGTGTCCCCAGCCGTTGACGTGGAACATCGGGAGCGTCCAGAGGTAGACGTCGTCGTCGGTGATCTCTTGGTGGATGGAGATCAGATAGGCGTGGAGCGTCTCGGCGCGGTGGGTGCGACAGACGCCCTTCGGATCGCCTGTGGTCCCGGAGGTGTAGTTGATCGTGATCACGTCGTCTTCGTCCATCTCCGGGCGCTCGTAGCCGTCGGGGTCCGCGTCGGCGAGCGCGTCGTCGATCGACTCCCAGTCGCCGCCGACCGCGTCGGTGTCGTTCGTGAGGAACGTCTCGGTCGGCACCTCGTCGCGGACCGCCTCGACGTTCGCGGCGTACTCGGCGTCGGCGTAGATGGCGTCGACGCCGGCGTCGGAGAGCATGTACGAGAAGTCGTCGGGGGTGAGCCGATAGTTCAGCGGGGTGTGGATAGCGCCGACCTGCATCGCGCCGTAGGCGGCCTCCAAGTGGTAGTGGGTGTTCGGGTCCAACACCGCGACGCGATCGCCCTTCTCGATCCCGCGCTCTCGGAGGGCGGCGGAGAACCGATCGGCGCGTTCGGCCAGCTCGGCGTAGGTGTACCGCGTCCCGTCCGTAGCGAGGACGGCCTCCTCGTCGGCGTAGTGGCGCCGCGCCCGGTCTAGGAAGTCAGTCGTCAGTAGCGGTTTTCGCATCGGTTTATCACTATCTATGATGCATAAAAGCGTTTGCGGCCGATGCAAGGCGGACGCCGTGATCGCTCCGACCGCAATCGTTCTTCGTGGCCGCTTCGACCGTCTCCCCGGCTGCAGTTCCCGTCGCGTCTCTCTCGTCCCCACCCGCCTCGGGTTTTTATTCTGCCCCTGCGAGAGTACCAGCATGAGCGACGGATCCGACCGGACGACGGTCACCGACGGCTACGTGGTCCCGATCGCCGGGCTGATGGCGCTTCTCTTCGCCGTGATGGCGGGGCTGACCGCTCCGCGCGCGTTCTCCGGCGAGCCCACCGAGGCCCTGTTGCCGATCGGGTTCGCGGTCGGATCGCTCGCCGCGCTCCGGCTCAGCCAGCGGCACGCGGCGGCGAACGCCGATGCAGACGCCGAGATGTCCGACGACGAGACAGCCTGACGGCCGACGACGACGGACCGCGGCTGGCCACGATCGGTATTTAAACACTTCGTGGACGAATCGCATACGGGCGACGGGATCAGAACCCTTAACAGTCGCACGCGGTTTTGATACGATAGCGGGATGGGATAGCCAGGAGATTCCGCCGGGCTCATAACCCGGAGATCGGTAGTTCAAATCTACCTCCCGCTATTTCTGGCCGAACGCCACGCGCCTCATCGTGCGTTCGCCGTTCCCATACCATCCGTTTCTGCTTTCGTTCACTCTCATTCGCTTTCGTTCGTTTCCGCTCTCGTTCCCGACTCGGAGCCGTGTCGCCGTCACTCGATCCCGAACCCGGAAGCGATTTCCGTCGCGCCGACGTTTCGTCCCGTATGGACTACGAATCGAGCCTCGACCGCGCGATGGAGGAGGTTCCGGACCTCGGCGGCTCCGACGAGCGGCTGTCGGTCCCGGACCCGGAGACGCAGAAGGACGGCGCGTTCACCCGGCTGACGAACCTCTCCGCGATCGCCGACGCGTTGAGCCGCGACCCCGAACACGTCCACTCGAAGATCCAGCAGGAGCTCGGTACCGCCGGCCAGTACGAGGACGGCCGAGCCCGCTACAGCGGGAACTTCCGCGAGCGCGACTTCCAGGCCGCGATCGACTCGTACATCGAGTCGTTCGTCACCTGTTCGGAGTGCGGTCTCCCGGACACCCGGCTGGAGACCGAGAATCGCACCCCCATGCTCCGCTGTGAGGCCTGCGGGGCGTTCCGTCCCGTCGCCAAGCAGAACACCTCGAACACCCAGCGCCAGGAGGACGCCGTCGAGTCGGGCAACACGTACGAGCTCGAGATCGTCGGCACCGGCCGCAAGGGCGACGGTGTCGCCGAGCGCGGCGAGTACACGATCTTCGTCCCCGGCGCACAGGAGGGCGAGACGGTCACGGCCTACATCAAGAACGTCTCCGGTAACCTCGCGTTCGCTCGCCGCGAGAACTGACCGCCGGACCGGACGCAGACACGTTTCACGGCCGCGCGCCGTTCACGCACCGCCGCTCCGTGCGCCTACGCCCGACACCTGATTCGCGATCCACGGCGCCGGATCGCCGGCTCGAAGGAATGTCGAGCTAACGGATGCGGCCGACCGCGACCCGATGCCCGGTCTCCGCGACGTGGTCGCGCTCGAGGCGGCTCGCGTCGTCGCCGACGGAGAACAGCCGTTCGAGCGAACACTCCCTACAGACGACGTGGTACCGATCCTCGGAGACGGGGGTTTCCATACGACTGCACGGGCGCCCTCGGCAGTTAGTTACGCGCCCCATACTTCCGTTAAACGACCTGTTAGACCGGTGGTAGCTCCCGCGAGCCGGTCGCCGTCCTCGGCGGATCAGTCGCCGTCCTCGGCGGATCAGTCGCCGTCGCCTCGCCGGATCAGTCGCCGTCGCCTCGCCGTTCGAACCGGTCGAGCGCGAGCCCGAGCATGTCGGGACTCACCGGCTGGTACTCCTCCCGCTCGTGGTCCGGGAGGTACTCACGGACGCTGTTCCACGACTCGCGGGCGTACCGGGCGTCCAGCAGGACGCGGACCCCGCGCTCGTCGGGTCCACGGATGACGCGGCCGACGGCCTGCCGGGCCTTCCGGACCGCGGGTACGGTGAGCGCGGTCTCGAACCCCGACTCGAACCGCCTGTCGTAGGCGGTGATCACCGCCCGGGTCCGCGGCCGCGCCGTGTTGATGATCGGGACGCCACAGACAACCGCGGCCGACAGGCGGTCGCCGCGGTAGTCGACGCCCTCGGTGAGCGTCCCCCGGAGGCTCGTCACGAGCACCTTTCCTTCCCCGGCGAAGAAGTCGTCTTTCAGCGACTCCGTGGCGCGGTCGCCCGACGACTCGTCGAGCAGGACGGGCTTGTCGAGCCGCTCCGAGAGCGACGCGGCCATCCACGTCGCCTCCGCGTAGCTCGGCGTTCCGACGAGCACGTTCCCCTCGCGGCCCGCCACCGCCGCGGTTGCGTCGAGGTGCGCGAGCCGCGTGTCGTTTGCCTCGCCGGGCGCCCCCCGGTTCTGGTGGGTGAACTTCGGCGCGTCGACCGCGAAGCTCGCGCGGTTCTCCTCGGGGAAGGAGAGGCCGTACGTGCGCTCGACGACCGGCCGCCCTCGCTCTTCGAGGTGGTCGAGCCCGGTCACCTCGCGGAACACGTCCATCGGCTCCAGCGTCGCGCTCATCAGCACGCCGCCGCCGAACTCGGCGAGTCGGTCGCCGATCGGCTCGCTCGGCAGGCAGTTGTACAGCGCGAGGCTCGCGTTGTACGCGCGCCGCCACGAGTCCGGCGGTTCCGTCTCGTCCCACGTCCGTTCCAGGTCGATCGCGCGGAAGAACTTCTCGTGGTCCTCGCGGTACCACGCGTTGAGGGTGCGGCCGACGCCCGGCGCGGCCCGTTTCTTGTCCTCGTCTTCCAGCGAGTCGAGCACGCGCTTGACGACCGCGCCGACCTGCTCCGCGCGGGCCCAGACGCGGTCGCCGTACCCCTCTCGCTTCGCCCACGTCGTGATCTCGTCTTCGGCCGGCTCCTCCGGGTCGCGGAGCGCGACCTCGTCGTCGTCCAGCTCCCGCATCGACGCCCGCCAGTCGGGGCGCTCGCGGTCCAGCCGCTCGGTCACGCGCCGGTCGAGTTCGCCGCGGAGGTCGGCGTAGAGCTCTCGGACGGACTCGATCTCCTCGACGGTCACGTCCGCGTCCTCCAGTTCGCCGCGCACGAGCTCGGCGTCGTCCGACTCCGCGCCCGCCGTCTCGAAGGAGAGCGGCTGGACGACGCGGGTGAGCTCGTTCTCCGCGTCGCGGAGGCTGGCGTCGGCGACCCGATCGCTCACGAGGTCGCGGACGCGCGGTTCGAGCATGTGGGCCTCGTCGCAGACGACGAACGTCGAGTCGTCGAGCAGCGCGCCCGTAAACGTGCCCGTCGTCACGGGGTCGAACGCGTGGTAGTAGTTTCCGATCACGACCTCGACCTCGGGGACGAGCGCGCCCATGATCGAGTGCGGACAGGTGCCGTGGCCGGCGGCGAGCCGGACCAGTTCGTCGCTGTCGACGTGGCCCAGATCGGTCACGTCGAACGGGACCGCCTCCGCCGGGTCGCCGTCCTCCGGGAGGTCGTCGAGGAAGCCGGCGTAGAACGGGCAGAACTCGGTGCCCTCGAACTCCTCGGTGTCCGGCCGGTACGGGGTCGGCTCGCCGTCGACGGTGAGGTAGTCGGCGGCGGGCGCGTCACTGTCGCTCGCGCCGGCGTTCCCCGCGGACCCCGAGTCCATCAGGCCGACCTGCTGGCTCTGCGCCTCGCCCACGAGGTTCGAGGCCGTCGTCGCGCCGCCGTCGCCGACGAGGTTCCGGGTGCGCTCGCGGAGCCCCTCACAGCGCTCGTACACGTTCTCGCGGTCGATCCCGCCGCGGTTCTCGCGGGCGTACGGGCACACGTCGGCCTTCCCGACGAGGGTGAGCCCGGAGACGGGGTCGTACCCGTCGGGGAGGTCTCCGTTGATCGTCTCCAAGTCCGTCTCGAACTGGCGGAGCTGCTGTTTGACGCTCGTGAGAACGAAGACGCGCTCGAACTCGGAGTCGGGGTCTCGGACGCGGTCGAGCCCGGCGGTGAGCGCGAGCATCGTCTTGCCGGTCCCGCACGCGCCCTCTAAGGCGAGGAAGCCGCCGTCCTCGGCGGCGTCGATCGCGGCGTCGATCCCGTCGGCCTGCTCGGGGTACGGCTCTGCGTGGCCGAAGATGTCGGTCCACGGCGGGGCGTCTGTCACTGTGGCGGCGTAGCTCCCGTTCGGAGTTAAACCTTGAGAGAGCGGCCTCGGGCGGGGCTCTTCACTGCCGAGTCCGCGGTAGCGACCCTACCCGACGATGTCGTGGAGGTCGGAGAGCCGGTCGATCTCCCACGTCGGCCAGACGTTCAGCTCCCAGTCCCGGCGGTGGGGCCGGCGGATGAACGCGGAGTCGATGCCCGCGTTCTCGGCGGCGCGCACGTCGGACTCGTTGTCGCCGACGAACAGCGCGTTGCCGGCGTCGAGGTCACCGAGCGCCTGTTCGATGTAGTGAGGGTTCGGCTTGCGGAGCTGGAGCGAATGGATCGTGGGCTCTCGACCGTAAGCGGCCCCGAAACGATCGAAGCCGTCGAAGTGATCGACGAGGAAATCGACGGTGGCCTGCTGGTTCGAGGAGACGATTCCCATCTCCACGTCGAGGCTCCGTAGCTCGCCGAGGTCGTCGTAGGGGGTCTTACGCCCCTCGCGCGCCTCCTGCTGTTGGGCCTTCGAGACCACGTCGTCGCGAGTCCGCCAGAACGACCCCGGATCGAGGTCGTACGTCTGACAGACGGTCCCCACGCTGCCGGGGGTCGCACCGATGGTCATGCGCTCTACGTCGTCCGGATCGGGCTCCTCGACGCCGCACTCCTCGAACGCGTCCCGGGTCGCATCCCGGAGCACGTCGAAGCGCGTGCGGCCTACGAGGACACCGTCGTTGTCGAACACGACGGTATCGTACGTCATAGGGAGTATCGACGCTCAGCACTTAAAAGGGTTTCACCAATCCCGCGACACGTATGGCCCCCATTATATACGTCGCGCTCGCGTCCCGCGGTATGCGCGTCAGCGTCATCGGCGGGAGCTCGATCTCGTCCGAGACGGCGGCGGTCGCCGAAGAGCTGGGAGAGCGGCTTGCGAACCGCGACCACACGGTCGTCTGCGGCGGGCTCGGCGGCGTGATGGAGTCCGTCTGTCGCGGTGCCGCGAGCGCCGGCGGGGAGACGGTCGGCATTCTGCCGACCGACCGCCGAGCGGACGCGAACCCGCACGTCACGGTTCCGATCGCGACCGGGCTCGGCCACGCCCGTAACGCGCTGGTCGTGATGAACGGCGACGCCGCGATCGCCGTCGACGGCTCGCACGGCACGCTCTCGGAGATCGGGATGGCGCTCGCGCACGGGCGGGTCGTCGCCGGACTCGACACGCACGACGTCGCGGGCGTGGAAGCGGTGAAGTCGCCCGCAGACGCCGTCGGCTACGTGGAACGCGAAGTCGAATCGACGCGGTAAGGGGGCCGCTTTCGACGCTTATCGCTCGCGCCCGGACCGACCGGGCACGTCGGTCCCGTCGTCGGAGTCGGTCGTGTCACCCTCCGCCGCTCGTTCGTTCGCCTCCGCCTCGCGTTCGGCGTCCAACGCCGCGATGTTGCGGAAGCGGTCGGGATCGTCGTCCGAGCCCGCGTCGTCTCCGTCCTCGCTGAGGGAGCCGTGAGCCGCCGCTCCGCCGGTTCCGCCGGTTCCGCCGCGTCCTCCGTGTCCATCGCGTCCGCCGGCGTCGACGGAGCCGTAATCGCGGTCGAACCGACCGTTAGCGACCCAGAGCGCGAGGTAGCCGAATCCCATCGCGCCGACGACGAACCGCACGAGCCCGCCGAGGACGGGGACGAGGCCGAGGCCCGCCCACGCGACCGCGCCGACGACGAGATCGGCGCCGCGCCCGTTCGCGGCTCCCGTCCCGAGCATCGATCGGATCCACGTCCCGAGGGCGATCGCGGAGACGGCCGTCCCGCCGAAGCTGAGCACTGCGAGAACGAGTATCGCGGGGACGACGACGATGAGCCCGATAACGGTGATCGCCAGCAGGAACATCGCGACGGCGATCGCCACGTACGCCACGACACCGTACACGAACGCCTCTCCGGGGTCCGCGCGGAGGTACTCGACGCCGCTGTCGGTGAAGTCGGGGGCTATCGCCGAAACGACCAGCCCGACGAGGGTGACGCCGACGGCCGTCCCGACGAAACTGAGTGCGGCGGATCCGGCGAGCTCGACACCGGTCCACGGCGAGGAATCGATCGAATCGATCGCGGTGACGACGCGCGGGAGGAGGGCTGCGGCCTGTGTCGGGACCATGTGTGGAACGCGATCGCTCTCCGGAGTGAAACGCGTTCCCCATTCGACGGACGGTCGGTCCGTCTCGCCGGGACATCAACGGCTCCGAGCCCGGCGGGTTCGATGTCTCACCGGTTCCGCGCCGCTTACCAGGTGTCGTGGAACGTGTCGAACTCGATCGAGTCGAGCGGCTTCTCGCCGATCGCGGCCTCGTACTCGCCGGGGGTCAGCATCGGCTTGTGGAACCGCGGGCCGTCGTCGGTCGTGATCCGCGGACAGCCGGTGTTGACGAACGCGTCCATGTCGAAGTTGCGGAGGCGGTCCGGCGTCACCTCGTCCATCGTGATCAGGTAGGCGTTCTCGTTGTTATCGACGATCTCCTGGGCCTTCTCCCACCGGCCCTGGCCGATCTTCGTGCAGAAGATGACGCCCCACTTCTCGGCGTCCATCGCCTTGTGGACCGAGGCGTAGCGCTGCTTGAGGAACTGGTCGTGTTCGGCGACCGACACCGCGTTGTTGACGGGGTCGGCGATGACGACCCGCTTGTCCGGGTGCTCCATCGCGAGCCCGACCGGGTGGAACTTCCCGCCGCCGACGTACAGCACCTGCTCGGCGTCGATGTCGGCGGAGGCGTAGTTGCAGCCGAGCACCTGCCCCTCCTTCGTGAGCCGGTCGTCGCCCCGGCGGGTGTGGACCTCGTAGCCGCGCTCCTCTAACCAGTCCGTCATCTCCTCGAACCGGTTCATGTGCTGGGCGGTCGTGACGAGCCCGACGTCGGGGTCCTCTTCCGGGGGCGCGAGCTCCTCTTCGAGCGCGTCCTCCATGATCGGGAACGGGTCGACGTTCGAGAACAGCGGGACGTAGACGATGCTGTCGGACTCCTTCATCGGCGTGTGGCCGAAGTGGACGAACACGTCCGTCCGGCGCATCAGGTACGTGTCGAGGTCGCAGGCGCCGTAACAGGGCTGTCCGGACAGCATGAAGGTGACGTCGTCCGGGGCCACCTCGCGGAGGTCGTCGGCGACCTTCGGGCCGCGGCGCTTGAGTCCCTCAGGGAACTGGAGGCCGACCTTGGAGGCGTCGCGCTCTTCGATGGCCTCTAAGATCCGATCGAGTTCGTAGTCCCACTCGCGGTCGTGTTTCAGGGCCATCCCCGTCTTGGTGAGGTCGCCCTCCGTAGAGCCGCTCATGTCGAACGAATTGTGCGGCAGGACGGTTAAACGGCGCGTTCGACCGTGGGTTTCGTCCGTGACGTTCGTGACGTTCACGCACGGCTCGACGCGGACCGCTGCTCGGACGCAGACGGCGACGCCTCAGAGGGCGTTGCCGGTGAGCAGTCGACCGATCCACGCCCGCGCGCCGGGCAGCACCGCGTCCCCCTCGACGGCGACCGGGTCCCGATCGACGTCGACGAAGACCCGCCCCTGATCGTCGGGCTCGGAACCCTCGCGGGTCCAGACGAGACGCCCGTCAGAACCGGTCGCGCTCGCGTCGCCGCGGACCTCCCAGCCGGGCGCCCCGCGGACGGTCAGCCGATCGGCGCCGAGGTACCGCGCTCCCTCGCCGCCGATGACGAACGGGGTCGAGGGAGCCGCCGGCGTCAGCGGCGTGAACACCACGGTGCCCAGGTGTCGCTCCGTGGCGTTCGGATCCCGGTACTCGACGAACAGGATGTCCTCGTCGATTCGGGAGTTCACGTCTCTCGGGTCCGCGATCCCGTCGTGAGCCGCCTCGGAGACGACCCTGCGTCGAAGCGACTCGTTCGCCGCGAGCGCGTCGCTCCCGGCCGCGAGGTCGACCCTCCCCTGCCACGTCGTCGACCCGTTCTCGCGGAGCGTGACGGTCAGCGCGCTCTCGCCGGCGACCACGGGCGTGCCGTCCGGCGTCGTTCGGTCAAGGTCACAGACGCCGCAGATCGGCGTCGGCGGTGCGCGCGCGTCGGCCGCCGGTGCAGCGGTGATTCCGGCGAGGAGGAGGACGAGTGCCGCCGCCGCGGCGATGGTGCGGGGATCCATGCACCGAACTCTCGACGCGACCGGCAAATAATTCACGCGTGGATCGGTGCTGTTCGCGCCCCGCTGCCCGAACCACGCCCCGCCGCCCGAACCGCGCGCTGCCGCGGTCGACGGATACAACCCCCGAGCCGACGAACGCGGGACATATGACCGACGTTCCACTGGAACACGTCCACGTCGCGCCCGACGTCGAACCCGAGAGCGCCCCCGCCGTCTTCGTGCTGCACGGCCGCGGCGCCGACGAGGAGGACCTGCTGCCGGTAGCGCGACATCTCCCGGACGAGCTTCACGTGGTGAGCCTGCGCGCGCCAGACCCGATTCAGGGCGGGTACACGTGGTACGAACTCGACCTGTCCGCCGGCGGCCTCGAGTCGAGTCAGCCCGATCCGACTGACTTCCGGCGGAGCCTCGATCTGGTCGCAGAGAGCGTCGACGCCGCGGTCGAATCCTACGACATCGATCCCGACCGGCTCGGCCTGCTCGGGTTCAGCCAGGGGGCGATCACGAGCCTCTCGCTGGTGTTGGAGGAGCCGGACCGCTACGCGTGGGTCGTCGCGCTCCACGGTTACCTCGCGGACGCGCACGCCGATCTCGATCCGGACGGAATCGAGGGTAAGCCGGTGTTCGTCGGCGCGGGGGCCGGCGACCGCGTGATTCCGGAGTCGCGGTCGGCCGCCGCGGCCGACCGGCTCGACGAGATCGGCGCCGCCGTCACCCGCGGGAGCTATCCCGGCGGTCACGGAGTCGGTCAGCAGGAGCTGAGTGACACCGTCGCGTTCGTGGAGTCACAGGTCGAGTGAGCGAGACGCGCGACGCGCGACCGCCCCCGGAGACACCCCCGGCTCCGGCAGGTTAAAACCGGTCCGGCCCGACGATCGGATATGAGCGTCGAACAGGCCTCTCCCGACGAACAGGCCGCGATCGAGGACCTCGGTCGCGAACTCGGCGAACGGATCGCCCAGACCCAGGAGTACGAGCGGTTCGAGACCGCCCGCGAAGCGGTCCAGCGCGACGAGGAGGTTCAGGCGAAGATCGACGAGTTCGAGCAGCTTCGAGCGGAGTTCATGCAGGCCCGAGAGACCGGACAGGCGACGAACTCCGGGCTCCAGAAAGTGCAGGAGGCTCAAGACGAACTCCACTCGATGCCCGTCATGAGCGAGTTCCTCGACGCACAAGACGACCTGACTGACACCCTCGAAGCCGTCAACGAGGCCATCTCGGAGCCGCTCGCGGTCGACTTCGGCGGCGAGGCCGGCGGCTGCTGTCAAGACTGAGCCGTTCCGCTCTCTCCGCCACTCTCTTCCCGCCGTCCGATTTCGCCGTCCCGTCCTTTATTACCGATAGCGGCACACCCCGCCCCGTGATAGCCGTGGCCGGCGGAAAGGGCGGAAGCGGGAAGACGACCACCACGCTGGGGCTCGGGCGGGCGCTGTCGCGACGCGGCGCTCCCGTCGTCGCCGCCGACGCCGACTGGGACCTCCCGAACCTCGCGCGGCTGGCGAGCGCCACCGACGACGCCCGCGAGCCCGCTGGAGACCTGCCGACCGTGATCGACGCGGTCCAGACGACGGGAGAGATCCGTCCCGATCGGCGGGCGCCGACGGTGCTTGCGGCGCCGGACGATCGCGGCGGCGCCGACGCCGGTCGAGTCCTCGCCTCGTTGGCGGAGGCGCTCCCGGACGACGCGCCCGTCCTCCTCGACTGTCCGGCGGGGGCGTCGCCCGACGCCGCTGCGCCGCTCCGGGTCGCCGATCGGTGTCTCCTCGTAACGCCGCTCCGACGGGCGGCGCTCCGAGACACCGCGAAGACTGCGGCGCTCGCGCGTCGACTGGACTGCGCTCCGGTCGGCGCCGTCGCCGTCCGAGCCGAGTCGGCTCCCGCGGGGGTGGGCGAGCTGCTCGGCTGTCCGGTGCTCGGGCGGATCCCGTCGGCCGAGCCCGAGCCGCTGTCCGACTCGTCGGTACGGGCGGCGTACGGCGACCTGGCACGGCGGCTCGTCGATGCACACGGGGCAGACCGCTGGCGGGTCGCGTGAACGCTGGATCCGGCTCGCGTCGGGCGCTCGTCAGCCACCGACAGAGCCAAACCTTCGGAGCCGGCAGCGCATGTATGGAGACGCTCCCGACCGGTATCTCCGTGCTGGACAGGGAGTTCGGCGGCGGGCTCCCGAGCGGCAGCGTCGTCGTGTTGAAGGCGGACCCCGCGAGCCAGTCCGAACTGATCGTGGACCGGTTCTCGCGGCCGCGGGAGTGCCGCTACCTCACGACGGTGCGTTCGGCCGACGCGGTCGAAGGGACTCTCACGGTCGGCAGTGCGGGCGAAGGCGGCGAGAGCGACGGGAGTGAGGGGGGAGGGGGAGACGTCGAAACCGTCGTCGAGGAGACGGACCGCGAAGCCCCGATCGACGACGTGCTGGCGGCCGCCGCGGACCTCCCGGAACGAGCCACCCTCGTCGTCGACTCCGTCGAGCCGCTGGAGGCGGCCGACCGATCCCGGTACGGTTCGTTCCTCTCCGATCTGCGCGGACACGTCGACGACGCCGGGGGCATCGCCGTAATACATGCACTCAAGGGGAACAACGGGCAAAATCGGGTCGTCACCGAGCAGGTCGCGGACGTGGTCTTCGACCTCCGGACGACCGTCACCGGTACGGAGATCGTGAACCGTCTGATCGTACCGAAGTTCCGCGGCGGCGCGGCGCTCGAAGAGCCGCTCAAACTGAAGCTCACCGACACCGTCTCGGTAGACACGAGCCGCGACATCGCCTGATCCGACGCACGGGCCGGTGCGTTATTTGCAGAAAGGCAACTCAGAGTCCTCCGAGAGGGGACTATGAGTAATATCCCAACGCTCGGGAATCCTCGCCGTAAACAGTAGTTGCCGAACCTGACTGAGACTCTTCACGCTGGGCTGTGTGGGTCAACAGATGGTCCAGACAGCTGAGGCGAAACAGGTTTGCCGTGCTGCGTCGACGGTGCTGTTTCCAGCGCTCGAATTCGGCGTGAAACCGTGTGGGAAGTACACGAGAGAGGATTTCCAAGAAATCCTCTCTCGGATTGCTTTTGATCAGGAGTTCGCAAATACGGGTGGGAAAACGCTCCAGCTTGATCGTGACGAGCACGTCGATATCACCGCTACGGCGCGAAATTCGCTCGCTAAGTCACTGCTGTATCACTTGCGTAATCTCTCAGCAGACGCCATCACCGACCAGTTTGATGGTGTCCGGGATCGAGTGTTCGAAGTCCTCCGGTCTCAGCGCCGACTTCCTGCGTTCGTCGATGTTGCCATCGATCTCCACGAGTGGCGCTTCTACGGCTCTGCCGACACTGACCACGTCCTAACCACGTATCCGGATCTCGGAACGAACAAAGCGTTTTGTTTCGCAACGCTGTGTATCGTCGCTCCTCGTACGCGATTTACGCTTGCGGTGGTCCCGATGGACGCGAACGGCTTTCGCGCCAAGCGCGACGCCGTTCGCTCCTTGCTCGAAACAGCCAAACAGTACGTCTCCATTCGGCACGTCTACCTCGATCGTGGATTCTACCAAGTCCACGTCGTCGCGGAGTTAGAACAGCAGGATGTCGATTACATCGTGCGTGCGCGTCCGAGTAGTGGAATGAAAGACCATCTCAGCGCCGGCGCTGAGACGGTCGCAGACGAGTACACGATGCAGCGAAAGCGCAAACCAACGGCGTCAGTAGATGTCACAGTCTTCGCTGTTCCGCACCGCACAAGCGAAGACGAGCACGTCTGGTTCGTGACGAACTTAGACGTAGATTCGTCGACAGCGAGAGCATACGCGGCGGCGTTCCGCCGTCGCTGGGGGATCGAAACGTCATATCGCCAGCTCGGCGATTTCCTCCCGAGAACGTCGTCGCCGACGTTCTCGGTGCGACTGTTCTACTTTCTGTTCGCGGTGTCGTTGTACAACCTGTGGGTGTTAGCCAACGTGTTGGCTTCAGCTGAAACAGTTCCAGAGACACCGCAGATATCAACACGGATCTTCCGTAGATTCGTTCTCTCAACAGACTACGGCTGAGTTCACATTCGAATCTGACCGGGATGACCGGTGAGTACGCCTTATCACGGAGAGGTATCGCTCGGGAACGCCGCTAGCGCGGCGTTCCCTCGCTCTCTCACTGGATCTGTCACAGCGAAATCCGCTACGATCGTGAAATGCGCGAACTCAACGGCTCGGTTAGTACGGAACAAGAATTGATTCGGCAACTACTGTTTAGCGCGGGGAGGATGTCAAAGAGAGGATTCTGCTTCGGCTTCTTGCCTAATCTCGATGACGATCTGCGGGTCAAGGTCGAGTTGGTACTCGTAGTACCGGCCCCCGCCTTCCCCGTGGTTTCGATCCTCTCGCTGCAGAAATCCGAGCATATGGAGGTCAGAGAGGTGGTTCTGGATACTCTTGAGGGTTGTAAGTGGGTCCACGGCGTGTGATTCCGCGATCGCTTTGTAGCGTCCCTTGATCGTTCGCGACCGTGCCGGTGATTCTCCCTGCTGTTCGATGTACGCCATGGTTTCGAGCAGGAGCTGTGCGTGCTGGGTCTGATCTTGAATCCGATTCCGCAGCCGTCCCCGTTGCACGAGTTCCTGGGCTTTGACGATGTGTGAGTCGTCGACCCGATCGTCCTCCGATCGTGTGGCGACTTCGCCACCGACACGAAGGAGGTCTATTGCTTGACGTGCGTTTCCGCGGTCTTTAGCGGCGATCGCTGCCGCCCTCGCAATAGCTGAATCGTCACAGGCGCCTTCGATGAACGCCCGATCAGCGCGGTCTGCGAGAATAGTACGGAGTTCGCTCGCGTCGTACGGACTGAACGAGATCTCCGTTTCCATCAGTGTGTCTTTGACTTTCGGCGAGAGCGACTGCCGGAACGTGTAGTTGTTGCTGATGCCGATGACGCCGACCTTCGAATTCGTGATATGACCGATCGATCGCGCCCGAGGGAGTTCATAAAGGAGGGTATCGACATCGTCCAAATGGTCAATCTCATCGAATACGACGAGATGGGTTCCGCCGATTCGATCGAGTTGGGTGTAGAGTTCTTCGAATGCGTCGGACGTTCCGAGACCACGTTTCGGAAACTCGCTTGCGTCTTCGGGTAACAACCCATTCACGAGGGTGCGAACGACGGTGTAGAGTGACTTTCCGTTACAGTTCAGTTCGTGTACGTGGAGCTCGTCGGCGTCTGGTCGTTTCGTGACCTCCTCTTGAAGCGCTTCCATCATGTACGTCGTGACCGCTGTTTTGCCGAGCCCTGCTTTCCCATACAGCATGACGTTCTGAGGGGTCCGCCCGAAGAGAACGTCTTGGAGGGCATGGCGGTACTGATCGATCTCCTCGTCGCGTTCGAGAATCTGATCGGGCTGATGATCCTCAGAGAGCACCTCCTTCGAAACAAAAATCGACTGCTCGATATCACTGAATGGCCCAGCCATAAGTACGATAAATTGATGTAGTTATTTAAAACCTGCTTTTGTTTGTCTCGTCTGTCTGCGTGGGAGTTCGACCACGGGTGTCTCCGCGTTCTGCTGATAGTAACTCCGAAAAGACAGACGAAACGTACTCTCCTACCACTTGACTCGCAGATCACTCTGTTGTGCGCTCTTTTTGAGTGCATCACTTGTTCGGAAGACAGACGAAATGTACTCTCTCTTTCAAGCGGCATGCTGTCAAGCGTGGAGAGACACTCCACATTTGCAAGTGAAGTGCTGTATTGAATCCGATTACGGCATACGGGTTCGATACGGAAAACAGACGAAATGAGGGCGGTTCGAACAAACGAACCTACCACACTGCAGCGAGGAGAACAGACGAAACGAGGGGTGTCCGACGACTACGATGTCGCTATCAATCTGCTCGGTTTCTCAAAAGCATTCATGTGTCTTCACGTTGGAGAGTACGTTTCGTCTGTCTTTCCGTTTGAATCAGACTCACTGGGGGGCATCACAGAGACGGAGAACGACTCTTGATCACGACCACTCTCACCGCCCGAGCGAGTACCCACCCTGAAGCAGCACAGCAAGCGCGGTCGAGAACGCGGGACCCGACCGGTAGACGTCTGAGTCGTCTCCTTCGTGGACAACGCCGGCCTCGACAAGTGGCTGGAGATGTGATCGCTTGAGGTTTCGCCGCCGATTGCGAACCGCACTCGTCTCTACCTGATCGAGTGTACAGTCCTCCTCAAGCGCAGTGAGTGTCTGGGCCGCCTGCTGAAGATGAACCCGCGAATGCGGCGCAGCCGCAAGCAACAACAAGACGGTCCGCTTGCGATGATGGCTCAACAGGTAGAACACGTCATCATCGCGAAGCAGCGAGAGCTCCGATCCATTGCCGGGTCCGTCGTACGTCTCGTCACTCATTGTGATCGTCGGTGAGCTCGTCATCCGACCGCCACGACCCACCGACTCGCCCGTCGTGAAATCTGACATCGTCGACGGGTTCGCGACCGATCGGTCGCCACGTACACCCGGTCCACTCGTCTTCGATCCGCCACCAGCCTGGGCCGTCCGAGCGTGGTTCAAACCGCGTTCGACGCCGACCTGCGCGTGCTGGCGTGTACTCGATCGCGAACGCGTCGTCATGCTGTTCGTTGTCGTCGACGCCGCTGTCTGGCGTCTGTTCTGTATGGTCGCTCATCACATAGCGGGCTTTTCTTGGTAGCCCGCCACCCACAACGGGGCATATAAACAGGACTCTCGGGGCCTATCTCCTGACTATATCGACCACCGTGGTTGACCAAACTGCCGCGATCGGGGCCAGTACGACCTCGGTGACTCACAGGCGCCTCGTGCGATCTCCACTCCTGAGCCTCTAGATCTGGATCACTGACCAAGATAACTGACTGCCGAGAATGAGGCTGATTGACATCCTCTTCCGCGAGAACGCGGAAGAGGATGTCAACGGAGAACGCTTACATTCATTTTATTGGCGTACTGAATGGACCATCCGTTAGGGGTCAGTGTCTTCTGTCGGAGTATCATAGACCTCTCCACCAGATCCTTCGCCAACATACTGCCAATTTTCTGTATCTAAACGTCCCTCGAGATATGCTTCTCCGTCTTCGGTGATCATATAGACGCCATTTCCGAGGTCGTTAATTAAGCCATTCTCGGCCAATTTCTTACACCGACGGTGAACCTGTACACGAGAATATCGTATCGGCCCCTCTCTTTTCATTTTTGTCGGGGACCCCGATTCGTTTTCAGATAGATACTCTAAGATCCGATCGTCCGCTGCAGACATCCATTCTCCGGCATATCTCATACGTTACCCTATAGAACCGTTATTTAATAGGAGGTCGGAATGTTACTCAAAACACTCCCAGTACATTGAAGTAACAAGAGTGCCGAGTAGTAGCTACAGAACCCTGTGACGAACTCTCGGCTCGTGAGAAAGTGTAGAAACCCCGGCTGCGGTGTTGCACCACCCAGCCGGGACGGGTTCTGTGTCCATCCACAGAACCATGCTAATGCTGGCAACTGCGGGGCTTAAGCCCTGCGAGACGACTGACGGATCGAATAGTACCACCTGTACTCTCTGTACCACCGAGGCCGACGGGTACGACGCTACCCTCGACGCCCCGGTCTGTACAACGTGTGCTGCGACGCGCAACACCGACAGAAACACACGAGAGAAGGGACAATGACTAACCCCCACTCCGAACGCGACACGACCGACTCGGTCGCTGATCTCTCGACTGTCCACCGCGATCTGCTCTGGGTACTCGCCCAGAATGGCGCCTGTCACCCCCGCTCGCTCCATCAGGCGCTCACCGACTACTACACCGAGAGGATCGACCACAGCCGGGTCTGTGAGACTCTCGCGGAGCTCATCGAACGCGACTTCGTCGCGCTCCACGACACGACAACGTACCAACTCACGGAATCAGCCCGACGCGCACTCTCCGCCCGGCAAGCGTGGCAAGCTGGCGCTTCCACCAGCGAGGGAGACTCACAATGATCGGTCCCACCGACGAACTCCCGGATCGCCAGCGGCTCGCGTGCATCCCGCTCGACACCCACCTCGCTTGCCAAGTCTGCGGGCAACCCCTCACCGAAGGCCACAACATCACCGCCTACGCCTACCGGGCGGCAGGTGAGCCCGCGTACGCGATCGGCTACATCATGTGCGGGGCGGATATCCACGAACACCCGACCGTCTTCACCCACGGTGTCCGTGAGTACGTCCTCACGGGTCACGTTGGGTCGTGTACGAACTCCCAAACGCAATCGACGACGTTCGTCCTCCTCGATCCGACCGCCGTTGTCACGAGCCCCACATCAACTACAACCTCACACGTCCGCGCAGATGTATCCGACCACACGTTTCCGGCCCGATCTCACGCCGACAGCGACGAAGCTGTACGCCACGTTGCTCCGAGCCGATCGACCGCTGGGCCGCGCCGAACTGATCGAGCGCGCCGGCATCTCCGCGAGCAGCTACGATCGCCGACTCGCGGACGTCCGTGCGCTCAAGCGCGTCCACGCCGTCCAGGTGGACGGCCACCGACGGTGGACCACTACAGACGCGATTCCATCCACCCGAACAGGCCTCACTCCGCTAAGGGCACAGCCACACCCACCCCACCGCGTCGTCAGGACTCACCCAGACGTGTGGACACGACGACCCACTACGCGCGCTCAGTCAACCCTGGTTACGCCATCTCCACAGATGATGAGAGAGGCCACAGTTCTAGTGAACCGACACCGGCCCAGACAGCCGGTAGGGTCCGTCTCTCACGACGACCACGGCGTCTCGCTCACAGACCATCCAATCGACCACACAATGACAACCTCACACCACCGACCGATCGAACCGTCCAGCACACCACCACGCTCCACGACATGGCGGGGTGAGACGCGATGACCGCTCTGAGGATCGATCTGGAGACGACGGTGACTCGCGATCAGCCGGTCACCCAAGCGACGGGCTCCATCCAGGTGAGTACGGACGAACTCGACGACGACACGATCACGCTCAGCTTCGGCGGCCCGTGGGGAATCACGTACGCGGATCTCACGCCCGAAGAGGCCCACGCCGTCGCGACCGCACTCGAAGACGCGGCCACCACAGCTCACCAGGAGGGATCAGCCGATGAATGACTCCAACGACGATCCCCATACACGGATCCCCTCGGTCGGGACCAATCTCGACGAGGCAGATCACGCTCTGACAGCCGATCACGACCCCACGAACGGGCGCTGGCTCGAGAAGGAGGTCGCCACGGCGCTCGAAGAGTGGGGGTACCGCACGGCCCGCAACGAGTACCTCTTCGGGCTCGAAACCGACGTGATCGCGCGACGCATCCCCCCACGCGATGAGCCGGACGATTTCATCGTCGTCGAGTGTAAAGACTGGCACACGAGCCTTGTCGGACGTGATGCCGTCGAAGCCATCTCACACCGAGCCGCACTCGCTCGGGCGATACCCATCCTCGTCGTCGCGTGGGGCGTCACCTCGTCAGCGTGGGTGCTCGCACAACGACTCGACGTCCGCATCCTCACCATGGGTGATCTCACCAAGGAATCGCTTCCGCCCCTGACCGAACATCGACCGCCTGCCGGAACGTTCCGCACTCGCAGAGAGCCCCGCGTGAGCGAGCTTCGAGACAGGATGCCGGATCTGTTGTACCGACGAAGTGAGCTCGATATCGAGTCGCCGGTGTTCGTCGGTGCTGGGCGAGGACCGTGTTACGTGCCGGATCGGACGGGGAACGATACGTACGTCAACGCGTACGATAGCGACTATGACTTCGGGTGAGTGGACACAGCCACATCCTGTTGTCGACACGCTCGAACGCGTCGAACAGTTGTTGGTCGATGGAGAAACGGGACCAGCACAGGACTCGCTCCCATAGCAGCGAGCGAGCGACAACGCTGATGACGACACTACCCAACTATCGTTTTTTCCAGCAAAGACATTTTTACACATCGCCACGTATCCATCACCATGACCACCAGCGATCCCCCGGAGAACCTCTGGGAAGGTGACGTGAACGAGACTGTCGTTGAAGAGTGGACCGACGAGACGACCGCGTTCGACCGCGTGCGCCAGGTCGTTGATGTCACGACCGAACCGCAATCCGCCGTGGAGATCGCGGATCGTGCACGCGTTAGCCCACCGACGGCGCGCAAGTATCTCTCGACGATGGCTGAAGACGGGCGTGTCAAACACATCAGCACTGACGCCGGCAGTCAGTACATGCGTGCCCCCCAGATGCTCGCAATGCGCCGTATCGCCGCGATCCACCGCGAACACACGAAAGCCGAGATCCGCGAATCGATCAGAGAACTCAAAGAGGAGCGCGCGAGCATCATGGAAGCCCACGAAGTTGGAACCATCGACGAACTCACTCTCGCGCTTGACGCCGGCGACGAGGGCTGGAACGATGTCGCACGCTGGCGCCAGATCGAGCAGAACCTCGAGATCGCACAGGCCGCGCTCGCACTCTATGGATTTGACCCCGACGACAGCCACGCGGCCGCAGTGCGCACCGCCGAATCTACAACCGAGCGCCGAGAGCGTGGTACATTCGGTGACGACGCCTCACGTTCCACCGCATAGATGGACGAAGATATCGAGGGAGATGTCGGGTCGCTCGACGTCGCAGCCCTCGAAGAGATCCGCGAAGAGTTCCTCGGACTCGATGGACTCGTCGACCACGCTGGCTTCGACAGCCTGCTCGACCCGACCGAACTACGGATCCACGTCGACGACGGTATTGGTGACGCGATGTGGTGTCGGTTCGACATCCGCTGGTACCAGACTGGATGCTACAGCGTCCACCACACGGACGGGAACGGAGTCGACTTCCGGTTCGACCATCACCCGAAACCGGATGCCCCGGATCGGCATTTTCACCATCCACCCGACGCCGATCCCGTAACGGCGTCCTGTATCGAGGTGACGGAACCGAGACTCGTAGCACGGGCAGTCCACCAACTCTGGCGGCGCGCCTACAAAACCAAGGAGACAACCTCCCTCAACACGGCCAAGAACCCACCGTGAACTACCCCACCCTACTCGCTCACGGCTGACGCCGTTCGCTCCTTGAGGGTGGGGCTTCCTGTTTCCACGACGCGCTTTGCAGATACAGGCGTATCCACAGGGAGCGCAGTCTCCACAGGCGTTGATTCGGAGTATCCCACTCCTACTTCTTCAAGACCACGAGAAAAGATGTTCCACGCCGCGTTCGCATCTCTATCCGCTTCAAATCCACACGCCGGACAGGAGTGTTCGCGCATCCACAGCGGTTTCTCAGTCTTCACACCACAGGAAGCGCACTCCTTTGTCGTCCCGCGCGGGTTCACGGCGACGAAGTGCGTCCCTTCACGTTCACACTTGTATTCGAGCATCCGCAGGAACGTTCCCCACGCCGCTCCCGCCCGATTTCGTGAGTTTCTGGGGAGTTCGACCAGCCCTTTCGCATCCAAGTCCTCAACAGCCACCAAGTCGTACTCGGTGGCGTAGTAGTTCGACAGCTTGTGGAGAAAGTCGCGGCGCTTTCGCTTGAGATCAGCGTGGCGTTCCGCCACGATTTGTCGTTGTGTCTCCCAATTCGTAGAGCCGTGTTCCTTCCGCGAAAGGTCGCGTTGGGCGCGTTCCAATCGTTCGCGCTCGTCGCTGAAGTCGGGACTTTCGATGGCGTACCCATCGGTGTCGTGGGCATACTTGAGAATCCCCACGTCGATACCAACGCACCGATCTGGATCGGTTGGTTTCTCAGGTGTCTCTTTCCCGTCGACAACGAATGAAGCGAACCAGTCCCCAGTTGGCTCCTTCTTAATCGTGACTTGTTTGATCGTCTCGGTGTCGGGGATTGTGCGGTGTTTGATGAGTGGAACATCCGCAAGTTTCGACAGCGACAATACGGTCTGACCATTCTTACTATCGAACTCGAAGCCAGACTGTATGTAGGTGAAACTGCGGAAGTCCTTGGGAGCCTTCCAGTTGAGGCTTCCGACCTTGTAGCCGTTCTGTTTCAACTGGGAGAGGGCTTTGATGCTGTCTTCGATACGCATGACAGCGGCTTGTGCGACCGTTGAATAGAGGTCATTTAGTTCATCCCACCAGACTTTAAGATCGGTGAGCTGATCGCGTACTTGGCGTACTCGTTGGTTGAGTGTTCCCGCCGATTCGGGGATTATCTCAAATTCGTTGAGTGCGTGATTGTAGAGTTGCCTACAGGTATCTCGGTGATGATCCAACAGCTCACGCTGTTCAGGCGTGGGATCAAGCCGGAATCTGTAGGTGTAGCGCATTGACTATTCGTCGGGGGCTGACGTTCGGACGATTTTCACGTCTGCACCACGCCATCGCTTCGGAACGAGAACGTGTGCGCCGTTGCCGGTCGGCTTCACCTCTCCCTCAATGACTTCGTGGCCTTCTATTTCGTGTCTATCCATCATCTGTGTTTAAACATTATTTCAACTTAACTCAATCGGTGGGGTGGTTGGGCAGCGAGTACGAACGTGTTTGAGACATGATGACGGCGGTGTATCCCCCCCCCTACTCGCTCCCGCTGGTCGCTCCTTGAGGAAGGGGGCTTACCGCCTGTATTCTGTTAAAAGGGTTTAAGACGTGTCTTAAACTACAATTTGACATAATGACGATTGTTAGTTGCATCTCCAGTAGTGTTTCTGTATTCTGTCTGGAGAGTTCCTCTGTGGGATACTTCTGTAGCGCCGTTGGTGACGATGGCCGCTCCATACCTTATGTAACAATTGACATCGCATTAGGGCCCATACGACACATAAGGTCCTGATTTTCCTTACCAACTGTGAGTTCTTCAGCGATCACTTGACGTCGTAGACTACAATCTGTGGAAGCTGCAGTTAGGCATTCATCGACATCCTTACTCACTCGACATCCACAGTGGCGGCATTCGGTGCGTTGTCGATGACGAAATAATCCAAACGATCTAGGTTACCCAATAATTTGCGGGGGAGTAGAACTATTACGGTCGAACCAGTATCATAACGTATGTCTCCTGTAAACTCGCCCGACGACCCCGAATGGATGGAGACTTGGAAGGAACACGCATCAGCGTTTGATCGAGTCAAGTCAGTGACGATGACGCTTTCCGAGCCCCAGTCTGCCCCGTGGATCGCAGAACAGGCGGCCGTCTCCGCAAATACGGCACGGGATCATCTCCGCCGGCTTGTCGACCTCAGTGTTGTGACGGAAACTGACGACGCCGGAACCAGCCACTACTATCCAGATCCACTGTACATCCGACTCCGCGATATTCGAGCATTACTGGAAGAGACGACAAAACAAGAGCTCTCAGAGCAGGCCGCTGAGTTAAAAACCGAGATCGCGGCGTGGAAAACGGAGTACGATGCTGATACACCGGATACACTCCGAGAACGAGCGGCCGCAGATACCGTCTCTGCCGAGCAGGCGTACGAACTTACGCGGGCAGCAAGCGACTGGGAACTTGCCCGATATCACCTCTCTCATCCAAGACGCGATCACAAACTACGACACCTGGGCATCTGACCAGTCGTCGCTCAGCGTATGACTGACGACCGGGGCATGCCGGGTAGCCAGTCCGACCACCACCGAGCGGCTGGTTCTCATTTCTCCGCGGGTAGTGTCCGTTCCGATGGCGGGACGACACCAGGACGGGATCGGCATCGTATCCTCCGCGAGTTGCGTGGGGAGTTGGCGCGACATCCCGCCGTGCTATCGGTTGCGGGTGAGACCCCGAGTGAATACCGAGAACTACAGGCTACCCTCGATCCGTCGTGGTTCGGTCGTTCGGGAGCAACCGCCTCACTCCGAATCACATGGATCCCGGATCCATCACCCGGGCCAGAAGACTCTGATCGCACGAGTGATGCGTGGATGCGAACGCCAATTCGGGCATACTACACCGTCCATTACAACGAACCATCCGGCTTCGATTGTGGCTTCCACTGCGAACCGAATCCTCACATTGACGGCCTGCTTCACTATCAGAAACGAGATGAGGCGAGCAATCCATACACATACGAACCAATCTCATTCGACGCACGTTCGGTGTCCGGACTTCTATGGGAAATGATGGACGCACTCGCCAATCGCCTCAGCGTGTAGGACAGTTCGGGCCAGTGAACCACAGAAAGCATTTATCGTAGCTCTCGGTACAAGCGGTCATGAATCTTCGAGCGTTGCTTGGAAAGCCACACACTCGGTGAGACGGTCCGTGCGACCGCCCTTTCGGGCCGTAGCGGGCTGTGCTCCGGTGTGTGCCTACCATGAACGATGACGAACTCCTCCGTCGAGAACTGCGGGGCGCTCGTGAAGAACTCATCCGCAAACGCGCACGACAGTCAGACGACCTGCCAGCATCGGATAGTCACCTTCCGTTGATGCCGGAACGGGATGAGGCGTTCCTTCGTCTCGCCCTGATGAGCGTCGAAGATCTCGAAACGCATATCGATCGGCTCGAACGCGACCTCGCAGACCTCGAGGACGGTATCGATCGGCCGGATGTAGAGCTCGAATGAGTGCGTCGAACACAGATGAACCTCACTGAAAACACGGTTTATCGACACGACGAGTTCGAGGAGGTACTCGTGCTCGGTGTCCATCACATCTTCGAAACGTATGATCCGGACTCAGGAGACGGCCGTCTCCAATCGAGAGTCGTCCGCTACACTGCGGAGTGGGACGACTATGGTCCGATGCCCTCGAGTGTCAGTACCATGCCCGTTGATGAGTTTCAGACGGTCGTCGGCGACGCGGTTCGACCGTGGCATGGTGTTGAGTGGTCAACGAACGACGATATCTGACCTCTCAAAACACTCTACCACTGACCGATGAAAGTCTATCCCAAGATCCCACGATACGATCACCCCGTCGTCCCCGAGTCGTTCTTCGATGCCGAGGACTTGGTGGTCCTCGAGAAGTTCGACGGGAGTTCGTTTCGCTTCACGCTCTATGACGAGCGTCACGCGTCGTCGTATCCCGATCCCGTCGTGGACGCCGCCGACGGAGATGGAAGTCTCGTCTTTGGGACGCGGCGCTCCATCATGGGCTGTCATCGCAACAATCTCGAAGATATTGATGGGGCACTCCACCGAGCCGTTCGGTGTCTCCGTGACGGGATTGACGCGAACGTCCTCCGTCGAGTCCACGACGAACACGGCGGCCCACTCATCGTGTACGCAGAGAACCTGGTGTACTCGACGCTGGACTACGGATACACCGAACATGATCTCCCCGCTCTCGTCGGATTCGATGTCCTTCCCTACGCAGCTATCGACTCGATGACGCCACCAGGAAATCCATACGCTGAAACCTTCGAGGGATTTCTCCCGACTGAGGCCGCTTGGAGCGTCTTCAACCGGATCCGGATTGAGAGCGTGTCGCCTGATCGAGCGTTCGTTCCTGCGACGATCATTGCCGAGACGACCGAGTTTGATCCAGAAAACTACGCCGTTCCGCGTTCGTCGCTTGCCGGCGATGTCCGTGCGGAGGGCGTCGTTGTCCGTAGTGACAGCCAGGACCGCCGCGTGAAAGTGGTCCGTGACGCGTTCGAGGAATTGAACCGCGAGCAGTTCGGTCGCGATCCAGATGACGCGGAGACGGGTGCCGAACGGCTCGTCGCGATGTACTGTACGTCCGCCCGGATCCGCAAGACGGTTCGATCACTCGTCATCGAAGAGGACCGCGAGTTCGGGGTTCACCTCGTGGAAGATCTGTATCCCCGCGTCGTCAAGGATATCTGGGCCGAGCACTGGCAAGAGATCATGCGACTCGATTTCGAGTTCACGCCCGCAAATGTCTACCCGCTCGTTGCCAAGCGGTGTGTCACAGAACTCCGGAAGATGGAGACGAACGCCGAACTGAACGACGCCGACCCGACGACGGTCTGGCGACACCTCTCGTAGGTATCCGGTCTTGCGTGATAATTAGTCGTCTCTATAGTAAATCCTCTCAGCCGCGCTCACAGCGCCTCTCAAAGAAGGAATTTTTGAACCCATCCGGTGAGTGTCGGAGAACTCTCCTTCTCACCAGTCCGTCCGAATACGGCTCTCCTCACTCGCCGTCTACGTCATCTTCATCAATGAACGCTAAGTCCGGCGAGTACACCTCCTCGGTGAAGATGAACTGCCTGTCCTTGAGCCGCTTGTTGTGGGTGTCCGAGTCGTCGACCTCAAATGAGTCAGAGCAGGCGTTGACTGCCCGCCCGAACCACGTCTCGCTCGGCTCCTTGAGGTCCGTCTGGGCTCGATACCATTCGAGAAACCGCGATCGAAGCAACGTCATCGAGATTGAGTCCTCCGACGATTCGACAGTCACCTGCTCGAGGAACGACTTGACAGCCGCCTCGTAGCGTCGTGCGTGGCTATTTCGGTACTGGGTTGCCCATGAGGGAATGAAGTCGTACTCGATGAAGTCATTCCCCGACTGGTAGTGGACCGTCGTATTCAATAGGTAATGCCAGTGAGTCAGCGGGAACGGCTTTCGCACTTTCGTCCGGTCGCCAATTGCGGCACTCTTCGTCGGCTGTTCGCGAATGACATCACCGTTCGATGACTCGAGGACATACGACGACCCGTGCTTGCGGACCCGCGGGAGGTCATACTCGTAGGTGTCGACACTTGCCGCAGCAGGCCCCGACGCAACGACCGTGCCATCGACGAGGAGCTCTCGGATATCAGCAGGAGTGCGGCGCCATCGCGCCTCATCGACGCCCTCAGGCAAGACGAGCGTGACATCCGGAGCGAGAGTCACGAGCCCGTCGAGATTATACGGAATGACCCCGTTCGCATCGGCATCTTTGATTGGCTCGGGAAGTGGCCCCATCCGGTCGGCATCGTTTAGATTTTCGAATTTTCTCTTGGCACTCTTTTGTGAGGCGGTGACGATGACGACCGGGTACTCCGAGTGGGCGCCGCGAGCGAGATTCGTCAGCAGTTGGGATGGCTTCGTATCGTTTTCGACTTCGATCTCATGACAGTATATCTGGCCGTTGTACTTGCTGACGATGTCTGGCCGCGATTCATCGTCAAACACCGTCTGTTGAGTTGGATCCGTGCCCTCGAAGTCGTGATCGACGTCCTGCTGGTCGATTGCGAGTATCTTGTGTCCGTTCCGGAGGAGATACGAAACCCACTCAGAGACCAACTCTTGGTGGGGTTCGGATTCTTGGCGATCATTATCGAGTTGATTTTTCAGATCTCCCGACTGTTCGGTTCCGTAGCTCTGCCGGGTGCTTTCGGCCCGCTCGCCGAGTTTGTGGACCGTTATCTCAGGCGCATCCGCAGTCGAACACCCATCCCACAATGAATACTCGAAGAACTCCGGGATTGCCACGTGAAAGTGGAGCAGATCTCGTTTGTCTATCCGGAAGACACCGTAGCAATCGAACAGCTCTCGGTACCGCGAATCCGGATTCATCCGAGCGTTCAAGAGCGCGTGGTATTCTGCGAGCCCTGATTTGAGTTCTCGGGCGGTCGTTTTGCGACCACTCATCTCTCCCATCTCCTCGATACGCTGTACGTACGGCGCGTCGCGAGCGTTTCTGAGGTGTGCTTCAACCGGCAGATCGAAGTTGTCGATGATGTCTTTATGATCGAAATACGAACTCAATCGGAAGTCCGAGTCGACCGTGTCAGTGAACGTCTCGATGTCAGCATCCCTGATGATGCCGTTGCCGGTCCCGAAGACGACGAGTCGACAGGTCCCAAGGTAGTCATACGACTTTCTATCTCCGACTTGCGTCGTGATGGTGCTAACGTCGTAGGGAACGCCACGCTCGTTCAGCGTCGTGACGAGCTCGTAGACCGCGCTTTGTTGTGAGACGTCGATGTGGGTGATACTGACATTTTCTGTCAGGAGCAGTCGCGACGTTGGCCGGGGTAACAGCCCGAGCGGGGTTAAATCAAGATCAACGATTTGGACCTTGATATATGGTGGCGTGTTGTCTTCGATGATCTGCTTCATTTTTTCGGCGATCGTATTTGGTGCCCGGCCGCGAGTGGTTGGGACTCCGTCAGCAGCCTCGTTCCACTCTGTGAGGTCCGGGCCGGCCCCGAGCGCTTTCTGTCGGGCCCGCTCGTGGTTCCGGTCATTCGAATACCCAATGAAGAAGTGTTCCTGTTGGTCTTCTCCAGGAGTAATTTTGAACTCGACGGCGTCGAGCGCCGGAATGTCATCCGAGAGCATTTCTCGGACACCATCAAGCGGCACTGGCGTCTGTGGACGATCGTCTGCGTTGTTCTGTCCATCATAGACGATCCGGATCGCGGCGGTCCGACCTGGGCCGCTTGTGGGCGACTGGTCAGCACCCCGTGTATACGGACCTCCGATGGACGGTGGAAGTTCTGTTGACATGTTTGTGCGTTGATTGTGAACCGTGGTTATGCGGCGTCGGCCTCGCCGTGAGCCCAGGCTAGTGAGCGATCCACTGCTGGAATCCGCCACTCGCGACCCTGAAGCCCAATTAGTTCGTCGTTGTCAGTCGTTTTCGGGACAATACCTGATGGAAGTCGCTGCTGAATTGGAGCCAGTGGCGGCACCTGACACTCAAGTTGATCATGAAGCCAGACATCGAGTACCTCCCCGCAGCGGTTTGCTCCAGTCCCGGTAGCAGCCACCGTGTAAGTCTCGATGAACGTCCTGAGTGCGGTTTCGAGGTCAGTTTCGAAGCCCGGTGAGTGTGACCACTGGGTGGCTGGATGCTGCGGGCGCAGTCGAGAGCCGTCGCGGAAGAGCACGGTTGCGTGTCCCCGAAACGTCGGCCACACCGGATAGACGGGCCGGTGGACGTACTGATACGTCGAGAGACACTCTGGTGTAGACCCATAGAACTCGAGTGAGCGATCCGGATGATAGACCGTTACGGCGCCACCCTCGGGTTTGAGTCGTGGCGTCGCATACGCCAGCGTCTCAAGCGGTGTTGAAAGCGCGCCAGAAGCCAGACAAGTGTCTCCACTTTCGAGTCGTCGGGTAGTGCCTGCCTGGACTGTCCACGTTGGCATCACAGTATCGCGAGCGGCGAGGACAACTCCGCCTCGTCCATCGGAGACCGGATCCGGAACAGTGTACACTACTGTGTCACCTGACTCGAGTACTTTGGCGTGTGGGACCGCAAGGATACGTCCGGCCCACGTCGCGGCTGAGGCTGACGGGGTGACAACAAGCAGATGATTGCCCGCTCGAACGGCTCGATTCGCAGCCATGATCAGCTCGCCTGCTGTGTCAATCGCTGTCTCCGTCGCCGACGCTGTTGGGTCGACGATGACGACTGGGGCCGTCTTCCCATGTGGCCCGCCGCGAAGATGTGGGTCGCCGCGACGGCGATCGGCAATGCGCGTTCCGTGGCCGGTCAGTTCTTGACACCAGCGTGATAGCCATCCACCCAGCGAAGGCGGCACAGCGGCGTCCACACTCGATTGTGAGCGGCTCGAACTCGCGGCCGGCTCCCGAATCGTGTCGGTCACCTCGAAGACGGGAGCTGAGCGCGTTTGCTCAGACGGCCACGTGTGGCCCGCATACAACGGGAGTACCGACAGCAGTGATTCAATCTCTGCCGTCGACAGCCGTACCGTGGGCTCGACATCGAGCGGTCGATACCAGTCCACATCGCACTGGCCAGCGAGCAAGTTGTGGTACTCGCGATCACTTGCCCCCACATCCATCGCTCGCCGTGCTGCCGGCGATGCCGCCGAGAATTCTTTGAGTCCGTCTTCGGTGCTCTGCCTCGAGGTGCTTAGCGCATGTAAGACGGCGGCGTCCGCGGTTGGACGAAGCGGTGAGTCTCGAGTAGTCCAATGCCGCGTGAGTAACTCCCAGCTCGAACAGTACCCCGTCGGAAGGACCTCCGAGAGCCCATCGCCCCGCTGGTCCGCCACCGCGTTCGTGGTCGCATGCCGTCCAATCGGTGTTGGCTGCGGCCGGTCTTCGGCGACCCGGAGCACAGCAGTAAATCGATTGCCGCGATGCCGAGTGAGCAGGAGTTGACAGACGGTTGGTCTCGCCTGTTGAGCGTTGGCGGCGATAACCTCAGCAAACACACTGCCAAGGGCTGGTGGCGATGCTGACTCGCGGACAACCCGAGCAGTGTGTAGGGGTGCTGTTCCGAGCGGTCGGAGGTCATACACGCCGCGTTTTAGCCCTACCCAGTTCGGGAGTGTTGTCGTTAGCCCTGTTGTGAGTCGGCCGATGACGGTGTCGTCGTTGTGGGTTGAGGTAGCATCCTGTTCAGTCGGATCAGCAAAGACGACATCGACGTACCCGTCTTGGGTGACTGCAAGCAGTTCCAACTGATCACCTTCGGTCAATGTAGCTTTAATCGCGGCTGCACACGCCGGACCAAGCGACGCATCAACCCGATACCGGTGCTCGTCTAACCCGGACAAAAAGAGTCCGAGCGCATCAGAGCGCACGGTTTGTGGCCGATTCCTCCCACTGTTTCGAACCATGTTTTAGTGGTGAAGTACCCTCCGCGTTTCCGCAGTCCACGTCCGGTTACTGAGGTGGCCGTCCTGTTGTTCGACATCGAGGACGCTGAGTGCCTTCCCAAACCACGGCCGGCTGATCGAGTCTCCGGTGAGATTCAGATGCCACCCGCGGAACACATCAAAGAGCGTCGACCGTGCGATCGACCCGTCGTCTCCGTCTTTCGTGAACGCTGACAGGAACAGCTCGGCAGCGGCTTCACGGGCGTCGCGGTGATCGTCTGTCACGTTGACGACTGGGAGCGACTGAATTCCCCCAGCCTCAATGTAGGTGATTCGTGCCGCGGTAGTCAGTGTGTCCGGATTCGACCCGACGAAACCAGCGATATCGATGGCTGTCGAGATGTCATTACAGCAGGGTTCGACTCGCCAGACAGCAGGGTCTGCGAGCAGTTCGGTAACCTGCTCGATTCCGTCGCCCTCGATCGGTCTCTTACATGGTGCCCCATCGGCGACGTATGCGATTGTGTTCGGTTGTTTCGGCAGAGCTCGCATGACAAGCTTCGCAGCCACCTGGTGGGACAGCGCCCGGTGTGTCAGCGATTGGTTGGGTTTTCTTTTCATCTGCATGCTAACCTTCGTGGGGTATACAAAAGCGCGCTCTGGCGAATGAGCGTGGGCTAAATCGCCGCGTTAAGTTAGAGGATGAGGCGGACGATTTCTGAGTGTCTATGACAGAATTCGACCGCCTCAGCGAACGTATCGCCTGGATCGACTTGTCGTTTGTGGAGCGAGATCGAACGCCGCGCTGGGCGATTGAAGTAGGGATCCGCTGTCATTTGGCCGGTATGTCACTACGCGAGGTAAGTAATCATCTCGAAAGGTTTGGGATCGATCGCAGTCATGTCGCTATCCATCACTGGGTTCATAAAGCCGATCTACAGCCGATCTCGACCGTCTCCGAGGATCAACTCGCGGTTGATGAAAAGATGATCCGCCTCCACGGCCAGAAGTTCTGGCTGTACGGCGCGGTTGATCCACAGACGAACGAGATCCTTCACGTAAGTCTCTATCCGACCGCAAACAAACAGACGACGCGATGGTTTCTCACCGAGCTACACCGGCGCTATCAGCTCAACAACGTCGAATTTCTCGTCGATGACGCAGACTATCTCGGCTCAGTCCTCGCTGAAGACGGCTATCGATTTCAAGTGATTCGACATGGAAATCGGAATGCCATCGAACGTGTCTTTTGGGAAATAGAAAGACGAACATCATCGTTTGCGAATAGTTTCAGCAATGTCGCGTTCGAGACAGCTCAAAATTGGCTCGAAGCCCTCGCAGTCTACCACAATTCACGCCAAACTTAACGCGACCGGCTAAATCGCATAAAGAGATATATCCCCTTTATTACAGCCACGCAAAAGTGTCACTTCAAAATCACTCTGAGCAAAAAAGCTATACTGAGTATCTCAGTCATATGAGTTATGAATTTCGTGAGAAAGTGGAGATCAACCGCTGAAACCCAAATTCATCTTCACAGGGTGTTTGAGCATGATCCGACAGAGCTCTATTCGGAGACAGACCTCAGACTAATACGCATGTGGAACAAGCGTGTCGACTCTGAGGAAGGCGCTGATATATCTGTTCTCCTCTCGCATGAGGCGTACTGGAATACAAAGTCCCGACGCACAGCAAAACTGTACCTGTCTGAGCTGTATTGTGCGATCCAGTATGATTCGGCAAAGCGAGAGCACGATGAAAAAATTCGATCCAATACGTATACTGCGGGGCAGATATGCGAGTGGTTCCCTGCTGTCGACTCGAAACAGACCATCCGCAAGTACCTGAATATTCTCGTGAAAATCGGACTCCTCCGTCAGAACGGAGTAAAACAATATCTCAAAGCCACCAGTCAGTTTGGACCAATTTTCGAAACGGTCGCAGCTGACGGAGTAATTGCTGATACAGAATTCAAAGGGTTTCCGGAACTTCCCGACCGCGCCGTGGTCGATTGTACCCACCCTGGCTCGCTCCTGAACGCAACGTTCAACCGATACTTCCCAAACGAACATATTGTCGGGTGGGTGCTACTCTCGTACGTGATCGGATTGATGACCAGGTTGCTTCTTTCAGTTGTACAAAGTGGGACCGTCACCACAACCGATCTGATGCTGGCCGGAGTTGTAACGTGGCTCGGCCTTATCGGGGTTTTCGCACTCTGTATTGGGCTTTTACGGCGCCGACACGACGGTATCACCTCGCTACGTCACTACCGGAGAACATAGCGCCTTGCTCGCAGAAAAATAGCGCTGTGGTACACCCGTTTTCGTGACGTGACCTCCGTCTCGCGACACAGATGTGATCCAAGAGTTGGAGGTCTCTGCCACCACAAGGGATCAAAGCCTTTCGAATAGCGTGCTCGCTTCACAAGCAATATGACTCCGTTGTATCATTTCAGAAATGAGAACTATGTTTCTGAAAACACCGCCATCTCGACAAATCGCGAGTGTCTATCGTGGTCGTCTCAAGAGATTTCAACACGCCTTCTCGCTCAGTACTTTGACTGGGATTGTCTGCTCGTAATCGACCCAATTCTAGCGGGGCGTGATACGCTCAGAAGTAACAGAATAAGTAACAAGTATCGGATGGGTGTACCACTCATTTCTAGCAGATCTACCGTGCATTCTAGCAGAGACTCCTGTGTGTTCTACCGAATGTTAGGATGTCCACACTACATACAACGACACACTAAATCGCATGACGTAGGCGACCCACACTAGCGTGTTCCGATTGAATATAATAATAAGAAGTAGCCAACCAAGTTGGGTGAGAAAGACAGAAATTCCTGCCGGCCCCCGCGGAGGGATATGAATCAATACACGGATGTATCCTGGCGATCGCTAGGAAGATAGGTCCTCTCTGGGCGGGTGTTTTAACAGGCCGCAGTAACTGAGACGATACCCAGCTCGGATCGGTTGTAGTGGTAGGTGATGGGTCTGTCTTGCTTTGGTTGGACCCTCAATTCTCTCTAAAACTCAGCGTGAACGTATATATCATAATTATGATTTATCCTGCTGTTTCGGTCCAATCTCCCGTCACTATTCTCAAGTTCTCCCGTAGGTGTTGCTCATCGTAGTGGCCGTTCCTGATGGGGAGGTGTACTGGTGAACTCAGCGATCGGTCTCGCTGAATAACTACCGAGTTGTCGGCCGCCGGGTGACTCATACTTGGACCCCTGTCTCGATTCAGTTTTTGGGCCGTATGGTCTGTCCGGCTTGCCCTCCGTGGTGGCCGACGGCAACCCCTAGGCGCCGCCGCATCCGCTACCGCATGCCGTCATTATTGTTATATTCAGTCGGGCGGCGATAGTGTGTCCACCCCCCGTATGTGCATTTAGTGTCTAATGGGGGGTGTCGATCACATACTAAATCGCCGAGAACCACACACTAGACGGTGTTAGAATGTACTGAGAAGCATCTGCTACTCCAGTGAATCGTGGGTTCTGGCGTCGCTCGTCGGTGTGAGTTTTTGCGCGGAGATGACTGTGAGTATGGGTCGAGTCTTCTAATAATGGTTTGTATCCCCCGAGTTGGGTGAAGGCCTGGAAACCCCCGGCTGAACGACTCATGACCGAGACAGCAACCCCAACCGACCTAGCATCGATGGTGACAGTCGCGATCGCAGACGGTGGAACCGCAGCCGAAGAGATCCAGTCGGACCCGTGTTTCACGATCGAAATTGAACGCGACGACACCGCCCGGCGTCGCTACCGGTTCGAACCCCGACAAGAGAACCCTGGATGGTGGCGCTACGACGAAGAGTGGGCCGGCACGAGCTGGGAATGCCACGATCGAGAGTGCGTTCGCTCAGTCTCTCTCACCGTCGACGGAGGTTCGATCATCTGATAACCCACAACGGACGCCACCAGTGAACGAGCCCGCTATACCGATTCGATCGTCACCTGTGCAGGAGGTGCACAAAAGATGCATCCATTCTCATCATCCGCTATGTACAGACCCGACGAATTCGATATGGGTCCACGCGACCCAGTCGATCCAGATCCAGATCAGCGTGGGCAAGGAAACGGAGAATGGCTCGAAGACCAAGCCACGCTTGCGCTCCGACGGTGGGGTTATCGAACGTGGACGCGCGTCAAAGATGCAGTTGAAGAGATCGACGTGTTCGGTGAGAAATCGTCCCCGGATGTCGATGGACCCAAACACCTCGTTGTCGAGTGCAAAGACTACGAAGGCTCTGGTGCACTGATCGGACGGTCTGTCGTCGATCGGCTCGTCGCCGTTACGGAAACCGCGATCGACAAACCAGGCGTTCGACCGATCCTCTGTCACACAACTGATCTCGCCAATTGGGAGACTGTGAACGCCGTCGATGCGTTTGGCGTCGTTGCGCTCCACGTAGAAGACTTATCGGAGTTCCCGATCGTCCCCGACTCATACCCGCCACGAGAGGCGTATCTCAAGGCGCCATACCTAGACGATGACGACGGGCATATCATCCACGAAAGTCGCATTGAGTATGACCCTCACAACAGCGACGAGTTCTACCGATTCAAGGGGACAAATACGAAACAGAACTACGAAGTCAAAGCCGCGCCACTGGAAGAAAATTAGCTGAACTGAGGCGCTAAGCCCCCCTCAGCGAGCGACCAACTGGAGCGAACAGAGAGGAGATACAGCGCTGCATACAACTGCTTCGTCGGGTCGATCGATGGGGGGTGTGGACGGTAGGGCCGACAACGAGAGTGTACAGGCGTACAACGTTGTATTGTCACTGGGTGTGTTCGAACAGATCGGTGAGTTCATCAAGCCCGTAGAGGTATGAATCGGACCGATCGGCGACGATTGCACGCAAGTCCTCAGTGAATCCGGACCGCGAAAAGATCGCGTAACTCACCTCTCGGTCGTCCCCTTGCCACCGAACGTCCGACTCCAGTGCGGTGAGGTCGTCGATCACCTCTCGACCAACCGGGGATGAAGTCCACTTGAACTCGCCGAGCACCAACTGGTTCGTCTCTCGGTTGATGCCGACCACGTCGATCTCCTCGTCGCCGTTCCACCACCGACCGACTCGTGAGCAGGCCACGGGAAATCCAGACATCTGTACCGCCTGCTGGCAGACGGTCTCGAACGTCCGACTCGTGTGTGTTGGGAGCGTCTCGGCAATTGCTTCTCGGACCGGTGCTGTACGTCCCTGCTCGAGTGTCCCTCGGTTGGGGGGCACGTACTGAAACCAGAACCGAAGAAAATCATCGGTCAGGCGATAGAGCCCACGGCTCTCCGGGTCCGTGACCGGGTGCTCTCGCTCGAGAATCGCCAACTGCGTGGGGTCCTGGAGATACCGCGAGAGGCTACTCTCGTCGCGACCGATCTCGTATTATGCATACGACCATATTATCTTGATCATAATAGCTGTTGGGAGGAACATTCGCTTGGTGTGGACGAACCAGCCGGTCGCCGAAGGATGGGTGACAAACACGGTACTGGCATCGTCGATTCCGGTCGATCCAAGCGCAGATTTTTCTCGATAGCGGCGGAACACTACTCCCGATCATGAGCGTGACCGAGGAGGGGGTCCGAAACATCTGTACGGACGCGGTTTTCGAGCGCGGCGAGGGCTACCTCGCCGAGAATCGCATCCGCGAGATCCACCGCGTCGGCGCCACCGTGAGCGCCGTCGTAAGTGGGAGCCGCCAGTACGACGTGCGCGTCGATCTCGCGGCCGACGAGTTCGATCCGTGGTGCGACTGCCCGTACGACGGACCCGGCGCGTGCAAGCACGTCGTCGCCGTGCTGCTCCGCTGTCTTGACGACGCGCCGCCGGACGAGGGCGATCGGCTCAACGCCGCGCTCGACGCTGCGGAACCTGACGACCTGCGCGCGTTCCTCCGTGACGCGCTGGCGACCGACCCCGCCCTCCGCGAGCGGTTTTTCGTTCGCTTCGGCGAGTCGTCGACGCGCTCGGTTGACGAGCTGCGCGCCGCCGTCGACCGGCGGTTCGAGGAGACGAGCCCCGAGTACTACGTCGTCTTCGAGCCGATCGACTTCTCAGAGTGGTTCGACCTCGCAGACGAGTACCGCGGGCAAGGCCGGGAGGAGTCGGCGGCCGCGGTCTATCGGGCACTCGTCGAGTCACTCGATGACAACATGGAGCGTGTCGACGGCGCGTACGACCATTTCTCGCAGGCGTTCGCGCGAGCCCTCGACGGCTACGTCGAATGTGCCGCGGCCGCGGACCGCGAGGACGACGGAGCCACAGACGCTGTCGCCTTCCTCGAGGAGCGCGCGGAGTCGGGAACGTCGTATCTCGCCGACCAGTTCGAGCGAGCGGCGTCCGAACTGCGAGAAAGGCTGGCGAGAGGATCTGGGGGCTGAGTGAACTCGACACGGCCACCCCGATCGGGACCAGGCAGCTGACGGCGCAGTCTCACTCCGCAGTCACATTCTCCGCCAGATTCCGCAGCTCGTCGATCGACTGCCTCTTCTCGTTTGCCACGTGGTACCCGAACAGCCGCAGGTAGCCGTCCGCGCTCAGCGGCTCGCCGACGCTCACGTTAATTACGCCGCCACACTCGATGCCGCCGGCCGACACCAGCCGGCGCAGCGTGTGTCCGCTCTCACGGGCGTCCCGCCCGAGACGATGGTGTCCCGTGTTGGCCGGGCACGACGTGTTCCTCGGCGCGTACGGTATCCGCCTTTTGCAGGAAGTTTCGGACGTAGACGCGAAGCGACGCCGACGTGTTGATCGACGACGAACTCACGCTTGAGCCGGGTGACGGCGACTGGACGAGCGACGAGGAGTACGGCGACGCACAGATCCACGTCGAGTTCCGCATCCCCGAAGGCGTCGAAGGAGAGGGTGCGGACCGGGGCAACAGCGGCGTCCTGACGTTGGGACAGTACGAGATCCAAATCGTCGACACCTACATGAACGACGTCGACGCCGACGAGTGGACCGGCGCCTACGTCGATCAGGCAGCACCCCACCACGACGCCGCCCGCCGCCCGGGAGAGTGGCAGCAGCTCGACATCGTCTGGCAGGGGCCGCAGTTCGAGGAGGGCGAACTCGCACAGGAGGCGCAGACCACCGTATTCCTGAACGGCGTCGCAGTCCAGACGCGACTGCGGGTCGAGGGGCGAAACGCCGACGGCTCGCTCGACGAGTACGAGCCCCACGCCTCGGAGCTGCCGCTCCGCCTCGCGGAAGAGGGTAGCGAGGTGCAGTTCCGCAATACCTGGGCGCGATCGCTCGACTGAGCGCCTCCGGCTCACCCGTATTATTTCGGAGAGAGACGAGCCCAGACTCACCCTTTGGGCGGACCCCCTTCGGGTGGAGGTCGAGCGGACGATTTCCCGAAGAGCAACGGTCGGCGACGGGGGTGACGTTCCGTCAGCTGTGCGGACCTACTCTTCGTCGGCGTCGTCTGCGGCGTCGTCCGCGGCCTCGCCGGCGTCCTCGTCGGCCAGCCGCCCGAGCGTCTCCCGGGCGTTCTCGACCGCAGCCTCCTTCTTCGCGGGGTACGCCTCGACCTTCGCGCGGACGGTGATCCCGGGGCCGAGCCGGACCTCGCCGCGGAACGCGGCCTGCTTGTCGACGCGGAGGAACAGCGCGCAGTTGTCGTCGACCCGCTGGTCGAGTTCGTCGATCACGCGGTCGACCTCGTCGAGCCCGGAGAGCCGGTCGAGGACGTGGCGCATCCCGTCCGCGTTCTCGATTCGAGCCGAGAGCACGACGATCCGGTCGCCGTGGTGGCCGACGTTCTCGACGCGGTCAAGTTCGGCGTCCTCGGGAAGGAACGTTCGGAGGGCGTCCGCGACCCGCTTTTCGTCCTCGGTGGCGTACGCGAACGCCCGGAGGTCGACGTAGTGGAAGGGGACTTTGGCCATGCGGGTCGGAAACGGGGCGGTTACTCCTCGCTCTCGACGGCGTCGAGGGCGTCCTCGGGGACGCCGGTCTCCTGTCCGTCCTCGAAGCTGACCGTGTAGGTCGCGTCGCCGAACATCGTCTCCATGACCTGCGTGATCGTGCCCGTCTCGCCGTCGTACTCGCTGTGTTTGTCGTGGAGCACGACTTCGTCTTCCTTCTCGAAGCTCATACGCCAACCTTCCGCTGGCACGCTTAAAAGCGCCCGGATTCGCAGCGATCGGTGACGGCGATCGCCGCGCGGGAGACCGCCGCCGCTCCGGCCCGACCAGTCACCACGCCGCCAGGAGCGCCGCGCCGAGTGACACCGCCAACACGACGGCGACGACCACCGAGACGACCGCGCTGTCGAGCGCGAGCGCGATGGCGACCCCCGCGGCCAACGCGAGAAACGCGGCGATCGCCCCGGGCACGCCGCCCCGCTCGATCAGCCGGTCGATCGCGGTCGCCGCGCGCTGAGACGGCGAGAGCTCCGGCGGGCGCTCCGGGGGCTTCGCGAACGCCTCGTCGACGGCGACCTCGTCGGGCGCGGTGTCCTCGGGGGGCTCGATCCGGAGGTCCACGTACCGGGTGTTCGAGCCGTAGCCGGTGACGATCTTCAGCTTTCCCCGGACCGGCTCGGCCACGTCCGCGACGCCGACGTGGACGTGTCTCGTGGCCTCGTCGGCGACGAAGTGGTTCGTCTCGTCGACCGAGACGACCCGATCGAGCTCGTCGCCGAAGTGCAGGTGGACGTGCGTGGAGCGGCCCGCGTTTTCGAGCGAGACCGCGAACGGGCCGGTCGCCTCGAACCGGTCGGGGGCCCCGATCGAGTGGACCGCGTCCCCGTTCAGTTCGACGGAGAGTGTCGACACATACGGGTCGACGCACTCACACTAAAAAAAGATGCAGTACGGGAGAGGGAAGATGCCGCGGCACGGGAAGGGGTGACCCGGCGCGGCACGGGAAGGGGTGACCCGGCGCGGCACGGGCAGAGGTGACCCGGCGCGGCAGCGGGGGACTACTGCGGCACGAGAGGAGCGATGGCGCGTCCTACGCCGCCTCCTCGCGCATGTCCGGCGGGAGGAGGTTCGGGATGCCGTCCTCGATCGGGTAAGCCTCGCCGCACTCGGTGCACGTCAGCGTCCCCGCGAGGATCTCCTCGTCGTCCCGGTCGTCGACGTCGAGGTCCAGGTCGGCCTTGTCGAGCGGACAGCAGACGACGTCCATCAGGGATTCCTTCATGCCGCGTCGTTCGCGCGGGCCGTTAAAAAAGCGTGCGGGTTGGCGAGCGAGGCGGGACGGAGCGTCCGGGCGCCCCCGGAGAGCCGCACCTCGATGGCAACGACTTTGCCGGTCCGTCACGGCCGGCGAGGTATGGGGATCCCGTCGGAACGGATCGACCGGCTGTTCGCGCTCGCCCGCGAGGCCGTCGTCGACGACGAGTACGACCGCGCGCGGGAGTACGTCGCGCTCGCGCGCCGGATCGCGGAGCGGAACCGCTGTGGCGTCCCCGCCGAGTTCTCTCGGAAGACCTGCGACGACTGCGGCGTCTACCTCCGACCGGGGAAGACGAGCCGCGTCCGGCTTCGCCCCGGACGAGTGGTCGTCCGCTGTCGCGAGTGCGGGTCGACCGCCCGGTACCCCTTCGAGTGACCGACTGCGACGATCCCGCGTGCCGCCGCGGTCCCCCGCTTCGCTCTCGGACCGCGAAAGCGTCAGCGTTTATGGCTCGCCCCGCGTTCTCGCGACAATGAGCGTCCCCTGCGTCGCGGTCGAGCGCGAGCGCGGCGAGGCGGTCCGCGAGCGGCTCGCCGACGCCGACGCCCTCGACGGCGACCACGAGATCGCGGTCGACGGCGACACGATCTACATCCCGGTCGCGGACCCCGAGGCGGTCCCCGACGACCTCGCGGCGACGATCGTCGAGCGCGACGCCGCCGAGCGCGACCGCCCGCTGACCCCCGCCGCGATCCTCGGCTACGGCCCCTCGCTGGAGCGGCTCGGCGACATCGTCATCGTCGACGAGGACGACGGCGAGCGCGCCCGCGAGATCGCCGACGCCGTGATGGCCTCCGACGTGCCCTGCGAGACGGTGCTCAACCGAGCCTCTCCCATCGAGGGCGAGCTGCGCGTCCGGCGCTGGGACGTGCTGGCGGGGAACGGCACCGAGACGGTCCACCGCGAGTACGGCCACGAGTTCCTGTTGGACGTGGCCGAGGTGTACTTCTCTCCACGGCTCGCCACCGAGCGCCACCGCGTGATCGAGCAGGTCGCCCCCGACGAGACGGTCGTCGACATGTTCGCCGGCGTCGGCCCCTACGCCGTCCCGATGGCCGCGCGCGGCGCCGAGGTGGTCGCCTGCGACCTCAACGAGCGCGCGGTCGAGTACCTCCGAGAGAACGCCGAGCGCAACGGCGTCGCCGACCGCGTGACCGCGATCGCCGGCGACGTGCGGGAGCTCGCCGACGAGCACACCGACACGGCCGACCGGCTCGTGATGAACCTCCCGCACTCCGCCGGCGAGTTCCTCGACACGGCGGTTCGGCTGGCGGGCGACGACTGCGTGATTCACTACTACGACATCCAACACGAGGACGACCCGTTCGGTCCCGGCGCGCGGGCGATCCGCGAGGCCGCCGGCGAGGCGTACGACGTGAGCGTCGAGACCGAGCGCGTCGTTCGGTCGTACGCGCCACACGAGTACAACGTCTGTCTGGACGTTCGCCTCTCGCGTGCGTGAGCGAGCCGTCCGTCTCGGCGGCGGCGCGCTTCGGTGCGGCGTTACAGAACCGGCGTACAGCGTGACTGCCGCCCCACCCGGGGAACGCGGCGGGTCGGGGCGGCTGCGGGCCCGTCACATGACAAGAGTCCACGGCCGCGAAGTGGTCGGGACCAGAGGCGATTTTGCGCTTGGCACGTCGGAGACGTGAGTCACACGTCGGCCGTATCGGATCGCTGATGGGGGTGTCGGCCACGTCGGGTCGCGGTGGGGATCACGACCGACGAGACGACCAACGCCCGGTACGGGCTCCGACCGGGCAGACACCGTCGGGGGAGTCGATCCCCGCCATCGCGGCACACGATCGGTGCGATCACGGTTCAATCGAAGTTCGAACACGTATATATGCTTTTTCCTTATATTCATGTGATAAACTCCTACTCTACACACCGATCCGACTTATCTGGAGATTATTTCGAAACGAACGCGCCCGATACGGCTGTCGCGATCGACAGGGAGGGGACCGGTCGGTGTCGCGTGATCTCGCGGACCGTGGCGCCGCGGTTTCGGAACCCTTATTTTGCCGTTCGGGAATGATCAGATGCGCGCCGGGGTAGCTCAGCTGGCAGAGCGATTCCTTCGTAAGGAATAGGTCGAGGGTTCAAATCCCTCCTCCGGCTTCAACCAATTCGTTTACAATCCCACCGCTAAACCGGGATTGTGATACTTCTCGTGGTTACGTTTCGGAGAATATAGAGCGTCATACGCTTTATCAGCCAGCGGCTTCGGGAACGGGGGTGACCGCGTAGATGGCGGTCGCATCCGGGCCGTTCTGTGGCGCGCTGGGCTGTCGCGAAGACGCCGACGTCGTCATCGAGAACCGCTACGGGAAGCGCTTCGCGTGCGACGAGCACGCCGACGACGGCGAGGTGGTCGGCGATGTCTGAGCCGCCGCTCGCGGAGTCGTACAAGCAGTGGCTCAACGGTATCCAGAAACCCTACACGAGCCGCTGCTGTGGAGCGACGCAGTACCTCTCGTGGGCATACAGCACGGACGAGTACCCTGACGAAGTTGACGTCGCCTGCGCCAGCTGCGGCCGCGTCGACGTCCACGACCACGATCCCGATGCTCCAAGTCCAGAAGATCACGCCACGGAGGTGTACCGCCGTGTCTGACCGTCTTACTACATACCTTACTCACAACTTAGATGTACATTATACATTAGAATGTACATTGTACATTGATGGAGAAGGTGTACAAGGGAGGTGGTTGGCGTGAGCGACGAGGAGCGGCTCGTCGCCGAGATCCCGGCGTCGCTGAAGTACCTGGTCGACGAGGATGAGCGTTCGAACAAGCAGCTCGTCATCTCTGCCCTGGAGCGTGAGCTCGGCGTCAACACTAACGACTCGGTCGCCGTCATCGACCGGAAGATCCGGCGGAAGGAGGAACGCCTCGAGCAGGAGTTGGAGGAGGCTCGCGAACACCGCGATCGCGTCGCCCAGCTGAAGGACGACCTCGACGAGATTCGAGAGCTCCGCGAGGACAAGGTGGATGAGGAGGGCAGCTACGAGGACGCGCTCGACACGCTACTCGACGAGATGGAGGCTGGCGACTTCCCGCAGGTGTGGGCGACGCATCCACGCGTCGACGACATCCGCGGCGAGCACGGCCGGTCGAACGAAGAGGTGCTCTACGACCTGAAGCAGCGTGCGGCCGACCAGGGCCGCGACCTTCTCAACACGAACTTCATGCAGCAGATGCACGCCGACACGCAGCGACGAGCGGGTAACGAGCAACCGATCGCCGACGCGTTCGACGGAGGTGACGCATGAGCGCCGCTGTCGAGGGCGAGACGGCAACCCTCACCGACCAGTTCCTCGAGTTCTACCAGACGTACTACCGCGACGAGATCGGCGAGCTCGCCCAGCATTACCCGAGGGAGCAGCGGTCGCTGTACATCGAGGCGGACGATCTGTATCGCTACGACCGCGACCTCGTCGACGACTGGCTTGACGAGCCGGAACAGATCCGGCAGTACGCCGAGGAGGCACTCCGTCTCTTCGACCTGCCGGCGGACGTCGAGCTCGGGAACGCCCACGTCCGACTGACGGACAGTGAGGGCGCACTCGAGACGCGGTCGATCCCGGAGCTCAACCCGGCGGACGACATCGGCGACTACGTCGCCGTCCGCGGCCAGGTGTCGAAAGTCACTGGCACGGCGCCGCGGCTCGTCGAGGCAGCCTACGAGTGTCAGCGGTGTGGGACGCCGACCTACATCCCGCAGGGACGCAACCGCGTCCAGGAGCCGCACGAGTGCGCCGGCTGCGAGCGACAGGGGCCCTGGGGACTCAACGTCGACGAGTCGGAGTTCGTCGACCAGCGGAAGGTCCAGCTGGTTGAGCTCCCGGGCGAGCGCCCGGACGTCGAGGGCGAGTCCATCCCGGTGTTCGTCGAGGACGATCTCTGTGACTACGGCGGTGAGAACGGGCTCCCCGATCGGAGTGGCGAGCAGGCGGTCATCCTCGGAAAGCTCCGCGTCAACGAGTCCGACCTCCAGGGCCGGAACGCCGACCCGGAGACGACGACGTGGATCGACGCCCACGCGATCGCGTTCGAGAGCGACGACTACGACGACGTCGACGTCGAGGCACATCGCGACGACTTCGAGACGCTGGCCGACCAGGAGGACTGCGTTGACCAGCTCGCCGACAGCATCGCGCCACAGATCCTCGCCGACGAGGAACTTAACACGGTGTTCGAGGCGTCGGTCGCGTGGCTGTTCAACGCTTACCGCATCGACAACGACCTCGGAAGCTACCGCGGTGATCTCCACTTCGGGCTGATCGGAGACCCAGGCCGAGGGAAGTCGACTATCCTCAGCCAGCTCAACGAGATCGCGCCGAAGTCGGAGTTCCGCTCCGGCACCGGCCTCTCGAAGATCGGGCTCACGGCCGCGGCCGTCCAGGAGGAGTTCGCCGGCACGACCGAGTGGACGCTCTCCCCAGGGATTCTGCCACGAGCCAACGGCGGTCACTGCATCATCGACGAAGTGGACGACGTCGTCGACGAGAAGACGAAGTCGATGCACGACGCCCTCGAGGGCGACCAGATGGTAAAAGTCGACAAGGCGGGGATCACCGCCGACCTCCCGACGCGGACGGCGCTACTCGCGTCAGGCAACCCTGTCCACGGCCGGTTCGACCGGCACGAGCCGATGGCCGACCAGATCGACCTGGACGACGCGCTCATCGACCGGATGGACGTGCTACTCGCCGTTCAGGACATCCCCGACCCGGAGACGGACGCGAAGCTCGCCGACCACGTCCTCGATACGTGGGACGATGCGAGCCGCCAAGAGCTCGAGAACCGCGGCGTCGAGATCGACGTGCCGGAGGAGACGGCGGTCGACCCGCCGGTGCCGATGGAGGTGTTCCGGGCGATGCTCGTGTACGCTCGCGAAAACGTCTTCCCGACGCTGACGCCCGCAGCGAAGGAGCTGCTGAAGGAGTCGTACATCGACGTCCGGTCACTCAACGACGGTGCCGACGACCCTGTCCCAGCGACGCCCCGGCGCCTCGAGGCCGGCATCCGCCTGTCGGTCGGGTTCGCCCGCGCCGAGCTCTCAGAGACGGTGGAGACGCGTCACGTCGAGCGAGCGATTCGCATCACTAAGAACGTTGTCGGGCTCAACTTCGACCCCGAGACCGGGAAATTCGACGCCGAGCGTACCGGCAAGGGGACGCCGCAGTCACAGAAAGAGCGCATCGAGCGCATCAAGGACATCATCGACGAGCAGTGTACGCCGGAGGAGGCTGCGAGTCGGCGTGAGGTACTCGACGCTGCCAAGGAAGCCGGGATGACTCGGTCGAAGGCCGCCGACGAGATCGACAAGCTCGATCGGAAAGGCGAGGTGTACCACCCGAGCGGAGAGGGCTCGTTGAGGTGTTCCTAGATGCCTGCCACGAGCCAACACAACGAGCAGGCGACCGAGGTCCCGAACCTCAACGCTGAGGAGTCCGACCGTCTCGGCGAGAACCCTGGCCGCTTCCTCGTCGAGGAGCTCACCGCCGACGACGGTGACGGCACCACGGGCGAGCTGATGCTCGCACGGATCCGTGGAATCGTCTCGACGGAGCTCATCGACTACTGGATCGGTGTCGAGCGCTGGCTGGCGATGCACCAAGACCGTGAGCCACGCGACCGTGTGATCGACGCGCTCGAAGAGCGGAAAGCGGAGCTCGAAGAGCACGGCGAGGGACTGGCGCAGACCGGGATGACGCCGGCGGAGCGCCGGGAAGCTGCCGGCGAGCGCGACGCTGAGTCCGTGGCGGTGCTCGTCGGCGAGGACGGCGAGGAGGTCTCGTGGAGTCGACAGACCGGGGCGACCGTGGAGGCGAGCCGATGAGTGACGATGGAGCGGAGAAGTGCCACAGCTGCGGCGAGACACACACAGACTGGGAGAAAGATGGTCAGCACGCTGTGGACAGCGGTACCCACCAAGGCATCATCACGCGCTGGGAGTGTGGACGCTGCGGAGCGATCACGGAGGTTGGTCGACGATGAGCATCTTCGAGGATCTCTACGAAGTCTGGTACCAGGCCGGCACGCATCGAGACCACGTCACCGGGCCGTGCGAGGCCGACACGCTCCTCGAGGCGCTCCAGGCCGTCGACGCGACGACCGGCGCCGACGTGGACATCACGAACGGCGACGCGGTCGTTGTTCTCGACCGAGGGTCTGCCGAGACGATCTCGGAGCGGCTCG
>Ga0207756_100133_pt1 | contig 59855 bp, 66 predicted proteins | sample A23M1SouthBayCA_FD_187748 | JGI IMG/M metagenome (GOLD analysis project Ga0207756, IMG submission 187748) | Aerobic enrichment media microbial communities from Eden Landing Ponds, California, USA - A23 M1 (3) (SPAdes) | ecosystem: Environmental > Aquatic > Marine > Unclassified | place...
CGAGCGGGAGTGAGCGCAGCGAGCGACACGCGAGCAACGCGGCGCGAGCGCAGCGAGGGCCGCGGGAAATCGAGCGGGAGTGAGCGCAGCGAGCGACACGCGAGCTGGGCAGCACGACCGACGGGAGCGTTCCGAACTGGCGAGCGACTCGCGAGCCGGCCGAGGGCACACTGGCCGGTGGACCGGATGCTGGTAGCGGTCGCTGTGCCGTCGTCCCCGACAGTCGTAGACGACCGCCGTGCGTTCAGTCCTCCGACCAGTAGTACAGCTCCTCCGCACCGGCACCACAGGACGGACAGGTGTCGGGGATGTCCTCGATCTGGCCCATCTCGCCACACTGCCAGCAGCGCCACATCAGGTCGAACTCGCCGGCACCCCCGCCGGTACTCGATTCGCTCGGTGTCGGCGCCGCAACCCCGTCGCGGAGGCTGACGTAGAAGCCCTGGTCGTCGAACCCACGGATCGTGCCGACGCGGGCGCCCTCGGCCGTGTAGATCCCGTCGCCGAGATCCACGCCGGGTGTCTGCTCAGTTGCCATGTGGTATCACATGGCACGACAGGCAATAAAACCACGCCCGAGGCTCGCTCGCGGCCGACCTCTCTCTCCTCTCTCTCGGCGTGCCGTCGGGAGATCCTCGGTCCCCGTGCTGCGAGTCGCCGGCTGCACCGCTGACCGGCCGGCTTGCGGGCCGACTCCGGCCACCCTCATCGGAGCCCGTACTCGAGGTTCTCCAGGAGGCGCCCGGCGAAGAGCCCGACCCGCGGCGAGACGCCGTCGTCCTCGACTGGCTCGGCGGGCTGGGCGGCCAGCGTCTCGACGAACGACTCGCCGAAGGTCATCGCGTTGATGGTGTCGACGACGTCGACGGTCAGCCCCTCGTCGGAGGTGTCGAGTTCGGGGTGGGCCTGCTTCTCGCGGTCGGAGTAGGTGATGGTCCAGGCGGGACCGCCGACGAGGTCGACGATCGTCTCGAGGTCGCCGACGGGGAGTCGGTCCTCCGGCGTCGCGACGTACACGGTCCCATCCTCGATGCGCGTCTCGTACCGGACCATCGGGGGTCGTCGACCGGTACACGCTCACACACCGTCAGTGTTCGGGCGATTCCGGCGGGCTGGGGCGCTCTCCGGACGATGACGGGTCGCGCTCGCCGTCCCTGCCCCGCCCAGCGTGTGGCTCCCCCGCGGCCGAGTCGTCGGGCTCCCCCGTGGCGGCCCCTCGACGGAGTGGTGTCGCCGTCTCGATCCAGGGGTCGAATCCGGGAACGAGTCCCGGCAGTGCCAGTCCGGTCCAGACGCCGACTCCCCCGGCTGCAGCCGCCAGCGCGCCCGGTTCGCCAGCCGCGAGGGCCCCCACGCCCGCCACGACGAGCGCCAGGAGGGCCCCCACACCGAGCACGAGGGCACGCCGGCCCGTGCCGGCAGAGTGGTGGAGACGCCGACGCCGCCGATCGCTCGGAGATCGGTCCGCGGAGTGGCCGCCGGATCCGCCGCTGTGCCGGGCGAGTTGCCACCCCCCGAGTGCGCCGACGCTGCCGGTGAGGACCAGCAGCGTGAGCGCGTCCGCGGCCAGGAGGCCGGTGGGCGTCGCCGACGGCGGAGCGACGCCAACGGCGAGGGCGGCGCCACCCACCGCGAGGGCGAGGACGGTCGAGGGCGGATCCACCGGGGACGTCCGAACGGCGAGGGCACCGCCGGCGAGCACCGCCAGCCCGAGGAGCACGCCCGCGAGGACGTCCACGAGGTAGTGGACGCCCAGGCCGACTCGGGTCACCCCCACGGCGACGACGATTCCGATCGCGGCGACGGCGCGGCGCCGCGCGTCGCCGAAACGCAGCGCGGCCGCGAGGCCGAGGAACCCGGCCGTCGAGAGCGTCGCGTGCCCGCTCGGGAACCCCTCGCCGCCAGCGGTGGCGGTCGCATCGAGGAACGTGGCCATCGGTCCCGTCTCGTCGCCCGGCGAGACCAGTGCCGTCGACGGTCGAGGAAGGCCGAGTCCGTGTTTGGCGCCCTCGACGAGTGCACTCGCCAGCAGCGCGAGGCCGATCACCGTCGCGATCCGCTCCCGGCTGCGGGGCACCAGCAGGTAGCACGCGCCGAGCAGCGAGAAGACGAACCACACGTCGCCCACCTGCGTGAGGAGTCCCAGCACCGGGGCGAGCCACTCAGGGAGGGTGCTCGCCGCGTCGTGGACCCCGACGCCCCGCGTCACGACCGGGATTACCCGCCAGCCGTGGTAAGCGCTGTGCATGCCCCGGAACGCTCATGCCGACCCCGATCCGCCCTCGAACCGATGGCGGACGCGTTCGGCCGGATGGTGGCGGACTACCACCACGAATCCCTCGCCGACGAGCCGGTCTACGAGCGCAGCGACGCCGAGGAATCGCCGGCCCATTGCGCGTGGTACTTCGCCGGCCCGGAGGACTGGGGCCCGCTGGAGGCGTCGATGCTCGACGCCTGCAGGGGGCGGGTGCTGGACGCCGGCTGTGGCCCCGGCCGTGTCCTCCGCGTACTCGCCGACCGCGGCCACGAGGTGCTCGGGGTCGACGCGAGTCCCGGTGCCGTCGCGGTGGCGCGCGAGTGGACCGGGCAACCGGTCATCGTCGGTGACATGCACCGGCTCCCGATCGCGGCGGGGAGCGCCCGCTCGGCGGTGTTCCTCGGCACGCACGTCGGGGCGCCGGGCTCGATCGAGGGCGTCCGGGCGCTCCTGGCGGAGTGCGACCGGATCCTGGTCGACGATGCAGCGGGCGATGGCCACCGAATCCTTGGCGGTGAGCGCGCGGGCGATCCGACCGCCCGCGTCGTCGCGGACATCTACGACCCCACAGCCGTCGAGGACCCCGAACTGCGCGCGTATCTCGAGGAGCGCTGGCTGGCGGAGGGCGTCGCCACCCGACGGTTCCGCCTCCGGTACGACGGTGCCCTCGGCGACTGGCGGACGCTGTTGCAGTGCTCGCCGGCGGGGCTGGAGCGGATCGTCGCGCCGACGGCGTGGTCGATCGCCGAGGTCGAGCGCGGGGAGGGGACGCGGTACGCGTTCGTACTCGAACGGAGCGACTAGGACCGTCGACGACTACCGCGGCGCGCTCAGAGCTCGAACGCCTCGACGGTCGAGTACGCTGGGCCGTCGGGGCCCAGCTCTGACTTCGTCAGCCGGACCTGCGTGGCCCGAAAACTGCCGACCGAGGGCTCGCGCTCCTCGAGCACTCGCTGGACGCGCTCCTTGCCGCCGGCGTGGTCCATCCGCGCGATCGTGACGTGTGGCGTGAACTCGTGGTCCTCCGGGTCGAAGCCCGCCGCGACGGTCCGGTCCTCGATCGCCGCCTGGAGCGCCGTGAGCTCCTCGGCGCCGGCCTCGACGCCGAGCCAGACTACAGAGATGTAATCGTGGGAGGGGAAGGCGCCGATCCCCCCGACGGCGACGTCGAAGGGGGCGACGTCGGCGTCGGCGACCCCGCTCTCGACGGCCGCGGTCGTGGTCTCGAGATCGGGTTCCTCGGGGTCGTCGCTCGTCGCCGGCACGTCGCCGAGGAACTTCAGCGTCACGTGGGCCTGTTCGGGATCGGTCGTTCGGATGCCGTCGGCCGGCCGCAGTGGGTCCTGGGCCTCGGCGACGGCGTCGGCGAGGTCCTCGGGCAGGTCGACGCTCACGAACAGCCGCATACTCCACGTTGGCTGGCGTCGCCCAAAAGGATTCACGGGGGATCGCTGTCGTGCGCGGTCGCGTATCGGTGTCGTGAGCGGTGGCGGAACCCACTCCCCGACGCCGACGTCGGTCGCCAGCCGGCTGGATACCAAGCGATAAGGCCACCAGCGCGCTACCTGCCGCCAATGACTGTCATCGCGACGGTGGGCCTGCCGGGCAGCGGGAAAGGCGAGGCAGCGGCCCTCGCCGAGGAGGAGGGCATCCCGGTGGTCACGATGGGCGACGTGATCCGGGAGGCCTGCCGCGAGCGGGGGCTCGACCCCGCCGAACACCACGGCGAGGTGGCGAGCGCGCTGCGCGAGGAGAACGGTCCCGGGGCGATCGCGGAGGCCTCGCTGCCACAGATCGAGGCCGCGCTCGCGGACAGCGACGTCGTGCTCGTCGACGGGATCCGCAGCGACGTCGAGGTCGACATCTTCGAGGACGCCTTCGGCGAGGCCTTCACCCTCGTCTCGATCGAGGCACCCCAGGACGTCCGCCGGGAGCGTCTCACCGACCGCGGCCGGGACAACCTCGACGGCGAGTCCCTCGAGGAGCGCGACGAGCGCGAACTCGGCTTCGGCATGGGCGAGGCGATGGAGCGGGCCGACGTCCGGATCGACAACACCGACAGCCTCGCGGCCTTCCGGGAGCGGATCCGCGAGGTCCTCGATCGGGAGGTGGCCTCCCCGTGAGCGACGAGGCGACCGTCTACCGGGTCGACGTGGAGGTCACGGCCCCGGTCTATCCGACGGAGGTCACCGACCGGGTCGCGGACGCGATCCTCGAGTTGTTCCCCGAGGCCGAACTGGAGCGCCGCGAGGGCGAGATCGTGGGGACCGCCCACTCGATGGAGCACTTCTCGGAGCTGCTCCACCAGCGGGAGATCCTCGACACGGCCCGCGACCAGTTCTTCGCGAACCGCCGGGACGACACGATCGCGTTCGACCTGAAGAAGCAGGCGGCATACGAGGGCGTCGCGAACTTCGCCGTCGGGAAGCCCGACGAGCTGGGGGAGATCCACGTTCGGGTGCGGGTGCAGGAGCCGAGCGTGGAGGCGTACGTGGATCACGTGGCGCCGCGGACGGTGGAAGGAAGGCCGGTGAATTCGGACACTTAGCAGGTGTTGACCTGCTGATCTGCGTCCACCTGACCGTTGATGACCACGTTACACCCGAGGTATAGGGTCCCATCGACTGTCACGTCGCCGTGGACCGTTACGTCGTCCTCCAGCGTGACGTCGTTCCCAGCCGTCAGGTCGTCGTTGACCGTCGACCCCGTACCGATATCGACCGTTCCGCCGACATCCAGGTCGCCGTTGAGTGTCGAATCGGCACCGACGGTGAACGAACCGGACGCCGTCAGACCGTTGTTGAGCGTCGCCGTGTCTCCCAGTTCCACGTCGCCGTCGGCCGAGACGGTGCCGTGTACCGTGACGTCGTCACCACCGGTAAGGTTCCCGCCGGCGTCGATGTCGTCGTTCGCGGTCGCACCGGCCTGCAGTACGACGTCGCCGGCCGTATCGATGTCGCCATTCTGTGTGTCGGAGACGACGTAGGGAACCGAGAACGAGTCGGAGCTCTGCCGTCCCGTCGTGTCGGAGTAATACGCCGTTCCGGACTGATCGCCGGTGAACTGGAGGTTCGATAGCTCGATCTCCAGGGTACCGCTCGGATTGCCCTGGGGGTCGTAGCTCAATTCGTACGTGTTGGTGTCGAAGCTAACCTGACCGTTCTGCCCGCTGACGATCGTGGCGACCGCGTTCGAATAATCGACGCCGGAGTTCGTTTGGGCGTCGGAGAGGTCTATCGTCGCCTCGTCGTTGTTCTTTAGCGCTCCCACGTCAAACCGGAACAACTGCGTCTCCGCCATGCCGTCGGGGTCGTCAGCCTCGAAGGCGAGGGGATCATTAGAATTGCCCGTGCAGGTGTAGCTGACCGTCGTCGAGGCGTCAGCGTCCTGGATGGAGAGCGAGGTGCCGCTGGCGTCGAGCACCGTCGTGGTGAGCGTCGCGGTGCCGCTACTTCCGCCCCCGTTGCACTCGAGGACGACCTGGGTAGCGCTGCCCGGTGCGATCGTGCCGCTGCCGTCTGTCGCGACTCGGACGTCCGCTGTCGAGAGGACGTTGTCAGTCGTCAGCGTCAGCGTCTCGTCTGCGTTGTTCCGGAGGTAGAACGCGGTCGCCGTGTCCTGTCTCCCGTCGATCGACTCGGACGTCGCCTCGAAGCCGACGAGCGCCGCGTCGTCCGGAGCCGTCCCCACCTGGGTGGTGCGGTCCGCGGCGGTCGTCGAGAAGCCCACCGTGGGGCCTGCCAGCACCGCCGCTCCGACCACCACGAGCACGACTCCGAGGTAGGCGAGGCGGCGTCCCATGGCTGTCTCTCCCACGGACGTCCCCGGACGGACGCCAGCCGGTATCGTCCAAATCTAGCCGATCCTCACACCTAACGTTGCCGGCCGTATCGCCCGGCACGGTTCGGCCTGGTGTCGTCAAAGGCCCCTGGTCTGAGGAATGGTAACTCGATGACTCTCAGCAGGCCACTCCGCGGGGCGCCTACCTACCCGGTCCTTCGCTCCCAATTCCGTCGCGACGGGGTCACGTCCGTCGTGAGGAGTCCACTTCCTTCGTGACGAGGTCCCCACCTGCCCCGGGTGAACGGATGGACCGGCGGGTTGATCACCATCGTCGGTCACGAGAGACGACGGTTACCGGCCACGGTCCACCGAATCCGCCAGAAGATTTTAGCCTACTAACACGAATGATTTAGCATACAATCGCCGGATTGCGCGGCAAACGCCGCCCGAAGGAACTGGTCTGGCGTGGTCCCCGCAGATTCCGCCGGTATCCAGTGAGTACCGATGTCCGAGGAACGCCACTTCACGAGACGGGCCGGGCTCGCACTGATCGCGTCAGGCGCCGCCATCGCGATCCCGCAGACCCGCGGCTTCTCGAGTACCGTGGCCGACCGGCTCACCACCGCCGGCACGGCGACCGACCCGAACGCCCTCCTGGGGATTCAAGGGATCGGCGCCGCTCCCCACGACGAGATCACCGTCCTCAACAACGCCGGCTACCCGATGGAGGTCCAGATCACCACTAGCGCGTTCCAGTTGGAGAACGTCGGTGGCCCCTACCAGGCGACTGTCTCCCTTCCCGTCGGCGGATCTCAGACGATCGACTTCCTCCCGGAGACGTCCAACGCGGACGATGTCGTCTTCAGCGCGGAGATTTTCGACGGCGGCGGCGGGACCACCACGGTCGACCTGAGTCGGTCTATCTCCATTCCCGTGGAGGCGGGCACGACCTACCGGATCCGCTCTGTGTATAGTGGAATGTTCGTGACAGGGGATCCGCCCGGGGGCATCTTCACCGGTGGTGCGGTCTATCAGGACACGTGGGACGGTGCCAATGACCAGCGATGGACGCTTGTATCGGACGGGGGATCTCTTCGGTTCCGGAAAGAAGGAACCTATCAGGACCTATCAATCACCGGTAGTCAGGGTGATACTGATCGAGACGTGGTCACCGCCTACGGATTCTTCGGAGACATCCAGCGGTGGGATGTCACTGAGAACCCGGACGGTAGCTACCGGATCGACGCGGACACGAGTGGGACGGTCGGTGACGTAGCAGAAGTCGCGTCTACGTCGCCGGGTGGTAATGTCGCGGCGTCACCTTGGGACGGGCCCGGTCAGGCAACTCCGAATCAGTTCTGGGTTTTCGATCCAGTCTGAGGTGCGGTGTGCTCGCGATCTGCCAATCCTACGGCGGCCGTTCCTGATCCCCCAGCTTGTGCCGCCGACTCGTGTACGCGTGGGCCGCCGCCGACACCGCGAACAGCCCGACGACGATACCCGCCCACCCCAGCGCCGAGATCCCGTCCTTCGGCAACAATCCAGCCCACACGCCGCCGAGGATCCCGAACCCGACGACCGACAGCCCGAGATAGTAGATCCCCCACGGAATCTCCCCCTCCGGAACCACGTCCATGTAGACTTCGAGCTTGCGGGCGTCGTCGGTCAGCTCGACCTCGTGGTCCTCGTACGTGATCATCCCCGCGTCGGCGAGCGTGGGGAGGTGCGTCTGCTGGAGTGAGGTGTAGACGCGCTTGCGCTCGTCGGAGGAGAGCTCCGAGACCTCCTTGTCGAGTTCCCACGCCGCCACGGTCTCCGCGAGGTCCGAGGTCGTCACTGGCTCGTCGGCCTGCTTGCAGTAGTGCAGCGTGTAGCGACGGCGGTGGTTCGAGAGGAGGTCGAACACCTCGTCCTTGCCCGGCCCGCCCTCGCTGGCCTCGCTGGTCGCCACGATCCTGCCGAAACGCACGCGTCCCCGGCACATAGCGCTTTTGGGCACCGAATCGCAAGCGGGCGGCGGTGTTCAAGCAGGGCTTTCGGAGCTGCTTCAGGGCCAGAAGTCACGCTCAGGCCGACCCTGTAGGTCTTCAGGCGGCTCATAACGAAGGGGATGGGGGTGTATGATCGAACTACACCGCGTGGCCCGGGGGGATGCCACGGACCGCGCGAGGTGACCACACCATGAAAGCAACACGACGCAACGTACTCGTACTGCTCGGCGTGCTGACGATCGCTGGCGGCGCCCTGTTCGGCACGGGCGCGTTCACCACGGTCGAGGCCGACCGGACCGTGAACGTCCAGTCGGCGACCGACAACAACGCGCAGCTCGGCCTGAACGTGAGCAACTCGCTGGCCGGTGGCGGCGACACCATCCAGTTCGACGAGGACCAGCTGAACATGGAGGCGGTGACGTACTACAACAACTCCTTCACGGTGACCAACAACGACAACGACGGCACGACAATCGCCTCCCTGACGATCGAGGACCAGAGCGGGAACTCGATGGTCGGGAACACGTCGCGCGTGATGTACTTCATCGAGGAGTCGAACACCCTCGGCGGCGGCCTGGGCTCCACCGCTGAGTACACCGTCGTCTTCGACACCACGAACGGAAACATCTCCGACACGCCCGACACGATCACGATCGTCGCCGACAGCTGATCCGGCGACTCCCCTGACAGCGTCGACGCCCGCCCGACCGGCGGTCGCGTAGCGCCCCTCGGGACCCGTTTCGTCCCGACGTCACAGCTGCGATAGTCACAGGTCCAATGTCCACGCGCCTCGTCGCCATCACGTTCGCGCTCGCGCTCGTAGCCACGGGTGCGGGACTCGCGATGGTGGTCGGCGCACAGGACGGTGGCTCGGCCACGCAGGCCGGCACGGTCGAGATCACGACTGACGCCGCGATCGACATCGAACCGGCCGACACCCACAACGGCGACTCCTACGCGCTCCTCGACCAGAACGACGAGCTCGCCCTGGACTTCGAGCACCTCAACGAGGAAGCTCGAACGCGGGCCGACCGCGTCTTCACCGTCACGGCCCAGGGCGTCGACCCGATCAACGTCTCGGCAGGCAACGAGACGGCGACCGGCGTCTCGCTCTACCGCGCGGACGATCCCGGGACGCCGATGAGCGAGCCAGTCCAGCTCCAGCCCGGCGAGTCCGTCGACGTCGGCGTCGAGGTCGACACGACCGGCGAGTACGGCTCCGGCACGATCTGGATCAACGCGACTGCTCCGGAGGACGAGGAGGGCGCGGCGGGCCCCGGCGGTCCCGGGGGTCCGGGCCCCGGCGACGGTGACGACGGCGCCAGCGACGTCGCAGTGGTAGACGCCGACGTCGCTCCCACCGAACTCGCGCCCGGCGAGAGCGCGACCGCGACTGCCACCCTCGTCAACGACGGCACCGTCGCCGGCACGCGGACCGTGACGCTCGCGATCGACGGCGTCGTCGTCGACCAGCGGGAGGTCACGGTGCCACCGGGCGAGGAGGTGACCGTCTCCTTCGAGCGGACCTTCCAGCAGACGGGAACGTTCGAGGTCGCCGTCGGCGGTCTCGACGCCGGCACCGTGACGGTCACAGCCCCGCCCGGCGAGGAGCCGGAGGGTGCCGTCTTCAGCGTCGCGAACGCGTCGCTCTCGCCGGCGACGATCGCGCCCGGCGACGCGACGACGGTCACCGCCACCGTCACCAACGAGGGCGACCACCCCGGCTTCTTCTACGCCGAGCTCGCCGTCGGCGACGTGGTGCTCGAGGAGCAGGCCGTTCAGGTCGAGCCCGGCGAGAGCGAGCAGGTGGCCTTCGAGCGGACCTTCCAGCAACGGGGCGGCTACGACGTCGCCGTCAGCGGGGCCGACGCCGGGACGCTCCGCGTCGAGGGGGCGACCGGCTCCACGATGCGCCGGTACGGCAGCGAGTTCGCCCTGTTGCTGGGTGCGGTCTCCGTGCCGACGCTCGGTGGCGGGTTCGTCGCCGCGCGGCGCCGGCGACAGCGGCGCCGGCTCGAGGAGCCCAACCAGATGTGAGCGCCGTCCCGCCACGGATCGATCCGATCACCGGCCTGCACCGCCGGAATCGCCGAAGGGTTCAAGGCCGCCCGGCAGCAGGGTGAAAGTGATGGATGGGGACCCCGAGGAGGGGATGTTGTCCTGGGACGAGACGGTGTTCCGGGACGAGCGCGTCTTCGAGATCGACTACGTGCCCGAGACGTTCGCGCACCGCGAGTCGGAACTGGAGAGCCTGAAGTACGCCCTGCGTCCGGCTGTGCGGGGCGCGCGGCCGCTGAACGCGCTGGTGCGGGGGCCGCCCGGGACCGGCAAGACGACCGCGATCCACAAGCTCTTCGGCGAGCTGGGTGCCGCGGCGGACGTCTCGACTGTGCGCGTGAACTGCCAGGTCAACGACACCCGCTACGCCGTCTTCTCGCGGCTCTTCGAGCACGTCTTCGACTACGAGCCGCCAGCCAGCGGCGTCTCCTTCAAGAAACTCTTTCGTCAGATCACCGAGCGCCTCGTCGAGAACGAGGAGATCCTCGTCGTCGCCCTCGACGACGTCAACTACCTCTTCTACGAGAACGAGGCCTCGGACACGCTGTACTCGATGCTCCGGGCCCACGAGGAACGGGGCGGCGCGAAGATCGGGGTGTTCGTGGTCTCCTCGGATCCCGAACTCGACGTCATCGACGCACTGGACGGCCGGGTCCAGAGCGTCTTCCGGCCGGAGAAGGTCTACTTCCCGACCTACGGGCAGGGAGAACTCGTCGACATCCTCGGCGCGCGCGTCGAACGGGGGTTCAACGAGGGCGTCGTCGGCCCCGCCGTCCTGGACCGCGTCGCGGAGCTGACCGCGCGCAGCGGCGACGTCCGGGTCGGCCTCGACCTGCTCCGGCGCGCCGGCCTCAACGCCGAGATGCGCGGGAGCCGCGAGGTGATCATGGAGGACGTCGAGGACGCCTACGAGGCGGCGAAGTACGTCCACCTCACCCACAGCCTCGGCGCGCTCTCCGACAGCGAGGCCGAACTCGTCGCCGTCCTCGCCGAACACCACGGCGAGCAGGCCGGCGACGTCTACGAGGCCTTCCACGAGGCAACGGACCTCGGGTACACCCGCTACTCGGAGATCGTCAACAAGCTCGACGAGCTGGGCATCGTCGAGACGGAGTACGCCGACCTCGAGGGGCGCGGTCGCTCCCGCGAGCTCCGGCTGGCCTACGACGCCGAGGCCGTCCTCGAGCGCCTCGAACGGTAGCCCGCGGGCGGCGGTCCCGTAGTGATGCGGGTCGTCACACGGTACCGAGTACCACGGATCGGTCCATTTATCCACGACAGTGTTCATCACACACATGTGCCGAAAGTATCGTGCCCCGACTGTGGTCGCGCGATCGCCATGCACGAACTCGAAGCGAATACCGTCGCTCAGTCGGCCGGCTTCTCGACGTCCTACCGCTGTCCCTACTGTCGGCAGGACATCGACGACGTTGCCGACCACCTCGCCTGAACGGCGCGACGCTTCCCGGGCCGTCCGGGCCCCGAGCCGCGGCGGGGCCGAGCTGCCGCGAGCGTGTCGTCGGTCCCATTTCTAGTAACCCCTCGCCCGGGAGCCAATACTCCCTGCCCGGCGACACCTACAAGCCCCGGCAACTCCGAGCGTGGCCCATGCAGGTCGTCGGCGTCGTCGGCCCCTCCGACAGCGGGAAGACGACGCTGGTGGAACGCCTCGCGTCGGCGCTCTCCGAGCGCGGGCGCGTGGCGACGATCAAGCACTGCACCCACGAGCCTGACGTCGACACCGAGGGCAAAGACACGGACCGTCACCGCGAGGCGGGGGCCCTCGTCGCCTACGGGCTGACTGACGACGCCGGCTGGTTCGCCACCGGCGCCGAGCGGTCGTTGACCGGGACGCTCGACGAACTGGCTCCAGCCTACGACTACGCGATCGTCGAGGGATTCACCGACGCATCGATTCCACAGGTCGCACTCGGGGGTCGCACGCCGGGCGGGGAGATCCTGGCCGGTGCCGAACGCGCCGACGACGTGGATCTCTCTGCGCTCGTCGACGCCGTCGAGAACGTCGATCCACACGAGACCCTGGAATCCCTCGTCGCGACGGTCGAGGACTGCGAGGAGGCAGATCGTGCCGGTGCGATCGCGACCTTCACAGGTCGCGTCCGTACCCGCGACGATCCCGACGACGTTCCCACCGAGTCCCTCGAGTTCGAGCGCTACGACGATCTCGCTGCCGAGCGACTGCAGTCGCTGCGTGCGGACCTCCTCGATCGGGCGGGCGTCCTCGACGTCGCCCTCCATCACAGGACCGGGATCCTCGAGGCCGGCGAGCACATCGTCTTCGTTGTCGTCCTCGCCGGCCATCGCGAGGAGGCCTTCCGGGCGGTCGAGGACGGCATCGACCGCCTCAAGGCCGAGGTGCCGCTGTTCAAGAAGGAGGTCACCGTCGAGGACGCCTACTGGCGTCACGAGCGCTGATCCGGGGTGGATCCACCGTTTCCTGTGCAGATCGTCCCGTTGCGGGCTCGTGGGGCCGCCGCGTCCGAGCGTCGATCGGCCGCGAACCCGACCGCTCCTGGCCATCCACTCCCGTATCCGACACGATGCGGAACGTATCTCGATAAAGCGTTAGAACGGAGCGTAAAACGTCTCGAACGATTAGGCGTTCTCGTAGACTATTCATAAAACGACGCGAAAGGTGTGAAACATCGGCGATCTGGGGGAAGATACCCGAAAACGTCCGAAGCATCGCTCCCTTATAACAGGGTGGGAGGTATAGCGGGGAGACACATGAGCGCCACAACGCAGCCCTCCGAGGACGAGGCGCAATCGAAGGAGGAACGACTGCGGACGTTCCTCGCTCGCAAGGCGGACGAGGAAGGCGAACTGTACGTCAAGAGCAAGTTCATCGCCGACGAGGTCGGCCTCTCCCCCAAGGAGATCGGCGCGCTGATGGTGAAGCTCAAGGACTCTGCTCGCGAGATCACCGTCGAGAAGTGGTCCTACACGAGCGCGACCACGTGGCGCGTCGAGGCCGTCTGAGCACCGTTCCCTGACTGGTCCCCCACTCTCCCCGTTCCGACGTCCACCAGCCGTCGCTCCGCCGGTCGCCGGCGTGGACGATGCGGGCGTCCCCGCAACTGAAGGCCTCGAAGCCCCTCGTAGGAGCATGCGAGTTCTCCTGACTGGGGCGACCGGGTTCGTGGGCCGACACCTCCTTCCCGAGCTCCTGGAGCGGGGCCACGAGGTGACCGCCCTGACCCGCAGCCCACCGGATCCGCCGCTGCCCGCGGAGGTCCGGATCGTCGTCGGCGATCTCCGGTCCCCGGAGTCGGTCCGGGTGCTGGACGGCACCTCGGCCGACGAGGGCACCGACACGACGCTCGCCGATGCCATCGGGGACTGCGAAGCGGCCTACTACCTCGTCCACTCGATGAAGGCCGGCGATGACTTCGAGTCACTCGACCGGGAGCTCGCACGCGCCTTCGCGAGCGTCGCGAGCGACGCCGGCCTCCACCGCGTCGTCTACCTCGGCGGCCTCGGCGAGGGGACCGGCGACGAGTCCCCGGCGTCGCTCTCGAAGCACCTCCGCTCCCGCCGGGAAGTCGAGGCGCTCCTCGCGGAGGGGACCTACGACCTGACCACGCTCCGTGCGGCGATCGTGATCGGCCCCGGCAGCGCGGGCTTCGAGGTCGTCCGGCAGCTGGCGACCAAGCTTCCGATCATGCTCACGCCCCGCTGGGTCCGCACCCCCTGCCAGCCGATCGCCGTCTCCGACGCGGTGGCCTACCTCGCGGGCGTGCTCGAGGCCCCTGCCACGGCAGGCGAGACCTACGGCATCGGTGGTCCAGAGGTCCTGACCTACGAGACGATGCTCCGACGGGTGGGTGCGATCGCCGGCGGCGAACCGCGGATCGTCCCCGTGCCGGTGCTCTCCCCGCGGCTCTCGGCGTACTGGGTCGGGCTCGTCACGGACGTCGATGCGGCCGTCGCCCGGCCGCTGATCGACGGCCTTCGGACGCCGGTCGTCGTCGAGGACGACGCGATCGACGACCACGTCGCGGTCGACCACACCGACTTCGACACCGCCGTGCGCCGCGCGCTGGCGGGGGACACTCCGTGAGCGACTCCGCGGGGGACGCCGGGCAGCCACCACCAACCGGCCCCAACTACGGCGATACGTGGACCTACGAGAGCTTCCTCGGGGCGATCCCCGGCGTCTCGATCGCACCCCTACCCGCCGTGGCCCTCCAGATCGCGGTCTTCGAGGCGGCGATCCTCGCCGGCGCGGCGTACTACGGCCTCTGGGAAGCGGCGATCGCCGGGACGCTCGCCGTCGTCGTCGCCGGGGGCGGCAGCCTCCTCACGCTCAGGATGGGCCGGACGCTGCGTGGGCTGGACCTGCCGGAACCATACCGCCGGCTGGCCTTTGGCTCCCGGATCGAGGTTGTGCTCTCGATCCTTGCGTACGTGGGTCTGCTGACCTACCTCTTCGCGGCTGATCCCGTGGACGCCGGGACGCCACTCCTCACGGAGCTGCTGGGGCCGGATCCGCCCCTGCCGGCGGTCTACCTCGCCCTGCTCGTCGCCTGGGACGTCGTCTACCGCATCGGGATCGCGTGGTGGGCGAGCGTCACCGCCGTCTGGCGGTCCTGGCACTACGGCTTCGACGCCGAGACCGTTTCGGCAGTCGCCAGGGCCGACCGGCTGCCCCTGGCGTTCGCGGCGCTCCAGCTGGGCCTTGTCCCCATCGTCTGGCCCCGGCCGCTGCTCCTGGGCGTGCTCCTTGGCCACGTGGTCGCCGTGGCTGCCGCCGTGGGGCTCTCGATACTGCTACTGCGGCGAGGAGAGACCGCTAATCGGACTTGATCTCCTGAAACTGGTCGAGGAGGTCCTCCGTGGAGTCCCCCGAGTCGTACTCCATCGACCCCTCGTACTCGTGGCGATCGTCGTCGAAGGCGGCGTCCACCGTGTTGGACTTCCGCTCGCGACGTTCGTGCTCGTCTTCGTCATAGGCACCCATTGACATGGTAGTATACCACACCTTGCGGAGTGCCGATAATGAATGTAACGGTCGTTCGAAGTACTGTAGCTTCCGGTGACGCCCGGGGGAAGAGAACGGAATCGAAACCGACCGCCGCCTGCTCCGGGGCGATCCCGGCTACTCGGGAATCAGCCCCTCGCCCTCGATCCGCATGACGGCCTCGCCGTCGGCGAGGTTCGGGGCGTCGACGAGCCGGACGATCCGCTTGGTGCCCTTGGACTTCCGGAGGTAGATCCGGAACGTGGAGGTGTGCCCGAGGATGTTGCCGCCGATGGGCTGGGTCGGGTCGCCGAAGAAGGAATCGGGGTTCGAGGCGACCTGGTTGGTCACCAGCACGGCGGTGTTGTAGAGGTCGCCGATCCGCATGAGGTCGTGGAGGTGCTTGTTGAGCTTCTGCTGGCGGTCGGCGAGTTCGCCCCGGCCGACGTACTCCGCGCGGAAGTGTGCCGTCAGCGAGTCGACGACGAGCAGCCGGACGGGGTACTCGGCGTCCTCGCGCTCGGAGGCAAGCTCCTGGGCCTCCTCGGCCAGCAGGATCTGGTGGTTGGAGTTGAACGCCTTCGCGACGTGGATGTACTCGAGGAAGGAGTCGACGAGCGCCTCCATCGTCTCCTCGTCGTCGAGGCTGCCCTCGATCTCTCGCTCCTCGAGCATCGCCTCCAGCGCCTCCTCGGGCAGCCCCCGGACCATGTCGTCGATGCGCTCCGGGCGGAACGTGTCCTCGCTGTCGACGAATATCGCCGACCCGGAGAGTCCGCCGTGCTCCTGGGGAAGCTGGACGGTCACCGAGAGCTGGTGGGTCACCTGGGACTTCCCGGAGCCGAACTCGCCGTAGACCTCCGTGATCGACTGGGTCTCGACGCCGCCGCCGAGCAGCTCGTCGACCTCGTCGACGCCCCAGGTGAGCTTGCCGATCTGCTCGCGGCGCTCGAGGACGGTCGCGCCCGTCTCGAACCCGCCGACGTCGGCGGCGTCGCGCGCGGCGTTGATGATGTCCGCCGCGGTGGACTCCCCGACGTCCGCCGTGTTCGAGAGCTCCCCCGGGCTGGCGACCGCCAGTCCCTGGTAGGAGTCGAATCCGTTGTCCGTCAGCTTCTCCGCGGTCGCCGGGCCCACGCCCGGCAGCTCCTCGAGGTCGGGTTGTGCTGCCATACCCGTGGCTGTGCCGCGATGGTACATAAACCCCCGTTAACAGGGAGGTGAAAGTGAAACCGGCAGGCCGTCCCCGCCGCCCTGGCTGGCGGTTGCGGCCGGCGGTCCCACCAGGGGTAAGCCTCCGGCGGCGCTCCCGGCTTGAGCCGGGCGGCACCCCGGAGTTTGCTCAGTGACATTCGCCGGGGCCGGACCGACAGCACGCCGTGGGATCGTGCCCGCCGGCCTGCGGCGAGATCGTGCCAGCCGGCCCGCTCCGAGATCGTGCCCGCCGGCACGCCCGAGAGTGACCCCGACGGCACGACCTGGTGTGGGATCGAGCACCCACAGAACCGTCCCAGATCTCGGACGCGTCACGCATTCGGCACGCTTATGCGCGCCAGGCCACAACGCTTCGGCATGAGCAACGCCTCGCGCGGGGCGGTCGGGTACGACGAACTCGCGGTCCTGCGGCTGCTGGCCATCGAGGGCGCGCTCGACGGCGAGATCAAGACGTCCTGCAGCGATCTCGGGGAGCGCGTCGACGCCTCGACCCAGACGGCCTCCCGGCGACTCCAGCACCTCGAGGACGCCGGGCTGCTCGAGCGGGACACGGTCAGCGACGGACAGTGGCTCGAGATCACCGACGACGGCGAGCGATCGCTCCGCAACGAGTACGAGGAGTACCGGCGGATCTTCGAGGGCGTGGCGCGGGTCGCGCTCCTCGGTGCCGTCACCAGCGGGATGGGCGAGGGCCGCCACTACATCACGCTCCCGGGGTACATGGAGCAGTTCCGCGAGCGCCTCGGCTACGAGCCCTTCCCCGGTACGCTCAACGCAGAGCTGACGGACGCGAGCATGCGCCGCCGCGGTGCCCTCGAGGCGATGGACCCGATCCCGATCGACGGCTGGGAGGACGAGGAGCGCACGTACGGACCGGCCGTCTGCTACCCCGCGACCGTGGCCCGCAGCGGCGAGGGGGACGCACCGGCCTACCCCGACGCGCACGTGATCGCCCCCGAGCGCACCCACCACGACGAGGGCCAGCTCGAGGTCATCGCACCGGACAAGCTCCGTGACGAACTCGACCTCGAGGACGACGACCACGTTACCATCACGGTCCGGGGTGTCTGATCGTGGGACGGAGCGACGTCCGTGCCGAGGACGACGCAGCAGGCGCCAGCGGCCGCAGTGTCGGCACCACCAGCGAACTCGACCGCGCGCTCGCGGCGTTCCAGGCCGGCGAGCCCGTGGCCGTTCACGACGCCGACGACCGCGAGGGCGAAGTCGACCTCCTGTACCCCGCGGGCGGGGTGGATGCCGACGCCGTCGCCCGACTCCGGAACGACGCAGGGGGCCTCGTCTGCGTGGCGCTCTCGGCGCAGGTCGCCGACGCTGCCGGCCTCCCGTACCTCACCGACGCGATCGACCATCCCGCAGCGATCGACGCCGACCTCGGCTACGGCGATCGTCCCTCCTTCTCGGTGACGGTCAACCACCACGACACCTTCACGGGGATCACCGACGAGGACCGCGCTCGCACCATCTCCGCCCTGGCGCCGTTTGCCGACGACGTCGTCGACGGGACGCTCGCGGCCGATGACGCTACAGACGCGTTCGCGTCCTCGTTCCGGATCCCCGGCCACGTCCACCTCCTCCGTGCGGCGCCGGAGCTCCTGGCCGAGCGGCGGGGGCACACCGAACTCGCCGTCGCGATGGCCCGGGCGGCCGAGATCCCGCCGGCGGTCGTCGTCTGTGAGATGCTCGACGACGCCAGCGGCGACGCGCTCCCGGTAGGCCGCGCGCGCGAGTACGCGAGTCGCACTGGCATCCCGTTCCTGGAGGGCGACGACGTGGTGGCGGCGCTGTCCGAGGACTGACCGGCAGCCCGTCCGACCGCGACTCCGCCTCCTCCCGACGAATGGACGACCACACCAGCGCATCCGACGTCTTGCCGCCCGAGGGCACGCCTACCGGCTGGGATCCGGATGCCCGACGCTGGGAGCACGCCACCTTGCGGCGGGCCACCCTCCACGGCGTCGCCCTCTTCAACGACGGCGCCTACCACGAGGCCCACGACTGCTTCGAGAATGTTTGGCCGTGTGTAAACAATGCGTATCGGCAGAGAAGCACGTTCAAGCGGCCAGCAACTAGCCGATGAACGACCATACCCGGGACTCTACCGTAGGTCCACCGATTTCAGGAAATCCGACCGGGTGGAATCCTGAAACGGGGACGTGGGAGCACGCTACACTCCGGAAGGCTGTCGTTCACGGTGTCCGGTTATACAACTCCGAAGCGTTCCATGAATCGCATGATTGCTTCGAACTAGAGTGGTACAACTACGGGCAAGGGACAACTGAAAGCGCGTTTGCTCATGGAATGGTTCAGGTCGCCGCTGGTGCGTACAAGCACTACGACTTTGAGAACGACGACGGCATGGTGAGCTTGTTTGAAACGGCGCTACAGTATTTCTACGACATTCCAAACGATTTCTATGGCGTTGATCTTCTCGACGTCCGATCCACCCTCACCAACGCAATTGCCGATCCTTCCGCCTTGCACGGTTGGAATGTCACACTCGACGGGGAGGAACCGCGAGCTTCGAAAGCTGATTTCGAATATCTAGATCGGTCAGACTAGTCCTGATTTTCCGCAAGTCGTCGACGAGTTCCAACAGACCAGAATCGTGGGGGGTCCGCGCGCGGCCGTGTTTGGGCATGGTACTACTAGGGTTGACCCCAAGGCCCTATTCCGGAGCGTTGCGGTTCGTGATCCCCGCACCCACCACGCCGCCGAGTGCTCCGAATCCGTAGAAGTATCCAAGCGATAATACAGCGAGGATGATGGTTCCCAAGACTCCCCCACCGCTTCCTTCCGCGGCGTTCGCGAGGAGGACTAGCGCCATGAAACCCAAATATAACGTCGAGGCCAGGACAGTCGCCAGGGCGCCGGTTAGTGCGCTCTCATTGCGATCACTCCCCCGGAGGTACCCCGCAAGGATGCCTCCAGCCATGGGTCCGGCGATTGGGAACCAACCGATAACGAACGCCACGATTCCGCCAATTGCGGCCGACGACCACCGGCCACCTGGGGGATTCCCCGGTTCTCTTTCTTGGGTACCTGCTTGCGTCGGTTGCGTTGATGAGTTCGCTCCCGACGCGGACGCCCCACAGCTTGAGCAGAACTCGGCGCCAGCGTCGATTTGCGCCCCGCACTCGACGCAATAGCTGGTAGTTGTGTCGCTAGTCACTGGCGGAGATTTCAGGGCCACACGCTTCAGTGCGGTGGCCGCCTTCGACGCCGCCGCATTACCGGGGGTCGTCGACGAATTCGTACACGCCGGTATCGTGGAGGTTCCGCACGTGGCCGTGTTCGGCGAGCCGGCGGAGCCGCGCGTTGATCCACTGGCGTGAGACCTCGTCGGTGTCCTCCCGCTCGTCGAACTCCGATACAAGCAGGGTCGGCGTCGCAAGCCCCTCATCCCGGAGGTAGTCGAGAATCAGCCCGTCCCACGTATTGAGGTTCTTCGGCACGAGCGCCGCCACCGCGCCGAGCTCGAGCACCTCAGTTCACGACCGATTATCACCTCGAAACGCCCCAGTGGGGTCTTGATCGCTTCATGGTAGAGCCGGTGGAAATGGCGAGATTGGGCATTGAAACAATCCTCCACGAAAGTTACAGTGATTGGATAATTAGATACTACTAATTTATGAATAGTTATGAATGATATAAGTCAGTCCAGGATCCTTTTCAGTTCGGAATGAAACTGAGTAGGAGATACTACATCACCTCTATGGCAGCCATTGGAAGCATCGGCCTTTCCGGCTGCTCTGGAATCCTCGGCGACGACTCCAGCGGGCCAGCATACGAGGAGGAGCAGGAAGAGGAAATGTTACTGTCGGTAGATTCGTTCCCCGACGGATGGGTTCGTAACGACGCCATTAACGAAAACTTCGATGCCGTATTTGCGAATGAGGATGAGTCAATCATCGTCCTCACCTCCGTGGACGTTGGCGAAAATGTGAGTGAAGCCAAGGAAGCCATGGACGCCTCTGAATCTGGATACAGTAATACGAATGAAATCGACATTGGGGACGAGGCATTTTGGGCAACTCGAAACGATCAGGTAGCATACACCATATTCCGCCACTCGAACGCGGTCGGCCAAGTCGCGGCTGCACGTGAATCGGGAGCGGAAGTTGTACCCGACCAAAGTAGGTCTCAGCAATATGCCCGTGAAATGGTTTCTCATTGGCAAGATATATGATGAACTAAAACCCAGATCTATTTTGCACAGCCTATTCACTCAGATTGATTAAAAACAGCCTTGTTTAGACAATATAAGCCGTCTCTTTGAGAAACGCCGGGCTGGTCCTAAGATTCCAAGGGCGCACTTCAGTCCGATTTTCAGGACGGTAGAAAGAGGTTCAAGCGCGAACTATCTCGCCGTATAATCGAAAGTGCGGCCGCTTAGTGTGGCAGCACAGTTGGGGATGACAATGACATGTTTCTGTTGGGTGTCAATAACCCTCTCCAAACAATATGTTAACCTATCGAAATCATGGCCGGTGATAGATTGCCCCCTCGCGATCTAACAGGTGCTGGAAATTCGGGAAATACAATCTCGACGCTCCGCTCGTGTGTGTCTTACCTTTGGCGGTATGACATTGACGTCAATCCTGGTGTGAGTCGGGATCACTGAAAGCCGCGGCCGGTGGGGCCGTCGTCGTACTGTTCACCGGCTTCCGCGGTGGGGTCGCGGACGTCGTCGTTCTCGACGAGTTCCTCGTTCACCGCGGCCAGGTCCTCGACCGTCCCGACCACGTCGATCACGAGGTCCTCCAGGTCGGCGACACGCTCGCGGAGGTCCGCCAGGCCGTCGCCGTCGAACTCGTCGAGGGCTCGCTGGCCGTCGTCGGGCATGGACGTCAGTCGTCGCGGGGAGCCTCGGCGTAACTCGGCGCGGCCGAGTCCCGGTTGAGCGCCCGCTTCTCGTCGGCCACGGTCCAAATCCCGGAGTCGTCGCTACTCTTGGCGGTCGTTTTCCCGGCCAGCTGCTCGGCGTGCTCGAGGAGCTGCTCGAGGTCGTCGTCGTCGAGCCGGTCCATCACCTGTTCCAGCTTCCGCGTGGCATTGCGTGCCATATATGTTTATCAACCTCTAGGTACTAAAGCGTTCGTGGGCCTCACGGCCCGCGTCGTCGTCGGTGGGCGGGATTGCCGTAGTATGGCTCACTCCGCTCGATTTCCGCGTGGTCGGGGGCGATCCATCCGCCTCCGATTTACTACCCTCTACTAAGTCCAATATCTGATATGATCGACGTATCCGACCGGTGGGATACTACCGCCGGTGAACGTCGTACTTCCCGGACGTCGTGAGTGAGTCCTCGCCCCAGTCGATCACCACAGCGCCAGCACGCGGCGATAGCGTCACCTCACCGGCACAGACGTAGCGGGTGACGTCGCAAGCGTGATCCTCGGCGCCGGTCTTGCCGACGTGCTCCTCTTTGTAGGCGAGCAACTCCCGAATGAGGTTCTCACAGTCCTCGGAAATGAGCAGGCCCGGCCGGCCGTCCTCGTCGGTTGCCAGCCGCTCGCGGACCTGATTGATCCCGTCCTCGAGGTCCTTTTGCGCCTTCTCGACGCGGTGGCCGGCGTCCTTGAGTCGTTGAATGTCCGCCGGGGCGTGCTCGGCGTAGATCCGCCCGCTCGGCTTGTCCTCGAGCCACGCGATCGCGCGGTCGACCTTGGTTTCGGTCCGATAGAACTCGTCGAGGGCGACGAGCTGGCCGTAATCCGTCCGGCCGAACTCGACGAGCACACGGGGGTCTCGCCAGCCGGCGTCGTACCCGTACACGCGCCAGCCGTCGTCGACGCGGTCGAGCGCCTCGTCGGCGTCGATCACGTGGTCCTCCCGGGAGAAGGCCGAATAGACGAGCCCGCTGGCGGCCGCAAACCCGCCGTGAAGCGCCTGGTCGGCCTTGGCCGTCCCGGCGTATTTCCGCTTGAACCGTTCCTTGTCCGCACCGGCCAGATAGGGATTGTCGAGGACCGACGCCGTCACGACTTCAATGTCGAGCCCGATCGGGTCGCCGTCGGCGTCCTGGCGCTGCTCGAGGATTTCCCACGCCGCGTTGTAGCCCTCCCCGGTGAGGGTCCACAGTTGGGCCTTCGGGCCGTCGACGCCGCGGAGCCGGGTTGTGAGCATGTCTGTAATGTCGTGTAACTCGTCGCCGTAGTGGCTCGGCTCGTCGGCCCACACGCCGCCGACCTCGAGCCCCGCGAAGCGGGAATACTTGTCCGCGCTCCCGAGCACGATCACGGCGTCGTTCGTGAGGGTGAGCCGGCGCTCTTGGCGGTTGTAATCCCGCACGATCGGCGACGACTCCGGGCCGTTGTAGCCCGACGTCCGGAGGGCCGTCCGCTCGCCGGGGAGCTGCTCGAAAAACTTGGTGAACGTCGTGTCGCGGGCCTCGGCGAACGATTGACCGACGCACAGGAACCGGCTTCCGGGGTGCTCGAGCGCCTGCTTGATGAGCCACCGCGCGCCGAACACGGTTTTGCCACTGCCATAGCCCGCGAGCGCGGCGATGAGATCGTTCTCTCCCCCGGCGATCGCGTCGAGACACTCCCGCTGCGCGCTCCACAGGTCGTATTCTAGCACGGCGCTGTCGCCGTCCTCCGATCGACGCCAGGCCATGCCGTCGGGGCGTTCCTCCGGCGCGGCGTCGCGCCATTCTACGTCGACGTCCGGCGGCTCCGCAGTGTCGGCCTCGTCGGGCTTGAGTTGGTCGAGTTCGTGGGCCAGGGAGCGGGGTGAATCTCGCATGGTATCAGGTGCTCCGATTAGACTGCTTATCGTGGAATCTATGCCTACATTGGGGCGGATCCGGGGACCCTACCCCGCCGCTTGCTTGCGTATCAAGATAGATACCAAAGCGATCGGAGGGGATATTTCGGGCCGATCTATCACGATACCGAACAGGAATTTGAGGCCCGCTCATGCGTCGGACCCCCGGAGTTCTTTCACCTGCTCAATCTCGGCGGCCAGCTCCTCGACGTCCCGATCGTTGGCGACCTGGCGCCGGACGTTCACGGCATACGCCAGCGCCCGGACCCACTTGATCCGAACCTTCTCTTTACCCTCGTCGCGAACACGGCCGTCCTCGATCTTCCGCCGGGCCTCGGCGATCGCCGCGTCGAGGTCGTCGAGCATACCGTCGTAATCGGCCGTCGTCGGGCCGGCCGAACCGTCGCGCGCGGGCGTCGGGGCGTCGGCGCTCATGCCCACGCCCTCCCCGGGTCTCGCACAGTGATCCGGCGGTTCGTGGGGCTGAACGGGCCGTTTTCGGCGTGGGGAGCGGTCTGTTGCACCCTCATAACGCCTGGATAGGTGCCGCTTACGGAAATACCACGGGGTGGTACCACTGTATGGTGGAAGTGGTGTGCCGCGCCTCGACAGGCGCCACTCCCGGTCGACCCTCGGCGTGTGAACCCGGGGTTCACGCGAGAAACCGCCGGACGTGACGGGGGCGACGAGGCCGCGTGAATCTTGTGAACCCCATTGGGAAACGGATACCGGGGGGAGGGTGTGTATCTTCTATCTCCCCATACCCATCCTCCAATAAGGTTCACAAGGTTCACACACCCATGTTCATGGCGGTGCCGTCCCGTGGTTTGAGGGCGTGAACCTTTGGCGGAGAAAGGTTCACAGGGGTTCACGGGGTTCACGCCTCGGCCACCTCCTCGGCACACTCCTCGCAAATCCGCTGGCCGTTCCCTGGCGGGTGCCGGTGCGTGAGCGTCCGGTCGTGGCCGCACAGTGGGCAGCCACCGGCGCCCCGTCCTTTGTCGTCGGCCGGTAGCTCCTCGACGTCATGGCGGGACTCTCGCCGTTCCCAGGCGAGGTTGTGGTCCTCGCAAAGCTCTTGGAGTTTCTCCCGGAGGTCCGGGTCGGCGATCACCGTTCCGTCGCGGGTGCGCTTCTTTTCGAAGCCGAGGCGGCTTACCACGTGGCCGACCCAGGACGCCGATTTCTCGGTCCCGGTCATGGCTTCGAACCGCTCGGCGATCCCCTCGCTGGGGTCCTCCTCGTCGACGGAATAGGGAATCTCGACGGCACTGAAGGGGTCGGCGTCGCCGAGGACGGACGTCTCGGCGATCTCGTCAAACGCCAGGTCCCGGATTGCCTCGACGACGAGGGCGTCCTCGCTATCCGCTGCGGCCTCTTGGTCCTGCTCGACGACGGCCTCGACGAACGGCCCGAACTCCTCGAGGCGGCCCCACAGGTGGGCGACGGTAAGCAGGGAGAGGAGTTTCTCGCGCGTCCGGCCCGTGATTTCGTGGTCGCGGAGATAGTCGTAAGCTCGCTGTTCGGCCTCGTCCCACTCGTCACTCCCGAGCAACCGAAACCGGGCGTAGAGAAGCCGGTTCCGGAGGCCTTGGGCGTCCTCCTCGTCGAGCGTCGCCGGCATGTCGCGGTTCGCGGGCGAGGATCGGACCTGAATGCACCGATTCACTATGTCGTCGGCCGGGGTATACTGGGTCGCAATTGCGACGTGAGCGAACGGGTCGAATACCGTGGGTTCGAACCCCTCACTCGACGGTTCGGCCCGCGTAACGACCTCCCCGCGCTTCTGGCCGGCCCGAACGACGTTATCCAGCTCCCGTTGGGCGTCGTGATCGAGGCCGTGATACTCCGAAATGTAGTAAGACACGTCGTAGGCGTCGATCAGTCGGAACATCGAGGCCGGCGTCGCCGAGGCCGTCACTACTCCGCGGTAGGAAACCCGCGCCAGGGTGTTCAGCAGGCGCGTCTTGCCGCCTGTCGTCTTGCCCATGAGCATGAGGTGAGGGACGAACGTCAGGTTCTCCCGGACCCATGTGGTGAGCGCGTAGGCGGTGAGGCCTTCGTACACCTCGGGCTCGCTCGCGTCCCAGTGGCCCCGAATATACTGCCGGACGTCGTCCCACAGGTCGGCATAGCCGGTGTCGTCGACGGTCTCCGGCGGTTCCCAAATGTCGGGGGCGCGAGCCGCGGCTTCGGCGTCCTCCGCGGTGAGCGGGCCGGCGTGGATGAACGGCCCTTGGCGCTCGCAATTCCGGCATTCAGGCGGTTCCCGAAGGCCGTCGCCGGTCGGCGTCCGGGTGATTACGTCGCACCGCTGGCATTCCCAGGCGCCCACCTCGACGGTGTCGAACTCCGCACCGCCGTCCTGTTCGACGGCGTGAACGATCCGAACCGATTGCTCTCCGTCCTCGTCGGTGTCGAGGAGCGGCTCGGGCGGTGCGTCGGGATTCGGACCGTGGCGGTCCCCGGAATAGTCCCAGTCGAGGACCTCGATCACGTCCGTTTCCTCGAGCATGTCCAATCCGCTGGTGTCCTCCGCGAGATACACACCGTCCCCCAGGTGAACGTGCTCGGGATACGGGTCGTATTCCTCGGGCTGAAGGACCTGATATCGGACGGTACGCTGTTCCGCGGTCGTCATTCTTCTCCCCCTTCGGCTTGCTCGCCAAGCCACGCCGCCACGACGTCCCGGACGTCTTGGTTGGCTGTCGGACGCCCTGCAAGCGTTAGGACGGCCTCGACGGAGGGATCCGGGTGGAATTCGACGAAATATTCCAAGCGATCCATCGGAACATCGAGGGCGTCCTCGACGTCCCTGGCCGTCACGGGACGGCTGACTGACGGTGCGGCCCGCTCGTCGCCCGAACGGTTTTGGCGCCGGGGGCCGTTACCCGACATTACCGACACCTCCACGTCGTCGGTCGTCGGTAGTGATCTTCCCGCGGGCGTCCCCAGCGCCCGTGTCCCTTCGACTCATTGCGTAGCCTCCGCGCCGTCGGTGTCGAGGAGCGCCTCGGCGATGTCGGCCGCCGGGAGGTCGCTATCGGCGAGGTCTTCGAGGGCTTCGCGGTGCTCGTCGACGGCGTCAAGCATCTGTTTCCACCTCACTGAGAAGATATTCAACGGTTTCATCAACCGTCGAGTGTCCCAAGTCGTATTTCAGCTTGTTAACCCGAACCCGGTTCTCTTCGGATACGGTCAGTGTAGAGCGATTCATGGTTAATGGAAGGACTGGCGAATGATTTAATGGTCCGGCGTGAACAGATACTGTTCATGGTTGCGAAAACAGACAAGGACCACAGCCTCCTCACAAGACGGCAGAGAGAGATTCTGATCACAAACCCCGACCCGAGTGATAGCCTACGGACAGAACGTGGTCGTATGCGAAACCGCGTTCGCGTTGGTCTTGGAGATTTCACCACTCTCAATCAGAATATTCGCCCGCGGGATCTGGAACGGATCTTCGACAAACGGCTTGATGAAACGACGGGCAAAGACGAACACCTGAAGTACGGTGATCTGCCCGAACTCGGTGAGCCTGATTTTGATGATACTGCTATGGCCTATATCCTCACGACTCACATGGTTGCGTTCGCGTACCGCGGCTTGCGGGCAATTGGCAACGATCCCGATTCGATTCTGTCCAATGCGATAATGCGAGGTGTTGAAATGGGGGAAGCGAAACACTGCGGCGTCGACCGGTCCCTTGTCGAGTGGGATTTTGATCTTGAAGTGCATGACTCAGCCGAATTGGATCCACTCGAAAAGTGGAAGCGGGATCTTCCAATGTCAGCCGATGAACGGGCACAACTGCATGAGGAACTGATCGAAGTAGTCCCCGAAGAAGTGTATCAAGAGACTACACCAATGGATTTTGACGACTTGGTCAGCGAATACCTGGTTTCCGAAGACTGATTCTCGACGGGTCACTCCCCCTCCAATTCGTCGAGCAGCGCCGCCTTCACTTCGGGGTCGTCGAGGAGGTCGTCGAGCGCGTCGATCTTGTCTTGAGTGCTCGTGTCCTCCGGGTCGGTTTGCTTGTAGGACTCTTTCACCTTGTCGTTGAGCGCGTCTTCCGTCGCCTGTGCGTCCGGCGAATAGGTCATTCCACAGTAGGGGCAGGATTTCCATTCACCGTCGAGTGGCTCGCCACAGCCGTCACACACCGGTGGAGTGAGGGGGTTCTCCTCTTCAGGTTCGCGAATGCCGAACTGCTCTTCGGCGTCCTTGATGTAATCTTCGTCCGTCAAATGGGCGTAGGTCCGTTCCATTACCTTGCTATCCGGAGCGTGCCCGATCAGGTGTTTGATCGTGTCATTGTCCATGCCGTAGTCCCGCTTACAGACGGTGACGAAGTAATGCCGGAAGTTGTGAGCGTTCACAGGTTTGTCCACACCTGCCGAATCGCCGATCCGCTCTAGTTGCCGGTACACCGTGCTCGGGTTGAGCTTGTCTCCGGGTTCAACGTCATCGCGCCCGCTTTGGTCGTGTTTGTGGGTGATGAGGTAGTCCTCGGGCTCGCCAGTGGGGTGCTGGCGCTTCCAGTCGCGAGCGGACTTTTGCGCCCCCAAGAGCGGGCGTTTTCCATTCGCGCCCTTGAGGTCGCCGTCGTCCTCGTTGAGATAGAAGATACCTTCGTCCGGTTTGACGTCCTTGAGCCGGAGATTCAACAGGGCGCTTCGTCGCTGGCCTGTGTAGAGCAACAGGTCGACTAGGCAGGCGTCGCGCGATCCTCGGCGTTTTGCTTCATCCCGGAGCGCCTGGACGTCCTCGGGAGAGAACATATCCCGGACGTCCACAGACGATTCCTCTTGCTCCGCAAAGTGAATGTCATTGCGGTCAACCCCCAGGTCGTCGTGATACAGGTAGAACCGTCGGGTCGGCCCTTGGAAATTCCGGACGGAACTATCCGCGAGTCCGCCGTCTTTCACACTCTCCGCGCTCCCGTTGAGATAGGAGTCCATCAGCCGGTTAATGTCGTATGCCGTTGCATCGGTAAGGTCGGGGTCTAGATCGCGAGCGACGCGGCATAGCCCCCGGGCGTAGCGTGCCAGCGTACCGTCACTTTTCGTCTTGCCGTCCGGCATTTGGTAGGTGTTGCTCCGGGGATCGTTCGCGTCGAGAAATTCCAATATCCGGGCTTCCTCTTCCTTGCTCAATTCGTCGTCGCTCCGGATTCGTTCTCTGGCGGTTTCGTACCGCTCACGCATTGATTTCGCCATGTGGTGCTCTACGTCGATTCACGGAACCGGGACACTTGTAGATTAGGGATTGTTTACACTCACTCATTCAGTCTTCGAGGACGAGTGGTACAACTACGCCAACGGTACCGACGAGAGCCGCTTCTGCCACGGGATGGTCCAGGTCGCCGCGGGCGCCTACAAGCACCACGACTTCGAGAACGACGCCGGCATGCGCAGCCTCTTCGAGACGGCGCTGGACTACCTCGCCGACCTGCCCCGGGACTTCTACGGCGTCGACCTCCTGGGCGTTCGCACGACGGTGACCCGGGCGCTCGAGGACCCACAGGCGGTCGAGGCCTGGGAGATCCGCATCGATGGATCGGCCCCAGGCGCGGACGACGCCGACTACGCCTACGCGGCCTCGCTCGAGGACTGAGGCCGTCCAGCCCGTGCGAGCACGAAGAGCCAGCCATCCTCGGCCTGGACGGATTCCACGTCGAACCCAACGTCCTCGGCGAGTTGCCGGAGCTCCGCGGGTTGCCAGAGGACGAACTCCCGCTCGTCGCCCTCGTAGGTATCGCCGGCCCGGGTCCCTTCGCCCCGCTTCACGGTGAGCGCGAGTACCCCATCGGTGTCGAGGACGCGTTCGAACCCCGCGAGCGTCCCCGGCGCTGCCTCCCGCGGGACGTGCAGGAACGAGGCGCACGCCCAGAGCCCGTCGAACGCCCCGTCGGCGAGTCCGAGCCGTCGCATGTCCATCCGTGCCAGGTCGGCCGCGGGCGCGGTGTCGGTGGCGTCCTCGAGGAACGCCGCCGTGAGATCGATTCCGAGCACGTCGAACCCGGCCGTCGCGAACGTCGCGCTCTCCCAGCCGGGGCCGCACCCGACGTCGAGCACGCGGGGCGGGTCCCGCGCCGGTTCATCCGCGCCGTCCGCCGACCGCTCCAGCGCCGCGAGGAACTGCTCGACCAGGTCCGCGACGTCCGAGCGGTCGCCGTGACGCTCCCGATAGGGCTCGGCGACCCGCTCGTACGTGCCGATCGTCTCCGGATCGCTCATCGGCGTCGTCTCCAGCCCCGGCCGCCAAAGGTCCGTCGACGCGTCGAGACGGATCGAATGGCCTAACAGCCCCCGGCGGCGTACACTTCTCCGATGCGAGTCGAGACCCTCGGGGAGGGAGCGCCCGAGGTCGCGGTGATCGGCGGGATCCACGGCGACGAGCCCTCCGGCCGCAGGGCGGTCGAGGCGCTCATGGAGAACCCGCCGGACGTCGAGCGGCCACTCAAGCTGATCGTCGCGAACGAGGCCGCGCTGGAGGCCGGTGAGCGCTACCTCGAGGAGGACCTCAACCGGGCCTTCCCCGGGGACCCCGACGCCGACACCCACGAAGGTCGGCTCGCGGCAGCACTCACCGAGGAGCTCGCGGGGACGCTCGCGCTCTCCTTGCACTCCACCCAGTCCTACCCGAAGCCCTTCGCGATCACCGGGGGCGTCGACGACCTGGCCCGCGAGCTGGTCCCGGCGTTGCCGGTCGAGGCCCTGGTCACCTCCGGGGCCTTCTCGGATGGCCGGCTGCTGGCGGTCGCGGACGTGATCGAGGTCGAGGCCGGCCACCAGGGCAGCGAGCGCGCCGCCGAGAACGCCGCCTTGTTGGTCGACGCCTTCCTCCGCGCGACGGGCGTGCTCCCCGGGGGCGTCGAGCGGCGAGACCACCTCCCGGTCTACCGACTCTCCCGGTCGGTGCCCAAGGACGCGGCGACGGAGTACGACCTGCTGGCCGCGAACTTCGAGCGGGTCTCTTCTGGCGAGGCGTTCGCGGCCGTCGACGACGAGGACGTCGTCGCGGACGAGCCCTTCTACCCGGTGCTCATGTCCGAAAACGGCTACGAGGGGATCTTCGGCTACGCGGCCGAGCACGTCGGCTCGATCGAGAGCTGAGGCCTCGATTCCCGACGTTCTGGACCGCAACTCCCCGGTCCGGACTACTCCTCGGGTGGAACGAACTCGACCATCGCCAGCTCCCGGTCCAGGTGGCAGTGCTCGTGGGGCGGATCGCCCAGCACCTCCTCGATCCGGTAGGACGACTCGAAGTCGGTGCCGTCGGGCACACACAGCTCGTGGCTGGGGCAGCCGGTGTGGGGGCACGGCCCGGCGAGCGAGGTAACGCTGCCGGCGTAGGCGCCGGAGTCGGGGACGTTGGCCCGCACCGGCGCCGGCTCTACCTCCACCGCCCGCACGCCCTCGTCGTGGACCGCACACTCCAGCGTCTGGGTGTTCTCCCGGACGTCGGTCACCTCGTACTTCACCCCTTCCTGCAGGTTCAGACACTGATCCCGGTAGGGACACCCCTCACAGCCTGTGGCCTCCCCGTGGTAGACGAACTCCCGGCCCTCCTCGGCGAGGCGCGTGCCCAGGAGGGTGAGCTGGCTCATGCCCAGTCCTCGGTGCCGGAGGGCCGTCAACGTTCGGTCCGGCGTTGTCGGTCAGTACGTCGGGTTCTCCTCCTGGACGCCGCCGCGCTGATTCACGAGGCGCGCCAGCACGAAGAGGCAGTCCGAGAGGCGGTTGAGGTACACCAGCGCCGCGTCGTTGGCGCCCTCGCCGGCCGCGAAGGCGACGGCCCGCCGCTCGGCGCGCCGACACACCGCCCGGGCCTGGTGGAGCGTCGCACCCTCCTCGTTTCCGCCGGGCAGGATGAACGACTCCAGGGGCTCCAGCTCCGCCTGGAACTCGTCGATGTACGCCTCGAGTTCGTCGGCGTGCGCCTCGGCCACGACCGGATCTCCCTCCTCGGGATCGGGGTTGGCGAAGTCCGCCTGCAAGACGTGGAGGTGGTTCTGGATCGCCGCCAGCGCGTCTTCCACGTCCTCGTGCTCGCAGGGCCGAACCGTGCCGACCAGGGCGTTGAGTTCGTCGACGGTCCCGTAGGCCTCGATCCGCGGGCTCGTCTTGGACACCCGGGACATGTCCCGGAGGTCCGTCATCCCCTCGTCGCCGCGGCCGGTGTAGATCTTCATGCCGAGACGGTGAGCGGGCAGTCACTTAGCGCTCCCGCCGAATGGGACTCCTGGACCGATGCCCCGAGGGATCGCCCAGATCGCGACCTCGAGCGGGCCCCTGCCAGCGAAGCGGCGATTGGGTATCGCGACATACGATATAGTACAAAAGGGGACACGGACTGACTCGCCGAAACGCCCCGATCGACCGCGCCCGGTTGTCGCCACGCTCCACCAACCGCCGATCTAGTCGACTCCCTAGGTTCTGGATCCGTACGTTCAAACCCCTCACGCCCCTTCCCTCGAGTATGAGCGACGAACGCGAGCTGTTCTGCCCCGAGTGTGGCGAGGAGCAGACCTTCTGGGTGACCGCGCGCACGGAGGTCCACCTGGGCCGAAAGCGAAAGTGGCGCTGTTCGGAGTGTAACTACGGCTTCGTCCAGATCGACGAGACCGTCGACACCGCCGAGGCCTGAGTCGCCGACCGACGACGCTGCGGAACTGCCTGCGGTGGGTCCTGGCAGTCGAGACTTGCCCGACGAACGCTGCGTAGGCCGGGGCAGGTCCTGCCAGCTTCATGCTCGCCCACTCGGTGGCCAAAGATCTTCGCCGTCCAGCCGCCCGGGGCGGCGTTTTCGATCGGGTCCCCTGGCGGGCGGCCAGCACCTCGCTTTCGAGATCCGCGAGGGCGATGGCGCTCGTCTAGGGGTCGACGCCAACGAGCACATGTCTTCCCGCCGTTCGCTGTCGGCCAGTTCGGCCGTTCTTTAAGTGATATATCGGTACTCGCGATACGAAAATGGCCCCGCGAGTTCTCGGCACGCTACGCTCCCAGCGCTACTCTCGGAAGGAACACCCGGATGCTCGCCGTCTCAGAGCCGCTCGACCAGGTCGCGGAGATCGCCGACCTCGTACTCCGGCGTCGGGCCGACCCGCAGATCCGCGTTGTGCGAGCGTCGGACCAGTGCCGCGTCGGCGCCCACCCGGTGGGCGACCTCGACGTCCTTCTCGGTGTCCCCGACGTACATCGCGGACTCGGCGCCCAGTTCCCGGAGCGCAGCGTTCAGGTAATACGGATCCGGCTTCTTCCGCCCGATGTCGGTCACCGTGGGTTGCCTGCCGTAGGCGACGTCGAAGAGCGCCTTCAGGTCGTACTCCTCGAGGATCGTCTCGATCGTCGCGTGCTGGTTGTTCGAGACGAGCCCCCGGGCGGCGTCGAGTCGGCCGATCGCCTCGACGTCCTCGAAGAGGCTCTTTCCGCCGTCCCGGATCAGCGCGGACTGGTGGCGGGCACCCGCCGTGTCCCGCGCGTGCCAGAGGGTCTCGGGATCGAGGTCGTAGGCGTCGGCGACGGCGTGGACGTCCTCCACCTCGACGCCGATCAGCCGCTCGACGTGCTCGTCGGCGGGATTCTCGACGCCGACCTCCCCGAACGCCTCCCGAATCGCCCTCCGGATGACGTCCCAGTCGGTCGGCTCGACGAGCACGCCGTCGTTATCGAAGACGACCGCGTCGTAGCGCATTCGGATGGTGATAGCGGCCCCGTCGGCTTCAGTCGCTCGACATCGGTCGCTGTGCGGAGCGGACACCGCAGCGTCCGCCGAGCGAAGCGAGGCGGTTGTCGCGAGGCCGATCGCGCTTTTTGGCGTCCTGTCGAGGGAGCGGAGCGACCGAGACAGGGCTCGCGGGACGCTCCGCGTCCCGCGGTGGAGATGTTTGGCGGGCGGGTGGCCGTAGCGAGGGCGCTTGGGCCCGAGCAAGGCTACCCGCCCGCGAAAAAGGTCCTACATGAAGTCGTCCAGACTGCTCGCCTTGTTCTTGTCGTTCTCGAAGGTCCGGTCGATCGCCCGCTCGAGCACCTCCAGGCGCTGTTTCGTGTACTTCCGGGCGCCGTACTCCTCGGCGACCTCCATGGCGGTCTCCATGTACTTCGTCACCGAGCCCTCGTGGACGGTCAGGGTGACGTCGCCGCCACACTCCCGGCAGGCCCGCGACAGCGGCGGCCGGCGGAACTTCTCGCCGCAGTCCAGACACCGCACCTCCTGCCGGCTGAAGGCCCGGAGGTTCCCGATGAGATCGGGCAAAAAGTGGTACTCGATGACCCGCTCGGCGACGTCGACCTCGTCGACGGCCCGGAGCGTCCGCGCGAGCTCGAGCTGAGCGTCCATCTTGTCCATCATGGACTCGAGGGTCTTGTACGCCGAGAGGTCCGGCCCGGCGGCGATGTCGGTCGTCTCGTGGGTGAAGCCGAAGCCGGAGTACTCGCCGTCGGTGCCAAGCGAGTCCTCGACGAGTTCGATGTCGACGGCCTCGGGGTCGGCCAGCTCGCGGGTCGCCTCGTAGAACTCTCGGGGATAGCGCTCGGCGACGTCGACGTTGTGGGCCTCGTCGTCGATCTCCTGGGGATCGATCCGGGAGGACATCACGAGCGGGGCGTCCATGCGGCCGCCGCGCTGGTCTGGGAGGTAGGACTTGCTGAAATTTAGAAGTCCGTCCAATAATAGCATCACACAGTCTTCGTCCCCGTCACAGTTTCGGCGTTTTGCTGCATGAAAATAAGGATGTGCGTATCCTCCCGCAACGTTTGTTGTACCGATCACCCGTCCTACCACAGCCGCCGACGTGTGCGGCGCCATCCCGAACACCAATTCCCCGACCAGATCGTCCGTATCCTCCAGGTCGTAGTAGGGCTCCAACCCGTAGTACGACGCCAGCAGATCGTCGACGAAATCGGCTGTTTTCAGCATGTGCTCGGCGCCGCCCTCGGAGAGAATCACGTCCTGGACCTTCAGCTCGACGACCTGGTCGGGGTGCTCGAGGGGCTCGCCGTCGACGTCTTCCTCGTACCCGAGTTCCCGGAACTGGTCGACGGAGACGTCGAGTTCGGCGGGCTTGACCGCCGTGACGGGCAGGTCCGTCATGTCGTAGCGGACGGTGCCGTCCTTGAACGCGGAGACGTCGTGCTTGGCCCGGAGGATGCCCTTCTCGATGGGCTCGGGCGTCTTCAGCGCCGAGGTGAGCCCCTTGACGCCTTTGAGGATGTCGAAGGCGTGCTCGCGCTCGCCGACCGCCTCCATGGCGTCGTGGTAGGCGTCGCCGACGTCGATCCGACGCCGTTCGACGGCGGTGCCCTCAGTTTCGCAGCGCTCGCACCTCACCCGCCCGGCCTCGTCCGGTTCGAGCGGTCGCTCGCAGTCCGGGCAGGTGTAGTGGGGCTCCAGGTGGGCGTCGCACTCCGGACAGCGGGTCCGGAACGTCTCGACGTCGCACGCTCCACACCGCCGGACGCCGACCTCGAGTTCGATGTCGCCGGGCGTTTCGGCGAGCGAGTCGGCGTGGTGGATCGCGGCGCCGACGTCGCGCTGGTCCCCGCCTGCCTCGCCGATGGGGAAGAGGGTGTGGACCGCCGGCGAGAGCTCCCGGTCCTCTGACTTCTCGGGGCGGCCCATCCGACAGCCGACCCGTGTGGGCGCCTTCTCGTGGATCCCGAACGGCGCGACGGCGTCGACCGCTTTCACGGCGTTCTCCCACTCCCTGGCCGCCGCGGGGAGGTCCGCGCGCGTCCAGGACCGCTCGAGGTCGTCGTCGATCCCCAGCGACCGCGCGAGCGGGCGCCAGGTCGGGACGACCAGCCGGTCCTCGCGCTGGCGGTGGGGCACCAGCAGCGACTCGAGGGCGGCCGCCACCTCCGCGTCGGCGTCGAGGACGAGTTCGTCGGCGGGTGCCCCATTTTTGCGGGATTCGGTTGCCGCAGCGGCGCCGCCGTCGGTGACTGCGGCGCGATCCGCGGCAGCGTCCGCTCGCTGGATCTCCCCCGCGGAGACGGCCTCGGCGAGAGCGTCGACGGTCTCGACGTCGAGGTCGTGCCAGCAGTAGGTGAACGCCGGATGCAGTGGGGCGTCGTACTCCTCGGCCCACGCGATCGCGGTGGTGGGATCGGGGGTCTCTAAGTCGACGGCGGGGTCGTCGGCCAGCGCCTGGACGTCCGCTCCGGCGGCCGCCAGGTCCTGTACCCACCACTCGGTGGCGTAGGCGGCCGGCGCGAGCGGGTGGTTGTTCTCGACGAACTCGCCGTAGTTGACGAGGTACTCCCCGAGGTCCAGGATCGCCTCGACGCCGTTGCGGACTTCCTTCGCCTCGGCGTCGTCCTCGATGCGTCGGACGTCGCCGTTGGCGAGGCGCACCGTCGGCCCCTCGATGGAGTCGACGGGGACGACGCCGGCTGCCTTCCCCGGCAACTCGGTCTTGATCTGCGTGCCCGGCGCGAGGAAGTCGTCGACGAGCCGCATCGTCGCGGGGTGGACGCCGGCGGTCGCGTCCCCGAGGTTCCGGCTCCGCCCGTAGCGCAGCCGGAAGCCGCCGGGCTCGCTCGGGTGGCCGAAGACCGGCCGGCCCGCGATGAGGTCCCGGAGGTACTTCCCGTTGGGATCGACGCGTGGCGGTCCGTCGGCCTCGGCGTCCTCAGCGGCCCCGCCGGCGTCGTCTCCCTCCTCGGCCCCAGCGTCCTGGCCGTCGTCGTCCGCGCCCTCCTCGTCGCTCCCGTCCGTGCCGATCGTGCCGTCGATGAGGTCCTGGAGCCAGGGCCACTCGACCTCCTCGAGTTCGCGGGTGTAGCGCTGGATCTTCGGGGCCTTGAGGGCGATCCCCTCCGCGAGGACGAGGCACATCCCGCCGCGGGCTGCGTTGGTGTCGATCCGCTCGAGGTCCCGAAAGCCCGAGACCTCCTCGTCGCTGGTCGCCTCCCCGTCGAGCATCACGGGGCAGTGCTCCGTGATGAACGTGGTCTCGGCGTCCTTGGGGGTGTACTGGAGCCCGGTCTCGTCGTCGTAGAGCGCGACCTCCTCGGCGTAGCGCTCGATCTCGTCGTCGCGGGGCTTGAACTCGTCGACGCCCAGGAGGCTCCGGGCGTAGTCCGCGACGAGGACCGACAGCGCCTGGGCGGTCCCGCCCGCCGAGCGGATCGGGCCGGCGTAGGCCACGGTCACGTACTCCGTGCCGTCGTCGTTCGTCTCGATCTCGACGCGGTCGATCCCCTCGATGGGCGCCGCGACGACGCCCTCGGTGAGCAGTGCGACCGCGGTCCGGACCGCACCTTCGATCTTGCCCGCGTCGGTCTCGTAGCTCCCGACCCGTCCCTCGACGAAGTCCTCCACGAGTTCGAGGGCGGCCTCCTCCCGGCTGTACTCGGTCTCCAGTTCCCGCACGCGCTCGGCGACGCCGTCGATGCCGAGGATGTTCTCCACGCGATCGGCCATGTCCCGCGCCGTCGGGATCTCGACCGTCGGCTCGGGGTCGGCCCCGCGGCTGCGGGCGTCCTCGGCGACCGCGATCGCCCGGTCGAGCTCCGTCTCGATCCGGTCGAAGTACGCCTCGTCCTCCGGTCTCACGGGAGCCACCTCCGCGCTCGCGCCTGGGCGTCTCGGCGGTGGTCCCACACGGCTAGAGCCACAGATCCAGGTCCGTCGGCTCGTGGTGTGATCGCTCGAGCGGTTCGGCGAACGCGCGGAAGTACACCTCGCCCGCGAAGACGGTCGCGGCGTTCAAGTGCCCCGCGAGCGCGGTACCGTCCGGCCGCGAGAGCACGGCGTGGGTGTGTGCGAACCGCTCGCCATCGAGGAGCCCGACGTTCCCGACGCAGGCCGCGACTTCCAGCGGTTCCTCGAAGGTCACCGGCTCGTACTCCATCGCCGCCTGGTCGTAGAACCACAACTCGGCGTCCCGCACGGAGCCAAGCGCCGTGAACCAGCCGGCCTCGGCGTCGACGTCCGCCGCCAGCGCCTCGATCTCGGCCCGCCAGTCGGCGCCGGTCTCCAGCCGGGCGACGTACTCCCCCGTGGTCTCGACTGCCCGGTAGTGCATGTGCAGCCCCACGACGGGGGAGTCCTAAAGTGTTGAGTTCGCGGGGGACCTGGCACCTGGCTCGCCCCCACGACCGCGCCGTCGCGGCGACTGCCGGCTCCGACCCGCACCGGCGAGCAGCCACCGGCCGCCGGGCTACTCGTGGATCTCCAGGGTGTCGTCCTCTCCGAGTTCGATCACGAGGTCGAAGCGCTCGCGGTACCCCGCGAGGACGTCGTCGTCGTGGACCTCCGTCGAGAGGTGGAACAGGCCGACGGCGTCGTGGGTCTCGAGGAGGTCGAGGATCCGCTCGACCGCGTCGCGGGCCTGTTCCTCTCCCGCGTAGTACGCCAGCTCGGTCACCGAGTCGAAGCTCACCCGGAGCTTGCCCTCGTGGGCGTCGAGGAACCGCTCGGTCTGCTCGACGATCCCGTCGAGGTCGTCCGGGGAGTTCACGTAGTGAACGTCGTCGCGGGTGCGGCGGGAGTAGCCCCGCTCGACGGAGAGCGTGTCGAGGATCACCGCGCGGTCCTCGTCGACGTCGTAGTAATCGAGTTTCTGTGTCACTTCGCGGGCGGTCGTCCGGGTGGAGATCACGAGGAAGTGGTCGGTGTCCGTCTTCAGGAAGTCCGTGTCCACGCGATCGGTCTCGGCCGTGCTGGGGTGGACCAGCAGGACGCTCGTCCCGCCGGGGATCGGTCCGTGGTCCCCGTCGACGGCCAGCTCGTAGTCCATACCCACCGCGTGCCCGCCAGTGACCTTAATTCCTGCTGGACGGCGCGTCGCAGGGGAGGACACGCCACGGTGCCGGTCGGTGCCTCTCCGGCCCGCTCCCGCCCGGCAATCGTCCCGGCCTCCCGGGCCGTCCCGGCCGTCCCGTGCCGCCCGTCCGGGGATCGCCAGGCGCAACCCCCTTGCCGAGCCACCTGCTGGGTACCACCATGAGCGTCCGCGAGGAGTTCGACGAGTGGGCGGCCGCGGGCCGCGACCAGGGGATGGAGGAGCGCCACTGGAACACGGCGAGGTACGCGCTCTCGGCGATGCCGGTCGAGGCCGGCGACACGGTGGTGGACCTCGGTTCCGGGAGCGGCTACGCTGCCCGGGCCCTCCGCGAGGCGGCGGACGCCGACCGGGCGATCGGCGTCGACGGCGCGCCTGCGATGGTCGCCAGCGCCAGGTCCTCCACCGACGATCCGGCCGTCGAGTTCGTCGTCGGGGACTTCCACCACCTGCCCCTCCCCACCGACGCCATCGATCACGCGTTCTCGATGGAGGCCTTCTACTACGCGGCCGACCCCGAGGCCGCGCTCGCGGAACTCGCCCGGATCCTCCGCCCGGGCGGCACGTTCTACTGCGCCGTCAACTACTGGACGGAGAACCACTACAGCGCGCGCTGGCAGGACGCCATCGACGTGCTGATGACGCGCTGGAGCGAGGCGGAGTACCGCCAGCGCTTCGAGGAGGCTGGCTTTTCCGTCGCCGGCCAGCTCCGGATCCCCGACACCGAGACGGAGATTCCGCCGGCGTCGGCGTTCCCGACCGACGACTTCGACAGCCGCGAGGCGATGGTCGAGCGCTACCGGGAGTTCGGCACGCTGTTGACCGTCGGCGTGGTGCCGTGAGCGGCCCGGCGTCCGCGTAGGCAGTTTCCACCGAGACGAGATGGATGTTACTGGATTTCCACCGATCTCACGTACGGCAGCTCGGTCAGCGCCGTCAGCAACTCGCCGGGCAGGTCGTCGGCCAGCACGAGGTGGAGCTGGGGGTCGTCGGCGAACTCCGGGTCCTCCGAGATGATCTGGCGGATCGTCAGCTCCCGGTCGGCGAGCATCCCCGTCACCTCCGCGACGATGCCGTGCTCGTCTGCGGCCGTCACCGAGACCGTCAGCACCGTGAGGTCGAGCACGGGGGCGAGGTCCATCAGGCTCGGCACCTGCGAGATGTTGGTGAAGATGCGCCGGAGTTCCTCGTCCTCGAGGATGGCGTCCGTCGTCGAGTCGACGACGCGGCGGTCGACGCCGATCTCGCGGGCGATCCCGGTGTTGGGGATCTCGATCCCGCCGGAGACGACCCGGCCGTCCTCGTTGACGGAGAAGCCACGCTCGAGCAGCAGCCGGATCACCGACTGCTGACTCGGGCTGCCCTCGAACTTCTCGAGGATCTCGTCGAACATGCCGCCCCGTTCGCCCCCGGGTGGTTTGAAGGTGGGGGTGCCCGATGCGTCGCCCCTCCCGGCCCCGTCGGCGGTCCCTTCGCTCGCTGAAACTGCCCACGGACGGTTTTGTGGCTCGGGTCCCGGGAGAGTAGTATGTTGCCGCGGGCCGGCGTCGCCGAACAAAAACGCGCGGTCGGAGCACTCTGGGTCCTCCTGCTCGCGGGGTACGCCGCGTTCGCGGTGCTCGAGGTCTGGACCGGTCTCCTGGATCCCGACCCGACCGACCTCCTGCCGGCAGCGCTCGCCGTCGGGGCCGTGCTCGCGGGGACCGTCGCGGTCTACGCCCCGTTGCCGGTCCCGGCCAGGAACGATTGATCTCCGGACCGCCGTGCCATCTCCGGGGCTGTCGCCGTCCGTTCGATCCCTCCCAGCGAGCAACGGAAAGAAGGAAGGGCGAACTCCCCAAACCCGACGCAACGATGCCCTCCAGACGACGCATCCTCGGGGCGATTGCCGCGTCCGCCACCGCCAGCACTGCCGGCTGTTCGGTCATCGGTGGCGACGGGGACGACACCGGCGAGTCCAACGACGGCGCCGACGAGTCCGCGGCAAGTGGCGGATCGACTGGCCCGACCGACGCCGCCACGGACGGCGACACCGACGGGCCCCCGGGCGAGGAAGGCACCCCCGCGAGTGCCGACGTGGTCGCGACGCTCGTCGGGCCCGACGGGGAGTACCGCCTCTTCGACGGCACCGGGGTCGAGTCCATCGGTGCCATCGACACGGCGCGCGGCGGCACCCCGTTCGTACCCCTCACGCTCACCGACGAGGCGGCCACGGCCGTCACGAGCACCGTCCGGGAGGCGGACGCATCGAACGACCCCGGCGAGTACGAGGTCACCCTTGCAGTCGACGGCGAAACGGTCTACCGCGGTGGCGTGACCGCGGGACTGCTCACCGAGTGGCGCCAGGGCGAGTGGGGTGGTCGCGTGCAGATCCGACAGCCGACCCGGGCGGCGGCCGAGGACCTCCGGGGCGCACTCCGCAGGGACAGCTAGAGTTCTCCTTTCGTACTGGGTGTCCCCGATCGGCGTTCGTCGATCCGCGTCGCGTCGTCGAGCGCCCGCGCCGTCGCCTTGAACAGCGCCTCGATCTCGTGGTGGGCGTTCCGGCCCTCGATGTCGGCGTGGACGGTCAGGCCGGCGTTCTGGGCCAGCGTCTCGAGGAAGTGCCGGGCCATGTCGCTGGCCATCCCGCCGACGGCGGCCTGGGAGAATCTCCCCTCGAAGTAGAAACGCGGGCGGCCCGAGACGTCGACGACGACCGAGGCGACGGCCTCGTCCAGTGGCACCCGACGGTCGGCGTAGCGGACGATCCGCTCCCGCTCGCCCAGCGCCTCGTCGAGGGCCTCCCCGAGCACGATCGCGACGTCCTCGACGGTGTGGTGGGCGTCGACCTCGAGGTCGCCCTCGCACTCGACGGTGAGGTCGAAGAGGCCGTGTGCGGCCAGCGCCTCGAGCATGTGGTCGAAGAAGCCGATCCCGGTGTCGACCGCGGCCTCGCCGTCGCCGTCGACCTCGAGTGTCAGCTCGATCTCGGTCTCGGCCGTCTCGCGGCTGACCGCCGCCGCTCGATCGCTCATGGCACCCGGTAGGACGACGCCCTACAAATCGCTGGCGCTCGCGTGGGACGGAGGCTCGTGGGTATGGGTCGCGGCGGGTTCCGCGAGTACCGGCCGCCCGCCGCGTACCGTCACCGTGTCGCGGTGACGTCGGTCGGCATCCCTGCTCGGGTCAGTCGCTCGCGCTGACCGGTTCCGCGGGGGCCCGCCGGACCTCCGCGATGCGGGCCGCGACGATGAGGAGGAGTGCCATCCCCAGCGGGAGCAACAGGAGCTGCATCCCGAGCACCGGGTCCGAGCCACTGATCGCGAAGCCCATCACCGCCGGCATCATCCCCACCCCGAGCGAGGAGGAGATCGCCGCGACCGCCGTGACCGGCCCGCTGTACTCCGGCGCAGCGTCGGTGGCGTAGGAGACCAGCATGGGGAAGGCACCGGAGATCAACAGGCCGATCGCGAGGATCCCGGGGAGCACCCAGAGGCCGTCCGCGACGACGAACGTGAGCACGAACACCGGCACGAGCAGGCCCAGGATCGCGACGATGATGCGCACGTAGCCGACGCGCTCGGAGAGCCGGCCGTAGACGAAGCGGCCGGGGACGTACCCCGCGAGCATGATCGAGAGGGTCGCGCCGGCGATCCACCCCGGCAACTCGCTTTCGGCGTACGTCGGCAGCCAGAGGAACAGGCCCCCTTCGACGCCCGTCGCGAAGAACATCACCAGCGCCATGCCCAGCACCTCCGGGCGCCGGAGCAGCGCCCTGACGTCCTCTCGGGCCAGTGGCTCCTCCTGGGTCTCCACGGCTGGCTCGTCGAAGCGCCAGACCAGCACCGCGAGCCCGAGCATGAGGACGGCGAACAGCCAGAAGACGAGCCGCCAGCTCGCAAACCATACGACTGCGACGACCAGCAGCGGCGCCGACGTCGCCCCGATCGCCCAGGTCATGTCGTAGTAGCTGTAGACCCGCCCCCGGCGCGAGGGGTAGAAGTGGCTGAGCAGCGGGCGGTTCAGGCCCCGAACCACGCCCATCATCGCGCCCTGGATCGTCACCGCCGCGAGAAAGACCAGCAACACCGGCGCTGCGCCGAGTACCAGCAGCGCCAAGGCGTTGCCGAGTAGCCCGCCGGCGATCAGAAGGCGTGCCCGGAGGTGTCCCGCGCCGAACCCCACGACGGTGACCGCGAAGAGGTAGCCCAGCGTGCCGGCGGGGGCGATCAGCCCGAGTTGCCAGGCCGGCGCGCCGAAGGCCGTCCCGAGCTCCGGGATCACCGGTCCGCGGGCCATCATCGCGCCGCCGCCGATCGCGAGGCTCGCGAAGATGACGGCGGTCCAGCGCCGGCGGTTCGCGCGGTTCGGGCCGCTACCGGCGGACGGTTCGCTGCCCGGCGCGTCGCTGACGGACGCTTCGCCGGCAGCCGTTTCGCCGCCTGTCACGCCGTCGCCTCGTCCGGCACGCGCCGCGGCCGCGTCGTCCTCGCCGCTCACGCCACGTCCACCTCCACATTCCTCGCGCCACCAGTGGCTCCGTCCGGATGCATCTAGCTGGAGAGACGCGCCCGCCGGTGAAAACATTTTTGAATAGTAAAAGAAAACTATCCGAGGATGGGAACCGACCCGATCCGCGACGCCCTCGGCGACCTGGGCTGTTCCCGCACGGAGATCGACGCCTACCTCGCGGTGCTGGACAGCGGCGAGGCGACGATGCGGAGCGTCTCCGAGCGCGCCGACGTCTCCCAGAGCTACGTCTACGAGATCGCGACCGACCTCGCCGAGCGCGGGCTGGTCACCGTCGACGAGAGCGCGACGCCGACCGTGCTGCGTGCGCGGCCCCCGGCGGAGGCCGTCGAGTCGCTCTCGACCCGACTGTCGGCGTTCGAGCGCGCCGCCAGCGACCGCTACGCAGCCACGAACAGCGAGGACGCGGGTTTCGAGACGATCCGCTCGCCCCGGACCGTCCGCCGGCGCATGGAGCGCCACGTCGAGCGGGCCACTCACACGCTGTTCCTCGTGTTGCCCGCCAGCGAGCTGCCGGGGCTCCGCGAGCACCTCGCCAGTGCCCGCGAGCGGGGCGTCACCGTCTACGTGATGTTGACGGCGCCGGAGCCCTCGGCCGTCGACGCCGAGCCGATCGGCGAGTGGGCGACGGTGCTGCGGAGCTGGGACGGGACGCCTCCGATGGTCCTCATCCGGGACGGCCGGGTCGGCGTCTCCGGGGCCCACGGGCTGCTGGTGGGCGAACACGACCGGCAGGCCCACGCCGTCGCGTTCGGGCAGCCGGAGGTGGCGTCGGCGTTCTACGGCTCCCAGCTCGGGAACGTCTGGCCGATGGGCACCCAGCGTGGGCTCGCGCCCCCGCCCACGCTCCCGGCGTCCTTCGCCGAGTTCACCTGCGGCGTGACCGGCGCCGCCCTCCACAGCCGGCACGGCACGGAGCTGCTGGCCGACGCCACGCTCCTGGACACCGATACCGGCGAGGAGCGGACCGTCGAAGGGGTGCCAGTCACGGCGGTGCGCCAGCGCCTCGTCGAGCCGACGAACGCGGACTTCCCCGTCGAGAGTGCGCTCGTCCTGGAGACCGGCGACGGGTCGATCTCGGTCGGGGGGATCTCCAGTGGCTTCGGCCCCTACCACGAGCCCTACGCGGCGGAGGGCGTGACGCTCCGGGAAGCGTGAGCGTGGACGCGGACTGAACGTCGATTCGCGCTGGCCAGTACTGCGACCTGACCGTCGATACGGCCGCTCCCGACGATGCTCGGGACGGCCGACGATCAGTCCGCCTCGATCGCCGCCAGCGCCTCCTCGAGCGTGAACCGGCCCTCGTAGAGGGCGCTCCCGACGACGACCGCGTCCGCCCCGGCGTCGCGAAGCGCCAGGACATCCTCGATCGAGGCGACGCCGCCGCTGGCGATCACCGGGATCGAGACGGCGTCCGCGAGCGCCCGGACGGGTGCCGCCCGGACGCCCTCCAGTCGCCCCTCGACGTCGACGTTCGTGAAGAGGATCGCCGCCGCTCCCAGCGCCTCGTAGCGCCGGGCGGCGTCGGCAGGGGCGAGGCCCGTCCCCTCCGTCCAGCCGTCGACGACGACCTCCCCCTCTTTCGCGTCGAGACTGACGACGACGGAGTCCGGTCGCTCGCGGTCGATCTCCTCGACGATGGCAGGGGTCTCGACGGCGGCCGTGCCGAGGATCACCCGGTCGAGCCCGGCGTCCAGCAGCTCCAGCGCGTCCTCGACGGTCCGGATGCCGCCGCCGAGTTGCACCGAGACGTCCGGCGGGACGGCGTCGACGACGCGCTGGATCGCCGCCGCGTTCGCCCGCTCGCCCTCGAAGGCGCCGTCGAGGTCGACGAGGTGGAGCACCTCCGCACCCGCGTCGAGCCACCGCCGGGCAGCGGTCACCGGATCGCCGTAGCGCCGCGCCGTCCCGCGCTCGCCCTGGACGAGCTGGACGACTTCGCCGTCCTCGACGTCGACCGCCGGCGCCACGGTGAACGAGTCGAAGGTCACGTCCGCCACCGGGCGGGCCGGGGGCCTATCGCTTTCGTTCCCGTACCGCGGGGCGGTCGGATCCGCTACCGCGTGCGAGGTCGTTCCACTACCGCGTGGCGGGGCCCACGCGGAGCCCACGTGGCGGTGACGGTGGCGTCGCCTCGCCATCGCGCCACTCGACCATCTCAGCTCGCGGGCATACCCGGCCGAACTGCCCGTTCGTGGACGTCGAGTTGTACTCGACGATTGCCGATAGAAACACAAAGAGAAGCGGGGCCAGCGTTCCTGCATTCGTAAATTATCCGATTGAATCAATCAATACACTGGAATAATACAGGTGCGATTCATGGTATCTAGGAAGAACTTCGAGAATATGACCAATACCTTTTAACAGGCGTCGTATGGTACGACGACCCATGGACTCCGTTCGTCACGTGCTCTCGACGCCGGTCGTCATACTCGTGGAGGCGATCGCCGGTGCGTTCCTCCTCGTCGGCGTCGCGGCGATCGCGGTCAGCGGCGGACCGGTCACCGTGACACAGCTCGCGCTCTTGCTCGGGGGCGTCTTCGCGGTGTTCGCCGTCGGAATCGCCGTCGCGAACACCTCCGGCACGGGGCCCGAGCGGCTGGCGACGGCCGCCAGCGCGATCCAGGCGGGCGAGACGGACGTCGAGCTTCCCACGGACCGGGAGGACTCCGTCGGGACGACGGCAAGGACGCTCGCGACGCTCGTCGACCGCGTCGAGGCGGCGGAGGCCGAGGCCCAGGAGCACCGCGAGCGCGCGGAGGCGAGACGCGCCGAACTCGACCGCTACTCCGACGAACTCGCATCACAGGCCGAGGCACTCCAGGCGGCGATGGAGCGGGCGGCCGGCGGCGACCTCACGGCCCGCGTCGACGGCGACGCCGACGACGAGCGCCTCGCGGCCGTCGCCGAGCAGTTCGACGCGACGCTGGCGAACATCGAGGAGACCGTCGACCGACTCAAGCGCTTCGCGAACGACGTTGCCGTCCACAGCGAGGAGGTCACCGCCAGCGCCGACGAGGTCCGGGACGCCAGCGCACAGGTCTCGACCTCGGTCCAGGAGATCTCCGAGACGACGGAGACCCAGGTCCGGACCTTCGACCGCGTCGCCGCACGGGTCGGCGACGTCTCGAACGCGACGGACGCGATCGCCGAGCGGGCCGAGGAGGTCTCGGGACTCGCCCGCGAGACCGCCGAGACCGGCAGCCGGGGGAAGGAGGCGGCCCGCGACGCCGTGATGGCCATGGAGTCCATCGACGCCAGCTCCGAGAGCGCCGCCGAGGAGATGGCCGAACTCGAGGCGCTGGTCGACGAGATCGACGAGGTCGCCGAGTTCATCTCCGAGATCGCCGAGGAGGTCAACGTGCTCGCGCTCAACGCCAACATCGAGGCCTCCCGCTCGGGGGAGGGCGACGAAGGCTTCGCCGTCGTCGCCAAGGAGGTCAAGGACCTCGCCGCCGAGACGAAGTTCTCCGCACAGCGCATCGAGAACCTCGTTGGCGAGGTGAAGGTCCAGACCGAACTCTCGGTCGCGGAGGTCCAGTCCACCCGTACCGCCGTCACCGACGGCCGCGACACTGTCGAGGAGGCGATCGCGGCCCTCGAGGAGATCGCCGCCTACGCCCAGGACACCCACGAGGGCGTCCTGGAGATCACCGCAGCCACCGACGAGCAGGCGGCGACCACCGACGACGTGGTGTCGATGGTCGACCACGCCGCGAAGCTCAGCCGGGAGGTCGACGCCGAGGCCGAGACCGTCGCAGCAGCCGCCGAGCAACAGACCAGCGCGCTCACCGAGGTCACCGCGGGCACCCAGGAGCTCTCCAGCGAGGCCCAGTCTCTGCGGGACGCCCTCGATCGGTTCCGGACCGACGTCGAGCCCGAGGGGGACACGCGGGCCTGGATCCCCGATCCGCCGGGCCAGGACGAGTTCATCGGGGAACCGACGCGCGACGTCGACTCGGAGCCGCTCGTTCGCGACGAGCGCGACGCCCGCGAGCCGGCGACCGACGGTGCCGGCGAGGTCGTCGAAGACGGCGAGTCGGTCGATCCCGAGGATACGTGGCCCGGCGAGTGGCGCTCGCCCGACGCGAGCCACTGACCGACGCCCGACGGTCTCGGGCCGATGGGGGCCACTGGGAATATTGGGAGTTGACGGTCACTCACGAGTGTCCACCCGTCGCATCGGCGATGCGCTCCGCATGGAGCCGACGTTCGCCGACTATCTGCCTAGAACCTGCAAGTACGTCCAGTTCTGGAGCAATCGAACCCACCACGACTCCACGACCGCCGGGGTTCCGGCCGGCCGACCGCGATATTTGACCGATCCTCTACGTACGTAGGGGCGAGTGACGAACGGGCGTCCGTGCTCGAGGACGAGGAGCTGCCCGCCGACTGGGAGCCCGAGGAGCTACCCGGCGGCGTGGACGCCGACCGTCGGCCGTCGTACGTCGCCTTCCGCCACGAGACCGGTGACGTCCGGGTGCGCATCACCCCGCCGAACCGGGAGCTCGACCGGCACGGTCACCGGCTCACCGTGACGCTGTTTCCGGGGACCGAGCTCGCCCGGACCCGGGACGTCCGGGTGGTCACCAGCCGGGCTCGCGTGGGCGAACTCGCCCTGGAGCTGATGAAGCTCTTCGACGGCGCGTTCGACGGCCCCGGCGACGTCGAGGAGGCCACGGAGTTCGCGATCCGCCGCGTCGCCCCGCCGGACGTGGTGCTCGACTCACTGGTCACCGACGAGGAGTGATCCGCTCGGCGGCGGGTATCCGCCGCCCTGAGCGTTTGCCGGCCGGCTTGCTGGTCCCACGACGACTCCGCCGGCGAGGGTCCCGCTCACCGCTCGACGGCGAGCAGGGCGACCCGCTCCCGGACGAGCGTCTCGAGGTCGGCGTCGCTCGCGGCCAGCTCCTCCTCGCCGACGCCGAAGGTCTCGCGGAGCTGCGTCGGATCGCCCAGTTCCGAGCCCCGCTCGAGCGGTGTGGGTTCGACGACGTCCCGGACCGCCGCCGCAGCTGCCGCCTCGCGCCCGGCGACGTCCCCGTCTGTGACGATGCCCCCATCGGGCCCCAGCGCCGCGACGACCACGACGACAGGCGAACGCCCTTCCGCGACGCCCAGGGACAGGGCGTCCTCGATCTGGCGGGTCCCGGCCGCGTAGCACAGCACCTCGACCGCGGGATCGTCCGCGATCGCCGCGTCCCGCTCGATCGCTCTCGCGGCGGTCTCGACGGCGTGCTCGAGGTGGGCCTCCCCGGCGACGGTCCGGGCGTCGAGCGCCTGGACGAGACAGCCGTGTTCGTCGCCGATCTCGCCGAGGGTCGCGAGGAAGGTCTCGAGGTCCGGGACGTCGGCGTACCCTTCGACGAGTCTCACGCCGCGGCACCTCCGCTCCGCTCGCTATCGGTCGTATCCCGCTCGCTAGCGCTCGTGCCGCGATCGGACCGCACCGCCCCGCGCTCGCGCTCTGCCTTCCGCTCGCTAGCGCTCGGGCCGCGACCGCGCCGCACCGGACCGCACTCGCGCTCTGCCTTCCGCTCGCTAGCGCTCGGGCCGCGACCGCGCCGCACCGCCCCGCGCTCGCGCTCTGCCTTCCGCTCGCTAGCGCTCGGGCCGCGACCGCGTCGCACCGCCCCGCACTCGCGCTCTGCCTTCCGCTCGCTAGCGCTCGCGGTCACGAGAAGTCACCCAGATTCGACTGGTCGCCGTCGTCGTCCGCGTCGTCACTGGCGGTCGCGCTGCCCCCACTGGCGGCACTCTCCGCCGGGAACAGCTCCCCGGCGTCCTCGGGCTCGACGGCCCGGACGTCCTCCATCTCGACGTCCTCCCGGCCCGCGTTCTCGAGGATCGACTCCGCGGTCGCCTCCCGGCCCCGCAGCGCCCCGAGCACGACGCCCTTGTCGGCCTGGCGCAGCGCCTCCCGGTCCTGGATTCCCGCGACGAACAGCCGCCGGGCACGCTTCCGGCCGACGCCCCGCACGCCGACGAGGTCCAGGAGGTCGTCCTTCACGCCGTGCTCGACGCGCATCCGGGCCTCGCGCACGTCGTCGACGACGGGGAGGTCGAGTTCGGCGACGATCTCCTCGGTCGCGCCGAGCAGCCACTCCGCGGTGTCGACCTTCGAGCGGATGTCGCCGGGCCCGACCCCGTAGCGGTTCGTGATCGTGTCCTCGTCGAGTTCCTCCGTCCAGTCCTCCAGGAGCTTCGCCGTCTTGAGGGCGGCCAGCCAGTCCTCGAAGCGGGCCTCCTCGTACTCCGTGGGCTGGGGACCCAGCAGCTCCGTCTCGCGCTCGTAGCACAGCTCCGAGTAGGTGCTCTCGTCGCCCGACCGGAGGTACAGTTCGTACATGTCCGGGGTACGCGAGACGAGGTGGTAGAGCCCCAGCGGCGTCAGTTCGACGTCGACGTCCGAGCGGTCCGGCTCGTCGGGATCGCGGGCCGCCGAGCCGCCGGTTCGATCGGCGACCAGCTCGCTCGCCGGCTGGAAGCCCCCGGACGTCCCGTCCGCGGCCTCGGGTGTCGCGTCGGCGGTGCTCGCGTCCGTCGACGCACTCGCATCCGCACCGTCCGCGTCCGCCCCCGGCGTGGCTGCGCTGGCGCTGCCAGCGTCCGCGGCCTCCCGCACCGCGTGCTCGATGCCGTCGACGATCGTCGCCGCGCTCATCGGGTCGAGGTAGAGCCGCGATACGGTGTGCCCGAGGTTCGTGGCGGCGAGGTCGCCCCGGTCGCGCTCCAGGAAGTCGTTGCGCTCCAGGTAGGTCAGCACCTCGTCGACGACCCGCTCGATGCGGCCGGCCTCGGCGGTCTGGCTGGCGTAGAGGGTCTCGTCGAGGAAGGAGAGGAGCTCCGAGCGCGAGCGCGCGAAGCCGGAGGCGACCGTGGCCAGCACGTGGGTCCGCAGGGCGGGCTGGGCGGCGAGCTTCGAGCGGACCGGTTCGGGATCGGCCTCGACGTAGCGCTCGAACAGCTCGTCGAGTTCGTCGTGGCTCTTCGCGAGCAGGAGTGCCTCGCCGTAGGGGTCGCGGCCGGGCCGTCCCGCCCGGCCCATCATCTGGTGGACCTCGAGGACGGGCAGCGGTTGCATCCCGCCGGCGGTGCCGTCGTAGCGGCGCCAGTCCCGGACGACCACCCGCCGGCTGGGGGTGTTGACGCCCGCCGCGAGCGTCGGCGTCGCGGAGACGACCTTGACGAGCCGGTCGCGGAAGGCGTCCTCGATCAGGGAGCGGTGCTCACTCGCGAGCCCGGCGTGGTGGAAGGCGGCGCCGCGTTCGACCGCGTTCGCGAGGTCCTCGCTGGTCTCGGTGTCGCTGACGTCCCGGACCGCCTCGGCGAGCGTCGCGAGGTCGGCTCGCTCCTCGGGGGTGAGCTCCGGTTCGACGACGGCGCCGAGTCGCCCGGCAGCGGCCTCGGCGTTCCGCCGGGAGTTGACGAAGACGAGCGTCGAGCCGCCCTCCTCGAGGGTGTCCCGGACGATCGCGCCGGTCGCCGAGTCACTGGCGCCGACGGGGATCTCAGTCTGTTCGCGCTCGCCGTCGCCACCCCTGGCCGGCGCGAAGTGCGCCGCGTCGCCGAAGTGCACGCCCATCCGGAGCTCGATCGGGCGCCAGTCGGTGTCGACGAGTGCGGCGTCGAGCCACTGTGCGATCTCGTCGGCGTTGTCGATCGTCGCCGACAGCGCCACGAGCTGCGCGCCCGGGTTGAGCTGGCGGAGCTTCGCGAGCGTGACCTCCAGCGTCGGCCCCCGCTCGGGGTCGTCGATGAGGTGGACCTCGTCGGCGACCACGCAGCCAAGATCCTCGATCCAGGATGCGCCGTTCCGGACCAGCGAATCGACCTTCTCCGACGTGGCGACGATCAGATCCTTCGAGGCGAGCCACTCGCCGCTGGCCTCGTAGTTGCCCGTCGAGACGCCGACGTCGACGCCCAGCTCCTCCAGCGCGGCGAACTCCTCGGCCTTCTCGCTGGCCAGGGCCCGCAGCGGCACGATGTACAGCGCCGTCCCACCGCGATCGATCGCCGACAGCATCGCGAGCTGGGCGATCAGCGTCTTGCCGCTGGCGGTCGGGACCGAGGCGACCAGGTGCTCCCCCTCCGTGACGCCCGCCTCGACCGCCTCGGCCTGGGGCGGGTACAGCGAGTCGATGCCCTGCTCGTGCAGGAGCTCGACCGCGCCGGTTGGGAGCTCGGGGATCGCCTCGACGTCCATCGGTCCGGGATAGGCGCGGTCTCCGGGTTAGGGTTTCGGATGAAGCGGCTCCGGCTGAAGCACGAGGAGGGGTAGCAGCGCCTCGACCCCAGAATCGGAACCGTGGACCCTCAGAACGCCTGCAGCTCCTCCAGTACCGCGGCCGCACTCCCATCGTCGATCGCCGCCCTGGCCGCCTCCAGCCCCGCTTCCAGCGAGTCGGCGTCGCCGCCGGCGTAGATCCGGAACGCGGCGTTGAGCGCGACGGCGTCGGCGAAGTGGTCCTCGCGCTCGCCGGCGACGACGGCCTCGGTGATCGCCGCGGAGTCGCCCGCGACGTCGTCGACCTCGAGGTCCTCCTCCGTCACGTCCATGCCGAACTCCGCGGTCTCGATCTCGTAGTCGGACAGCTCCTCACCGCTCGACCAGTCGGCGACCTTGGTGTAGCCGGGGCGGATGTCGTCGTAGCCCTCCATCCCCTGGAACATGATCACGCGGTCGGGCGTCCAGCGCTCGCTCGCCTGGGCGGTCTCGACGATCTTCTTTGCGAACGCGAGGTGGTAGAAGCTCCCGAGGTGGACCGAGGCGTCGGCCGGATTCGCGAGCGTCTCGATCGTGTTGACGAACACCCGCACGCCCATCTGGTCCCGGCGGTCGTAGAGGTCGTCGATGCCGGGGTTGAACGCCGGCTGGTAGTAGAAGCCGAAGCCGGTCGAGTCGACCATGTCGGCGCTCTCGGCGGGTTCGAGCTCCGTTCGGACGCCGAGTTCGTCGAGAACGTGCTTGTACGCGTCCTGCTTCTGGGTCGGGACCCGGTCGCCGCTGTGGACGACGACGGGCGTGCCCGCGCCCGCAGCGACGACGCCCGCGGCGACGCCCAGCAGCCCGCTGCGGCCCTTGCCGTCGTAGTTCGCGCCGCAGTCGACGGGATCGCACTCGGGGGCGACGGAATCGACGCACTCCTCGTGCATGACGTCGACGTAGGCGCCAAGCTCCTCGGGCGTGTTGCGCTTCCAGCGATTGGCCAGCCAGAAGGCGCCAAGCGTCGTCGGGTCGGGCTCGCCGGCGAGGATGCGCTGGAAGGCCTCGCGGGCCTGCGAGCGGTCCATGTCGTCGGCGGACTTGGGCCCCGAGCCGACCACGGCCGTCATCAGCCGCTTCAGGGGCCACTCGCCGAACTCGGCAGTCGAGCGCTGCATGGACAGCGGTTCGGGCCTGGCGTGCAAAGGCTCGTCGCTCCCGGGCACGCGGCGGTCGAACGTGTTCGACGGTGGGCCCCACCGCGAGTCGGCGTCGCCCTCGCCGCCCCGCCGCAGCCCGGCGGCCGGCGGTTACCGCCCCTCGAACTCCTCGGCCAGCAGTCCATATCGGAGGACGTCCACGCGCTCGCCGTCGACGAACGCCTCCTCCCGGTGGCGGCCCTCCTTCTGGAACCCGTTCTTCTCCAGCACCCGTCGGGAGCCGTCGTTGTGCTCGTAGACGGTCGCGTAGACCTTCGCGAGCCGCCGCTCCTCGAACGCGTAGCCCGCAACGAGCCCGACGGCCTCGGTGCAGTACCCCTCGCCCCAGTGCTCGGGGGCGACCATGTAGCCGATCTCGGCGGTCCCCCAGGTCTCGTGGGGCTCCTTGAGCGAGATGGACCCGACGGGATCGGCGTCGGTGGCGAGCAGCAGGTGGACGCCGCCGTCGTCCCCGACAGACTCGACCCACTCCTCCTCCTCGTGGCGGTGGATCGGATCGTACGCGCCGAGGTCCGTCCGAACCGACTCGTCGTTGATCAGCCGCTCGAGGAAGCCGGCGTCGTCTGGCGTGATCGTGTGGAGGTCGACGGTCTCACCCTCCAGGAACGCGGGACCGGGCATGGATCGATGCATGGGCCCCTGGAGAAAAAGGCCACGCCCGGTGTGATCGGCGCTGTCACGGGACGGGCTGTCTCGCGGCCCCAGGCGGCCACTCGGCATCGCCCACCTCGTCGCCCTGGCTCCGGGCACGGCGCCCCCGTCGCCGGTCAGGACGAGTCCGCCGGCCAGTCTGGATCGACGCCCACGAGCTCCGCACTCCGCTCCCACAGCCGCTGGCGGACCCGTGGGTCCTGGGCCTGGTGGTCGGCGGCCCGGATCTCGCCCTCGTCGACGAAGACCCCGTTTTCCCGTCCGTACTCGGGTGCGACCAGCAACTCGACCAGCCGCCGCCCACCGGTTTCGACGTCCGTCCCGATCCCTGGGACGAGCGAGAACAGCCGTGTGAGGACGCGCGAGCGCCAGGCCGCGCCGGTCCAGATGCGCGTGCCGCGAACGAACCCGGGGCTGAAGCAGTTCGCGACGACCGGGGGGACGGCTGCGGGTGGCTGCCCGGCCGGCGCCCCCGCCGCCAGCCGCTCGGCGAGTTCAAGTGTGAACGCGGCGTTGGCGAGCTTCGTGCGGGCGTAGGCCTCCAGCCCGTCGTACCCGGCCTCGAGCTGGAGGTCCTCGAGGTCCAGTTCGCCGCGGTACTGCAGGCCGGAGCTGGTGGTGACGACTCGGGCGGGCCCGCTCGCACCGCTCGGAGACGCCGTCGACTGGGTGGCGTCGTCGCGCCCCGCCGTCGCGTGGGCGGTCTGGGCCGCGTCCGACGCGCTCGCGCTCTCCCGCAGGCGCGGGAGCAACTCGTGGGTGAGCAGGAACGGCGCGAGGTGGTTGACGGCCAGCGTCAGCTCGATCCCGTCGGGGCTCTCCGCGCGGTCGCTCCGGGCGATGCCGGCGTTGTTCGCGAGCGCGTGGATCTGGGGGTAGCTCGCGAGCAACTCGTCGCCGAGGTCGCGGACGGCGGCCTGGTCGGCGAGATCTGCGCGGTGGAAGACGATCTCGCCGGAAGCGTCGGCGGTCGCGGCCTCGAGGCTACGGCCGCGTTCCTCGTCGCGGCCGACCGCGGCGACCGTCGCGCCGCGCTCCGCGAGCCGGCGGGCTGCGGCACGGCCGATGCCGCTGGTCCCGCCAGTGAGCACGATCACCCGGTCGGCGAGGACCGGCGTCGTCCCGTCTGGCGCCGTTGCAGTCCCCCTGATCGTCTGGGGCTCTGTCGCGAGTTCCGTCTCTGACTCCGCGTCGGGATCCGTCGTCGACGACCCATCCCACGCCATCGGGCCGGGCTACGCCCGGGATCCTGGTAGATGTTCTCCCGCTCGCGCCGGCGGCCGCCGATCAGGGCGGCTCCTCCGGCAGCACGTCGAGGATCGCCTCGAGGAGCGACTCGGAGGCAGCGGCGACGTACCGTCGTCGCTCGTCGTCGGCGTGGATCGCGGCGTCGCTCTCCGCGGCGAAGAGCTCGCCGAGCACCTGCTCCTCGCGGTCGGGGTGGACAGCGACGACGGCCTCGAGCAGGCCGCGGCCGAGCACCCCCCAGTGGACCGTCGGTGCCCAGGTGTCGAGCCGCCGCTTGCAGGCGCGCTCGATGGCGTCGAACTGCACCGCAGTCCGTTCGGCGAGTGCGTCGTCCTCGACGACGTCGTGGCCGATCACCGTTGCGACGGTCGCCTCGGCGAGCGGGCGGCCGTTTTCGGCGGTTACCGGGGTGCCGTCGTAGCGGAGTCCGCCGCCGCGGGTGGCAAGGTAGCGCTCGCCGGTGGCAGGAAGGGCGGCCGCGGCGGCGATCGGCGTCCCTGCGACGACCGCGTCGCGTCCGAACTCGGCGCTCGCGCCGGCCGGCAGCCGTTCGAGCGCGACGGCGCTGGCGAACGTCGGAACGCCCGCCGCGAAGTTGTTGGTGCCGTCGAGGGGGTCGACGATCCACCGGTAGCGGGGCGCATCCCGGGCGGGTGGTTCCGCCGGCGACAGGAATCCCGCCTCCTCGGCGTACACCGCGTGCTCGGGGAAGGCCTCCCGAATCTCTGGCAGGATCGCGGCCTCGGCTGCCTCGTCGGCCGCGGCCTTGACGTCCGTCGAGGAGTGCTCCGCGACCAGGTCGGTCTCGAGGTCCTCGTAGCGCTGCGCCAGGACCGCGGCGCCCGCCTCCGCCGCCGAGCGAGCGACGTCGCCGGCGCGGTCTTCCATGGGAGCGGCGAGCAGCCCGGTCGCCGAGAGCGTTCCGATCCCGAAAGCGATACACCGCGACCGACCCTAACGCGGTCGATGAGTGAGGCGACGGGGGACTGGCGGGCCACGATCGACGACGTGGACGCCCGGCTCCTCGACGGCGTCCAGAGTGGCTTTCCGATCGCCGAGCGGCCGTTTCGCGAGGTCGCCGAGCGCGTGGGCACCGACGAGACCGACGCCCGCGACCGCGTCCAGCGGTTGCTCGACCGGGGGCTGTTGCGCCGGTTCGGGCCGGTGCTCAACCCGCCGGTGATCGGCTCCTCGACGCTCGCGGCGCTCCAGGTTCCGGACGATCGCTTCGACGCGGTCGCGGCGATCGTCAACGCCCACGACCAGGTGAACCACAACTACCGCCGGCGCCACGAGTGGAACATGTGGTTCGTGGTGACGGCGGGGTCGATCGAGCGCCGCGACGCGATCCTCGCGGAGATCGCCGAGGAGACCGGGCTGGACCCGCTCGTGCTCCCGATGCTGACGGATTACTACATCGACCTCGAGTTCCCGGTCGTGAACGACGACCGCTTCGCCCGCGAGAGCGCCGCCGCGGAGGGCGTCGAGGCCACCGGGATCGCCGAGACCGCCCGCGGCGACCGCTCGCCCTTCGAGGCCGACCTGCTGCTTGCGATCCAGGACGGCTTTCCGGTCTCGACGACCCCCTACCGCGACCTCGCTGCGGAACTCGACGCGCCGGTCGAGGACGTCCTCGCCGCCGTCCGGCGCCTGAACGACGCCGGCTGCATCAAGCGGATCGGCTGCGTCGTCAACCACCTCGCGACCGGCTTCGACAGCAACTGCATGGTCGTCTGGGACGTCCCCGACGACGACCTCGACGAGCTGGGCCGCGAGGTCGGCGGGCTCCCCGAGGTGACGCTGTGCTACCACCGTCCCCAGCGGCCGGAGCGCGAGTGGCCCTACAACCTCTTCACGATGCTCCACGGCCGGGACGCCGAGGCCGTCGACGCGAAGATCGACGAGCTGGCTGCCGACTACCTCCAGGTCCCCCACGAGCGTCTGTACTCCACGGCGACGCTCAAGCAGACGGGTGCCCGGTACGAGGAACTGCTGGAGTAACAGCGGATACTCCCGGGACGGCCGATCGACCTGGCGCCACTCAGTCCTGGGCCGTGAGGTACAGGAGTGGGGCCAGGACCACCATCAGGACGCCGACCAGCCGCCACTCGAGCGTCGAGATCGCGGCGGGGGCGAGCGCGAAGATGGCGCCGAAGACCCCGAGATTGAGCGCGAAGACCTTCCGGGACTTCAGCGGCAGCACCGCGAGAACGGACAGCAAGAACACGACGACCAGCACCTGGCCCGCGTTGTAGTCGATGAGGAAGTCGTTGAGCCACTGCAGCGGTACCGTCGTCATCCTACGCCTACCTCCCCGAGTTGCACCCTTGAAAGTTCCGTTCCGCCTCGCTTGCGGGCGTCGCGTCCCACCGCCGACCCCAGGTGCTGGGGGAGGCTGTCGCCGCAATGGCCCACCGCGCGGTGCGGCCGCTCCACGCTGGGGGAGCGGACGCACGGAGTCCCATGGAGCGTGTGACGGTGGGCGTGCGTCCAGGCTTCCTAGCCCGTCCAGCCTTTTATGTATTATTGCAGAACCCGGTGAAGGAAGGCGTTCTCGGCGGTCGAGCGGGCCGGAGAACGGCTCGCGGGGGCGAACCGTCGGATGCCGAGGAATGACGGAGACTGGCAGTCGAGGACCGCTGGCTGCCTGCGACGACCCCTCGAGTGCCGCCAGGTGCCCCAGCCGTCCCGTCGTTGCCCGGATCGCGGTGTCCTGCCGGGTCCCCACGCTTCGCCCCGTGACGGCACGCTTTTGAGCCTCCACGGCGGAGCGGTGGGCGATGGTCGATCCAACGTCCGACCTCGGCGAGGACGTCGATCCCGAGGACGCTCCCGACTGTGCGACCTGTGGCGATTCGATCGTCGCGAGCACGGACCACGTCGTCGTCACCCGGGTCGAGGACGGGAGCGTCGCGTCGCGACACTTCTGCGACGAGGACTGTCGGGCCGAGTACTAGCGCTGCTCCAGCGGGGGAGTGGCGACTCGGGGCCGTCTTCGCCGTGACGGGATCGCCCTCGCACGTCTCCGATTCCCCCGACTGTCTGAATCCGTGCTCGATCCCCAAGAGCGTCCGAGCCGCCTGCTAGTCCGTCGACTCCTCGGCCTCGTCGACCCGGACCGCCTCGCCGATCCCGTCGACTGGCCGGTCGGGATTCGCCCGGCGGGCCGCCGGGGACAGCCCGAGCTGGTACTCCTCCGGCGGGACGCCGTCCCGGAGGTGCGTTCGGCCGCGGTGGACGTGGACCGCCCGGTCGAGGTGGAGCCGTACTGCCTCCAGCAGCGCCTCCGCCTCGAGTGGCTGGCCGCGGCGCTCGAGGTCCTCGACCCCGGCGCCGTCGGGCACGTCGAACGCCCGCTGGGTGATGATCGGGCCCTGGTCGAGGTCCGTGGTCACGTAGTGGGCGGTGACGCCGGCGATCCGAACGCCCTCCTGGCGGGCCTGCTCGTAGGCACGGGCGCCGGGGAAAGAGGGCAGCAGGCTCGGGTGGATGTTGATGATGCGGTCCTCGTAGCGGAAGACGACCTTCGGCGAGAGGATCCGCATGTAGCGAGCGAGGACGATCAGGTCCACGTCGTACGCCGCGAGGTGCTCGAGGAGTTCCTCCTCGTCGGGCTGGCCGCCCTCGCCGCCCACGTCGTGGAATGGGACGCCGTGGCTCGCGGCCAGCGGCTCGAGGTCGTCGTGGTTGCCGATCACGACGGAGATCTCCGCACCCAGCTCGTCGTTGGCCCACGCCGACAACAGTGCCTCGAGGCAGTGGGATTCCTTGGTGACGAGGACGGCGATCCGTCGGGTCTCGCGCTCGTTGGGGAACCGGACCTGTACCTCGACGCCGAGGTCCTCCCCCAGCTCGGCCAGCTCGGCGCGGAGGTGGTCCCGCGAGCACTCCATCTCCGAGGTGTCGACGGTCATCGACATCCGGAACAGCCCCTCGCGGACGGCCTGATCGAGGTCCTCGATGTTGATCCCCTGCTCGAAGAGGAGTGTGGTCACCCGAGCGATCAGTCCCGTGTCGTCGTCTCCGATCACCGTGATCTCCGTGAGCTCGGTCGTCATCGCTCCCACCTCCGACGGCGACTGATCGGTCGCATCGGCGACGGATACGCCCGCGAGTGTGGATAAGGGTTCCCGTTCGGCCGGCGGCCCGGCCGCTGTCGTGGCCGGGGTATTATGAGGCCGGCCGCCGCCTGCGCAGCTATGCACTGGATCGCCGAGGAGGTCCCCTGGGGCAACCTGTTCCGAACCGCCGTCACGGCGCTCGCCTTCTTCTACCTGTTCTGGTTCGTGGCGGTGTTCGTGCTCTTCACCGTGACGGGGTCGGACGCTCCCGAGATCCAGACTGCGATCGGGATCGTCGCCGCGATCCTCGCGTTCGTCCTCGCGTCGATCGTCGTCTGGTCCGAGCGGATCGGCTGGATCGGCGACCCGGACTCGGCCGCCTGAGCGACGGCCTAGCCTGGCCGGGACCGGCCAAGATGCCCCCGTCAGCGGCTTCCCGTCCGTCGGGACCGACGGTCAGACTCATATGCGGCCCGTCCCGACCACCGGGCATGTCCATCCGGACGCGGCTCGCGGCCGTCCGGTCGAGTGGCGGCCCGTCGCTCTCCGCGCTCGCGGTCGGCACGACCGCGCTGACGTTCGTGCTCATGCTCCTGGGCGTCTGGACCGCCGTGGGCGGCTACGGCCTGACCTGCCAGGGTCGCTGGCCGGTCTGTGACGGGGCCGTCGCCGGCCTCTTCCCGGCGAACTTCGGGAGCTTCGTCGAGTGGTTCCACCGGCTCGTCGCGATGGTGACCGGCTTCGCGATCCTGGGGACGACCGCCCTCGCCTGGTACCGCGGCGCACATCGCACCGTCCGCGCGGCGTTCACGCTCGCACTGGTCTTGACGCCCCTCCAGATCGTCCTGGGCGCGCTGACCGTCGACACCTACGAGCGCGTCGTGCTCGCGACGCACTTCGGCTCCGCCCTCGCGATCCTCACCCTCTTCGCGGTCGGCACGGCCCTCCTCACGGACCGGTGGCCGGGAACGCCCCAACTCGCGGCGGCTGGCGTCGGGGCGACGGCGCTGGCCGCCGTGCTGGCGCCGGACGTTCTCGTCGTCCACCCCGTCTGGCTCCACGTGACGTACGTGGCGCTCGCGCTCGCGGGGTTCCTCGCGTTGCTGTTCGCGGCCGTCACGCCGTCTCCGGCCGGTATGCGGCCTCGCGTGGCCGCCGCACTCGGGACGGTGGCGGTCGCGATCGCGCTCGTCGTCGGCCGGGTCCGCCTCGACGCGACGGGAAAGCTCGTCGTCGTCGCGGGCCTGGTCGCCGGTGCCGCGTTCGGCGTCGGGGCACTCTGGCTGGCACGGCGTGGTGGACGGGACACCGATCCCGCCGGGCGGACGGCCGCCTGAGGCGCGGGTCAGCCGATCCGCGGTGCGCCAGAGCGCTCCATCCTCGCAGTGATCGCGCCTTCCAGCGCCTCGCCGTCGGGCGTGCCGGCGACGCCGACGACCAGGGCCGGCGCGCCCGAGAGCGCGTCCCGGAGCACTGCGGCGGGGTTGGCCTCGGGACCGTGGGCGATCGTCGGTGCCGAGCAGCGCTCGGCGAACCGGTCGGCGCGCGGGCCCAGCGCGTGGACCGTCGCGAGGGCGCGCCGGTCGTGGCAGTCGCCGGCGTAGTCAGCCAGCAGCGGTGCGACGTCGCTGCGCTCGCGGGGCAGGGCCACTACCAGCTCGACGGGCTCGCCGGGATCGGTGAGCGCGCGCCGGAGGCGCTCGATGGCGACGGCGTCGGTCACGCCGAGCGCGTCGTAGAGCCGTCCGCCGGGGAGCTCGAGCCACTGGGGGCGGGAGGCCGTCGCCAGGGCCTCCCGCTCCTCGTCGGGCAGCGGCGGCTCCTCGATGGCGGCGAGCGCGCCGTCGATCGCCGAGCCCAGCTCCGCCCCTGGCGCCGCCGCCTCGTGTCCGCCGACGTGGACGATCGAGGCGCCGCGACGATCGACCGCTCGCGCGAGCGCCCGCCGGAGTGCGGGCGACCCCTCGGCGTTGACGACCTGGGCGCCGGCGGGGACCGACGAGACGACCGATCGGATCACGTCGCCGTGTCCCGGCCCGCGCGCCGTCGTGCCGTCCCGACCGAGGGCGGTCACGACGACGACGTC
>Ga0207756_100135_pt1 | contig 58738 bp, 57 predicted proteins | sample A23M1SouthBayCA_FD_187748 | JGI IMG/M metagenome (GOLD analysis project Ga0207756, IMG submission 187748) | Aerobic enrichment media microbial communities from Eden Landing Ponds, California, USA - A23 M1 (3) (SPAdes) | ecosystem: Environmental > Aquatic > Marine > Unclassified | place...
TTTAGACTGGTCAACAGCCGAATCCTGGCGGATGAAAGGGCGAGGCGCGGTAGCCAGATCTGCGGCGGCACTATTCGACCGCAGGGAGAATATCCGTCACAGATCTGGCTAGCGTGCCGAGGGCTTTCGGTGCCTGTTTCCATTTCCGCCGACCTCTTATCTGAACAGCACCGAGAAGACCGTGCGATGGGATGACAAGCCGGGACAACAGCAAAGACCGTCCCGCGATTGCGACGGATATGGACCTCGTCGAAGCGACCGAGAACGACACGACGACGCTCGCCGAGTACTGGTACGCGCTGGCGACGGAGATGGAGCAGTACTCGGACCTGAACGAGGTGGCCCACGACGGCCCCGAACCGGCCGAGTCTGGATTCCGGTCGCTCTTCGACGACGACGAGACCACGCCGTACCTGCTCGTCGTCGACGGCGAGACGGTGGGCTTCCTCCTGCTCCGGAAAGGTGATCATCCCTCGCGAGTCCACGACAGCTACGTCCGTCTCGTCGACCTGTACGTCGCCGAGGGACACAGAAACGAGGGCTACGGCGGCGAGGCCATCGAGCAGGTGAAGGCCATCGCCAGCGAGCGCGGCGCGGACTTCCTGAAAGTCTCCTGTGAGTGGGACAACGAGGGCGCGCGGCGGTTCTACGAGGACGAGGGGTTCACCGAGAAGCAGGTGACGTACGTCCAGCAGGTCGAGTGAGTTACTCGCTGGCACTGACTAACTGCCCGTTCTCCTCGTCGAGCAGACCCCGCTCGATAGCGGCGTCGATGATCGCGTCGAACTCCCGGTCGCTGACCTGGTAGGCACTCGTCGCGATCTCGTGAATCTCGGCGCGCTCGACCGGGAACTCGCGGTTCTGGAGGAGCCGCATCACCTTGTTGTACTCCAGTGCCGTCAGCGACGGGCCGTCGTCCGACGACGGCTCCGCGTCGTCCGTCGCCGACTCGTCGCTGGCTGTCGATGTCTCCGTTGCCGCCGACTGGTCGGTGTCGTCGCGCGACTGGCCCGCAGGGTTGGCGTGTGTCGCGGACTGGCCCTCGTCGGTCTCGTCCGAGCGATCAGACGACAGCGGATCGGACTGCGTCGAGCGGTCTCCCGGTCGGCCGGTCGCAGTCTCGGTCTGTCGCTCGGTGCCGGCGGTTGATTGACCGGAGTCGGCCCGTTCGATCGACTCGCCGCGATTGTCGGGATCACGGCTGGCAGCAGATTCTGCTTCGGCCGCTGTCTCGGCATCGTCGTCAGTCCGGTCGGCGTCAGTCGTTTCGCTATCGGAGGCGTCCGCCTCGGGCTCGTCGAGCAGGGGCTCCTCGGGTTCGACCGGCGTCACGTCGTCGACCGCAGACGCCGCCTCGGCGTCGGTCGCACCGACCACGGTCTCGACGACGTTGGCGAGCTTCTGCCGACAGCTCGGGCAGAGTGACACCGCTCGCTGCCGGCCGCTGTCCGGGTCCAGTTGCGGTGGGATCACCTGATAGGGTTCGATCTGTGCGTCGAGGGCAGCCCCACAGAAGTAGCAGGAGGACAGTTGTTCCATGGCCGTCCGTGCGGCGGCTGCACTCTTAAAAACAGTGGCCGGCCGTCACTCGCTGTCAGCATCCGACGCGAGACGGGGGTCGGCATGGGCGAACACGAACGACCGCAGGAGTTTCGCGCCCAGCACCGCAGCCTGTCCGTCGTCGCGGTCGTTGACCTCGACCACGTCGAAGCCGACACTGTGTGGTGCGACTGCGCGAACGACGCGGTGCATCTCTCGCGGGGTGAGCCCGAACGGCTCTTTGGTCCCGGTTCCGGGCGCGAAGCCGGGGTCGGCGGCGTCGATGTCGACCGAGCAGTAGACGCGCTCGTCCTCGAAGTCAGGGTCCCAGTCGGCGACAGCGTCCGGTTCGACGGCGGTCACGTCCGTCTCGGTCGCACGGTCCCACTCGGCTGCAGAGCCGCTGCGAGCGCCCAGGATCACGGCACGGTCGGCCACCGCTAGGGCGTGGCGCGTGACGGTGGCGTGGCTCAGTTCGTTGCCGGCAAAGTCCGCCCGCAGATCGAGGTGGGCGTCGAGACAGCAGAACACGTCGGGCTCTACCGCGCGGACGCCGGCGACTGAGACAGTGTGTTCGCCGCCGACGAGCAGCGGCACCGTTCCGTCGTCGGCGTAGTCCCCGACGAGACCTTCCAGAAAGGTGAGATAGGAGTCCACGTCGTCGGTCGGTCCCACGTCGCCGTGGTCGGCCACGGCGAGGTCGGTGAAGCGCCGATCCGTCCGGTGGTCGTAATCCTCGAACGACTCGGCGTAGTGGCGCACGCGGTCCGGGCCGAATCGCGTCCCGGGCTCGAACGTCGTCGAGGCGTCCAGCGGTGCGCCCACGACGACGTAGTCGGCCGCGTCGGGATCGGAGACCGCGCCGGGAAACATCGTAACGATCCTCGGTTCAGACGATCTTGCGCTGTGCCTCGTACTCGAGGTACTCGATCTCGTCGTCGGGGTTGAGATCCTCGTCCTCGGGGATGCGCATGGTGAAGGTGTCGTAGGTTTCGAGGTCCATGACCTGTGCGTCCTCGCCGGTGACCGAGACGACCTGGCCCTGCTTTCGCTGGATGATCGGCACCCAGATCTTCGCGTCGACCGGCTGAGAGAGCGAGCGCTTCTTGCCGTCGAAGACGCCCTTGCCGTCGATCCGGGCCTTGGCGCTGCCGTGCTTGCCGGGCTTGGCCGTGCTGTAGGACGTGATCTTGCAGGGCGTCTCTTCCATCATCACGTAACTTCCCTCGTCGAGTTCGCGAACTTCGGTCTGCTGTCGTGGCATACGGCTGGATTATCCATGTTCGGGTATAAACGGTTTGGAATCGCCCGTCGCTGCGGTGCCGCATGCTCGGTCAGGCGCTGGCCTCGGCGGGTGGGGTCGTCGCGACCAGTTTGTAGATCGCGTAGCCGCCCCAGATCACCAGTCCGAGCAGGATGATGTAGGATCTGATTTCGAGCGGGACGAGTGCTTCGTGAACGATTGCACCCTCGCTGTCGACCGGGTGGCCGCTCCCCAGCAGCATCTCCAGCAGGCCGATGACGACGACGCCGAGGACGACGAGACCGCCGCCGACGTACGCTGCGATCTTGTCCGCAGTAGTGAGTTGTTCCATGTTTTCTCACCTCCTTAGCCGATCAGGTACCGCAGTTTCGGGTGGTTTCGGACGAAGTCCGACCCGACGAGATACGCGTCGACGCCGAGGACGCGGCCCGCCCCGAGCGTAGCGATCATCGCGAAGATGAGGATGCCGAGTAGTTCGCCAGTGACCAGTCCGTGTGCCCAGCCGCCGGTCTCGCCGTTGATGAAATAAAAGAACAGCATCAGGACCGCCCCGAAGAAGGCCGCGAGCCGAGTCAGGGCACCGAGAATCATCCCGAGACCGATCAGCGTCTGCCCGAGCGGGATCATCACGTTCGTGAACGACAGCAGTATTCCGTCGCTGAACAGCGTGACGAACGGCCCGAGGCTCGTTCCCGCCGCCGCACCGCCGATGAACCAACTGGCGTCGAACGGCCAGCCAGCGAACTTGTCCAGACCGGCATGCAGCAGCCACCACCCGACTGCCAGTCGCATGATCACGAGCCAGTAGGCCAGCCACGGTCCCGAAACGTTCAACGATACGTCCCGACCGAGCAACTGTGTGTGTATCTGTTCCGTCATGTGTGACAACAACCCACACCAATAATTGGCTACATCATAAAATGTTAGGCATAACTTTGAAGTTAGCAATACAGTTGCTCGATGACTACCCACAGTATTGCGGGTGCTTGCTTACCCGTCCTCGTCGGTGCCGTAGGCGCTGGCGTAGCCGGCGTCGCCGCCACCGGAGTCGCGCTCGCGCATGCTCTGGCGGGTGAACTGTGGCTTAGCGCGGATCCCTTTCGACCGGCGGAACGAGTAGGCAGTGACCCCGGCGACTGCGAGTGTGCCGACCCCCGCGACGGCCGTCGCGACGAGCGTCGACTGGGCGTACAGCAACGCCGTCGAGAGCGTGCCACTGGCGAGGAGCATTCCGAGGATCAGCCGGCGAGTCATCCGTTCGAGGACCCTGTCGCTGTCCTCGATGTCGGCCCGGACGTGGAGGTCCTCGCGCTCGATTCGATCGAGTGCCGATTCGAGTTTCGGCGGCACCCGCACCATCGACTCGGCGGCGTCGCGGACCTCGTCGGCCCGGTCCTCGACGTACTGGCGCGCGCCGGCGGTGATGTGACCCTCCTGACTGAGGTAGTCGGTCGCCACGGAGATGAAGTCGAAGTCGGGATCGAGCGTGACACAGACCCCTTCGACGACGGTGGCGACCCGGAGGACGAGCGCCAGATTCGCCGGTAGTCGCAGCGGGAACTCGTAGATTGTGTCCTCGACCTGCTGGATGATCTGCTGGACCCGGTACTGCTCGATGTCCTCGCCGCGGGCGTCTGCGATGGCCAGCTCCATCACGTCGCCCATCACCTGTCGATCCGCTTCTGGTGAGAGGGTCCCCATCTCGATGAGGGCGTCGAGGATCGCCTGGATGTCCTGTGCGGCCACGGCGGCGTAGAAATCGACGATCCGATCCTGCACGAACGGGTCGACCCGGCCCGACATCCCGAAGTCGTAGAACACGAGCGTCCCGTCTGACTGCACTGCGAGATTGCCGGGATGGGGGTCGGCGTGGAAGACGCCGTCGTCGATGATCATCTGGAGGTAACTGCGCTGCAGGGTCTCGGCCAGTTCCGTCCGGTCGATCGAGAGGTCGTCCAGTTCCTCGATGTCGTTGATCTTCGTCCCCGGGACGTACTCCATGGTGAGGACGCGGCTGGTCGAGTGTGTCTCGATCACGCCCGGAATCCTGATCGCGTCGTCGTCGGCGAAGTTCCCCTTGATCTCGGTCAGCATCTCGGCCTCGCGGCCGTAGTCCATCTCCTCGCGGATCGTCTTCGAGAACTCGTCGGCCAACGTTTCCAGGGAGAACGACCGGCTGTCGGCGACGAAGTACATGATCACGGGGAGCGTCCAGCGGATCGCTCGCAGGTCGGCCTCGACCAGATCCTCGATGCCGGGACGGCGAATCTTCACGGCGACGGCCTCGCCGTCGACCTCGGCGCGGTAGACCTGTCCCAGACTCGCCCCGCTGATGGCCTCGTCCTCGAATTCGTCGAACGCCTCGTCGATGGGGCCGAGTTCGGCTTCGAGGACGGCGCTGGCTTCGTCCCACGGGGCCGGCGGGACGCGGTCCTGTAGCTGTGCGAACTCCTCGATGTACTCCGGCGGGACGATGTCCGGCCGGGTCGAGAGGAGCTGTCCGAGTTTGATGAACGTCGGCCCCAGCGTCAACAGCGAGTCGAGCAACCGCTGGGCGCGGTCGCGACGCTGGGCCGGCGAGACCTGTCGAGAGCGCCCGAACAGGAGGAACCGCTTCCTGTCGCGGGCGTAGGACAGCCCCAGCGGTAGAAAGTGGCGAACGACGACGACGAACCGCCAGTATGCACGGAGATTCACCGACCGGCCACCCCGTGATCAGGCGTCCTCGACTGGAATCGTCGTCGGACTCGTTGCACTGGCCTTGGGCAGTCTGAGTTCGAGGACGCCCCGTTCGACCGAGGCCTCGGCCCCCTCGCCCGTGGCGTCCGGGGGCAGCGGGAGTTCGGCGTCGAGAAAGAGCGACCGGTCCTCGTCGACGTACCGGAAGTCGTACCCCACGTCCTTCTCGCGCTGGGCCTCGATCACCAGAGAGCCGCCGTCGACGCTGATATCCACCGTGTCGGCGGTGACACCGGGCAGATCGACGACCAGTAGGTAGGCGTCGTCCGATTCGAGTACGTCGGCGAACACCGAGGCCGGCAGGTCCCCCAGAGCGTCACGAAGGGCTGACATACGCAGGGGTTAGGAATCCGTAGCGAAAAAGCCCGCGGTCGCGGTCAGCGAGACAGTCGTCGGAGCGTACATGTCACTCGACGACCTACGTGCACTATGGGACCGGGTGAGCTAGATGATGTCGACCACGCCATCCTCGCCGCACTCCAGGAGGACGCCCGCAACAACACGAACGCGGCCATCAGCGAGCGGGTCGGCGTCTCACCCAGCACCGTCGGCAAGCGCATCAAACGGCTGGAGGCCGACGGGGTTCTCCGGGGGTACGTTCCCGTGATCGACTACGAACGCGCGGGCTTCCCGCTGCACGTCCTCTTTGTCTGCACGGCGACGATACCGGACCGCGAAGCCCTGACCGAACAACTCCAGTCGGTCGATGGCATCGTCTTCGTCCGGGAGTTGATGACCGGCCAGGAGAACGTCCACATCCAGGCCGTCGGCACGTCGAAAGACGATATTACGGCGATTGCACGGCAGATCGACCGACTGGGGTTCGAGGTGGTCGACGAGGTGCTCATGCGCGACGAGTACGTCCGCCCGTCGGTTCGGTTCACGCGTCAGGCCTGACCGATCGGTCGACGGATCGAAAAACCCGGCGATAGAACGGTTTTACTCGACAGATTCTGAACGAGCGATTGCCATACACTTATTCCACGACATCGACTCTGTTCAGGGACCGATGGAAACACACACGAACACCGACCCGGAACACAGACCGTCCATGCGAGTCGTCGACGCAGTCGCGACGCGGGCGGGCGTCGATCCCGCGTCGCTGTCACCGCCGCTGTACGACGCGATCGATCCGGACGCCCTCGATGCGCTCGTCGAATCCGATCCGAAGGGCCGACAGTCCCCTCCGACCGTCCGATTTCACTACGCTGGATACGCTGTCACTGTCGACGGCGACGGGACGGTCGACGTGTCGTCGACCGACACGAGCGAACTCTCCGGCACGGCCCCACACCGAGTGATCGGTCGCCGCGACGGCAGCGCGGATGCGATGGAATGAGTTATTGCGGAGGGCAGTCGGACTGGTGATATGGTCGAGGACGCCGTCGTCGCCGCAATCGTGGGGGTCGCACAGGGGATACTGGAGTGGCTCCCCGTCTCCAGTGAAGGGAGCGTGGCGATCGTCGTCACCGCCCTCACCGGTGCGACCCCGGCCATCGCCACCCGACTGGCGCTGTTCGTCCACGCCGGGACCGCCCTCTCGGCGCTCGCGTACTACCGGGGAGAGGTCGCGACCGTCCTCGAATCGCTCCGCGGGTGGGCCCCCCGAACTGCCTTCGAGTCCGACACCGCCGACCTCTCCTTCCTCGTGCTGGCGACACTGGCGACCGGGATCACCGGCCTCCCGGCGTATCTCCTGCTCGACGCGCTGGTCTCGGAGTTGACCGGGGGCGCGTTCATCGCGCTGGTCGGTGGCCTGCTCGTCCTGACCGGCCTGCTCCAGCGGTTCGCGACGTGGGTGTCGTTCGACGAACGCGCGACGCCGGACTGGGTCGACGCCCTCCTCGTGGGCGGCCTGCAAGGACTGGCGATCCTGCCGGGCATCTCACGGTCGGGGACCACGGTCAGCGCCCTCCTCTTGCGGGGCCACGAGGGCGAAAGCTCGCTCCGGCTCTCCTTCCTGCTGTCGATCCCCGCGGCGCTGGCGGCCAACGCACTCGTCCTCGTCTCCGATGGCGTCCCCGCAGTGTCACCGACGGCCGCCCTGATCGCACTCGCCGTGAGCGCCGTCGTCGGCTACCTCACCGTCGACGCACTCGTGCGGCTCGTTCGCCGAGTCCCCTTCTGGGCGGTCTGTGTCGGCTTCGGCGGGCTTGCGGTGGTGGGTGGCGGCCTGTTGCTGGTGTGAGACCAGCCGCGTGAAGAACTTATATATCCAAGAGCGACAAGTTCCGGGACAGAGAGCGCGATGAGCGGCGACGAACGGAAACTGGTCGACACGTCGGGGGATTACATGTACGCCGTCAAGAGCGGCACCCCCGTCGACGAGCCACAGTGGCGCTCCTGTCGGCTGGTCATGACCAACAAGCGGCTGGTGCTTGCCAACAATGGCGGCAAGCAGGCCCTGCCTCACTCACAGATCGAGGTGCTCGACGAGTCGGCACTGCCCGAGGGAGTCGACCCCGCCGGCGCGACGCCGCTGCGGATCGGCGACAACGTCGTCCTGTTCGACGCCACCAACATCTCGGACTTCGAACTGGAGTACTGCCGGGCGACGCTGCACGGCACTGTCATCCTCGCGAAACACCCGGCGGTCGTCGGCGGGGTGATCCAGGACGACGCCGGGTGGCGCAAGACCCGCTTCCAGCTCGACGACGACGTGATCCGGCTGGAATTCCCCGATGGCGACGAGACGAGTTTCGCCGTCGACGACGTGGGGACCATCGAGACGAGCGACCAGACGGTGATGGGTGAGTCCCGGACCGTCCTCGAAGTCGAGCACACCGACGAGCAAGACCGCAGCGTCGAGACGTACTTCTCGGGGATGGAGCATCACACGACGGCGCTGCAGTCGCTGTTCGAGCGCGTCATCGAGGAACGCGAAGGCGATTACGAACTCAGCGAGACGGAGAGTCAGGTGTTGATGGCGCTGTACTCGGGCGTCTCGCCGTTCGAGATGGGCGACTTCGTCGGCCTCCCCGCCGACGAGGTCGAGGAGATCTACCAGAAACTGCTCGACGTCGGGGCCGTCGACAAGGTCCGAGTGCGGACGGAAGTCAGCCTGAACGCCCAGGGGCGCAACATGGCCAGCGAAGCGATGAACGAGCAGTAAACAGCTTCTCAGTACGACTCGACTTCGAGACCGGAGATTCGCTCGAAGTGGTCGGTGTTCTTCGTGAGGACCGGTTCGTCGTGGACGACGCCCGTCGCTCCGATGATCTCGTCGCCCGGGTCGTTGAGCGGGGTGCCGTCTGCGGAGAGTGCACCGGCAATCCGACCCGCCTTACGGGCCACATCCGGTGTGACATCGTACACCGCTTTCGTCCTGAGGACGGCGTCGATCTCGTCTCGTTCCTGCTGTGGCGTGTCGACGTAGCCGACGCCCCAGTACAGTTCGTACAACGTCATCGCCGACAATCGTTCGGGGACGCCACTGCGCTCTAGTTCCATCGCTTTCGCCATAGCATCGCCGTCGTTTCTGGCGATATCCTCGACGAACGACGTGTCCAAGATCACGAGTTCCACCGTTCGCTTCGTCGGTTCGCATACTCGTCGTAGGCGTCCGATCGCGCCGACCGGATCGACTCGACATCGTCGTCCGTCAACACACCTGCGAGGTCACTGATCGGTCGCTCCGCCGCGAGGCGCTCGATCGTCTCAGAGAACGATTCTTCCTCCCGTTTCCGGCGTTCCAGCACTTCGTACGCGTCCTCGGTGAGTCGGACGCTCTTGTAGTTCGTTCCCATGTGTATACAGATGTATACAGCCGACATCAAGCTTTCGACGCTGTCGAACAGACAACAGTGGGCCCATTCTCCCGGACAAAAATCGGGGCGGAACTTATATTCCCCAGAGGGAGCAACGTCCCGACAGCAGTCCCGAGACCCGAAATGAGTGATACGGAAAAGAAGATCACGGACACCCGCGGTCAGTACCTGCAGGCAGTCCAGGGCGGGCGCGAACTCAACGACGCCAGCTGGACGGCCTGCCGGATCGTCCTGACTACCCAGCGGCTGGTCCTGCTCGCCGACGGGAAGCGCCAGATCCCGCTGGAGTCGATCGACCGTATCGCCGACCGCCACGACGTGAACCAGGAGAGCGCCAGCGTCTCGGACTACGTCGCGCTCCACATCGGCGAGGACGTGGTGCTAGTCTCGGCCGGTGAGCACGCGGCCTTCGAGACGGACCTGTACCGGGCAGCACTCAACGGCCAGATCATCCTCGTTCAACACCCCGCCGTCGAGGGCGGCGTCGTCCAGGACTCCGAGTGGACGAAAGGCCGGATGAAAGTGACCGACGAGGCGCTCCGGCTGGCGCTGGCCGACGGGCAGGCCGTCGAGGTCGAGCGGGCCGATATCGGCGACCTCGTCATCGAGGACAAGACCGTCTCCGGCGAGGAGCGGACCGTCATCGAGGTCGAGCACACCGACGACGGGATCAGCGTCGAGACCCACCTCGCCGGCGAGGAGTTCCACGCGACCGTCCTGCAGGTGATGCTCGAAGAGAGCGCCGAGCGGAACCGCGCCGACCTCGATCTGTCCAGCACCGAGCGGCGCGTCATCATGGCGCTGCACTCGGGCGTCTCGCCGTTCGACATCCCGAACTTCGTCGGCATCGAGGTCGAGAAGGCCGAGGAGATCTTCGACCGACTGATCGAACTCGACGTGATCAGCGTCGTCCGCGAGCGAACGGAAGTCCAGTTGACGACCAAGGGACGACGGACGGCCGGCGAGAACATCAGCGAGCAGTAGCCAGACCACGCCGTTTTAGCCCTACACACAACACGATCCGACAGTTTCTGTAGATATAATCGAACGAAAACGGTCCCTACGCTGACGAACAGTCACGTGAAAACTGGTAGGAAGGATAAAACGTTCAAACCCCCGCTGCATGAGTGTCGGTATGAGCGTTCAAACTGCCGTCGTCCTCGCCGCCGGCGAAGGGACCCGTCTGCGCCCGCTGACGCGCAATCGGCCCAAACCAATGCTCCCCGCCGCAAACCGTCCGATTCTCGAATACGTCTTCGACGCGCTCGTCGAGGCCGGCATCGACGAGATCGCCGTCGTCGTCGGCTACAAGCGCGACCGCGTCCAGGACCACTTCGGCCCGTCCTATCGCGGCGTCTCGCTGGAGTACGTGACCCAGCACAAGCAACTGGGCAGCGGCCACGCCCTTTTGCAGGCTCGCTCTGCGGTGTCGGGTCCGGTGCTGGTCGTCAACGGCGACCGCCTCATCGACGGAGAGACCGTCCGCTCCGTGATCGACCACTTCGAGACCGACCCCGCGACGCCCGCGCTGGCCGTCCTCGAACGACAGGACGCCAGCCACTACGGCGCGGTCGACCTGCGCGACGGCGATCTGGTCTCGATCGTCGAGAAGCCCGAAACCGACGAGCATCGCCTGATCAACGGCGGTATCTACGCCTTCCCCGAAACGATCTTCGACGAGATCGAAGCGACGCCGCGGGCCGACGGCGAACTCGCGCTGACCGACACCATCGCGCGCCTGATCGACCGCGACCGAGTGCGCGCCGTCGAGACCGACGGGATGTGGGTCGACGCGACCTACCCGTGGGACCTGCTGACGGTCGCCCGCGAGGTGCTGGCCCGCGGCCGCGTGACCGAGACGCCCAGCGATGAGCGGGTCTGGGTCGCCGACTCCGCGCACGTCCACGAGGACGCGACGCTCCAGGGGCCGGTCGTCGTCGGCCCCGACTGCGAGGTCGCCGCCGGCACCGTGCTGGGCCCCCACACAGCACTGGGGGACAACGTCACCGTCGGCGCGAACGCCACCGTCCAGAACTCCGTACTCGACGTGGACACCCGCGTCGACGCCGGCGCGACACTGGTCGACACGATCACCGGCCAGGACGTGACACTCGGCGTCGAGACGGTCGTCCCCGGCGGCCCGGCCGACGTGCAGGTGAACACGGACGTGTTCGAAGATCAGGACCTCGGTGCCGTGTTCGCCGACCGTGCCCGGACGCGAGGCAACGTCTCGGTCTCGCCGGGGACGCTCGTGGGACCATCGGCGACGCTGCACTCGGGGGTCCACGCCTTCGGTCAGATCGACGAGGGCGCGGAGGTGGTCCGCTGATGTGCGGGATCATCGGCTGTGTCGGCCGCCACGACGAGACCCTGGACGTGCTGGTCCACGGCCTCTCGAAACTGGAGTATCGTGGCTACGATTCGGCCGGTGTCGCGCTCGGCGGCGACGGCGCGGTCTCGGTCACCAAGAAAAGCGGCAAGATCGACGATCTGCGCGCGAAACTCGACGAGACGACCATCGGGGGCAGCGTCGGCATCGGCCACACCCGCTGGTCGACCCACGGGCCGCCCACCGACGCCAACGCCCACCCCCATCAGGACTGCACCGGCGACGTGGCCGTCGTCCACAACGGGATCATCGAGAACTACCAGTCGATCCGCGACGAACTCGTCGCGGCGGGCCACTCCTTCCAGTCCGACACCGACACCGAGGTCGTCCCCCACCTGATCGAGGACGCGCTGGCCGACGGGGCCGACCCGATGGCTGCGCTGCGGACGGCCGTCGACCGACTGGAAGGCAGTTTCGCCATCGCTGCCGTCGTCGCCGGCACGGACGCCGTCTTCGTCGCGCGCAACGACTCGCCGCTGGTGCTGGGACTGGACGACAAGGCTACCTACCTCGCCAGCGACGTGCCCGCGTTCCGTGATTATACCGATCAGGTGGTCTACCTGGCCGACGGCGAGTTCGCGCGCCTCGACCGTGAAGGCTGGACGGTCACCGACGGCGACGGCGATCCCGTGGAGAAGGAAGTCGACACCGTCGCCTGGGACGCCGAGGAGACGGGCAAGAGCGGCTACGACCACTTCATGCTCAAGGAGATCCACGAGCAACCCCGCGCCCTGCGCCAGTGTCTCCGCGGGCGCGTCGACGAACTTTCCGGTACTGTCGATATCGAGGACCTCGGTGATCTCTCGCCGACCGGCGTCCAGTTCGTCGCCTGTGGGACCTCCTATCACGCCGCCATGTACGGCGCGCAACTGTTCCGGCAGGCCGGCATCCCCGCCCAGACGTTCCTCGCCAGCGAGTACGCCACCTCGCCCCCGCCCATCGGCGACGCCCTCATCGTCGGCGTCACCCAGAGCGGCGAGACCGCCGACACCCTCTCGGCGCTGCGGGCGGCCCGCAACCGCGGTGCACGCACGCTCGCGGTGACCAACACCGTCGGCTCGACGGCCGCCCGGGAGTGCGACCACGCGCTGTACATCCGCGCCGGCCCCGAGATCGGCGTCGCTGCCTCCAAAACGTTCGCCTCACAACTCGGGGCGCTGAACCTGCTGGCGCTCGGGACGGCCCCGGTCGACGACGCGCGCGAACACATCGCGGCGCTGCGGGACCTGCCCGGCCAGGTGCAGGAACTGCTCGACACCTCGACCGCTCGGAAGGTCGCCGAGGTGTACCAGGACGCCGGCGCGTACTTCTTTATCGGCCGGGGCCACCAGTACCCGGTCGCACTGGAGGGGGCGCTGAAGATGAAAGAGATCACCTACAAACACGCCGAGGGCTTCGCCGCGGGGGAGTTGAAACACGGCCCGCTGGCGCTGGTGACCGACGACACGCCCGTGTTCGCAGTCGTGGTCGGCGACGACGAGAAGGCACGGAAGACGGTCGGCAACGTCAAGGAAGTCGAGGCACGGGATGCACCGGTCGTCGCGGTGACTGACGGGCAGAGCGATGTCGAGCGGTACGCCGATCACGTGCTGGAGATCCCCGAGACGGAGTCGTGTGCCGCGGCAGTGCTGGCGAACGTGCAACTGCAGTTGGTGTCGTACTACACTGCGAAGGGGTTGGGTCGGTCGATCGACAAGCCACGGAATCTGGCGAAAAGTGTGACCGTCGAGTAACCGGTTTTCAATAAGCCGTTTACCTACCCAGTTCAACGGACGGCGGATCAACCCTACAGCGACACGACCGTTGCGCGGATCGTCACGTCACCAAGATCAAGGACGATCTCACTCCCACGCTGGATCGTGTTGCCCTTGAACGTCGTCCCGGTCGTCGTCTCTCGGACCGAGAGATTCGCTTCGAACGCGATGTCCAGATTGACCGGATGTTCGCGCTCGTAGATATTCCCGTCTTGGCTCGTCAGAATCACCGACGAACTTGTGCGATTGACGCTCGTGATTCGCGTGACCGTGGTTCCGGCCGTGGTTTCGGTCGCGCCGACGCGGATCGTCTGTGCGAGATTCGGTGACACGTCCTGGAGCTGGAGCGTGACAGTTCGGTTGGTCGCCTGTCCGCGCTGTTCGGTCGCAGCGACCCGTTGAACAGTCCCTCCAAGAGAGTATTCGGGCGTCTCGAACGGGACGGTCACACCTTCCCGAATCGCTGTCGTTCCGAACATTGGGAGTTCGCCGTGCTGGAGTGTCGTCAGGTTGAGACCGACGTACACTCGTTTCCGGTCGGGATTGTTGGTGCCATACGCTGTGGCGGATTCGACGGTTGCGATAGTCCGGCCTGCGACACGGTACGTGTCCCCTTCGTCGATGGCTGTTGCAGTCGTTACGTCGACTGTATCCTGGATTAGCACTTGTGTCGTGCCGACTCGCAGTCGGTTGTCTACCTCCTGGATGGTCCCGGAGAATACGTACTCCGATGTCTGGAACGGGACTGTCGCGCCTTCGCGGATCGTCACCTGACCAAACTGCGGGCGTTCACCCAACTGCAGTGTCGTCAGATTGAGACCGACGTAGACACGCTTTCGCTCTGGATCGTCCGTGCCGTATGCCATCACCGACGTGACAGTCGCCACGTCGCTCCCCGCAACCCGATACGTATCACCTGTGTTGATCGCTGCTGCGGTCTCCGAACTCACAGTGCCGTCGACGACGACCTGCGTCGTATCTCGTTGTAGTCCAGTTCCGACACGCTGGATCCGGCCCTCGAGGACGACGTCATCAGTCGGGAGTGTGATCGTCGTACCCTGCCCGAGAGTCGTCGTTCCGAAGCTTTTCTCGGGCCCGTCGCCGACCGTCTGGAGTGTTGCCGTGACATAAGCGATCCGTTGGTCGGGGTTTCCGCCGTCGTAGATTGTCACGTCGTCAATAGTGGCGACTCGACGGTCAGCGACACTCACCGGGTCACCGCTGTCCAAGGACTGGGCATCCGAAGCTGAGAGGGTCGCCAGCAACTGGACCGTCGTCTCGGACGTGTTGAACGAACTGTCGCCGCCGATATTTCTGAGAGTCCCATTCAGCTCGTAGGTGTTCGTGTAAATGCCAAGTTCGCGGCCAAGTCGTGGCGGCGCGTTATTATACATTAGCCGGGATTCGGAGAGTCGGCCGTGTAACTCGGCACGGAGGATGACGCGTGACGATCCACCCTCTGGCGAGAGGTAGATGTCCTTGATCGTGATGTTGGATCGGCCGTTCGGAGCGTACGTATCACCTTCGTTGATCTGTGAGACGATATAGCTCGGATGAGTCCCCGCGTCGATTGTCACGTTCAGGCTCCCTGTTTCGGGCGTCGTTTTTGAACCGACTGTTGCAGTCACGATGAAGGCACCGGCGACCCCGACGGCGAGGACTAAAATCACGACTATTGCATCGATGATATTGACCCGACCGAAGATTCGCCCACGATCGTCGATGAGCGATCCCGTTCGCGTGGTCGTGTCCATGTCTGCGATAACTAGTAGCGGTGGTATGGAGCTTTCGTTTGACGCCGGTGACACCGACCAGACACCGTCAGTCTTCGTCGAAGATGCCAACGAGTTTGCAGACGTCGACGAGGACACTGTAGTTCTGTCGAACGACGATCTTCATATCGAACCAGAACGATTGTTTTCGGATATATTCGATATCGTATCGAAGTTTCCGTTCGGGCTCGTGACCGGTCACGCCGTTGATCTGTGCTAGCCCCGTCAGACCCGGCTTGACGAACCAGCGACTGCGCCATTCGCTGACGTTCGATTCGATGTCTCGGTCGAGTTCGGGTCGTTCGGGGCGCGGTCCGACGACGTTCATATCGCCGACCAAGATCGACCAGAGTTGCGGGATCTCGTCGAGATGCGTCCGGCGGAGAATCCGCCCGACGCGAGTGACTCGCGGGTCGGTCTCTCCCACGTCTTCGCTGCTCAGTGTCGCACCCACCTCCGCCTCTGCATCGGTGACCATACTCCGGAACTTGTAGACGGTAAACGTTTCACCGAACTCGGCCGTCCGTTGTTGACTGTACAGAATCGGCCCCGGCGAATCGAGCTTGATCGCAAGCGCGATCAGGATCAACAGCGGACTCGTCAACAGCAGCGCGACACTGGCGAACGTGAGGTCGAAGAGTCGCTTGACCAGGTGGTCTTGCCAGTCCCACGGTTCGAGATCGGTGCTGACCAGATCACCACCTGCCGCATCAGCAACGAGGACACTGTCGGCGTGATTCCGATGTACCTTCGCATGCACCCCGTGATCGTAGCACGCCGAGAGCGTCCCGAAGAACTCGGCTCGGTCCGGTTTTTCGAACCCGAGCAAGACCGTGTCGACATCGTGCTTGACCAGTACCTCGTCGAGCTGTGAGAGGCCGCCGAGCCGTGGCAGTGTCGGCTGTCGGGCGCGGAGGATGCCGCCATCGGCAAGCGGTTCCCCGCGGAGGTCCACATCGACACTCGATGGCGCGACGAATCCGAGGATCGGGGTGTCCGCAGCCTCGTGTAACCGTCTCATCACGGCCGGGTCGTCCCCGACGATGATAGCACGGCTCGGCGTCTGTGGGCGACGCCGGATGTGGACGAACCAGATCGGTAGAAAGACGCTAAGCAGGACCGTCGTCGCGATGAGAGTCGTCCGAGGGAGGCGCGTCGACCAGTCGAAGTAGCCGATCGTAGCCAGTAGGGCACAGGCGAAGAAGAGACGCTTGTGCGTCAACGAAATCGTGTCCAGAATCCGTCTGGGCCTCGGTTTGAACAGCGGCCACAGGACCGCGAGCAGGATTACAACTGCAGTGACCATCTCGTCCGGTATCTCGTCGTTCTGGATGACGACCGGCTGCAGTTTGCTCAATACCGGGAGCGAGGTGATGAAATTTTGAACAGTGGCGGTGTTGGCGATGGCGATGGCGAAGACCACGATAGCTGTCGACCCGCCGACGGCTGCGAAACGATACCGCCATCTCAACTCCATTGGGCTAAACGAGGTGACAGGTGGTTAAAAGCGCTGTGGGCCACACGCACACTGTGACTGATTCACGGGGCGACGAACACGCACACGGTGTCGGGGTTGTCCCTTGATTGCGGGACAGGCGACGGATTTAACTTCAGTTCGCGGATCCTGCTTAGTATGGGCTCGGAACGGGAGACAGTCGACGCGCTACTCACCGAACGTCCGGAACTGGAATCCGAGCTCCAGTCCGTCCTCGAAGTGGATGCACAGACCGACACCTGGACGTTCGAGGATGTCCCGATGGAATCAGGCTCCTTCGGGGAACTCGTCTCCAGCGGTGTAGTCGAGAAGGAAAACGGCGAATACCGACTTGCCGACGCCGAGGCAGTGCGGGCGGCACTCGACCGGGACACGGAGGCCAAGACGACCAGCGGCGGGTTCGGCCTCCCCAACGTTGGGCTCCCCGCGTGGAACGCCGAGCACGTCATCCTGCTCCTGGGCGCTTTCGGCCTGGTCGCGACGTTCAGAGTGCTCCCGGTCGCCGCAGTGATACGCGACGAGATCGTGCTCTCGGGAAACGACCCGTACTACTATCTCACAGTCGTTTCGGCGTTGGTCGAACAGACGGCTGGTCCGGTGGACCTCACGGTGTTCAGCGAGCTCTCCTCACAGGTGCGGAAGGGCGAACCACTGCTGGTCACGATGCTCTGGGCGGTGTCGGGGCTGTTCGGTGAGACGACTGGTACTGTTCGGTCGGTGCTCGCGTGGTACCCCGTCGGTGCCGCACTGGTGGCCGCCGCGTTCCTGTATGGAACGTGTCTAGAATTGACAGAGGACCGACGACTGGGCTTCTGTGCGGTCGCGTTGCTCGCAGTGACACCAGCACACGCCTACCGGACCGGTATCGGTTTTAGCGACCACCACGCGTTCGACTACGCTTTGCTCGCGCTCGTAACCTACGCACTCGTCAGAATCCTACAGCGAGCGGAGCGAAACGACATTCCGTGGCCATCGGTAGCGCTCCTCGGGCTCGGGGTTGGACTCCAGACGTTAGCCTGGGAAGCGGGACCGCTTCTCCTGGTCCCACTCGGGATCTTCGTCAACGCCCACTTGCTGGTCGGGCTCTGGCACGACCGGGATCCCGTCTACGAGCTACTCCCGATCCTCTTCGCCACCGGCCTCGGAGCGGCCATCACTCACGCGGCGCACGTGCTCGTCGGCTGGCACACACCGGTCGTCACGTACGCACCCTTCGTCCTGAGTCTCGGTATCGGCGCGCTCGTCGGACTGTCTCACTTGATCCGGTCGCTGGGCGGTGACGAGCGGCACTTCGCCGCGGTCGAAGGTCTCGGCGTCGCCGTCGCAGTACCGGCTGTCGGGATGTTTGCACCGTGGTTGACGAGAGGGTTCACCGAGGGGATGAATCGGCTGTTCGCCGACCGGGAGATCGTCGAAACCGCTTCGCTGATCTCGGGAGAGATCGGTTCGCTGTTCACGCCACTGCTCTTGCTCGGGATCGGTTTCCTTCTCGCGCTTCCGTACCTCGCTTACGTGTCGGTACACGCGGTGCGTACCGACCGGCCAGCGTGGCTGGCAGCCAGTTGCTTCGGGTGGTACTTGCTGTTCCTCTCGTTCATTCAGATCCGATTCACGGGCGAGTTTAGCCTGTTTGTCGCGCTCTTTGGCGGCATCGGCGTCCTCTCACTCGCGCACTGGGTTGACCTCACTCCCTCCCTCACGACGTTCGACCAGTCGGCCGAGGCCCCCGTCGACCAGACGCTCACGCTCCCAAGCCGCCGCAAATTCGTCTCCCTGGCGACGCTGGGGGTCGGCATCGGCGGGTTCGGAAGCGTGATGACGGTGACGAAACACTCCCAGCTCACGACAGACGAGAGCAAGTATCGAACGGCACAGTGGCTGGCGGCATACGCACGTGAGAGGGGAGTCGACGACTCGGCAGCGTACGTGTTCAGTACGTGGGGCTCGAACCGAATGTACAACTACTTCGTGAACGGGAATGCCCGTTCGTACCGATACGCCCAGCGAAATTTCGCGGACTTTCTGACTGCGACCGATGGGGACTCGTGGTACAACGAACTGCGGTCACGGACGGGGTTCGTCGTCGTGGGCCAGATTCGAAGCACCGACGCCGAGCGGCTACCCGAAGGGACGCTCTACCGGCGGCTGTTCGAACGAAACGGAGAAGATACCGGTCGATATCGGCTGCAGTACGTCGACTCGAGCCGAACGATCAAGGCCTTCACGCTCGTACAGGGCGGTCTCCTCACCGGTCGAGGGGAACCGAACTCGACGCTCACGGTCTCGACCGAGGTCGACGCTGTAAACAGCACCGTCCAGTTCGAACAGCAGGTCGAGACCGCGAACAACGGGTGGTTCTCAGTCCGCGTCCCCCAGCCTGGGGCATACGACAACGGGGACCTGCCAATGACAGAGACGGCGATACGGAACGGAACGTTCCCAGCGCCCGACGAGGGACCGGCCGAGTGGGGCTTCGACGCCGGTCGAGGGACGGTCGTGTTCGACACGGCGAACGGCCACCACGGACAGACTGTCGGCGACGTGTCGTGGACAGAGTCGGACGAGGGGACGGTCGTGACGCTCGGAGAGGACGGCTGGGTGCAGGTCGCCGAGCCACCGGTCGTCGACGGCCCGTTCGAGGCAACCGTGACGTTTCGGACCGATCCCGATATCGACTACACGGAGCAGTGGCAGCGCCTGATCGAGTACGAGGTCGCTGACGGTGTCAGCTTCCGGTTGTGGCTCCGGCGTGGTTGGCTCCGTGGCTTCCTCAGAGACCAGTCGTCGGGGAGCGTCCTTCGCACCGAGCGCGTCGACGACGCGGAGTGGCACACGGCCCGGCTATCGTGGGACGGGACGACAGTGTCGCTGTTCCTCGACGGGGAGCGCTTCGACAGCGCCCCGTTCGAGGCGGACCTACTAGCGGACCGCGGCCGCTTGGCAATCGGTGCGGGTGTCGGGGGTCGCGCCACGTTTTCCGGCACTCTCGGCGGCGCATCGCTCACTGGACCGGAGTGATCGCGACGTGAAAAACGTATAACCGACTGTCGCGTACCGTGGGACAATGCTCCGGGTCGCGGTCATCACACAGGACGATCCGTTCTATCTGCCACAGTTCTTTCGGACGTTTCTCGACCGACACCCACGGTCTGTCGAAATCGCCTGGATCTCCGTCCTCGACGCGTTCGACGAATCGACCGTCGATCTCGCGAGACGGGCGTACACGCTCTACGGACCGGTCAACTTCGTTCGACGGGGGACCGAATACGTCGGACGGAAAGCGGCGACCGCCGTCGGACTGCGGAACGACTCTGTCGCGACGGTCGCGGCCGCACACGATGTGCAGGTCGTTCGTGAACAGAGCGTGAACACGGACGAGTTCGTCGACCGAGTCGACGCGGAGTCGATCGATATCGTGCTCTCCGTCGCGGCACCCGAGATTCTCGACAAGGCTGTACTCGATGCGCCGTCGTGGGGCTGTCTCAACGTCCACACGTCCGAGTTACCCAAGTATCGAGGGATGTTGCCGACGTTCTGGGCGCTGTATCACGACGAGTCCGAAGTCGGCGTCACAGTCCACACCATGACCGAGGAAATCGACGACGGTGAGATAGTGCGACAGACGACCTTCGACGTCGGTCCGGACGACAGTCTGGACGAGGTCATCACGAAGGGCAAGCAACTCGGCGCTCGGGAGGCCGCGAAGGCCCTCGAAACGATCGCCGAGGGGTCCGTTTCGACGAGGCCGATGCGTGGCGAGGGATCCTACCATTCGTTCCCGACAGCCAAAGAGCGACGTGAACTGACCGAAAGCGGCCGATCCATGCTATGAGCCGGTGTTTCTTCTCCGTCGATCTCGAAGACTGGTTCCACGCACATAATCTCCGACCGGTCATCGACCGAGAGGACTGGGACGAATGCGAACTCCGAGTCGTGGACAACACGAAGACGCTCCTCGACCTGCTCGATCGACACGACGTGACGGCGACGTTCTTCGTGTTGGGCTACGTCGCTGACAGAGCCCCCGATTTGATACGGGAAGTCGAAGCCCGTGGACACGAGATCGCGACCCACGGATACAACCACAAGGAGGTGACCGACCTGTCGCGAGCGGAGTTCAGTGCCGATGTCGAACGGTCGATCGAGAGTATCGAAGCCGCTATCGATGGCGACGTGCACGGATACAGAGCGCCGAGCTTTTCTATAACAGGGTGGGCACTCGACGTACTCCGGGAACTCGGGCTGACGTACGATTCGAGTTCCTTCCCGTTCGCTGGTCATCCGCGATACGGGAACATCGACGTACAGCAAGAAGGTACGTTCGTCCGGCTAGACAACGGCCTGGTCGAAGCACAACTGCCACTCCTCTCGATTGCCCGGAAACAGATCCCGTGGGCTGGCGGTGGGTACTTCCGGTTCATCCCGTACACAATATACCAGCGCGGGATACAGCGCATTCAGAAACGGCAGGACGTCATCTTCTACGTGCATCCCTGGGAACTCGATCCCGACCAGCCCTCACTGCCGGGGCTCTCGCCGCTCCGAAAGGTGCGACACTACCGGAACCTCGACGAGACAGTCCATCGACTCGATCGACTGTTGGACGCGTTCGAGTGGGAACCGATCGGAGCAAAGGCGAACGAACTGTAAATCCGCTACATTTAACCATTCGTCGTTGAAGGAACCAGTATGTCCCACCGGAACGTCGTCCTCGTGACCGTCGATTCGTTGCGACGAGACTCCGTTGGATTTCTCTCCGAATCCGCGCCTCAGACGCCCGTTATCGACGACAGAGCGGACGGCGCGGCGATCGCGAGTACGACGACGACACCGAGTACGCACACCCGGGCCTCCGTGCCGGCGATCCTGAGTTCGCAGTATGCACACAACTTCTTCAACCACTTCTTCGGTGACACCGAGATCCCACATCTGGGATCCATCCTCGGCGAACACGGCTACGAAACTGCGGGGATCCACTCGAATCCACTGCTGTCCTCGTTTTTCGGGTACGACGAGGGGTTCGACACGTTCTACGACAGCATGAACGAGGTGACGTTACCCTCGGAACGCCTCACGACCGTCTACTCGAAGATCAAACGGCTACTCAGACGCCATCCGTACGAACCGGCCGACGAAATCACGGATCGAGCCCTGGAGTGGCTCGACACCGCATCCGAGCCTTACTTTCTCTGGGTCCACTACATGGACCCACACGGTCCGTATCGGCTCAACCCTGAACGGGGGTACCTCGACAAACTGGCCTCCGAGCGCCTCTGGTACAGAGCAGTCCGATCGCCAGAAACGGTGACAGACGACGAGACCGATCGGCTCCTGGGGGGATATCGGAACGAGGTCAAGTTCACCGACGGAGAGATCGGGCGGCTACTGTCGGCAGTCGAGAACGATACCGCCGTGGTCCTCACAGGCGATCACGGTGAGGAGTTCGGTGAGCATGGGGGCTACACCCACCACAAGAAACTGTACGACGAAATCGTACAGGTCCCGTTCGTGCTCGATCTCCCGACCGAGACGGAACCCGTCGACGGGCCGTACTCGTCGCTGGACATCGTGCCGACGCTATGTTCGTATCTCGATATCGAAACCGACGCGGAGTTCGTCGGCGACGACCTGCTAGACGAGACTCGCGCCGATCGGGAGTGCGTTCTCACGGAGACGAACACGGACGAAGCAGTGACGGTCGGGGTTCGGTCGCCGACGCACAAACTCATCGCCAAAGGGGACGAACGGGAGTTTTACGACCTGCAAGCGGATCCAGACGAACAGAGCGATCTCTCGGGACGAGAGGGGGAGGCGTTCGACCGGTTCGAGTCGATACTCGCGCAGTTCAGGGCCTCGACGGAGATCGGCTACTCCGGTGCCCGAGACGGGTACGGTGATATCGACCCGCACACGGAGGACCGGTTGCGGGACCTCGGATACGTGGACTGACAACGATGCCCGGCGTCTCCGCGCTCGTCTGTACGTATGCGGGTGACGATGCCGACCACCTCGCGGCAGCCTTACAGAGTCTCCGAGACCAGACACGCCCACCCGACGAAATCGTGATCGTCGAGGACGGTCCCGTGACACCCGCGATAGCCGAGGCGATCGAGCGCTTCCAGCGAACGTCCGAAATCCCAGTAAACCGGACGGCGCACGACGAGAACCGAGGACACGGCGCAGCCAGAGCGACCGCCGTCTCGACGGCGACCCACGAGTTGATCGCAATCCAGGATGCCGACGACATCTCGGTCCCGGAACGGATCGAGCGGTCGCTCTCGAAGCTTACCGAGACGGGTGCGGATCTCGTCGGCGGCTACTACGAGGAGTTCGAGACGGATCCCGAGGAGCCACACGCGGTTCGAACGGTGCCCTGTGAACAGCAAGCGATCGAACGGATGGCCCCGCTCCGCAATCCGATCAACCACACGACAGTCCTCGCGCGGAGAGATGCGATACTGGCCGCCGGAAGCTACCGCGCGGTCGGACAGATGGAGGACTACGAACTCTGGGCGCGGATGCTCACCAGGAACGACATGCTGGTGAACGTTCCCGTGGTGCTGGCGAAGGTGCGTGCTGGAGAAGCGATGTACCAGCGTCGAGGGGGGCCCGAACACATGAAAGAGGAGGCACGACTACAGCGCCACTTCGCCGATATCGGGTTCGTCTCGCGGCCCAGAGCAGCGGCAAACTTCGTCGTTCGATCGGTTCCAAAGCTCGTTCCGAGCCGGCTCCGGGGCTGGCTGTATCGGACCTTCTTTCGAGAGTAGGAGCTGAATCCAGCCACGGCGAGTGAGCAGAGGGAACCGATGGCTTCTAAACGAGTCTGACCCTATGTCCCAGCCATGCAGTCCGGTTCGCGGAACCACTGGCGCTGGCTAGCGATCCTGCTCGTCGTGTATGGGATCGTGCTCTTTCGCGGACTGGACTACGTCCAGACCGGGCTCGCGTCGGTCGGACTCCTCATCGCTATCGACTCAGTTGCCAGACGGGCCGGCGTCAACCCAACCGTTCCACTGGTGACGTTCGGCGTCTTCGCTGCACTCATTCACCTGAACGCCGTCGGACAGTTCTTACCGGGGCTCCCTGACGCGGATACGTATCACGGACTGAGCTGGTACATCGCCCAGCAGTTCGCAGCAGGGACCATACCATCCCCGCCACACATCCGTCTGCGAGTGAACGTGTTCGTCTACGTCGTCGGTGCGATCTACTTCGTGATTGGCGAGAACCGACTGCTGATCGGACTGCTGAGTGCCGGCTGCTGGTCGGTGTCGATCCTGTACTGGATGCGGATCGCGAAATTGGTCGCACCAGATCGAATGGTAGCGACCAAGCGGCAGTTCGCCACCGTCGTCGGCGTCCTCATGATGGGGGTCCCGTTCACCGTCAATCTGATGCGGGATGTCCTGCGGGAACCTGTCGCGATGCTCTCGCTCACGCTCTGTTGCTGGTTCCTGCTCGAATGGACACGCAGACGGAAATTCCGGCATCTCGTGTACGCACCACTCGCCCTCCTCCCTGCGGCGCTCGTTCGGCCGGAAGTGTTCGCGGTCGTCCTCGTCGCTGCGAGCTGTACGGTCGCTTTTGTCGTCGCAGAACGGAACGGGCGAACGATACCCGCGCTGACGACGCTCGCGCTCACTGGTGCAGTTCTTGTCACCTACGTCGCGTCGATGTTCAATTTCCTGGCGCTCGATTGGTTAGATGGGTATCGACAACACGGCCTCTACAGCTACCGAAACGACGAACCGTACATCGACCCGAAAGCGTATCTGCTGGAGATGGAGTACGAGACGTGGCTGGACGTGGTCCTGTTTCTCCCGATTCGGGCGTTCTATTTCTTGTTGACGCCGTTTCCATGGAAGCCGGAAAACTACAACGCGTTCGTCTCGACGGTGGACGGAACCTATCAGTTGCTGCTCGTGCCACTGGCACTCCTCGGTGGGGTGTACGTGGTCCGCGAGTGGGATCGTGAACACGTCATTCTGTTCGGCGGTGTCGCCGCCCTGACAATCGCGGGGTACGCGACGATCGTCAGCGCCAGCGGAACTGCCGCCAGACGACGGATCTTCGCGACGCCCATCATCGCACTGTTTGCGGCGTATTTCCTGAGTCGCAGTCTCCGTGTCACGCTCGGAGTCCCTGACTGGCTACGCTCTGTGACCGATGTCGAACCGGACGCTCGTATGGCCGCCAAGCGGACGTATGGACGGCTCTGGCAACGATCGCTCGTCGGCCGGACGATCGATCGATACGTCCGCTGGCAAGGCCGCCAGTGGGCGACTGCTCTGGAGACAGCCAGAACACGTGAGATTGCCCGCCGGATCAGGGCCGGCGTTCGCCAGTCCCGAGTCCTGTCGATCGGTCGGCCGACACGCCTGTGGTCGGCGTGGATTCGGTCCGATCTGAGACAGCAGTATGTCCAGCCAGCGGTGGCCTCGTCGACAAGCGCCACGCTGACAGCTTCGGTCGGGCAGACCGCCGTCGAGAAGCTACCACGGCGGGGTCGGAGTCGTGACGTGCACCAGATCCACGTCGACCTGCGGGATGCCACGGTCGTACGGGCCCTCGAGCGGTTGCTCGGATTGCCCGATTCGATACGGACGGCGTCGACGCCCACACTTACCGGACGGGCGAAGCGGTACGCGAATCGATCACCGCTAACAGCAGCGCTCGTTTCAGCGGCGGCGATCACCGGCCTGAATCTCGTCTGGATCCTCTTCACCCACCAGCCGATGACCGTCATCGCCGGACGGGGGGCGCTCCTCTGTCTGTTCTCCGTTGCAGCGGCCCGGTCCGTCGACGGAGCCGTCCAACATATTTAAGAATAGTGGAGAGCTTCACCTACTCATGCCACAGGCCGACGCGGATGTGGAGTCTACGCTCAGGGAGATACTGAACGATATTCTTCGTATAAAGGACGGTGCCGAGGAGATCGAGGAGTTAGACGCACAGCTCTCTTTGACGGACGACCTCGGACTCGAATCGATCGAGCTCGCGGAGATGACAGTCCGTATCGAAGACGAGTACGGTGTCGATGTCTTCGAGGACGAAGTCGTGGACGAAGTCGGGACCGTCGTCGAAAAGATCCGGCAGCGATGACCCTCTTTTGGGCGGCGATCGAGGACGGGAGAGAACGATCGTATCGACAGTTGGTGACGGCGGTCAACGATCGGACGACCCTCCCATCCGTCGTGTACAGCGACGATCCCTGGGACGTGTTCACCGCCCTCGTCAAGAGCATCGTCGTCGACCGTTCCGTGACCGTTTTGGACCCCGACCTCTCAGCGCGGACGATCGAGGAACTCGGTTTCGAAGACGAACTTGAGGAACGAGAACCGGTCGAGGAGACGGACTTCGACTCGCCGTCGGCCCTCGTCGATGCGGTGTTCGAACGACAGTCCTGGGAGGTGACGCTCTACACGTCGGGCACCACTGGCACACCGAAGCCCGTGACACAGAGCCTCGGTGATCTGACCAGGAACGTCCGCCGGGAACCACGGACGCGCGACGCCACGTGGGCCTTCGCGTACAACCCGACGCACATCGCCGGTCTGCAAGTGTTCTTTCAGGCGTTCGGGAATCTGAACCCGATGGTGTATATCTTCGAGTCGACACCGGCCGCGATCGCGGACGCGCTGTCCGAGTACGGCGTCACGCACCTCTCTGCGACGCCGACGTTCTATCGGCTGAAGGTGTTGCAGTCGGACCGTACTTTACCTGCCGTCGAACGGATCACGACCGGGGGAGAGAAGTTCCAGTCGGATCTGGTGTCAGCGATCGAACGACAGTTCCCGAACGCCGAACTGAGAAACATATACGCGCTCACCGAGGCGGGAACCATCCTCGAATCCGACGGCGCGACGTTCGAAATCGATGACGACGACCGGGTCAACGTGTCTGACGACGGGGAATTCCTGGTCCACGAATCGCTCCTCGGACAGACGCCGGCAGCCACGGACGACGAGTGGTACCCGACCGGGGACCTCGTCGAGACGGTCGAACCGGGGCGGATCGAGTTCGTTGGCCGCGACGACGACCTCGTCAACATCGGTGGATACGAGGTCAACCCCCACACTGTCGAGGCGGCGATCCGTGGTCTGGACGAGGTCGTCGATGTCGTCGTTAGCACGCGGAGTAACAGCGTGACTGGGGCGATGTTGGTCGCAGACGTGGAACTCACATCGGAAGTCGACCCGTCGGAACGCCCGGCGGAGATCAAAGCGACGCTCCAGGAACGTCTGCCATCACACGAGGTGCCGCGACTGATCAGTGTTGTTGAGAATATTGATACGTCCCGGACTGGAAAGAAGCAACGAGAATGAGTGCAATCGTCGTCACGGGCGACTCTCGGGGACTGGGGGCCGCGGTCGTGGCCGACCTCCTGGAGTCCACCGACCACGACGTGATCGGCCTCAGTCGCTCGGAGACGGAGCAGGTCGACACACTGAGTGCCGACTATCCGAACCGGTACCATCACCTCACGTTCGATCTCGTCGAGACCCCCGAGATAGAAGCACTATATAAGGATGAACTAAAGCCTCGGGGACCGATCGAAGGACTCGTGAACAACGCCGCGATCGGCTACGACGATCTCGTGACGAACGTCGATATCGGGCGACTGGAGCAGATGATGCACGTCAACGTCCTGTCGCCGATCGTGTTGACGAAATACGTACTGCGAGATATGCTGCTCAATCGGACCGACGGCGCGCTCGTCCACGTCTCGTCTGTGAGTACAGCGACCGGATACAAGGGGCTCAGTATGTACGCGGCGAGTAAGGCAGCGCTCGAAGGCTTCTCCCGCAACGTCGCCAGAGAGTGGGGCGAACGCGGCATCCGATCGAACGCCGTCGTCCCGGGGTTTATGGAGACCGATATGACGGCCGATCTCTCAGAGCGCCAGCGTGATCGAATCTACGAGCGGACCGGTCTGGGTGAGCCGACGGATATCGGCAGTGTCGTCGATACCATCCACTTCCTACTGTCGGACGACGCACGATCGATCACCGGTGAGACCGTCCGAATCGACAGCGGTACTTTGTAGGCGAAACCCCTGCAGGGTGGTTCCCGCGCTGCCCCTGCTATGATCGGGGGAGCCCGATAGCGACGAACAGACCGACAGCGACCCCAGTTTCGTGGTCGTGAGAGAGCGAAATCGAGGTCGCGGTACTGTCCGAGTCGACCCCGTGTGTCGACAGGGCGTCGCGCCACCGCGTCGCCGGCGTTCCACTGAGTGAGAGGGACGGTCGCCCCTCGGAACGAGCGACTTCGATCGCCTGAAGTTCCGAGGATAGCTCGGGATCGCCGATCCCTTTCAGAAACGCTTCCTTGACTGCCCATCGCCCGGCGTAGTGCTGTGGCGGATACTGCTGGCGGTCACAGTAGGTCTGTTCGGCTCGCGAGAACGCGTACGATTTGAACTGCTCGGGGTGACGCTCGAGCAGTCGTTCGAGCGCGTCGATGGCGATAGTGTCGACACCCGACAACAACACTGGCTGAGCCACACTCAGAACGCCTCGTTTTCGATCTGTGCCAGGTGCCAGTTGTCACACTCGGCAAGCCCCGAAAACGCAGCCGACTCGTCACGGACGATAAACGGTGATCGGGGTGGCTCTGGCAACCGGTCGCCGATTGGGTCGGGCAGTGCTTCACGCAGCGTGCCGACGACGCCGAAGTCGACAAACCCCTGTCGGCGGACCAATGTCGACGACAGGCTCGGAGGGACCTCGATGACCGCGGCGTCCATATGATCGGCGACGACACGACGGAGCAGGTGGCGTAACACTGCTGGCTGTTCAGCGGACCGGGCGGGCAGATAGTCACAGATCGACACACGCCGACCGCCGACCTGCTTTCCGGTGACGATACAGCCAACGGTGTCGTCCCCCTCACACGCGTAGTACGCTGTGTACTGATGCCCGGGCTTGGCGAGTCGCCAGTCGTAGTACGCCTCGTTGCGGGTGATATGATTGGCCGCCGGTCGATGGTCGTCGTACACGGAAGCCAGTGTCGACCCTGCGGGGTCGGCCACGACAGAGACGGTGTGAGCAGTCGAATCGCCTAGGAGTCCCGAGAGCGTGTCGACACCACGGAACCCAAGTCGGAATAAAGGGGAGAGACGGGATGCCGCCCCAGCCAGCGACTCGCGACCAGCGTAGTCGAGCAGTATCCCCGGGTCGTGGACGCGCCAGACTCGCGACGAATCGCAGACGAGGTCCCAGTCCAGTAGTCGGGTGTAGATCCGGGTAGTGTCGCTCTGAGGGTACCCCACCTGGAGGTCGGCGACGGTGCCGAATCTGTCAGCCCCGGACTGGAGCAAGTCGATAAACGTCCCGCCGTCGCGATACGCAGGGTCGACCATCGCGTCGGATGGCTGCAGCAGCGAGACAGAGCGGCTGTCGATGTGACCGTCGTACCGGATGTACCCCAGCGCGCCGACGAGTGAGTCATTAGCGTGCGCCACGAGGATGCGTGGTCGCTCGGAGAGTGACTGCTGACCGTATTTCCATTCGAACCACGCGTCGTCGACTGTCGACGAGAAGATATCCCGATGGAGCGAGAGGAACGCAGACCGGTCAGAAGGGCCATATTCCCGGACGGATACCGAAGACATCGACTCGGGTATTGACGAGACAGGGTATAAACACCTTCGCTCCGAATCTTCGTCGCCCACCCGACGAACCAGTACATTCAACCGTCGTCTTTGCCATACTACAGTACGGATGTGTAACGACAGGGACCATCGGACCGTCGTGTCTCGATGGCACACCCAGCGAGGTCTGACGGCGCGGTTCTATAGAGACTGATACATGACAGACACACCAGCACTGTACGGGGGAACCCCCGTTCGTGACCAGCCGATGGGTTACGGAAGTCAAACGATCGAGCAACGAGACAAGGACGCAGTTCTGGATGGACTAGACGGGGACTACATCTCTCGTGGCCCCACCGTCGAAGCGTTCGAGGAGGCGATGGCCGACTACATCGGTGTCGACCACGCTGTCGCGACGACATCGGGGACGACTGCACTACAGCTCGTCGGTGCCGCGATGGACTTTGGCCCGGGCGACGAGATCGTGACCACCCCCTTGACGTTCGTGGCCAGTACGTATCCGGCCTGTCACCAGGGTGCGAAACCGGTGTTCGCCGACATCGACCCGGAGACGCGAACGCTCGACCCGGCGGCCGTTCGGGACGCGATCACGCCGGAGACAGTGGCACTGCTCCCCATGCACTACGGGGGCCATCCCTGTGATATCGAGGAGTTGCTCGCAATCGCCGACGAGCACGACCTCCAAGTCATCTGGGACTGCTGTCACGCACTCGGCACGGAGTACGAGGGCAAGCAGATCGGCGCACAGCGAGACGTGGCGACGTTCAGTTTCCACCCGGTAAAGAACATCACCACGGGTGAGGGAGGGATGGTCGTCACGGATGACGACGACCTCGCGGCCGAACTCGAAAGTTTGCGCTCGTTCGACATGAACTACGACGTTCCCGGCCACGAGGACGAACCCTGGTATCAGGTGAGCGAAGGACTGGGATTCAACTTCAACGTCACGGACTTCCAGGCGGCACTCGGGCACGAACAACTCGGCCGGATCGAGGATTTCAAGCACCGACGCCAGGAGATCGTCGACCGATACGACCAGGCGTTCGCGGACATTCCAGGCCTCGAAACCCCGGTTGTCGAGGACGGCGTCGACCCAATGTTGCACCTGTACGCCGTCGAAATCGCCGCCGAGTTTGGGTGTTCACGGAAGGAGTTCGTCAACGCGATGCACGCCGAGGATATCTACGTGCAGGTCCACTACGTCCCGCTCCACTACCACACGTACTTCCAGTCGGAGTACGGGTACGAACGTGGCCAGTTCCCGAACACTGAGGCGGTGTATGAAAGGCTCGTCTCACTGCCACTGTATCCCGCGATGGACGCTGAAGATGTCGAGGATGTCGTTCGAGCCGTTGAGCGACTCCACGACTACCACACAGACTCAGTACGAGGTGAGTAGGCCCTCCGGAGTCTCGGAGTCACTCTCGTCCGCCCGACGGATCTCGACATCGACGTAGTAGGTCTCGCCGTCGACTTCGAGGTGCGCGTTGTCGAACGGCGGAAAGGTGAGTGCGCGGAGAATATCCAGGAGTTCCTTGGCTTCGTACGTCGCCTCGGGGTCGATCTCACAGAGCGATCGGAAATCGTCGATACTGTGGTAGCTACCGGCCGCCGCGGACTGTGGCGTCGCCTCGATGGAACCGTCGACGATGTCCGGCCAGACCTCGGTGAACAACTCGAACTGAGCGCGCTCCATGCGCCGATGCAGTGTCTTTCCGGTGTCGGTGAAGTCCGTCTCGACCGTCCGCTGGGCGATGATCTCGCCGGTGTCGAACTCCGCGTCCATGTAGTGGAGGGTCACCCCGGCGGGCGTGCCCTCGACGAGGGGCCACACGTTCCCGCTCTTGCCGCGGTTGTGTGGGAGGTAGCCCGGGTGCATATTGAGACACCCCTTAGAGGGAATCGAAAGGATCGAATCCGGCACGAGATGGTCGTACCCGACTGAGACGACCAGATCAGGTTGCAGTTGTTCGACGAGTTCCAGCTGCTCTTTGGTCGTGACCAGCGACAACACCGACACGTTCTGTCGGTCACAGAGCCATTCGTATATCCGCATACCGACATCGTTGATGCCGAGAAAGACCACGTCCATACAGCACAATCCAGTGACTGTGATTAATCGCTAACGGTTCGACACCACCTGTCGAACGGTACGTATATTCTCCTGGCAGTGTTTGCTGCCGATATGACTGTCCTCTGTGTCGTCGCGCATCCTGACGACGAAGTGCTGGGGGTCGGTGGAACGCTCGCACGCCACGCCGCCATGGGCGACCGAGTGGTCGTCTGTATCCTCTCGGACGGCGTCACGTCCAGGTACGATGCGGACGAGCAAGCGGCCGCCGAGGAGATCGAACAGCGTCGAAAACGGGCCAGAGCGGCCTGTGATGAGATCGGTGTCGATGAAATCAGTGTCCATGGATTCCCGGACAACCAGTTCGATTCCGTGCCGCTGCTCGACATCGTTCAGGCGATCGAAACGGAAGTCGAAGAACACGATCCGACACACGTGTACACACACCACTACGGAGATCTCAACGTCGACCACGAGTTGGTGTGCCGGGCGACGGTGACGGCGACACGGCCCCTGCCGGAGTCGTCGATCGAGAGCGTCCGAGCGTTCGAGACGCTGTCCTCGAGTGAGTGGTCGGTCCCCTCGGTCGAGAACGGCTTTCAGCCCCAGATGTTCGTCGACGTGAGCGACCATCTCGAAGCAAAACTGGAGGCACTCAGAACGTACGAGACAGAGCTCCGTGAGCCACCACATCCGAGATCGGTCGACATCGTCCGACGAAACGCACAGGTCTGGGGGGCGAAGGCGGGACTGGCAGCAGCAGAGCCGTTCGAAGTACTCCGCGCCATACAGCGGTGAGCACCGTCTCGGGGTACCGGTGATCTAAAGACCCCTGCTACCGTGGGCTTCGAGTACTGATGCGATCGGACACGATTTCGTTCGACGGAGGGACGATCGGCGATGGGGAGACGTTCGTCATCGCGGAAGCGGGCTCGAACCACAACGGGGACCTCGAAACGGCAAAAGAGCTGGTCGATGCGGCAGCGGAAGCCGGTGCCGACGCCGTGAAATTCCAGACGTTCCGAGCGGAACGCCACTTCGTGGAAGACAGTGGGACGATCCCCCAGATGGAAGACGACAAGTCGATCTACGAGACGCTGGCCGAGGTCGAGATGCCCTACGACTGGATCCCGGAACTCCACGAGCGGGCTGTCGAACAGGGCATCCTGTTCATGTCCACGCCCTCCGACGAACAGTCGGCACACGAACTCGACCCCTACGTCCCGATGTTCAAGATCGAGTCGTTCAACCTCAGCAACTATCCGTTCCTAGAATCGGTCGCCGAGATCGGAAAGCCGATGATTCTGTCTGCCGGTGCCCACACGTACGAGGAGATCGAAGACGCCGTCGAGTTCCTCGAGTCGATCGACGCGCCCCCGACGGTGTTGCTCCATTGCGTCTCGGCGTACCCGACCGATCTGCCGGATATCAACGTCCGCGCGATCGAACGGATCCAGTCTGACTTCGATCTGCTCTCGGGGCTCTCCGATCACACGACCGATCCGGTGACGGCACCGAGTGCTGCCGTTGCCGTCGGAGGAAGCGTCGTCGAGAAACACTTCACACTCGACAACGACATGCCGGGGCCTGATCACGACTACGCGCTGGAACCGGACGAGCTATCGGAGATGGTGACCGCGATCAGGAGAACTGAGAAGGCTCTCGGGGACGGGGAAATTCGAGTTCTCGAAGAAGAACAGGGCGATATCGTCCGCCGACACATCCACGCGACGGCGACGATCGAGGCCGGCGAACAACTCACCGAAGACAACGTCGCCTTACTCTCGTCGGGGATGAAAGAGCCGGGTCTCGAACCGAAACACTACGAGGAAGTCGTCGGTCGGACGGCAGCGCGAGACATCGAGAAGGACGACGGCGTCACCTGGGACGATCTCGAATAGTCACTCGATGTACTGTCGGTGATCGTCATCGCCAAACAGCGCGTCCAGTGCGATGACGTTACCATCTGGCCACGGGCAGTTCCAGTCCTGAATCCGGATATCGAGGTCACGTGCTTCGAAGGGTTCTTCGCGCAAGTAGGCCTTGTACGCGTTCGCCCCACAAAAGTAGGTGTCGCAGTCGAAGTGGTCGGTGAGTCTGGCATTGTACTCCGATGGCTCGCCTTTCTCGTACGGAACATCGAGCGCTGACGAATGGTAGATCTCGATGTCGATATCGAACGCCTCGAGCAATCGTTTCAGGAGCGGGACGGTGATATCTGACAGATGACTGTCGTCGTCGAGTCTGTCGTAGTATTCACCGAGCATATCGGTCGCCCCACCACCGTATTTCGCCCGAAGTGTCCCCGTGTGCTTGCTGATCCAGCCCTGGGACATATCGAGCGGTGCCTCGTTAATCCGCATCGTGTCGTCGCTTCGTTTGACCGGGATAGTCAGCCATTTGGAATTTTGAAAGTCGATTTCGGTCCTGTGTTGGCGAGAACTGCGTGTGAACTCGGCGTCGTCGAATATAACGAAAACATCGCTCCTCGCTAACCGTGCGAAATAATGTAATTTAGGCAGATACAGCGGTTGCCAGACCGTCATCACACGACTCATCTCTATGAACGGAGCGGCTGGGATTCGAACCCAGGCATGCAGTGATGCACTCCCAGTGTGAGTGGGCGCTCTTGCCGTACCGCAGTACTTTGGCGGAAACGCTTACTCTTCCCGCGGTTGCGAGCTACCGCCCCACCGTGGGGTATGATCAAATCTGGTATATGCCTTTCGTTCTCCAAACGGGAAAGCCCAGAACGGCGCGTCGTCGTCGTCTCTCACAACCGTTCGATAGTCGCCGCCGATCGGCCCTCGGTCGCGTTGCGAGTGTCGAACACGAACTCGGAGTGTTCGACCACGAAATCGAAGTCGAACTGCGAGTGGTCCGTCGCGATGACGACACAGTCGGCCGCGGAGAGGCGTTCGGCAGTCAGTGCAGTCGATTCGTAGGTGCCGTTGTTGGGGACTTCGACAGTGTTGACGTACGGATCGTGGAACGAGATCGAAGCGTCGTGGGCCTCCAGTTCCTCCATGATGTCGAGTGCCGGTGAATTGCGGATGTCGGCGACGTTCGGTTTGTACGTCACGCCGAGGACCATCACGTCGGCGTCGGGAACGGGGACACCGCGGTCGTTGAGGCTCTCGATGATCCTGGTAACGACGTACGACGGCATCTCCCGGTTCGTCGTGTCCGCGAGGTCGATCAGCGGCGTCTTGAGACCGTCCTGTTTCGCTTTCCAGGAGATATACATCGGATCGACAGGGATGCAGTGACCACCCAGTCCCGGACCGGGATAGAACGGCATGAAGCCGTACGGCTTCGTCTCCGCCGCCTCGATGACGCGCCAGAAGTCGATGTCGAAGTTGTCCGCCACCTTCGCGAGTTCGTTCACGAGCGCGATGTTGACGTTTCGGAACGTGTTTTCGAGGATCTTGGCCATCTCGGCTTCAGTCGACGAGTTGACCCGCTTGATCGTCTCGAACACCTCGCTGTACAGTGCTTCGACGCGGTCGCCACACCGGGGCGTGACACCACCGACGATCTTCGGAATCTCGGTCAGCGAGTACGCGTCGTTACCGGGGTCGACACGTTCCGGCGAACTGGCCAGGAAGACATCCTCCCCGACCGTGAACCCCGCATCCTCGAAGACGCCGCTGACGGCTCGCTCGGTCGCAGTCGGGTAGACCGTACTCTCGATGATCACGGTCGTCTCCGGTTCGATGACCGCCGCGAGACTCTCGGCGGCAGCGACGATATAGGAGATGTCCGGTTGGCCCGATTTCTGTAGCGGCGTCGGAACACAGACCGCCACGTGAGAAACCTCGGTGAGCCGATCGTACTCGGTCGTTGCTTCGAACCCGTTCGCGGTAAGGGACTGTACCGCCGTGTCCGAGATATCACTGATATACGAGTAGCCGTCGTTGAGAGCGGCCGTCCGCTCAGCGTCGACATCGACACCGAGAACGTCGAATCCAGCGTCGGTAAACGCGATAGCGAGTCGCAAACCCACTTCTCCGAGTCCGACGACGCCGAGGGATTCGTTCGATCGCATCCTGAGTGGCACACAGACGCCACGTGGTTATATATGGTCTGATTTTGCTCGCACCAGTGGTAGCGATCGGCAAGACGAAGCCTTTACGCCACGTTCTGTAGAACCAACCGCAGAGACAACGATATGAGTGAGAGAATCCTCGTCACTGGTGCGACCGGGTTCGTCGGTCAACATCTCGTCCAACGGCTCGTCGAAGACGGCCACAAGGTGATCGCGGTCGACATCAAGCGCCATCCACCGGCGGCGCTCGAACATCTAGTCGGTGACCAGGTCGAGTACCATCACGGGAGCGTCATTCACGAGGACTTCGTCGAGAACGTGCTCTTTCCGACGCCCAACGCGTACGATCGAATCTTCCACCTGGCGGCGATCGTCGGCGTCGACCGGTATATCGAGCCGACCGACCCACTTTATCCGTTCGAAGTGAACTTCACCGGGACGAAGTACCTCCTCGACCAGATTCGAGGATCGCGGACGCGGTTCGTCTACACGAGCACCAGCGAAGTGTACGGCAAGAACCCGAACATCCCGTGGTCGGAGGACGACGATCAGGTACTCGGTGCGCCCGGCAACTCCCGCTGGAGCTACGCGGTTTCGAAGAGCCTCTGTGAACACATGATCCAGCTGTTCAGCGAGGTCGACCTCGGCGTGTCGTCGACGATCGTTCGGCCGTTCAACCTCTACGGTCCGTACCAGCGACCAAAGTTCGTGATCCCGAAGTTCGTCGATATGGTGCTCGACGGTGAGCGACCGACGGTCTACGGCGACGGCACTCAGAGTCGGTGCTTCACCTTCATCGACGACTTCGTCGAAGGACTCGTACGGGCGTCGGAGACGACACGCGGGGAGAACGTGGTCTACAACCTCGGCGGAACCGAGCAGACCGAAATCGGCAAGCTGGCCGAACTCATTCTCGAACTGGCCGACGCCGACCAGCGAGAGCCCCGGTACGTCACCCGAGAGGAAGCGACCGGCAGCGACTTCGACGATATCGAGACGAGGATCCCGGACATCTCGCGAGCGAAGGCGGAACTCGACTGGGAGCCGACGACGACGCTACGAGACGGTCTCGAGGAGACGATCGACTGGATGCGGACCGCGAAGTTCGACTGAAGCGGCGTAACCTCACCGCGGTACATCGGTCACAGATCGGTGATCACGTCCACAACCCGGACGCCACCGCGCCCGTCGACGAGCGCCCGGCCGGCAGCCTGTTTCTCCTCCCGGAGTGACGGGTCGGTCACGTATCGCTCGATCGCTCGCCGAAACGCATCGGTTCCGGCGTCCCGGTCGAGGACGATCCCGAGGTCACGGTCCGCGATCTCGTCCGCGATCCGCTCCTGGTGATCGACGACTGGCTTGATGACGCCGGGCGTGCCGAGCGCAAACAGTTCGAAAGTGGTACTGCTGGCCGTCGTAACAGCGAAGTCCGCGGCAAAGAGCCGGTCGGCCAGATCGTCGGGGTCGCGGACGACACTCACCTCGGTCTCCACTTCGGTTGCGGCTGTGCGGACGCGTTCTTCGAGCGATTCGTCGAAGCCGGGGCCGACGATCGCTTCGACACGACCGTCGAACCGATCGAAGGCTCGGAGGATCGCTGGCGTCTCCTCGGTCGTGTCGCTACCACCCATAGTGACCACGGCACGCTCTGGCGTCGTCCGGCGCGGTGGCTCCCGATCGGTAAGCTGCCGGATCGGTTCACGCAGGAGCGCGTACTTCGGGCCGAAGTACGTCTCCGGCTCCGGGCCGGCAAACGAGTAGTCGAGGCCGCTGGCGTAGAGGTTGTTGTTGATCAGTGCGTCGGCTGCGATCGGGTACGCCGCGTAGTCCTCGAACGCGACGTGCTTTGTGTGCCTGCGAATCTCGCGCTGGTAGTCGGTCTGGACGGGATACGCGTCGCTGTAGACGACAGCCGCGTCGTTCGTTGCGAGCCACTGACACAGGGGTTCTGGATCACTCCGGTCGGGGAGCGAGACGGTGTCGATCCCGTCGGGAAAGCTCTCCCGAGCGGCCGACGGCGTCGTCGTCGCAACGGTCACGTCGATACCCCGCTCCAGCAGGACAGCCGCGACAGCACTCGCTCGCATGAGATGTCCGTACCCGATCTCCGTCCCGCCGTCGACTCTGAAGACGACGTTCATCGGACACGTACCCCTCCGAACGACACGACGACTGGACCGAGAGTCCCACGAAGACACGCTCTCATCCGTCGTCACCCTCGACGGTCGGGAATTCGTCGACGCTGTCGACGAGACGCATCCGACCGGCTGGATCACCGTAGATGTGCCAGGCGTCTTCGGCCACACTCGGCGTCTCGCCATCCGGTTTGTCGGCGTTCAGGCTCCCCAGTTCAGCCTCGTCGTATCGTTCGATGATCCGACCCAGATCGTACGGGTCCCGTGCCGACCCGACGGACTCCCAGAGCCGCCGCACCAACACGAGATCCGACGGATTGTCGACGGTCAGACGGATGTCGGGGCGTTGGAGCGACTCTTCGGGTTCGATACCGAGGATGTCGAACGACTCCGGGTTCTCGGTCAGGAACGATGCGACGTGTTCGCTCCGGTGTCGATCGTCGCCAAGTCTGTTCGCGTCGGCGAGTGCCGCGAGATCGAACACCTCGACGAACGAGCCGAAGGGAAGCTTGCGTGGTGCGACCAGGTCGGCCTGTGTGTTCCGTGCGGCGGTGACGACGTCGTCGACGATTCCGTAATGCAAGAACGGGTTTTCGGTCGTCGATCGGAGGACCAGATCCGCGTCCACCTCCCGGCCCGCGGCGACGAGGCGACCGACGACGTTCTCCGGGTAGCCAACGACGTACGGGAGGTCTCGGGACTCCGCGAAGTCGATGTATGCGGTCTGGGAGGGAGCGTCGCTGATCGCCAGCACAACCTCGTCGACCGCGTCGACTGCCCGGAGCTGATCGACCTGATGCGCGATGATCGGCTTGTCGCCCAGCAGTTGCAGTGGCTTGCCGTAGAGACGCGTCGACTCGGATCGACAGGCCAGCGTCGCGACGACCCGTTGCGTGAGATGGCGACGCCCGATCGGCTGTGAGCGGGGAATATCGGTCCGCGCAGTCTGACCGACGACCGGGTCCGTCGTCTTGTACGCCCGTTCCGGGTCATCGACCGGCCGGCGAACTGTGACATCGTCGGGCCCGATCCGTTCACCGGCCTCGATCGCTCGGGTCGCCAGCACGCACTTCTTGTGGGAGTTTCTGTACGATAGCTCGCTCCCTGAGAGGGCAATCGTCCGTTCCCCGACGGCAGTCTTGGCCTTCTCGACGGTATCTGCCATCTCCTCGAACGCTGTCGGTTCGAGTGAGGAGTAGTAGTCGATCCCCTCCTCGGCCCGGTCCAGCGTGACGTGAACCTCGACGAACGATGCACCGGCAGCGACGGCCCAGGCGGGGAGCTGTGTGGCGAGATCCGTCCCACCGTCGAGGTGGCTGGTGTAGCCGACGGGGTAGTCGAACCGATCGATAAGCTCACGAAGGCGGGCCAGATGAGTATCGTCGAGTTCGGTCGGATAGTTCTGAAAGCCGTAGACCAGCGACAGTGGCACCGAGGTGGTCGCCTCGATCGTCTCGATCGCTTTTCGGAGTTCGATCGGCGTCACACCGCCGGCAGAGAGGATCATCGGCTTGTCGAGGGCGGCGACGCGTTCGAGCAGTGCCTGATGAGCGAGATCCGAGCTATGGATCTTGAACCCGTCGATGTCGGCACCTTCGACGCGGGAGATGCCGTCGGGGCCTTCGACATCGGCGAGAATCTCGAGACCGTGGTCGTGTGCAACCTCGACGAGACGTTCGACATCGTCGCGTGAGAGGGACAGTTCGTCCAGAAGTTCATGGTCCTCGTGTGAGGAGACGACTACGTCTGCGGCCGAAAACACCTGTATCTTGACCGCGTCGGCAGCCGTCGCGACGCGCTCGATCATTTCGACAGCAGTCGAGAGATCGCCCTGGTGAGCGTTCGCCAACTCGGCGATGACGGTCGTCTCACCGTCGAAATCTACCATACTCGCATATCCTGTCGAGGTAGACTTTAGTATTGTGTCTGGGGTGGTCGTGGCGACTCACTCGTCACCGAAGTTCCGGTCGACAGCCTCCCGCATATCGGCGGGGAAATCCTCCGGGTGGAGCAGCGAGTGGTAGTGGTCGTGCAAGGTACGATCGGGAAACACGTTGTACCCGACCGGGTACGGCTCCTCGGACGTGTCGTCGGCGACGAGCGAACGCAGCCACGCGTAGACCGAGACGAGAGCCTCCTGGGCGTGGCTCCCAGTGGTCTTGTGCTGTGCGAGCAGTTTCAGTTGTTCGAGGCGGGAATCCGCGTCGAGGAACGACCGGACGATCCTGATGTCACGCCCGAACGTGTCGACGGAGGCACCGTACCACTTGAGGCGGTCGTCGAGGTCGTCGAGCCAGGCGTCGAGTCGCTCGGAGAGCACGTCCTCGGGGAGTTCGTACTCCGAACGGAGGCGTTCGACGTGTTCACCGTGCCGGATCTCGTATCGAGCGAGGTACTGTGCCTGAAGTGACTTCCCCAAGTCACCACGGAAGTCCTCGGTCGCGACGTGGAGATAATCGAACGTCGGGTCGTAGAACATCGGCCGAAAGCTGTTGCGGATCTCGGTGCTCGGTTTCCCGTCCCAGTGCTGGCGGTTCGAGGAGTTCGTGTAGTGAGAGAGCTCTCCCCACCCGAACTTCGCCAGGCAGAGTATCGGGAGGATCTGGTGGATCAGAGTCGGTGGGAAGTCGAGTGGCTCACGCTCGAAGAGGTCCACCTCGGTCGCCTTCGCAGCATCGAAGAGGATGTACTGATCACCGAAGCTCCCTGGCGGGTAGTGCTTCAGGAACGAATGTGTTTTCGCCGGAAACGCGACGGCGGCGTCCCGGCCGGCAGTCTCCGCAACGAGCGACTTGAGCGACGATTCCGAGAGGGGCCAAGCATCGGTGTGCAGATGAAACACGTACTCGACGCCGTCGGCACTGATCGCCGCTCGCGCCGCGCGTCGAATCGTGTCGTATATCCGGTAATAGAGGTTCTGCTCGCCCCGTGGATCTTCCATCGACGGGTCGTACTCTATTTGGGCACCCTGTTCAAAGTGATCGATCTCGTCCTCGAACGGTTCGATCTTCGTCGGCGCATCGGGGTGGTTCGAACAGACCGACACGTAGTACTCGTCTTCCCAGTTGTGTCTGATGATATCGAGGAGAACGCCGAGATCGTCGAACTTGTCGTAGAGGGAGATAGAGATACCGATCATGGTGGATTCAATTCGAGTACAGTCGAAGTAAGTTACGGTGTGGTACCGGACGACAACGAGGCCGCGTTACAGATCGAGGTCGTGCCGCTCTGCGAACGCCGGTTCGAACGCCACGACATCGTCCGGTGTGCCCAGGACGTGGACCGAATCGGCGTCGATCTCGGTGGCAGTCACCCGGTCGCCGTTGTCGATGAGCCACGAGTACAGCGGACAGATGTAGGTCTCACCGTATTCTTCCGTGACCGCCTCGCGCATCGCATCGTACGCGTCCTTGAACGATCGCCAAGTGGCGAAATGATAGAATCCGACCGTCGCCAGGTCGGAGATTCGCTCTTTCTCCGCGACTGCTGTGACGGTGCCGTCCTGCTCTCGCTCGACGAAACTCCACTTGTCGCCCGGCACCGAAAAGACCGGAATCCAGCCATCGCCCTCGATATCGGCCGGACGGAGCGTCCCTTCCTCGATGTAGGTGTCGATATTGTAGATGGCGATGGCATCCTCGTCGTCGACGTACCGATCAGCCGCCAGGGCCGTCGTCGCCTGCCCGTCGGTGACCGACTCTAGTTCGACGATATCGAACTCGTCGATCCCGAGGTCGGCACACTGCTCTCTGATGAACGGGCCGTCGTCGTTGGCAGCGCGCGTGACGAAGACGAACCCCTCGTCGAAAAACGCCGACAGCGACGAGAGTGCGTAGTTGAATATGGTCCGGTCACGGACGTTCAGGCGGTGTTTGAGCGTCTCGATACCCTCGTTCTTGAACCGGCTTCCGCGACCGGCCATCGTGATGATGATCTTCATGTTATCTCACCGAAAACCCGATTGTACTTCTCGATACCCTGTGCCAACATGGTAAACTGTCGCTCCGGTTCGTCTGCGTGGAGCGGAACCATACTCAGCCACAGCAGACTTTCGATCCCCCAGAGACGCTCGATCTCCTCCGGGTAGTGGGACTCGAGCATGGAGAGGAAGAGGTCCCGGCGCTGGTCGTGCGTCTGATCGGTGTACTTCGTGTACTCGATACGACCCGCCTGTGGATCCGCTGTGACGTCGAACCTGTCGTTGATGATGAACTCGTAGTTGCCGTCAACACTGTGAAGGAGTTTCGCGAGGTCGTATCGAGGGTCGCCGTAGACGTCGTAGGTACCGAACGAACCCCGTGGGTCGATGAGTTTCAGGAGCGACGTGCGAACGTCGTACAGGATGTTGGCAAAACAGAGATCTCCGTGGATAACGGTCGGTGTCACGGGATCCAGGAGGCCGAGCGCATCGAGGTCCGACCGGAGCGACGAGAGCGTCGCGTCGAGGCCCTCGTACTCGGTCCCGTTGATCGTGACGGTCGAACGGTCGAAGAACGGTTCGAATCGTTCGTCGTCAGCCAACCGTTCGAGACGGTTGACGGTCTTGTCGTAGTAGATCGCACGCTGGGCGTCAGCCATCCCCGAGTGATCGTCCGCGCTGTGTTCTGCAAACGCATCCAGCGTCTCGAACAGGGAGCGGAAGATGCCCTTCCAGATGTGGATGCCGTGATCACCGTAGAGATAGATATCACTGAGCGTCGGGTAGCCGACATATTCGAGATCGACCGTGGTCGGCTGTCCGAGCGAATAGTCGAACACCTGTGGCGTGAACGGCTTCAATTCCTTCGGGAGCCGGTCGTACCACCTGATCTCCGGTCCGAGAATATCCGGGTCGTCGCTCTCCTTGCGGATGATATTCCGTTGCTCGTCGATCCGCATTTCGTTGAACTCCCTCGTGTTCAAAAACTGCGTCTTCGCTCGATAATACGTGTCCAGGTGGCCGACATCGATCCAGTTGTCCGGCTGACGAAGCGTGTACGATCCAGCGTCGAGATAGGATAACAGGGCCGCGTAGAACGGGTCGAGACCGCCGCTCGCTGCAGTGTCGCCGCCGAGAGCGCGAGTTAGTTCCTCGTGATATCCGACCGGGTCCTGCAACTGGAATTGGCCGACGAACGTGTTCGTTCGCTTCCGCCCCTCTACGGTGAACTTCTCCGAAATCGACGACACCCTGCCATCGGGACCCGTCTCGAACGTCGTCCATCGCAACGGATGGTCGACCGTCTCGTAACAGATCGAATCCTCCCCGGCCGGAGCGCACGCCGGGTACACTAGCGTATCGGCGAAGTGGACGAACAGGGACCCCCGGAGTCGGTCCTCGCCGAGTGTATCGAGCGTCTGCCCGACAGTCGCACCCAGAGTCCGCGTCGAACCGACATCGACGACCTCCCAGTCGTACTCGGAGCGCTCGGTCCACTCCACGATCTGTTGGCTCTGTTCGCCACACGCGATCACTTTGCGCGTCGGCGGACAGTCGTCGGACGCCTCGTACGAGTCGGCGATATGTTCGATGGCCGGCTTCCCGTGCAACGGGATCATACCGGTCGGGATCGGCCCGAGTTCCAGTTTCAGTTCGTCCGGGACCAGCACGGCCGACGGAATCAGAAGCGTGGCGGGCCCCGTCCCAGTCATTGTTCCGTCTCGCGGCGTGTCGCCGTACTCAATAGCTCGCGGATCTCTGCCGGGCTCTTTTCGACGAACTCCGAGGGGCGGATCGCGTTGTCGTCGATGTAGAAGCCGTCGTGGCCACACCACGGCTTCCCGTAGTGGATCTCGTCGTACGGGATCTCGTGTTCGTCGAGCCACTCGACGAGCGTCGGCGCTGTCTCGGCGTTGATCTTGCCCATCCGACCCTCGTACGTTCGCATGTTTCGAGCGGTGTTGAGGATGATATAGAATCCATCGTCGTCATACCGTCTGAGCGTCTCGACGACATCCGCATCGGGAGTGAGCTTCGAGTACTCCTTTTCGGGGTGTTTCTGCGCGAGGACACCATCGACATCCACGACGATGCGGTCGTGTTCTTCGATATCCATCAGTTGGCTACTCTTGCTCTGGCCGAGTAATAGAACTATCGTCTCCAACATTATCGCTATAATAGATGACAATAATTGTATAAATTAGTCTATTTGAACAGAAGAGTGATATTGGGTTGTATATTTGGGCGAATATACCGGCTATATAGGTAATTCGCCTGAACTATCGCTCAAAATCTACTGAAACTTATATAGGTTTGCCGACAGGATATTACTTAGACGGCTATATAGGAGTCATTCAAAACAAAGATTTTTTGCACGGCACTCTGGACACCTCTACAATGGTTCAGATTAAATCACCGGCTGAAAAACTTCGTTCTGAGGGAATTCAAAAACTCATTAATAAAGGTCCTGTAGAGTTTGGTAAAAGCGGAGGGAGATATATAAGAAATTACACGTCCAAAATAATCATCCCAAGGATAAAGGATTATTTTGTGCGAGAATTTTTAGATGATGAATACACTCTGCCATCACATCTTCGAAGATTTTCCGATTACAACCAAACCCGTGCAATGGCCGGTCGAATGTATCGTGAAATCAGCGCCCACACTGGGATACCCCTCAAAGACAACGCATACGATTCAAAAGACGATGAGCCATCGCTAGATGGGTTCCGTATTGGAGATATTGGGTGTGGAGACGGGAACCTTGCTGTGCAGTTTATTGAGAATCATCCGGAAGCAGAATACATCGGTATGGACATTCAGAAGAATAGAATCGATGCATTACAACAGCGATTCTCGGATACTAATTATCAATTTGTTCATTCAGATGTTTATAATGGAAGATACAACCCAACTGGAGATCTAGATTCCGAAACGTTCGACTTCCCGTTCCCGGACGATTATTTTGATTTAGTGATTCTTCGTAGTGTTTTCACACATATGTTACCCGCAGACATTGAAAATTATCTGTCAGAGATTGATCGCGTACTCAAAGAAGGTGGAAAAGCTTGGACAACATGGTTCATTATAGCAGACGACAGTGATCTGGATCCAACTGGAAAGATGTTCGAATTCACTTCAGAACATGATAACTTCTACTCTCTAGACGAAGACAATCCAGAACGTGGTGTGGCGTACCCCCGAGAAACGGTTAACGATCTATTAGAAGAAACGTCTCTTGAGATCGATAACGAAGTACTGGGTTGGTGGCGGGATACCTCACGATTTGCCAAACCGGCGACTGATACACAGGATATTCTCGTGTTCAAATAATCCGCTCAGCGAGGTAGTTTTCCAACATCCACTCGATAAGAGCAACTAATCTCCCGGCTGAGAGACATACACGATACATATTTCTGCGGGGGGATGATGGAAGTCCGTAATGACACTGCCAGACAACGCAGTCAGCAAGGGGATCCGCCGGCCAGATCGCGCGGTTGCTTGGGCCAAACGGCAGGTCGCTCGATACGTCGAGCGTGAGATCGTGACCCCGGTGCGCGGTCGCTACCTCTACGATCACGACTGGGACCTGGCAGTCGTACTCGACGCGTGTCGGTACGACCTCGGTGCCCGAGGTGCGAGTGAACATTCGATCGGGCTGGGAGAGCCCGAACGGGTCTACAGCGTCGGTTCGCAGTCGCCACACTGGATCCAGCGCACGTTCGAAGCGGCGACGGATGCGGAGGTCGAGCGAACCGCCTACATCACTGCGAACGCGCACACGGACAAGGCACCGAAGCAACGGCTCGCGTTGCTCGACGACGTGTGGCGCTACGCCTGGGACGAGGAGTATCAGACCGTCCCCCCACGACCGGTCACCGATCGAGCGATTCAGGCGATGCGAAACGATGTCGCGGACAGGTACATCGTCCACTACATGCAGCCACACCTCCCGTCGGTCGTCGAGCGGTCCGAACACGTCGGTGGGTGGGTGCCACACGAGGGGAGGCCGGGCAAAGGAGATGCGGGCGGCGAGTGGGAAGCGGCACAGAATGGCTACGCAGAAGAGGTGACAGCGGCGTACGAAAACAATCTCGCACCCGTTCTAGACGACCTCGAACTACTGCTGGAGAACGTCGACGCACCGTCGGTGGTCGTCACCGCCGACCACGGGAACTACCTCGGTGAAGGCGGACGCTGGGGACATCCACCCTGGCATATGCGGTCCCCTGTCCGTCACGTGCCGTGGTGGGAAACGACGGCCAGTGACGAACGGACCCACTCACCCGCCGAGTACGACAGGTCGGCCGACGACGGGACACGGAATGAACGTCTCGAAGCACTCGGTTACAAGTGAGGGACCGTCTGATCGTCGACACCGGTTTCGGAAATCGTTAAATCGGCGGACGGGTAATCAGCGGTCGATGGCTCCGCGTGTCGCCGCAACGCTCCCCTGTCGGTCAGAATCGACGCGACTGTACGGTAAGCCGCTCCAGCAGGTCGGTGACCGGCCGATTCTCGAGCATCTGGTCGCCCAACTCGAACGCGTGGACGCGATCGACGAGATCGTGCTGGCGATCGGCGACGCCCCGTCCAAGCGGAGTTACGTCGATGTCGCGACCACGCACGGGCTCGAATACGTCGTCGGTTCGACGGAACGGGTCCTCGATCGGCTCATCGACGCGGCCGAGGCGGTCGCGGCCGACACCGTGGTCAGGACGACGACCGAGAACCCAGTCGTGTACTGGGAGAACCTGACCGAACTCGTCGAGAGTCACACACGAGCGGGAGCGGATTTCTCCGTGACGCGTGATCTCCCCCACGGTGCGCCGGTCGAGGTCGTCTCGATCGACGCACTGCGAACGGCGCGCGACGAGGGAGAACAGCGACACAGAGGGGAAGCGAGTACGTCGTATATCACCGAAAATCCGGGTTCGTTCACGATTCAGACGGCCGATCCGCCGGCCGTCCTCCGGCGGCCGGAGATCCGCGTGACCGTCGACAATCCCTGTGACCTGCAGTTCGTCAGGGCGGTCTACGAGCGGCTTCCGGACGAGAGCGAGCCACTGTCGCTGTTCGATGTCGTCGACGTGATCGACGAGCATCCGGCACTCCTCGATATCAACGGTCACAAGCCCGACGGGACGGACGAGGCGGTTCGGTCGGGGGCACCCATCAGGTACGGGACAGACCGATCGAGAGACTCACGCACATAGCGCCGCGACTTCGGACATCGTGACGACTTCCAGCCCGTCGCTTTCCAGCCGCTGGATCTCCTCGATCAGGTGTTCGATCCGGCGTGCGGGCATGTCGACCCGGAAGGCTTCGGGATGGCCGTGGACGTGGAACACGCCGCCCTCGTCGACGGTTCGTTCCAGCCCACGCGTCAGGTACCGTTTGAAGCCCCTGTGAAACGGAGAGCGGGTGAAAATCTCCTCTTTGGGTCGGTCGTACGCTTCGAGCGAGAGCGAGGGCCGGATTTCGACCACACCATCCGTCGTGACCCGTGGCTGGGTCGGCGACGGATCGTCGAATCCGGTGACGATCCGCGCGGCGCGTTCGGCCTGTTCGAAACGAGAACTGGGGACGTGCCTGCGGACCACGTCGAAGCCGTGGTCGGCGAGAAGTTCCGCGTATCCAACCCGATTCTGTGGATAGACGAACGACCGCATGTCGACACCGAGCGTCGATGCGATCTCGTTCGACCGGCGAAGCTCGAAGTTGGCCCGCTCGCGCGAGATGGTATCGAACTGTGGATGCGAGAAGCTGTGTGAGCCGATCTCGAAGTCGGCGTCCGCGTCGAGTAGTCGTGTGACGAGATCGGGCGCGTACCACAGACCAGCGTCCGATCGGTCGGTCTCGGGATCGCGTTCGATATCGAACTCGTGGCCGTCACAGGCTTCGAGCGCCAGATGCCCGACCGTGTTCCATGTGACGGGGACACCAGCCGTTTCGAACCGGTCGATCAGGTCGTGAATCCGTTCACGGACGTCGGACATCTCCCGTTCTTTGGCCTCGTAGGCCGAATCCGACAGGCCTCGCCACCCGGTGATCAGCTCGAAATCGAAGTTGATCGAGACGTAGCTCTCGTCGATCCGCACACCCATTGCCCGACTGTTCAACCGAAAACGATCAGTATCTTTCGGTTGCAGCCCCAGAGTACCGCGCCAGTATCCTGACCGAACGAGGGAGTGCGAGTGGCCTCTCAGTCCGACTCCTGCTTCAGTTTCCGTTCGGTCAGTTCGACGATGCGGTCGTGCATCTCGAAGAACTGGGTTCCGTTCTCGGCGGTCTGCTCCGTTCTATCCGCGTCCCCCTCCAGGAGGTCGACGACGGCGTCGATCATTGCCTGGAATTTACAGCGGTAGTAGACGGCCTCGGTGACTTCGGCCATCGTCTCGAACGGTTCGACATCGAGTTCGCGTGTCGCGACGACATCACCGGTATCGACGCCAGCGTCGACGATGTGTGCGGCGGCCCCGGCACCGTCGCCGAACAGGACTGACCAGTGACCGGAGTGGTAGCCGCGGTACGCCGGTAACTGAGCTTCGTGTGCGTTGACCGTCGCGATCTCGGGGACTTCGAACACCGCCGGATCGAGGATGGTCCAGGGCGTGTCGATCGTCATCAGGTCGGGTTCGATCCGTTCGAGCAGTTCGACCGTCTCCACCGCGTTCGGGTCATCGACGAAGGAGAGTTCGAACCCGTTGATCTCCGCGTAGTCCCGGAGGATCTGGTCCTCGTCACCGCCCTCGCCGACGACGATGATGTGGTCGAATTTCACGCCTCGTGTCTGTGCGTGATACTGGAGGTGGATCGAGGAAGACTTCCGTTCCGAGAGGTGACAGAGCCGACTCACGACAGGCCGACCTCCGCTTCGAGGCGATCGAGTTCCGCTTGGGCGCGAGTATCGAGTTCCAGCGACGCGAGTAGCGACGGTTCGTGCTCGCGGAGCCAGTCGTTGAGTTTGAGAGCGGCGTTGAGATATCTGTAATCGCCACTCGACCGTGTCTCGTCCAGGAACATCGACGACAGATCGGCGATCTGTTCCGGCGTGAGTTCGGGATCGGGCGTCTCCCAGACGCGCTGGATCTCGACGTGACGGAGCCAATCCTCGACCGTCTCGTCAGCCAGTTCCATGGCGGTGATACCGATGCAGAGAGTAAAAATCACGCGGTGTCGCCAGGGCGCATCGACGTCGGGCTTCACGACGGCGTCACGAGTCGTCAGGACGGGTCGATCGTCTCGAGAAGGGCCGTCGCAATGGTCTCCGGTGAGTCCGGCGTGTTGCGGTCGATCACACGATACGCGTTCTCTCGACCGGCCTGGACGACCTGCTGGGCGACCGACTGTGTCGTTCCGATCTCCTCGACGAGGTCGAACAGCATCGTCGGACCCGTTACGACACGGAAGTCGTCGACCATCGGTGCGTCGGCGATCCACTCGCAGTCGGCCTCGGGGAAGCGAGCGAGAATCACCGGCCGTCCGAGCAGTGCTGCCTCGTACGCGACCGTGGAGTTGATCGTCACGACCACATCACTGTCCAGGATCGACTGATACAGGTCCATGCTCGTCTCGCTGATCGTCACCAGATCGCTGTCCGGGACGAGTCGGTGCCAGTCGCCACGGCTCCGGGGATGGGGGCGAACCTCGAACCTGATACCGCGCTCGACAGCCTCGTGTGAGAGCCGTTCGATCTGTTCCTTTTGGACATCCGCCATCGTCGGGAGACCGTGTGACGCGTATCCGCTACAGATGTACAACACGTCGAACGGCTGTTCGCCTCCGACGGACGGATCGTCGTCGGCGCGTTCGAACAGCCGTCGAAAGCGAGGGACGCCGGTGACAGTCACTCGTTCGGGGTCGACGCCACTGACGACGAGCGTTTCCTTCGTGTGTTCTCCGGCGACGTAGATATCTCCGTCGTGTCCGCGGCCCGTCGTTTGATCCCGCTTGAGGAATCCGAGTCGCGGCAGCCGAGCGAGCAACTGTGATCGAGCCACGTCTTTCGTGACGTGTGTGATTCGGTTGGTCAAGCCCGGTTCGAGCGTCGGCCGCTGGTGTAAGAATCCCTGGACGACCTGAACGGTCGGAACGGATACGCGGTCCGCGGCCGCAGCCATCGCACGCATTGGGATGCCGTCGTAGCCGAAGACGACCAGATCGTACTCCGCCGCGAGCGGTTGCAGTGCGCTCGCGGTGTGGTACATCGCACGGATCTTGTCCAGCGGCGAGACGAACGCGTACGGTTCGTCGAGTGCATACGGGTAAATGTCTGTGTCTATGGTTGATACGTCGTGTTCCGAGAGTGCCTCGGTCGCGTCCTGCCGGTAGATCGGATCCTGAGAGAGAAAGTCGATGTCGACGGAGCGATCACGATCTTCGATCGCTTCGGCGACCGGTACGAAATTTGCCACCTCCTGGGAGTTGTGGCAAGAAAAGAGGAGCCGTACCGTCTCGTCAGCAGTCGCGGCCGAGTCCATATGACGGACTCTGGCGGCGGGGGTTTTTAACTCTTGTAAATTCGGTCCTCACCCGACAGCGCCGGCGGTCGAGCCCGGATCAGCCCCCGATCCTCGAACTCGAGGAGGTAGTCGCGAACCCACTCGAACTGCATCCCGAACGTCGACGCGATGTCGAAAGCAGTGTGGTCCCCATCGAGGTACCGAAAGAGTCCGTCCCGGAACTGGAGCAACGACCCGTCGTCGACCACCGCGTCCTCGTCCGTGACCTGACCCGGACCGACGTAGAGGTCGTAGTCGGGATGTGAGAGGCTCGGGATGCCGTCGAACGTTCGCAGGGGCACGAAGTCCGTTTCGAGCACGTCGATGACCGACATGATGTACTCACAGTACTCGGTGAGTCGGTCTTCGGTGATGATGCCCGGATCGTCCAGATGCGTGTGATACTCGGGATACGGAAACCGGCTCACCGAGACCATCGGGATCTCGTACCCCGGAGCCTCGAAGATCAGTTCGTCGTTCCCGATCTTCTCACGGTAGGCCGCGACTTCGCCGTCGTCGGCCAGTGTTTCGAGTCGCTCTGCAGCGATGCGGTCGAGCCGTGTATCGCCCGTGAACGACTGCTGCACCAGCAGCCGATTGTCGTTGCCAGGCATCTCAAGGAACAGCCCACAAGCGAGGTCAGAAACGTCCTGGGTCGAGAGGTAGGCGACAGAGCCGAGTAACTCCTGTACGATGAGAAAGGTGTACGAGTAGCGGAGCGAGTCACGCTGTCGTAACCGACGCATCAGTTCACAGCCCGCGGCGACGCCAGCTAGGTCGTCGTTTGCCATCCCCGTGTGATCGAGATGGGCAGCGAGGACGACCGTCTCGTCACGCTCCCCTTCGATGGTGTGCTCTGCAACACGCATCTCGCCGTCGGAGAACGTCGTGTCGATGTGTACGTCGTACTCGTCGGCGTCGAGCGAGTCGACGAGTCGCTGTGTCGCACAGAACCCCCATTCGCTGTCCCACGGCCGATAATTCTGCCGGAAGTGCCACGGGATCGCGTCGTCGCGGTCGCCGTGTGTGTGGACGTGATCCAGCAGCGTCGATCGTGAGACCGTCCCGTGAAACGAGTCAGAATACGAGATGAGATGCAGCGGGTGATCGTCGTAATCAATGACCGTCTCACCGTCCGCTGTCACGGTGGCTTCGTCGACGGTCCACCGCTGTGGGACCTCCCAGGAGTTCCAGAACTGTCGACCGCTCTCGAAGGAATAATACTGAAGCGGGAGTTCGTTGTCGTCGATGTAATCGAGGCACGCGTCGTACTCGTCGGTGACGAACCCTCGATTCGTGAGATACAGTGCTTCGACGAGGTCTTTCATCTGTCTGACTGGGACGGGAGTGCCGCTCGACACGCGTCGTAAAGCTGGTCGTCGATGAAGTGGCTCCGAACGACGCTGTCGGCGACCGAATCGCGCACGTCGTCGGAGCATGCCAGCAGTCGGTGACGGGTCGTCTCGACCGACATCTGGGTGACGACATCGGTATCGGTACGATCCTCGTAGTACGGCTGGATCCAGGCCGCCAGGTCTTCGAACGACTCTGTCGGTGGGGAGAGGACCATCTCGTCGGGGAATCCGAGGCCGTCCGCGTGGACCGGATCGTATCCCAGCAGCGACATCTCGGCGAAACACAGTCGCTCGACGTACTCCACGACAGTCTCGTCGAGCGTCTGTCGCCACTTATCCACCGAATCGGTGTTGAACTCGGCCTTCTGTTCCTCGCCGTCGTGAGACGTGTTCTGGAGCCACTGCTCACCCCGCCCATCGGTAAAGTTCGCAGGGTTGAGGACGGCTTCGTCGACGGGAACGTCCAGGAAATCACAGATCCCCTCGACAGTCCTTTCGGGGTGCTGGACGAGGTCCTCGTACCGGACGAGGTGGGCGTCGTCGTGGTCCGCGAGCGCGGTGTATCTGTGCGTCAGCATCGCTATCTTCCGCCACTGACGGGCCAGAAAGAGCCACGGATACATCGTCTCCCAGGCGTACTTCGAGGCACAGACCGCACGGGGATCGCGAACCACCAACAGGAACTTCGCGTCGGGGTACTGACGACGCAACGCCGGGACGAACTCCGTCGCCCACGTGTCTTTGGTGCCGATCCACTGTTCCTCGCCGGTCCCGTACTGTTCGGGCACTTCGGCGAGCAGGTCGGCGTGGATATCGGCGAATGTTTCCCCCGAGACGTGCGCCTCGGTGAGGCTGTCGGCGATAAACTGCGCGTGGCCTTGCGCGCGGTCGACGAGCTGAGAGAGCTGTTCCGTCCGGTCACGCTCGAACGGGCGATCCAGCGTCGCGTCCTGGACCGCATCGAACAACGCAACCTGTGCTTCGTCGGCAAAGTAGTCACCGAGCGGGTCGTACGGGTCAGTCTCGACCCCGATGTCCTCGGCGACGGCATCGCGGAGCGCGTTGTAAAACGGGCGGTACGGATCGGCAGCACAGACGATATCCTCGTGGGTGTCGAGCAGGCGTGCCAGTAACGTCGTTCCGGAGCGGAACATCCCGAACGTAAACAGCTGCTTGGCCATCGGTGTGTGTTCGCTCAACGCCACACCGATATTTATATGCTGGTATCAACTGCTGGCGGCCATCAGACAACGCAGAAGTTATATATGAACATCACGCGGTACGCACAGTTGATGAAAGGAATCGCTATCTCGCTCTATGATAAGTTCGATGAGTTGGCTGTTTTTGTCGATATGATTCGAAGCGATTGGGAAGATGAGTACTTCGTATCTGTCTGCTGTGCACATCCAGATGGGGAAGCGGCGATTGCCGAGCGAGGAATTACTGTCGACTGCTACGTCCAAGGGGGTCGGGTCCACTTCACACCAGATATGCCATCGGAGAACAGTGCTGTCTCTCGAAAGGGGGTAAACCGAACTGCCCGGATCCTGGACTCGATGTTTCTGGCTTGTCAGGCCGCCCTGTCGGAGCGAGACGATGTAGAGACCGTCATGCACTGCCATGCTGACGCGTGGCCGCTCTCGGAACAGAAATTAGAAGAACTGATCGAAGAGATGTACGCTCGCGACAGACGGTTAGCGATTCGGGGGCTGGGACTGGAGTGGCGAGAACCGAACAATCCACTCGGAGTCGTGATGGATCAGTTCTTTATATTCGATTCCGAATTTGCCGAAGAGAGGTCGCTGTTCGATGCCGACCCGCTGACTCTCCTCCCTCACAAGTCCATCCACAATGCACTGAGTATCCTGTTGCTCGGGCGCGCAGGACTGGACAACATCTGGTATTACTCGTTGATGAAAGACGACCTGCAATGGGACGGGACACCAGTCGAACTACCGTATATCGGTGTTCGGCCGGGAATATACAATCCCGAATGGGAACTGTTGCACATCGCCACTGACGAATTTCCTGACGACCTGGGAAAGAGCGTACAGGCCCACTATCTCGAGACACGTGGCAACTGGACCGGTGAGACGGTCACATCATACATCGAAGAGCATCACAGAGAGGACACATTCGAGCGAGTGTTACAACACGAGGAGCGTCTCAACGACATCCTGAAACGTCGCGGCTTTGACATCAAAAAGCAAGGTCGGAAGTTCAGTCAGATGCAGGCGCTCATCGAGGAGTCGTCGGATAGCCCACTCGCCGCTGCCAAGCGGTTTCTGAAGCAGCGCGTGGCCAAGGAGTTGTTGTTCCGATTCCTGAGTGCGATCCCAGCAGAACGGTTCTCACATCTCGGAGATCCACGGACTCGTAAGTTCTATCACGACGCTGAGTGGCCCGGGTCACTTGTGGATGCATATCGTACGACACTGGACCGAGAAGATTTCCCCGACGATATGACGTTTTGGTTCGAGGGCTGTTACGGAACCGGAGATCAGGAAGAATAAACGGGGCGTGACTCTACATAACCTCAGCATATAATTCAATGCACGTCTGCTTTCTGTTCCACCGGAAGTTCCCACAGAACAACTCTACTGCGATGAACGAGTACTCGAGGAAACTGGCGGCAAACGGTATCGACGTATCCGTCGTCTGTGCCCGCGAGGAAGCCGACCGGCCGCTGCGGGAGACGGTCGACGGTGTCGACGTGTATCGGATCCCGTCGGACACGTCTTCGAGCGTCGGCCTCGAACCGACGCGGTTCGCGTACAAGGGACTGAAAGAAGTGCAGCGCCTCTGTGAGGATGGCACCGTCGACGTGCTCCACATGATCGCGTTCCCGAATCTCGGCCTGGTGCTCGACAGCGTCCCGTGGCTGGACGCACCGCCGACCACCGTCGCCGATATACGGGGCACGGCGATCAGTAACGCCGTCTTCGAATACGTCTCCCGGCTGATCATCAACGTCCAGGATCGACTCGTCGATCACACTATCGCGTTACACGAGGATGTCGCCGAGAAAGTCCTCTCGAACCCCGAAACGGCGACAATCGTGCCACTCGGGGCCAGCTTCGATCGGTTCGAGCCGGGATCGAACCCGGAACTCAGGGCCTCGTGGGGCGTCGACGACGACGATGTCGTCTTCGGGTACACCGGAAACGTGCATCGGTCGCGGCGCTTGACGCGACTGGTGGATGCGTTCGAGGGACTCGAAGAACCGTACCGGTCGCGGGCAAAACTGGTCATCGTCGGGGACGGACCGGACTTCGGTGCCCTCGAAAACTACGTCGAGGAGGCAGACACCGACGCCGTGACGCTCACTGGTGGCGTTCCGTTCGACGACATGCCGGCGTACCTGAAGGCGTTCGACATCGGACTGGCGTACATCCCGGATCGACCCCAGTACCGCGATCAACCGCCCCTCAAGACGGTGGAGTTTCTCGCGAGTGGGCTTCCCGTGATCGGCACGAACACGCCGGGGAACGAGACGTTCCTGCAGGACGGAGAGAACGCCCGCCTCGTCCCGGATTCGGTCCCGGCGTATCGGAGTGCCGTCGAGTCCGTCTTCGACGAGCGAGCGGTGTTCGAACGGTTCGGACGAAACGCTCGGGAGTCGGCGAGAGAGTATTCGTACGAGACGATCGTCTCCGACGTTCTCGTCCCGCTCTATCGACAGCTCATCGACGGGACAGACAGTAGCCAGTAACAGTCAATGCACACTCGATCGCACGACAGCAGTGCGATCGGTGTGTCCGTCGTTTCAGTTGGTGCGATCGCTTCGGATCGCCATCACTGGATCTTGTAGAGCTCGGCGTACGTGCCGTCGGTCTCGACGAGTTGGTCGTGAGTCCCTTGCTCGACGATCCGTCCGTCCTCCATCGCGTAAATCCGATCCGCGTTGACGACCGTCGACAGACGGTGCGCGATCACGAACATCATGTAATCACGGTCGAGGTTCTCGATCGCCTTGTGGACCTTCTCCTCGAGTGCCGTATCCAGGTCGCTGGTCGCCTCGTCGAGGACCAACACGTCGGAATCCTTGAGCAGCGCACGCGCGATCGCGACGCGCTGTCGCTGGCCGCCCGAGAGTTTGACACCCTCGTCACCGAGTTCCGTCTCGTAGCCCTTCGGGAGTTCGTCGACGAACTCGGTCACTTGCGCGATCTCGGCGACCTCGCGGATCTCCGAATCGGTCGCGTCGCGACGGGCGACACTGAGGTTCTCTCGGAGCGTGTCGTTGAAGATGTATGGGTCCTGCTGGACGAACGAAACGTGTAATCGCCACTCGTCGATATCGAACTCGGCGATCGGCGTACCGTTCGCCGTGATCTCGCCTTCGACGGGTTCGTACATCCGTGCGAGCAGTGAAACGACCGTCGATTTTCCGGCCCCGGACGGGCCGACGAATCCGACGAATTCGCCGCGTTCGACGGTCAGTGATACGTCGTGCAGGACAGTCTCGTCGTCGGAATCGTACCAGAACGTTACGTCGTCGAACGACAGCGTGGCGACCGTTTCGGGCGTCGGCGCACCGTCCGTCTCCTGTTCCTGGTTCCGGCGGAGTCGGTCGATGAACTCGTGCGTCCGAATCAGGTGTGGGAGCTCGCCCTCGACACCGTAGAAAAGGTTGTTCAACCCACTTACCCGCGGTCCGAGTCGGAACATCGCGAACAGGAAGATCCCGAGTTCACCCACGGTCATCTGCGTAAACGTGACCGCCGCGAAAAGCAGGACGAAGATCGAGAGTGCAGTCGCAAGCTGATAGAAGTTCTTGATCGCGGCATCGTTTCGAAACAGTTTGATCATCGACTGTTCGTACTGGTCGACCGCGTCGACGAAGTCGTCGAGCAGTTCCGACTGCATCCCGAATAGCTTCACGTCCCGAATGCCCTGCGTCCCGGCCTGCGCGGCGGCCTGCACGCGCTCGTTTGCGTCCGCGACTCGATCACCGATCGAGTATCCGTCTTCCAGCATAGTACGAGAGACGAGAGTCATGACGGCGAGAAATAGACCGATACCAAGCGTGAGCATCGGTGCAACGTAGAGCGCAATCAGGCCGTACATTATCGACAACAGCGTCTGTTCGAGGAGTCTGACCGACCGGTTGATGACGCGTCCGGCGTGCTCGGACTGCGTGACGATGGCGTTCAGGATGTCGTCCGACCCCTCTGTGTCGAAGTACGAGACTCGTGCCGACAGCGCGTTACGGAAGCCGAGAGTCTGAAGATGACGAACGTACTGGGCTCTGATCGCTGTCCGGAGCCAGTCGACGAAAAAGCTCATCGTGAATCGAACGACCATGACTACGGAGACGCCGGCGACGAGATACTCCATCTGGAACGGGACACCGAACGTCTCGTAGACGAAAACGAACACACCGAGAATCCCGTCTGCCTGTTCCGGCGATGGCCCGTTCGACTGTGCGAACTCGATGATCGGAAGGATGAAGGACAGGCCGATGCCTTCGAAGATTGCAGCGAAGACACTGAGAACCACGATTGTGGCGAAACGTGCCGGTTTGAACCGAACAATCCGACGAAAAGCGTCGGTTTTCGATCGCAGATCGATCTCGTCGTCAGGCTCACTCATAGATGTTCGATCACCGTTCTCGTCCGCAGACTAGACATACGTAGGTTTGATCAGTCGGACTCAATAAGGGATGCGTTTCGGCAGTTGCCGTTCCCCGGGCGGAAACAGGAAGCGATAGCCGGGGTGGACAGCAGTCCGTCGGCTAGCGGGGCAGTAACCGAACGCGGTCACGCCGACTCCTGGCGTCCCCGATCACGAGACTGTAACGCATCGACGACATCGTCGAGTCGTCCGAATTCGAGGTCTCGACGCCGCCACTCGGCCAGGGTCTGCTCGAATAACGAAAAGCCACGGTCGTTACGGCCATAGACGAACCGATACCGCCTGGGCAGGTCGGCAAATCGGTCCGGAGTGACGAGATCGTGCATATGGACGTTGAACACTGTCGGGCGCGGTCGGAAGTGGCGCTGTACGAAACCGAACGGACGGCCGAGGACACGGTGGTACGAGAGCGCGGTCGGGATCGGGACGTACGGCGAGAGAACAGTGAACGGGAGTTCGAACAGATCGACGCCCGGCAGGTACGTCGGACAGCGGGGGCGGTCACTGTTGTCGAACAGTCCCGGCCGCCGGGTCGGGAAGACGCTGGCGTCGAACGCGTATCCGTGATCAGCGAGACTCCGGTAATCCGGTGATTCGATGTGCCCGTTGGGGACGCGGTAGCCCGCGGGCTGACAGCCGAAGAACGATTCGAACCGGTTCGTCGCACGACGGACCTCCGTCGGCATGTCTGTCTGGGCCCGTGGCCGGTGTGAGTGAGAGTGGGCGTGAAACGAGATGGGGACCGCCGCGTCCCGGAGGGTGTCGACGACTGTCGGGCGTTCGTCGAGCACTTCGGTCTGAACGAAACACGTGAGCGGGACGTCGTACTGTTCGAGCACCGAGACGAGTCGTGGCACGGCATCGAGCGCTTCGTACGTGTTCGTATCGAGTGCAGTGCCGTAGTCACATTCGAGATCGAGAGTCACGTACACGGCGTCGTGAGACGGCCAGGAAAGCGGTCGAGCGTCTACTCCAGACATTCCTCTTCCGGCGGTTCGAGGAGGATACACATAGCTTTTGGTCTCGGTGTCCAGGTAGTGTTCAGATTAGCTGATTCCATGCGAAGCTGAACGATCTGAGCCAGTCGTCAGCTGTGTCTGGATCGACGTGGCTGAAACAGTTTGAGAACGAAGAGGTTCGTCTCTTTACCTCTCGAAAGACACGCTCGACGCTATTCCGATTTCCATGCTTTTGGTATCTGAAATCGAGTCCGTGACGTGAGCATGCGTCTTTCAGCGGTGTCGCGCCATCGACGAGAAACAGGGCGTCGTCGACGTCGTGTTTCTCGCGCAGTTCGGCAAAGAATGCGTAAGAAATAGCGTTCGTACGCGTCGGTTCAAGCTTTGTATGTAGTAATTCGTTTGACTCTGGATCGACAGCAGCGTACAGCCAATACTGCTCATCGTCGATTCGGATCACGGTCTCGTCGACTGCAACGTGATCCGGAGATTGGCCAGATTCTGGCTGTAGCTCGGCCTTGTGAACCCAATTATGAACAGTGGAGCGAGCACGTTCGACACCAAATACCTCAAGAACCGAAACGGTATTCGAAAGCGATAATCCAGCGAGATGCAACTGAATACTGAATTTCATCAGAAATCGTGGTGTCGCTTCTCGTTCAACAAACTCTAAGTCGATCTCGTCTAAATTTCCGATGAGGCGGCCGTTTTCGGGCATAGATCACTTTGAAAACGGACCGCCTCACTCTTCATCCTTATCTGAACACCACCG